>Ga0123519_10000355_pt1 | contig 79924 bp, 68 predicted proteins | sample YelNatPaOPRAMG02_FD_87396 | JGI IMG/M metagenome (GOLD analysis project Ga0123519, IMG submission 87396) | Hot spring microbial communities from Yellowstone National Park - Yellowstone National Park OP-RAMG-02 (version 2) | ecosystem: Environmental > Aquatic > Thermal springs > Hot (42-90C) ...
CGAGAGGCGTCGCGAAGCGATCGCGAGAGCCAGACCCCGAATCCACTGGCGTCACGCTCGCAGATCGCCGTCTGGAGACGGCTCCTACAACCGAGTGCGGCTTTATCCGCAGGCTGCTAGCGGAGTAATCCTGACTACTCCACCCTGAGCACCCTGATCAGGCTTGTGCTCCCTGGCACCCCGACGGGGACGCCGGCGATCATGAGGACGGTGTCGCCGCGTCTGATCAGCTTGTAGTCGCAGGCGGCCTCGACGGCGTTGCGGATCAGGCCGTCAGTGTCCTTTGCCATTTCGACGTAGATCGGCGTCACGCCCCAGCTAAGGGTAAGTCGGCGGGCGGTCTCGTCATTGGACGCGGCGGCGATGATGCGGGCCTGCGGGCGAAACTTGCTCACGAGACGGGCGGTGGTGCCGCCGAAAGTGCAGGTTATGATCGCGGCCACGCGGAGGTCGGAGGCCAGGTTGACCGCGGACTCGCCGATCGCCTCGGTCACGTCCGCGTTCGCGTTCTGCTTCTGGCGCTCGAATATGCCGCGGTAGTCCAGCGATCTCTCGGTGCGGCGGGCGATGCGGTCCATCATCTGGACGCTTTCGAGCGGAAACTGGCCCGCGGCGGTCTCGCCGGAGAGCATGGTCGCGTCGGTACCGTCGATAATGGCGTTTGCGACGTCGGTGACCTCGGCGCGGGTCGGGCGCGGGTTAGCCATCATCGAGTCCAGCATCTGAGTGGCGGTGATGACGGGCTTGCCGGCGCGGTTGCAGTGGCGGATGATGTTCTTCTGAATGACCGGCACTTCGTCGATGGGCAGTTCGATGCCCATGTCGCCGCGCGCGACCATGATCCCATCGTATGCCTCGATGATGCTGATGATGGTCTTGACCGCCTCCGGTCGCTCGATTTTGGCGATGACCGGGACGCGCTTTCCGACCTCGCGCATCACCTTTCGCAGCGGGACTATATCGTCCGGGCTGCGCACGAACGAGCTTGCGATCCAGTCCACGCCGTGCTCCAGACCCCATCGCAGGTCGGCCTTGTCCTTCTCGGTAACGCCGGGCACGTCGTAGCTTGCGCCGGGGACCGTGAAGCCCTTGTTGGAGGACAGCTCGCCGCCGATGACGACCTTGGTGACGATCTCGGTGTCGGTGGTGGATGTGACCTTGAACTCCAGCTTGGCGTCGTCAACGTAGATGAGTTGGCCCTTCCTGAGCTGGCTGGGGAGCTTGGGGAAGGGGAGCGTTACGTGTGTCGCATCGCCCTCGACCTCGCGCGTGGTGAACGTGAACTGCGCGCCGGGCTCCACGCGGACGGGCGAGTTCGGGATCTTGCCGATCCGAATCTTGGGCCCCGACAGGTCCTGCAGGATGCCCACGCATCTGCCGAGCTTCGCCGACAGCGAACGTATCGTCTTGATCCGTTCGAGGTGCTCATCGTAGCTGCCGTGCGAGAAATTCAGTCGCGCGACGTCCATCCCGGCCTTTATCAGCTTCCCGATCATGTCCGGCGAACTCGACGCCGGGCCGATTGTGCAAACTATCTTTGTTCTTCTCATCTCAGGGCTATGTTAGGGGAAACAAGCCGGGCCGTCAAGGGAAGCGAGGCGGCGGCGACAAAGTTAATATGTAGTCAATCACCTGGAAATATCTGGAAACTGAGGCGATTACGATGGGCGTGGCGTGGCGAGAGAAGTGGGTCGGAAATGTATTGACGCCGGAGGACATGGTGCGGTTCATCGACGATGTCGGGTGCTGCACGGCGAAGCAGATGCCGGCGCATCCGCACTTCCCGAACCAGGACGACGTGGTCGCGCCGGGGGCGCGTGACGTCTGGTTCTGGAAGGACGATCTGCACGCGGAGAAGCGGCTGTACTACACGCGGGTGTTCGGCGGCGAACCGGGGTTCATATCCGTGGAGATGCTGCCCGCGTTTGTGGCGACCAACGGCGCGACGGTCGATGAACTGCTGTACGATGGGCTGCTGTCCGTCGAGGCACAGGAGATACACCGTATCATCGAGGAGTACGGCCCGATACCGATCCGCGACCTCAAGAAGATGCTCGGGCCCGATACCAGGCGCGCGGCCAATCGGATTCTTCAGGAGTTGGACCGCGCATTCATCATCACCAAGTCCGGCATCACCGGCCGCACCCGCGGAACCTACGGCTTCATCTGGGAACTGACGGAGCGATGGATGCCGGACGTGCTCGCAGCGGCAGACAAGCTCGGCCGCGCGAAAGCGATTCCGATCATTGAGGAACGCCTGGCTCAGTACGGTGTGGCGCCGGGGTCGGCGTTCTACGCGAAGGTGCTGGGGTGGGCATAGGTGGTCAATCCAGCAGTGAGTGAATATCGTGGCTCATCGTGCCTGCGCCCGCCTCTCGGCGCGAGGACATCGTCAGCACAGCGGTTCCAGTATCGCAATCGCGCGCTTGATATCCTCGATCTGCTGGTCGCCGCTGATCTCGCGCTCGATGGTGAGCGCGCCGGAGTAGCCGAACGATTTGAGCTTCGGAACCAGCACCGGGAAGTTGACGCGGCCGTCGCCCATCGGTTTCTCGACACCGAGGCCGCCCGGCTCGGTGGGATACTCGCCGTCCTTGGCGTGAACGCCCCGGACGTACGGTCCGAGGATGTCGAGCGCGTCCACGGGGTTGGCTTTGCCGTACATCAGAAGGTTGGCCGGGTCGAGGTTGACGCCGAGGTTGCCGGTGCCGATGTCAGTCATCGCTCGCAGGAGCGTGATCGGCGTCTCCTGGCCGGTTTCGAAGCAGAAGTGCAGGCCGAGTTCCTTTGCGCGGGAGGCGACTCTGGTCAGCGCCTCGATCGTCCCTTCATAGAGCGGATCCTTGGGGTTCTCTGGGATGAAGCCGGCGTGGGTGATTGTGTCCGGGACGCCCAGTCTCGCGGCGAACTCCGCGCCCTGGATGAGCGCGGCGACGCGCATCTCTCGATACTCCGGCGGGACGAGGCCGATGGTTGCCGGACCCTCGGTGAAGTTCCACGCGTGCGGGCCGGGCGCGCCGGTCCAGAGGGCCGAGATCTCCACACCGTATTCCTTGCACGCGCGAGTTACCTCGGCGGCGGACTCATCTGTTCGCTGCTCGATATCCCAGGTTGCCAACTGGCAGCTCGACAGCCCGAGGTCGCGGACCTTCTTGAACTCCTCGGCCACATCGTGCCGCATCGAAACCAATACACCAATCCTGAGCTTTCCGGACATTTGCTTCTTCCCCTTTTAGTGGATTCCACAGTATGGTTTTGGCTGGCGCGCGGCAATTCCTGCCCCGCGATGGATGCTGAACATTCGTGGCTTCCTGCGGAGTCCACTGTCGTTCCGAGGGAATCAAGTTCAGCATGACGAGATGGACCTACGCGAGCTTGTTGCCGTAGGCCATTATGATCGCGGCCGCGATCAGCACGGCGATTGCGATCAGCATGAGCCGGCGGGGGGAACCGTGGACGCCCGTCCATTCGCCGCTTGCAAAGCCCAGGCCCTGGTTGCCCAGCATCTGCGTCACCTGCTGAATGCCGTAGCCCACCGAGCCGCCAAGCGCGCCCAACAGCAGCATCCCCTTCCCCATCAACAGCCCGCCGCCGATGAGTTGGATACCAGTCGCTGCGGCGATGCACACCTCGATGCGGTGACTCCAGAACAGACCCCAGGATCGCTTTCGCGCGATCAGATAGCCCGGGTAGACGATGTTGATCAGGGCTCCCGCAACAGTGGCTGCTGCCCACACGGCGAGGTTCGCCGGCACGTCCGCCGCGCCCCGGGCCTTCATCGCTGCCACTATGGGTCCCTGTCCGTAGACAAACGCGAGGCCGAACCCGCAGGACGCAACTCCCGCGAGCACGCACAACCCGAGATCCAGTGCGAACCCGCCCGGCCTGTCCGAGGTCTGGGCCGACGCGGATGCGGCAGATGCCTTGCGCAACGCCCTGTCCCGACCCAGACCTGCTGCGGCCGCGAGCATCACGCCCAGTAGCATCGCTGCGACGCCGATAAGCACCGTCAGCCCCGCTGGAGAACCGATATCAGGCGCACTGCTAAAGAGTCCAGAGCCCTTCGCGATCATCGGCAGGGTTGCCCCGGTGGCAACGCCCAGTCCAGTTAGAAACGCCCCCGTCAACGCGACGCCGACCCTGATGATCAGTATCCCGCACAGCAGGTTGGCAACGCCCCAGGCCAGCGAGCACAGATTGGATTTGATCAGTATGCAGGCCGGCACCGACCTGTAGGCCTCAAGCCAATGCGGGCAGAAAGCGAGCACGGCCGTCCACGGCACGATCACGAGCCCCGTCAGCATTCCCGCAAACCACCAGTGCTCGAATCGCAGCCGGCGCAGGACCTTCACCGGCCACGCGCACGTGCCGATGGACAGCCCGGCCGCTACAACGAGGATCGCGCCGATGTAAGCCGTCACCGCGAACCTCTAGCCAAAGAACCACCCCAGCGTGTTGCAGAAGAACATAACGTCCAGGACCGGGTGCAGTTCGGGTTCGTGCTTTCGAGCGTATTCCTTGGCGTCCTCCCAGAGCACTCTGGCCGAGTCCTGGTTGTCGCGGGCGATCTCCTCGGCGGCGGCGGCCAGAAGCTTGCATATCTCCCCAGAGTGCTTGAGGTAGAACCAGGACCTGGCCCAGGTCGCGTTGCTGTCTGCCATATTCCTTTCAATAGTGGGTGTGAACTTGTCCACGACGTCGGCGACCTTCGCGAGGTCGTCGGCGTTGGTCGGGCAGACTCTGGGAGTCTCGCCGCGCAAATACGGCGGATCGAACAGGAACGAGATCGACTCCAGATACTCCTTCGCGAGCTTGCCGTCAGTGCCGAATGCGGCCGCGAAGTAGTCCTCGGCGATATCGTCGTAGGGAATATCGCGGTTCCACAGCGTGCGTCCCATCACCGTCATCGGCAGGCCCGTTGGGAAGAAAGCCCGCTGCAGTTGGCAGCTCACATAGCCGTCGAGGCCGATGTCGCGCAGTCCCCGGATGTCCTGCGAGAGAATCTTGGAGACGGGTACGTAGCCGGGGTCGCGGAGATGGTCCCACATCATGTGGTAGTCGAAATCAAAGCTGTCTCCCTTGAAATCCTTCTGCCACGCCCGCAGAAAGCCGATGTTCTCGGCCACGCTGCGCGGGAACGTGAGCTTATTGCGCTCGAACGGCGGCGGTTCGGGGATCGGCACGTCGGTCGCGAACGGCTCGGAATACGTGCGCGTGATTGGCGCGAACATGAGTATGAACCTGTCCGGGTTCGCGATCTTCTCGCGCTGCGGCGGCCAGAGCAGATCGACGTAGATCAGGAACACGATGCGGGTCTTGAGGCCCTTCCTGGTGAGCTTTGCGTCCAGATCGTTGAGCATCTGGACGTAGAAGTCGGCGGGCATCGTGTCGCGGCAGAGCTCGCATTCGCAGTGGTTGTTGGAGCCATCGGCCAGCCAGAAGTGCATTATGTCGATCTCGGGGTGCGCTTCGGAGTAGTTGACGATCTCGTCAGTCACCATCTCCCGAACCTCGGGGTTGCCATAGCACAGGTTTGTGTTGAGGGCGACTCCGTGCCAGAGCTTGCGCTCGCCGTTGACCTCCGCGAGATACTTCGTTACCTCCGCCGGCAGGTCGCGATCGTCTCGCTCCCAACCAAGCCCGCTGATGCCGAACGGCTCGCAGGTCCAGCCGTGTCCCACGCCGTGATAGAGCAGGTCGCGTTTCTTTATCTCGTCCACGACCTCGGCGGTGAACTGCCGCGCTTGGTCGATGGATATGTGCTCGCCCTTCATGTGTGGGTTGCCCTCGTGGGCGTACCACCGGTCGAAGAACGTGTGGGCCTCGCGGAACTGGATGAAGTAGCCGTTGAAGCCGAGCTTGGGCATCCAGTCGACCATATCGATCACGTGCTCGACGCTGACCGCGCCTTCGATGCAGATGCCTCGGTGTCGGTAGGACGGCGTCTCGCGAATCTCAACGTCGGGCAACTGCTCGAGGTGCGGGATGTACTCTCCGTCCCTGCCCGGACGAACCCACCGGCAGCCCAGCTCCGTAAGATAGCGGTACACAGCGAGCAGCACGCTGCGGGGGTTGTTGCCCGCGACGTAACCGCCGCCGTTTCTGACCATGATATCTATTGCGTCGTCGAGGTCCGGGTCGGCGACTTCCGGCGGCTCTACGCCCAGATCGCTGCACAGCTCGACGTGGATGTCGGGTACGTCGTCGCAGGCGCACCTGTCGTCCACCTCGCGCCCTGTGGCGACAGCGAGGCAGCGGCCGAGCTCCTCAGCCGCGAAGCGGACAGTGGGGTCGCTGCTCGAACAAACGATATGTAAGGTGTTCTTGTCTTCCGCCATGCAGGTCCTCCAGCACCTTCTATGTCTTATCCACTTGCTTCGCGCGGGTAACCCTTGGTTCCTCCCGTCATTGACATCGTCGACGGGCAAAGGGTATATTGAGCAGACACGGAGGACTACCGATGCTTCGAGCATTCTGGAGTTGGAATCAACACCCTGACAGTAAGTGGTTCTACGATAAGAGCGTGTGGCAGAAGATGTTTCGCGCGATGGGCGGCTGCGGGTTCAACGCCGTGGTATTCGGCGACGCCCGCCCCATTGATGGCCCCGCGGACTACCAGCAGATGCTGAAATGGGTCTTCGAGACCGCGCTGGACTATAACATCGCGCCGTACGTGTTCATCGACCTCTCGGACGACGCGTCGCGGTTGTGCGCCGACCTCCGCGAGATGGTCGAGACCTACACGAATCTGAGGGGCTTGTTTCTGAGCAGAGGCGATCAGGCGGTCGTGGACGCGATCGACGCCGCGCGGCCGGACGCCGCGATCTTCATCTGTGGGAGCGAAGAGCCCAATGCAGACGCCGTGACCAGGCGAGGCGGGCGAAAGATCGGCTGTTCGATGAAGTACTCGGGGGATCACCTCGTTGACGGCAATCCCGACCCTGCGTTTCTCAGGTCCGTCGAAGCCGTGGGCGCGGAGAACGTGGTGGCGGAGTTCTCGATCTCCAACTTCCAGCCCTGGACGAGCTTTTCGTACGACACCGTCGAAAGCGCGCTGGCGAACCTGGGCGAACTCGGCTGCGAGGGCTTCTGCGTGCATCCTCTGTCCGTGGACGAGTGGCCGCAGACCTCCGATACGTTCTTCAAGTATCAATGGCAGCGGGACCTGGTGTGGTACAGCGTGTGGGGCGGGACCGGCGTCGAGCAGCTTGCGCGGCAGGGGCAGCCGAAGTGGCTGGTGCGCAACGTGCGGGTAATGTCCGGTTTCCAGGCCGGCTCGCGTATTCCGGAGCTGCTCTCGCTTTACTTCGGCGGGGACGGCACGTGGCGGCCGCAGTTGTGCTCGGTTCTTGGCGACGGCGAGCTGCGTCTGCTGACGATCGAGGACATGCTGCACCTTGAGAACATACCCGAGTTCAGGAAGCTGGATTGGTGGACCCAGATAACCGGCGACAGGGTCGTTCACCTCGCGGAGTATATCGCGTCGGGCTCGCCGGAGGACGCCTACGGCCCGGAGGAGCTTCTCGAGGAACTGACCGACTTGAGCGGGCAGGCTGTGGCGGCAGGCGAGAAGGGAATGCGCAGCGCATCCGGCGAGAAGGAGCTGCCGGGGCTGGCCCGCGACGCGCTGTGCATGGGCAGGCTGGGCGAGTTCTACGTCGAAAGGCTGCGCGCCGCGCTTGCCCACGCGCGCGGCGACGATTCCGAGGCAATCGAGCACCTCACCCGCGCGCTGGGCCTCTACCGTGAGATCGCGGCCGTCGATTCCTCGCACCGCGAAGACGGCGAGTGGGCAAGTGTCCTCAAAGCCCTCGAAGCCGAGCACGCGAATGCGGAGAAGGGCGTGTTCGGGCGCTCTACCTGACCAGTATGTCCGGTCTTGCCAGCGTCACGCCACCAACCTCGACATCCACCTTCGGCCAGTCGGCTGTCTCCGAGAGGATGACCGGCCCGGTGGTGGTGGCGACGATCGTGTCCTCGCACTTCGTGCCGGTTATTGAGGGGTTCCAGGCGAAGGCCTGATTCTCGACGACGACCGCGTCGGTTGACTCCGTGACTCGGAACTCGCGGGCGCGGTAGCCGGTGGGGCCGCCCTGGTGGTGGAGCTTCCATTCGCCGGGGAAGCCGGTCTCTGAGTAAGCGTCCATACACTTGCGGAAGATATCGCCCATTCGCGCACCCGGCCTGGTTGCGGCGATCAGCTCCGCATCGACGCGGGCGACCGCGTCGTGCCTGGGCCTGAGTTCCTCCGACAGCGGGCCGAAGTGGACCAGCCGCGTGGCGGATATGATCAAACCCCATTTCCGCGCCCCGGTGACCAGCATGGCCATGCGCTCCAGCTTGCGATCGGTAGGGATCGGGTGACGATACTTGCCGATGCGCTCGTCGGTCGCGACCAGCGTCAGCGTCGGCACTATCCCGCGCGCGTAGAGGTGCTTGTCCAGCACGGCGGCGATCTCGAACTCGGTCATGCCCGGCTCGATCTCGCGGCACGCAAGCGACAGGCACTCCCCCGCGTTCGCGCCCAGCCACCTGTAGCGCTCGATCTCCGGCTCGGTCAGGCTCTGGCGGCAGGAGTCGATGGAGACCGTCTTTGCGCCAGCCATCGGGATATCCGAGCCGACCGGACCACCGCCTGCGATCTTGCTGATGACAGCAGCCGGCTTCTCATCGTACCAGGGGAATGTGTGGATATCGAAGCCGAGTCCGGCAACTTCCTCGCGATTGATCCGCGGCGCCTCGACGTTGTTGCACACGATATACAGCCCGTCGCGGGTCACGACCGCCGTGGTCGCGCCCACGTCGTTCGACGTGCCGACCCAGTTGTTCGCGCCGGCGGTCAGCCACGCGAAGTTGCCGACATTGGTGATCGCGAGGGCTTCGATGCCTTCGCTATCCATTAGGCCGCCCAAGCGGCGATGTTTCTCAGCTATCTCTTCGATCCTGGTCATGTTTCCGCTCCTTTGTGCCTGCGCGAGACGGAGGTTGCACAAAGAGTGACTTCGACCTCGGCCGTTCATGGACCTTCGCCAGGCCGGCAGGCTCTGTGTAGCAGGCTAACTTGAGTCGAGCGATATCAAGTAAAGCAGCACGAGTGATATAAAGAATTGTGTTTGAGCTCTACCGATTCGGGGTATAAAACAATAGGAAATAGAAAGACTACGGATCTGAAACGAGGTGAATGAAATGCCACGCGAAAAGACTCTAGCTAGAAGAGAAAGGCCGGAAATGGAGGTGTACGAGCCCTGGAACACCTTCAGGGACATGGAGAGGATGTTCCGGGATTTCTTTACATCGCCGTTTCCGCTCCTGAGGGCGCGCCAATGGCTCATGCCTGAGTCGCGGCTGGAGATCATGCCCGATGTTGACCTTAGGGAGACGGAGAAGGAGCTGATCCTGTCGGCAACGCTTCCCGGTCTCGAGAAGGACGACATTGATATCAACGTGACCGACGACCGCATCACAATCTCCGGCGAACGCAAGAGCGAAGAGGAGAAGCCGGAAGAGATCTATCACGTCCGACAGCAGCGCTATGGTCTTTGCAGGGTTTCGTATGACCTGCCCACCGTGGTCAAGCCGGAAGACGTGAAAGCGACGTATCATAACGGCATTCTGGAAGTCCACATGCCGAAGGCCGAAGTCGCCGAGGAGCATAAGGTGAAAGTTGAGGTCAAGGACTAACCCTGCGTCATTCGCGAGGATCGCGAATGGCGCTCTTTCTCCCTGCGTCATTCACGAGGATCGTGGATGACGCCCTTACGGGATCTGCGTCATTCGCGAGGATCGCGAACGACGCATAGAGATCTGCCTCCCAGATAGGCATCATACAACAACGATCTACACCCGGGCGGGGAATGCTCCTTCCTCGCCCTTTTTGCTGTCACGCCGGCGCGGCGAGGAGATTTTCCATTGGCGCTCAGAGCGACAAGGCTGGCGACGCGGGCGCGCGGTGTTTGGAACTTCGGGGCAGCGGGAAGCATGATATCGCGAAGCCCGGCAAACGCACCAGCTCCGGTTGCGATTGCCGGTAGACCCGGAGCGTTATTGGCGGTCCTCGCCAGTAACGTGGGTTAGTCCTTTCTTCTCCTTTCAATGTTGTGGTAGATGCTCAACCGCTCTGATTTGCGGGCCCACCGGTCAGGGATGATCGGGGGGTTTTCTTTTGTACGGAGTTGGAGGCCCGCAAGTGGAGAATCCAGGCTTCGAAGCGGCGCGAACCCGCAGAATTACCAGTGGCAAATCACATGCGACCATGCTATCCTGAGTATAGGAATCAGGCTCACACGGAGGATCATGTGCCCAAACGACTCCAATCGCTGCAGATGCTGCCCGTAAACGCGGTCGTGCTCGCCGTCGGCGTAGCGGATTTGCTGACCACGCTGTTCTGGCTCGCCACCGGTCGGGCTATCGAGGTCAACCCGGTGATGGCGGCCGTGCTGAGGCTCGGGATCTGGCCGTTCGTGATCGTCAAGCTGGGCACGCTTGGCGCATATATCTCCGTGCTTGAGTGGTATCGCCGCCGCCGCAACCCCGTCTTCGCCCGCCTCATGGGCAACGTCACGCTGATCGGCTATGTTGGGATCTACGCGATCTCGTTTGCTTGCGTTAACCGCGCGATGCTGAGCTAACCCGGCCCGAAGCTGCCGCAACCTTTTGCCCGGCTGTTCGTTACCAACTCGTGGACTCAGGAACCTTCCCCGCCCGCCTGCCGTATATAGCGACCGAGGGCTGGCAGGGTGGCTGAATCTTCTTCATCGCAAGGGAGACTTTGGGCCATGAATGCAAAACGTATTGCCGTAGTAGTAGTGATCTACGTCCTGGCATCCATTGGGTGGATGATCCTGGGAGGAGTCACATCCTACCGCACCGGCGAGGCGCGCAACACTCTCGGCTACGGCGCGGGCGACGGGGAGTTCACCTCGGGCCGCTCGACCGTCGAGAACCTCTGGGGCGCTGCGCAGCTCCAGCACGCGCCGGTCGTGTGGAGCAGCTACACCGAGCAGATCGCCACTAAGAACGAGAAGGGCAAGACCGTGATGACCACGGTCAAGAGAACCGATCCCGCCGTACTCTCATCGAGCCGGCTTAACGTTGCCATCGACAGCGACCCCCGCCGCAAGGGCCTGCTGTGGTACAGCACCTACAAGGTCAAGTTTGCCGGTTCGTATGTGCTCACGAGCGAGCTCGCGGCCAAGCGGACCTTCCACGTGAAATTCACATTCCCGGCCAACCAGGTCGCGTTCAACAACGTGGAGATCTACGTCGGCGACAGGCGCATCTCGCCGTCAGGCGACCTCAGCCAGGGCCTTGAGGTCCCGATCGATCTCGACCCCGGCCAGAGCGTCCTGATCAAGTTTGCCTACGGCTCCCAGGGCCTCGACAAATGGGAGTATCAGTTCACAGAGGATTCGGGCATGTCCAGCGTGCGCGACTTCGACGCAACCATCGCAACCAACTGCCGCGACATCGACTTCCCAGAGAAGTGCCTCTCACCCACCGACAAGAAGACTGTCGGCGAGGGCTGGACGCTGCGGTGGAAATACGGCGATCTGGTGAGCGGGTCCAAGGTCGGGGTGAGCATGCCCCAGCCGCTGCAGCCCGGTCCGCTGGCAAGCAGGCTCAGCCTGTTCGCGCCGGTATCGCTGCTGTTCTTCTTCGCCGTGCTGCTGATACTGGGCACGGTCAGCGGGGTGAAGCTGCACCCCGTGCACTATCTCTTCCTGGCCGCGACGTTCTTCAGCTTCCACCTGCTGTTCTCGTATCTGGTGGACCACATGTATCCGTTCCCGGCATTTCTGATCGCGTCGGCGGTGTCGCTGCTGCTGACGATCACCTATATAAGGCTGCCGGTCAACATGAGGTTCGCTGTGCGCACTGCCGGGTTCTGGCAGCTCATATTTCTGGTGCTGTTCGCGTATGCGTTCTTCTTCGAAGGCTACACCGGCCTGACGATCACCATCGGCGCCATTCTGACGCTGGCTGCCATGATGCAGTTCACCGGTAAGGTCAACTGGGATGAGGCGTTCGCGAGGCCCGAGCAGCCATCCAGGCCGCCGCATCTTTACCCCGGCCCGCAGCCCGCGCCGCCGCAGCAGCCGGTGTCATCGGCGCCGACAACCCAGCAGACTCCACCCCCGCCTCCTCCGACAGCGGGTTGATAGCCTGCGAGCCGGCCGCGATCCCTCCCCCGGCCGGCTCGCCCACATGCGATGCGGGCGCTCTTTCTTTCCGGAGAGGCTCGGTCGTGGTGAACATACATAGCTCGGTGCGCGGCCTTGACCGGGGGGCGCAGCTAGCCTATCATATCCGCATGATCAAGCTTATGGTGGTAGCGGGGATAGTGGCGATGGGGGTGCATCCGAGGGTGAGCGTGTTGCCGGCTGATATCGAGCGGGGCAGGCAGAACGTGCAGCGGTTCGAGTGGGCGGCGAAGTATCTGGCGGATCAGCGGGCGGCGGCGGATAAGTGGGTCGCGATGAGCGACGAGCAGATTCGCGCGACCGTGCCGCCGGTGGGGTCGGTGTTTGCGTATGGGTTCTCGGGCTGCCCGACGTGCGGCGCGAGCTGGCCCACGTGGGGAGCGGGCATGGCGTCGCTGGACAACCCCGGCAAGGTAACCTGCCCGAAGTGCAAGCGCGTCTTTCCCGACGCCGATCACCCGGACACCGGCACGGGCTGGCGCGATCCGAAGTCCGGCAAGACCCATTATCTGGTCGGGTGCTACAACGCCTACGCCTCGATGGAGATCACCCTGCACGCGCTGCCCCAGCTTGCCACAAGCTATGCTATTACGGGCGATTCGAAATATGCTCACGCTGCCGCGGTGCTGTACGACAGGCTCGCGGACCTGTATCCCACATCCACCGTCGGCTCCATCGACTACCCCGACGGCGCGCACAACACCGGCCGGCTCGAGCGCCCGCAGTACCAAGTGGCGCGCGTGCTGCCGTATCTCGTGGACGCCCTGGACCTGCTGTATGACAGTCCCGAGTTCGCCGCGCCGTCCGCGTCTGGGAAGGGTTCGATTCGAGAGCACGTCGAAAACGACGTCATTCGCGACGGCGGCAAATACTGCTACGACATGGTGATGACCGGCAAGATGGGCTTGACCAACGGCCAGGCCGACTACGTCCGCGGGGCGCTTGTGGCGGGGATGATGCTGGACGAGAAGCCCTGGATCGAATGCGCGATATCCGGTCCCTACTGCATCTACAACTTCCTGGACAACTGCCTTGACCGCGACGGGCAGTACTACGAGACCTCGACCGGCTACTCCGAGCACTGCCTGACGCTGTATAACGACACGGCTGACATGCTCGCCAACCTCCGCACGCCCGAGCATCCCAACGGCGTCGATCTCTATTCGCATCCGAAGCTGCGGAAAGCGTTTTCCGCGTCGTTTTTCGACCTTGATTGCTTCGGCCACTCCCCGCGCTTCGGCGACTGGGGCCCGGACACCGGCGTCGTCACGTCTATCCAGCGATTTGCGCACACGCCCTATATCCTCAGCGAGTTCGGCTGCGCGCATGCCTCCAGCGACGCCGCGCGCAACTACTGGTCGGCCGTGCGGGAGTTCGTGTGCGAAGGCGATGTCGCCACGCGCCGTGCCGCGAGCGGGTGGAAGAACTGGCTGCTGTGGCACGCCGAGCCAATAGGCAAATCGGCGGCGAGCGTCGATTTCGAGCCCCACGCTGTTCTGGGCGGGCGGGGGATCGTGACCCTGCGGTCGGGCGAGGGCGCAAAGGGCCGCGCGGCCCTGCTTCGCTACGGGCCATCGCTCAATCACGGCCATCTCGACGACCTCAACCTCAACTACTTCGCGCTCGGCCGCGAGCTGACCTACGACCTCGGCTACGCACTGGGAAGCGCGGACGTGCAGGTCGGCTGGTCCAAGGCAACCGCGAGCCACAACCTCGTGGTCGTCAACGAGAAGAGCCAGTTGCAGCAGCCTGGCGGAGGTGGCAGCGCGTATTTCTACGTCGATCGCACGCCGGTGCGGGCGACCGAGGCGTCTTCGGAGGCGTCGTATTCGTCCGAGGGCGTCAAGACGTATCGCCGCACGCTTGCCCAGATCGACGTTCCCGGCGGGGGAAGCTATCTCGTGGACATATTCCGCGTCGTGGGCGGCGCCCAGCACGATCTGATGTGGCATTTCCTCGGCAAGCTCGGCGCGGTTACCGGCGCGACACTCGGACCCGTGCAGGAGAAGGGCAGCCTCGCCGGACCCGAATACGACTGGGGCAAGCGCCTGGGCCCGGCTGGCTATCTGATCGATCGAGGCAACCAGCCCGAGTATTGGAACCCGCCGCCCGGCAACGGCTACGGGTTTCTCTGCGATGTCCGCCGCGCGAGCGATCTCAAGCCCGAGTGCAGGGCGACCTGGGCTGTGAGCCCGGATTCCCGGGACACCGTGTCCCTGACCCTGCTGCCCGAGCCCGGCTGCGAGCTGGTCACGGCGCATGCGCCCGGCATATCGCCGAGCGCCCAGCAGGCGGATTACGCGATTCTCAGAAGAAAGGGCGCGGACCTGGCAAGCGCGTTCGTTTCGATCGTCGATGCCTCGGAGTCGTCCCCGGCGGTGCTGTCGGCGAAGCGGCTGGAGTGCGAGGGCGGCGACGTGATCGGAGTCGAGATCAGGGCCGCGACCTCGACCGACTACGTGTTCAGCAGCACGTCGCCGTCGCTCGTGGTGTTTGGGACAGCGGCCGGCAAGATCAAGTTCGATGGCCGGTTCGGGTTCCTGCGCGTGGCCAGCGGCAAGATAGACCGCGCGGTGCTCGTCGGCGGGACGGTGCTCGGCCCGATCTCATCGTCGAAAGCCGAGTTCGCGGGCAGGGTCATCGACGTAGACTGCAAGACCGCGAAGCTGACGCTCGACGGCAGTGTCGAGTCGCCCACGGAGTCGATTATCTACCTGTCGCGCGGGAGCTACTCGCATTCCTCGCCGTATCGAGTGAAGTCGATCGAGGGCAAGGTCGTGACGCTCGACGGCGACTTTGCCATCGGCCGCGGGATGGTCGGCGATGCGAAGCCGAGCGCGCCGGACGCCATTGCAAACGTCGTGCCGCTGCCGCGCGCGATCATAGTCGGCCGAAAGGCCAGCGGTTACTATCGTGGCAAGCAGATCGTCAACGACCGCACCGGCGCCGCCTCCACGATTATCGACATCGATGACGACCAGCGCACGATCCACGTCACCGACCCCGCCAAGTTCGCCGCGGGGGACTCCTTCACGATCTACGACGTCCAGCGGGGGGACACATTCGCGGTTCCGGCGATAGTGGAGAAGTGACGGCGAGGACGTCCCATTTCGAGGACTACCACCTCAAAACGAGGGCTGTTCACTCCAGGGCTACGCCGCGGAGTCGTTTTGGCGCGGGCGCGGACGGGGTAAAAACCACTTTCCCACTCCTCCCACCTACAGGGGGTCGTGATGCAGGAGAGTGCCGCGCTGCTTGCAGGTCCGATTGGGGGCTGCGGGGCGTTCGAGGTGGTCCACGCCATTCCGGGACGGGTCAGGCTGCGGGTGCCTGCAATCCGTGGCAAGCCCGAAGCGGCCGAGGCCGTTGCCACCCGCCTGTCCGCGACGAAGGGCGTTCTCTCTGCCCGGGCCAACCACACATCCGCGAGCGTGGTGGTCAACTACGACACCGCTGCAATCCGCACGTTCGTGCCGGAGAAGCATCTTGCGGGCCTGCGGTTCGAGCAGGTCGGCGATAGGGTCCGGGTCAGCGAAGCCGGACGGGGCGCGCTGCCGCCGCGCGAGAACAAGGTGTTGGGATTCCTGCGCAGGTTTGCGTCGCTAGTCGTTCCCAGCGCAGCGCTCGTCTTCTCCGTTGCCAGGCGGCTCATACCGGTCGCTCCGGTGTACGGGCTGGTCGCGGCCGCGGCGGCGCCGGTGTTCGGCAGGGCGCTGTCCACGCTGAGGCGCGAGCGGCGGCTGGGCGTCGATTTCCTCGATGCGACGGCACTCTCCATCATGGGCATCCAGCGCAACCTACCCACTTGCGCGTTCATGTCGTGGCTGATCAGCGTCGGAGAGTACATCCGCGAGCAGACCGCACGAAAGTCGCAGAGCGCGATCTCGGAGATGCTGGCCGTGCGAGTCCAAGTCGTCACCGTCATCAGGGGCTGCGGAACGCTGGAACTGCCGCTCGATCGGCTCGCGCCGGGCATGGAGGTCGTGGTTAGGTCGGGTGACGCCGCGCCGGTGGACGGGACGGTGGTCTGCGGCCGAGCGGCGATCGACCAATCCAGCCTTACCGGAGAGTCCGCACTGGTGGAGACGGGACCCGGCAGCAAGGTCTACGCAGGGACGATCGCGGTGGACGGAGAGCTGATCGTCAAGGCCGAATCGGTGGGCCTGGACACACGGATCGGCCGGATAGTCAAGATGCTCCAGGAAGCGCCGCTGCGGGAAACCAGAGTGGAGGACTACGCCGCGAGGCTCGCCGACCGGCTGGTCATTCCCACGTTCCTGCTCGCCGGCGCGGTGTACACGTGGGCCCGCAGCCTCTCGCGGGCGCTTTCGGTGATCATCATAGACTTCGGCACCGGAGTGCGAGTCGCGGCTCCTACCGCTATACTGTCCTTTATGGCCCACGCCGCACGCAACGGAGTCGCGATCAAGGGCGGCAAGGCGATGGAAAAGCTCGCCACCGCGGACACGGTCGTGTTCGACAAGACCGGCACCCTGACGACCGGCACGCCTGTCGTGACCGAGGTCGCGCTGGTTGACCGACGCCGCACGGTCAAATCGGCGCTCCGGTTCGCCGCCCTCCTCGAGCAGGGACAAAACCACCCCGTTGCGTCCGCCGTGCTGGCCGAAGCAGCGCTGCGCGGCGTTCGCGTCTCGGGCAGAGTGGAAGCGCGGCTGAGCGTGGGGATGGGAGTCCGAGCGGTGGCAAACGGCCAACGGGTCGCGGCGGGCAGCGAGCCGCTGATGAACGACGAATCCATCGATCTGAGCAAGGCGCGCGAGATCGTCGCCCGCATGAAGGCCAGCTCCGTTTCCCCGCTCTATCTCGCGGTGGACGGCAGACTCGTGGCCGTGATCGGTCTGGCGGACGCGGAGAGGCCGGAGTGCGCGGATGTGATCGACGGGCTTAGATCGCTTGGCATCAAGAAGCTGGTGATGCTCACCGGGGACCGCGACAGCGCGGCCGCAGCCGTCGCCCGGACGCTGGGTATCGACGAATGGCACTCGGAGCTGCTCCCGCAGGAGAAGTCTCGGATAGTGCAGCGCCTGCAGAAGGAGGGTCGGACGGTAGCGTTCATCGGCGACGGCATTAACGACTCGCTCGCGCTCTCACAAGCGGATGTGTCCATCGCGCCCGCGCACGCCACCGACGCCGCGAAGGAGGCTGCCGGGGTCCTGCTTCTCAGGGACGATTTGAACCTGCTTGTCGAGGGGTTCGCCATTGCCAGGTCCGCCCTGCGGCTCGTGAAGCAGAACTTCGGCGTCGTGGCAGTGCCCAACGCCTCGGGAATCGCGCTTGCGGCGAGCGGCCTGGTCGGGCCCGCGGCCGCAACCTTCATCAACAATGGAAGTACGGTCGCTGCAGCGCTCAACAGCTTGAGGCCGCTGATCGCGGGCCGCGGGAACGGGGTCGTGTAGGAAACGTGTAAGGTTTTCAGGCCCGACGGCCTGGGTAACTGACAGTCTACAGAGATTCGCGAATCCGCATTTCCGGCTGCGCGGCGTGCACGGCGGCAGCCAAACGAAAGGAGTCTGCGATGGGAGTTGTGGAGGATCTGTCGGAGCGAGGGCTTGGATTGGCGCTGCTGGTTGGTGTTGGCGTGGCGGCAGTGTCCGCGGGTCCCAAGCTGATCAAGGCTGCAAGGCCCGCGATCAAGACTGCGATGAAGGGCTTCATCACCGTACGGGACCGGGCGAAGGAGTCCGTGGCGGAGATGGGTGAGCAGTTCCAGGACCTGTATGCCGAGGCAAAGCACGAGATGGAGTCGTCGGCTCCGGCAATGGCTGAATCCGAGAAGATGCAGGAAGAAGAGCAGGCGACTCGGCACCCCAAAATGGCGCGAGGCGCGAGACACGCCGCGGAGTCGCAGGAGACGGCGGAGCAGAGCGTGTGATGATTGCCGTAGACGGGCTTCAGGCCACAGTGGAATCATACGTGCCCGGTCGCATCCGAGTCAGATTGCCACGTGAGCACAGAACCGAGGAAGTGATATCTCAGGTCAGGGGGGTCGTGGAGCTTATCGACGGCGTGAAATCGATGTCCGTCAATCCTCTCACGGGCGGGGTTCTGCTCGAGTATGATCCGGACATGATCGACGTCGGGCAACTGATCGAGCTGGGGCGCGCCGCCAGGATCATCGGCACGGATCTAAACGCTGCCGACAGCGACGAACTGGTTTCTCTGCTGCGTCCCTCGGAAGCGGCGCAGTGGATCATTGGCTCGTTTGCGCGGCTCAACCTCGACGTCAGCCGGTTGACCACCGGATTGTTCGACCTCAAGGTGCTCATCCCCCTGGGGCTGCTCGGGCTGTCGCTGAGCAGGTCGCTGATCGGCGGCAAGCGCGCCCCAGCGCCGTGGTACACGCTGCTGTGGTATTCGTACAGCATGTTCATGCACTGGAACAACCCGGCGCGGCGGGTCACGCCCGATGTACCGGAAGGTTAGCGGCGCTGTAAGGTGCGTGTAAGGTTCATGCCTGATAATCAGCATGAACTATGCAAGCCAAATCAAACGACAGCGCCGTGATGGCGCGCGCGAATGTAGTATGTTGTCACTCCGTGCCCGGACGCGTGAGGTTGATGGTGCCTGGCCTCAAGAACGACCAGGAGGCCGCCGGATGCCTCGAGTTGCTGATGCGCTGCCAGGATGGGATTCTGCACGCGAAAGCCAGCACGCTGACAGGCACGATCGTGCTTCGTTATGACGCCAGATTGCTGACTGAAGGCGACGTGATCGCCAGCGTCGGCGATATTGCCGCCGATCCGGCTAGGCGGACCATGCCGGCGCTCGCGGCCGAGCAGGATGCTGGCGCGAGTCTCGTCTCCCAGGAGATCGGGCGGGCAGTGTGCAAGCGGCTTATCGTGCTCGCTGTGAAGGCAGCGCTGCGAGGTTCGGCGGTCGGAATCATCGCCGAGCTTCTGTAGACGGGCGTTGCGCCCGACCGGCAAGAGCCGTTCGCATCCTCTTCTTGACACACCCATCCTCCTCCGTATAGCATATCCACGCAACGAGGAGGTATTGAGATGAGAAGACTCGCTCTCGCCGGCCTGCTGCTCTTCGCAGCGTCGGTCGTCTTTGCCGAACAGGACCAGGCATTTCTGGCCATTCAGGCCGAGACCAAGGTCATGAGGATGGCGGGCATGCCCGCGATGCCCAAGATGCCGAAGATGCCGGCAGGCATGAAAATGCCTCCGGGGATGAAGATGCCGAACGCGGGAATGATGGGAATGATGTCCGGCGAGCCCACGCGGGTGCTCAACATCCGCCTCTGGTCGCCATCGATCGCGCCCTCCGACGCGTTCGCGTATGTCACCCCGCCCGCGGGACTGAAGCAGGGCAACAAGCTCGACCTCGAGCTCTACCGTCCCAAGCCGGGCGAAGACGCTGCGAGCGCAGCCGGAAACGCGGCATTCTCGCCCGAGTCCAATCCGGAATTCACCATAAAGATATACTGGGGCTCGTCCGAGACCGTCAAGCCGGGCCAACCCAAGGTCATCAAGTGGGCGGAACTCACCGATGAGCAGAAGGCCGGGATGAAGAAGCAGGCCGAACGCGCGCAGGCGGCCCAGTCCTACTTCTACAAGCCCAACTGGACCACCGGCTACTGGCCCACCGAGAAGCAGCCGGGAGAGATAGCAGCCGATGCGTCGCTCGTGGGCAGCTATTCGTTGACGACCAACTACACAGGCAACGTCAGCATCGACGCCCCGGACAACGTCAACTTCCTCGCGCCCATCGACGTCTCCAGCCCGGACTTAGCCGGCAAGATCGATCTTACGAGTTTCATTCCGTTCGAGTGGAAGCAGATCCCTAACGCGCTCGGGCTCTATGCGTCCATCGTCGGCATGGAAGGCAAGAACACGATCATCATGTGGAGCTCATCGGAGGTGTTCAAGGACGGCCTCGTAGGCGATCTCGGCTTCCCGCAGATGGCCGAAGTTCGCAAGTACGTCGAGGAAACCGTGTTCATGAAGGGCGACCAGACGAAGGTTACCGTGCCCGTCGGAATCTTCAAGGACGCTGATATGGCCATGTTCAGCATGTATGGCTACGGCCCTGGCGCCGCTCTGGACAAGGCGCAGCCACTGCCCCGAATCCAAACCAAGACATCGCTGTCGATCATGCTCGGCGGCAAGAAGATGGAAGGCATGGGGATGGGCATGGGCCAGTAGCCCGTACTGGATCGATCAAGTGAGGCCGGAGCACCCCAGCTCCGGCCTTGCTTCACCGGCCATCTACCCAGCAATACTACCGGTTTGTGCCTCGCGCGGCTCGCAGACACCTTGCCACATGGTATAATCCGATTGACCCCGTTGCGTTCCGGGACAGGCAGCGGCTGTGAAGTGGGGAATTATGAAAGCTGTATGTTCTGTCGTCATCCTGCTCTTGGCTTGCCTCCTGCCAACGACTTGCTCCGCCTACTTGTACGGCGTCGATATAAGCGGTCACCAAGGCGCCATCAACTGGACAAGCCTCATGTCGGCCAAGAGCTTCGCCCTTATGAAAGCAACCGAGGGTACCGGCTTCACGGATCCTTATTTCGCCGGTAGTCGAAACGGTTCGCGTAACGCGGGCATTCTCAGAGGCTACTACCATTACTGCCGTCCCGACCTCCATAACAGCGGCAAGAGCGAAGCCGACTACTTCCTCTCGGTCGTCTGTCCTCTGCAGGCCGGCGAAGTCCTTATGTGCGACTACGAGCCGGAGACAGACCCTGCCGATCCGGTCGGCTGGTGCCTGGAGTGGCTGAACGAGTGCTATGCAGTGACCGGCGTCAAGCCTCTGATCTACCTCAACCAGGGACAGATCAACGCCTGGAACTGGTCTCGGGTGATCAGCGCCGGCTATCCGCTCAACCTCGCCTGCCCTGACTTCAACCCTGACCCGACCCATCCGGTGCTGAAGTGGCCTCGCAACACCATCAAGCAGTACGATTGGTACGACAACACGTGCCCGGGCATTCAGTGGCACCCCGTGGACCTCGACGTCTTCAACGGGAACGCCGAGGACTGGCAGGCCATGGGCGGACAGAAACCGACGATAACCACGCAGCCGGTAGGCGGCGGCAACTGCTCCGGAGCGCCGATCACGCTGACAATAGCGGCTACCGGCGCGCCGGCGCCGACCTATCAATGGCGACTGAACGGCGACAACATCAGCGGCGCGACATCCACTTCCTATGCGGCTCCGACTTCCGGCACGTACGATTGCGTGGCTACGAATTCGTTCGGGTCGGCCACCAGCAACTCGGTGACGGTTTCGGTAAGCACGGCGCCGTCGATGAAGACCCAGCCGATAAGCCAGACCGTGCACTTCGGAAGCACGGCCACGTTTACGCTGGCCGCCAACGGCCCGTCTCTGTCCTACCAGTGGCGCTTCAACGGGGTGAACATCACCGGCGCTACGTCGACGTCTTACACCGCCGCCAATCCCGGCGTCTACAACTGCGTTATCACCAACTCGTGCGGCTCAATCACGTCGAGCCCGGCCGTTTTGTCGTTTGACGACGCGACCAACGTCGCGACCGCGGCAGCAGCGAAACAGTTGGCGGATGGCGTGGTCGTCGCTCTGCGGGGAAGATCAGCCGTCACACGGGCGTTCAGCACGTCATTTTACGTCGAGGACGCGAACCGCGCCGGCGGAATCCGTGTCATTCCCAACGGCCCGGCCTATCTGCTGCCCGAGAACGCGAACGCCGTCGTCTACGGCAAGCTGAAGACGCTGGCGGGCGAAAGGTACCTCAGTAACGCACTGACTTGGAACGCAGGGACTATCAGCAGCCCGACGCCCCTGGGGATTACCGGCCAATCGGCGGGGCTGCCGCTTGCGCAAGGGCTGCTGGTGAGAATGTGCGGGACGGTTGCCATCAATCCTTTGATCCCCACTACGTTCTCGCTGCTTGACGGCTCGCGCTCCCCCATCACGGTTCAGCTGTATGGCGTCACGCCCCCAACGGACGGCGCATTCGTGACCGTGCAGGGCGTCGTCGGCCGCGAGGCAACCGGCCCGGTCCTGAGGGTCAACAAGTCCACTGATATGTGGTAGCCCATGGCTAGCAGAAGCGGTGTAGGAGGGGTCTCCAGACCGCGAATCCACTGGCGTCACGCTCGCAGATCGCCGTCTGGAGACGGCTCCTACAACCGAATGCGGCTGTATTCGCAGGCTAGCGCGTCTCAACCAGCAGGTTGGGTTTGCCCGGCTGCTTGATCAGGTCGAAGGAATCGTAGAGCTCGCCGGTGGCGGTGCGCGCCCGGAACGCAAGCTTGTCGCCGTCGATGCTGACAACCACGTAGAACTGCGTGTCCTGCGCCTTGCGCTTCGGCCAATCCACCTTGTCCAGCTTGTACATCTTCGCGCCGGATGTCGAGGTCACGTAGACGGTCGAGTCCGTCAGGGCGCTGCGGCCGTAGCTATGGTCGTGGCCGTTGAGCACAAGATCTACCTTGTGCTTGTCCACGATCGGCTTCCACGCGTTGCGAACGTCGGCGTTGTCGCGGCCCTTGGCCAGCGAGAAGAAGGGGTGGTGGAAGATCACCACGCTCCACCGATTCGGGTTGTTCGTAAGCGTCTTGTCCAGCCAATCGGCTTGTTCCTTGAGCAGATACGACATGGAGTCGAGCGAGACCACCCTAACACCCTGGTAGTCGAAGTAGTACGCGTCGCCTTTGAGCCCGTCAGGCCCGTTGGCTGGAAGGGTAAACTGCGCGGCCCAGTGCTTCGTGAGGCCGGCGCGATCGATGTCGCCGTCGTGGTATTCGTGATTGCCGGGCACGGGGATGGTAGGAACCGTAGCGTAGAGCCAGCCGCCGGCGGCAAAGAGCTCGCCCCACAGCGAATCGTCGGTTCCGTCGGTTACCAGATCGCCTCCGAACGCCATGAACCTCGCGTCCGGGGCTGTCCTGAACGAGTCTCTGATGATCCTGGACCACACGGAGAGCATGCCGTACTGCACGTCGCCGAAGTAGATGAATGAGAACGGCTCGGGCTTGCTATCGGCCGTGCGGAATTGGAACCACTCGCTCCAGCGCGTGCTATCGCCCACGCGATAGGCGTAGACCGTGCCGGGCGTGAGGTTAGCGAAGCGGACCGTGTGGTAGTTCGCGGACCAGAGCTTGGTGGCGAGGGCGCTGGTGGTGGCAATCACGGTCCTGGCCTGACTCTCGACCGACGGACCCGGCGTCGCGACCGCAATCTGCGCCACGGCCTTATCGACGCTGGTGTCGGTACGCCACGATACGGACTGAGTCGTTGCAGGGTCGTCGGACCAAGTCAGCACGATTCGATCCGGCGACGCGGTCGGCTTGTAGGTATCAGCGCTCGGCGACACAGCCGGCGCTTGCGCGAACGCCTGGGCTGCAAGGGTAAGCAGCATCAGCGCGAACAGGGCGCGGAGAGCTTTGTTGTTGAGTCGGCGCATGTGGATTCCTTTCCGCCTATGGGCTTGTGATGTCCGGCTGTCCGGTGGCTGTCCACGGACCAGTCTGCTCGTTCACGGGCACGCTCCACGACCATTCACTGGTATTGGATGAGCCGTGGGTGTCGTATACGCACTTGGTCCACTTCACGTGCGCGTCGAGGTAGGCGATGTTCATGCCGTCGTTATGCGGCAGCCGGCCGTTCGTGACCCAGTGGTCGCAACTGCCCGGGCTGGTCTCCATATCGCTGCCCTCGAGGAGGAAGTAGGACCGCGTGGGATAGCGCCACGCGGACAGCACGGGCCAGCGCATCAGAATGTTCTCATTGATCGAGTAGCTTGCCCAGAACGCGTAGGCGGGCTTACGGTCGCGGTCGACGGTTGGAGTCAGCCCCCAAACCTGGCCGAGGCGGTAGTAGTCGATCATGGCCTTCTTGTTGCCCGTGATGTAGTGCAAGGCCGGCTGGCTGGGGCACACGAAGAAGTTGCCCCTGCCGGGGTCGTTCCAGTTCGCGGGCTTGCGGGAGCCGGAGTAGGCGTTGATGACGAAGTTCCAGGCTGTCTTGCCCCAGGGGTCGCCCTCGATGAAGCGGTCATCGTAGTTCTGCAGATACAGCTGGAACGCCATCCCGACCTGCTTCATGTTCGAGCAACACGAAGTCTGCTTGCCTTGCTCTTTGGCTCTGCCGAACACTGGAAACAGGATCGAGGCCAGGATCGCGATTATCGCAATCACAACAAGAAGCTCGATCAGAGTGAACGCGCTGCGTTGTCTCATCCGTGTAACCTCCACTAGCAAATGGTCGGCTGTGGCCCTCGCCATTGAGAGCCACAGCCAGCATTATCTGTCCGGACTTATCCCGGGGTTAGCGGGTTCGCTTGCGAGCGAAACCGAGAAGTCCGACCAGTCCGGAGCACAGCGCCAGGATGCTGCCGGGCTCAGGCACGCCCGGGGCCGGACCGAACGGCGACGCAACCCTTGTCACATCGCTCGTGCCGGAGTAGACCTCGACCATGTCGAATGCATACACGCCGCTCTTCATGGCGATGCCCGACCAAGCCGGTTCGTAGGAACTCTGGCCGGGGCCGTAGGCCTCGATGAATCTGAAGGCGAAGTCCTTCTTGCCGGCGACGCCGAGGCCGGTCAGGTCCCAACTCACGTTGTTCCAGAGGGTGAGGTCGCCGCCGGCGTCGATCCCCTGCCAGACCGGCGAGTAGTTCCAGGTAATTCCATCAGTGGTGTACATGAGCTGGTAGTACCGCGCGTCGTAGGCCTTGAGGCGAACGTCAAGGGCGATCTTGATGTCGTCGGTCGCGATGCCCTCTGTTGAGACCTTCCAGCCGACGTAGTTGTAACCGGGCGCATCAGTGGTGAGCCAGTTCTTGTAGGTGTCCCTGAGACCGCGGGACGCGATGGCCGTGCCCGGATTGGTGATCGGCATCGGGTCGGTGCTGTTGTTCTCCGCCATGCCGTTGACGACCTTGCCGGCGGTTGAACCGTCCGGATAGAGTCCGCCGAAGTCTCCGAGGTCCGTGTCCCACTTGTCGAACGCGACGTGACCGCCGGTGACCATGGAGCCAGAGCCCATGCTCGGAGCGAATGTGCCCGTGTTGTAGTCCCACAGGGCCACGGTGCCGGCGAAAGCGGAGCTGGAAACTACCAGCGCCAGTATCGCCACTCCCACAACTGCTATAGCATTCTTCATCCTTTACTCCTCCCAGAATAGTGATAAGTGGCGGCGTCTTACGCCGCCTATCCCCGGGCAGGCTTTGCCTGCCACGTCTTGAGTTCTAGTTGCGCTTCTCCACGAGCGCTGCGTGGCTCGTGATCCACGAATACGGATCGATGGACTGAGTCAGTATGCCGCTGGCCGAAGCAAAGTCGCCGTCGGCAAGGGCGTAACCTGGCGCGAATATCCTGACCGGCGGGTTGCCGGCCGCGTCCTGCAGGTCGAAGTAGTTGGAGTCAACTGTGGAAACCATGCCGTAGACCTTGATCGGCCACCAGTAGCACACTTTCGACAGCATCGGCAGCGCCTGAAGCCCGCCCCACTCGTCATAGTTGACGTGCAGACCATTGAGGGTTACGGTGGGCGTGAAGCCGGTCTTTGTGGCGGTCGCAGTATGGCCGGCCTCGTCGGAGGCGACCACGTTGACGACGGTCGAACCCGAGCCGGGGACGTTGCCATCCCACGTGTAGAGCCCTGTCCGGCTGAGTGACACGCCGTTGGCGAGCACGGAGCTGACTACGGCGTTGTCCGTCGCGGACACCTGCACATGGACGTTGCCCTCCACGGGGGCCTGATCCGGCAGTGGCCGCGTCACGTAGACTGCCTTGATCGTCGGTGGTGTGCTGTCCGTGATCGAGGACGTCCCCGAGTAGACCTCCACCATATCGAATGCGTATCTCGGATACTGGCCGGCGATGGGCCAAGCGCCTGGGTTGACCCAGGACGGCTCATAGGCGGACTTGCCGGGGCCGTAGGCCATAACGAACGCGAAGGCGAAGTTCGGGTTATTGTTGACCGCGGGAATGCCGCTCAGGTCGATCTCGCAGTGGTTGAACCAACTGGCTTGCTCCTGCGGGATGCGGCACTCGAACCACTGGGGATAGGTGACCCACGTCGTCCCGTTGGTCGTGTACTGGATCTGGAAGTATTTGGGGTCGTAGCTCTTGACCCGCACGTCCATGCGGACGTGGATGTTGCTCTTGTTCGCGGTGGACGTGTTCCAGATGACGGCCTGCGTCCCCGGAGGATCGGTGAGATTCCAGCAGCCCGACGTCTCCGTGACCTTGCCCCATTCGGCCCTGTAGCCTCTTGCCTGCAGAGGCGTGCCGGCGTTGCGGATCGGGGCGGGGTCGGAGCTGTCGTTCTCGGTGCGGGTCAGATCGTAGTCGCCGAGGTCGGTATCCCATTTGCTCGGGCTGCCCGGCAGATTTCGCACGGCCATGGAGCCAGATCCGATAGACGGGTTCAGCGACCCGCCGTTGTAGTCCCACAGGGTGATCGTGCCGGCAAAGGCGGAGCCGGCGAGGATCAGCGCAAGGGCTGACAGTCCTGCAATCTTGCTCAGTTTCATTTCTCTTCTCCCTTCCGGACCTCTTGGTGTGCTTGGCCGGGACTGCACGTGGCCTGCTCTGGAAAATGGGGCCGTTCGCGCCAATGGCGCGAACGGCCAGAGGACGAGCAGAAGTGCACTCTCCAGCTTCAACAGCTTGAAGTATAGGGGAACGGGTTTACAGGCAGGCTGCATCCGAAGGAATTCCGGCGTAATTCCAGCTTGCATTTGCCTTGCACAACGGACAGGTCGCGGGCTTGCCGGACGCCGGGAGGCTCTGGCTGGGTATCCTTAATATGGAAGCCACAAATTGCGCAGGACGGTGTCATCATGCAAATGGATCAATTGGCAATCGAGCTTGGAGAAGTGACGATGGACCCGCTCGAGGAATATGAGCATCTTTTCCGCACTCTTTTTGAGAACTCAGACGAGGGAATCATGGTCCTGCAGCCCGGCCTGGAGGGACGCATTCTCGAGGCAAACTACGCCGCCGCGGATATGCACGGCCGCACCATCGAGGAGATGGCAAGGCTTAAGGCCAGCGACCTGCACCCGGTGGAGGAGCTGCCTAAGGTGGCCCAGACCATAGAGCGGGTGATCAACGGCGAGTGGGTCGATGTAGAGCACGAGCACGTTCGCAAGGACGGGTCGAAGTTTCCGGTGCGCTACCGGGCGTGTTCGGCTTACTACCTGGGCGCGAGGGTGATGGTGCTATTTGCGCGCGACGTGAGCGATGAGGAGCACATCAAGCGTGCGCTGCGCCAGTGCGCCCGGGAACTCGCCGACCGCACAGGCAAGAAGCCCAGACCAAAGAAGCAGCCCCGGCAGGCGATTTAGCACGCCGTTTTGAGCAGGAAAGAACTGGTGGTTGCGCCCAACGGTTGAGCTTGTCGAAGGGCAGGACTTTCGCGCACGAGTGGGAAACTATCCATGCAGTATGAAATCCGTCTATGACTGCGAGATAATCGATCAGACAGAGATATCGCCGGAGGTGTTCCGCACCCGGCTCATCGGGCCTGAGATCGCGCGAGAGGCCATCGCGGGGCAGTTTCTTAATGTTCAGGTCTCCAGGACAATGGACCCGCTCTTGCGCCGGCCGTTCTCGGTGCACGCGGTCGATCCCGCGAACGGCATCTTCTCTCTGCTCTACGTCGTCGTCGGGCGGGGGACCGAACTGCTCAAGCACATTCCTGCCGGCGAGAAGGTGAGCGTGGTCGGGCCGCTTGGACGAGGGTTCGACCTTGGCGATGCGCCCGCGACCCATATCGTCGTCGCCGGTGGCTGCGGGGCCGCGCCGCTGCACTTCCTCTGCGATGCGCTGTGCGCGAAGTGGGGCTGCGAGAGCGTCACCGTGATGACCGGCGGCCGCACCAAGAACGCCGTGCTCTGCGAGGCCGAGTTCCGCTCACACGGCGTCGAGGTCGACGTCACCACCGACGACGGCTCCTACGGCCACCGCGGGTTCGTCACCCAGCACCTGGAGAAACGCCTTCGCGAGGGAATAGGAAGTGACGTGCGAGTGTACTCGTGTGGGCCGCATCCGATGATGAGAGAAGTCGCCAGGATATGCCGCGAGGCGAAAGTGTCGAGCTGCCAGGTATCGCTCGAAAACAACATGGCCTGCGGCATCGGCGTGTGCATGGGCTGCGTGCAGAAAGTCAGACGAGCCGAGAGTGGCGCGGACTGGCACTATGAGAGAGTGTGCAAAGACGGCCCGGTGTTCAACGCGGAGGATATAGTATGGGAGTAGACCGCAACCCAAGCATTTCGGGATTTCCACCGCGTTCAAATCCCGAGACACCTGTGAGCCTCGCGGTGAAGATCGGCCATATCGAGATGAAGAACCCGGTGACGGTGGGGTCGGGCACGTTCGGGTTCGGGCAGGAGATGGCGGAGTTCTATGATCTCTCGAAGCTCGGCGCGATCACGGTGAAGGGAACCTCGCTGGAGCCCTGGCAGGGCAATCCCTACCCACGCACGGTCGAGACGCCGTCCGGAATGCTCAATGCCATCGGCCTGCAGAACGACGGGATCGACTCACTCATCAACGAGAAGATTCCGTTCCTGCGCGGCTTCGACGTGCCGGTGATCGTCAACATCGTCGGCCACTCGCTCGAGGAATACGCCGAACTCGCCGCACGGCTGGACAAGGTGGAGGGTATCGCGGGGCTGGAAATCAACGTGAGCTGCCCGAACGTCAAGCAGGGCTGCCTGGTCTTCGGCACAACTCCCGAGGGCACGGCCGAGGTCGTACGCGCGGTGCGCGACAATACGGACCTCACGCTCATCACCAAGCTCTCGCCCAACGTCACCGACGTCGTGGGCATCGCGCAGGCCGCGGTCGAGGCCGGCTCCGACGCGCTCTCGCTGATCAACACCCTGCTCGGCACCGCCATCGACCCCTGGAAGCGCAAGTTCAAGCTCGCCAACATCACCGGCGGGCTGAGTGGCCCGGCGGTCAAGCCGGTGGCGCTGCGGATGGTCTACCAGGTCGCGCAGGCACTTGACGTCCCGATCATCGGCATGGGCGGCATACTCACCGCGATGGACGCGATCGAATTCATGCTCGCCGGCGCGGACGCCATCGCCGTCGGCACCGGCAACTTCGTCAACCCGATGGCCGCGGTCGAGATCATCGACGGCATCGCCGACTACCTGGCAAAGATGAAGATATCGGACGTGAACGAGATCGTGGGGACGGTGAGCTGACCGCACAAGTACATTTTCGTTTTCTATCTTTCGGGCTTTCGCGTCAAAAACAGCCCCCAAGGAGCACACATTTGAGCAAAGACAAGATCATCCTCCCCCTCGACGTTGATACCGCGGACAAGGCGGTCGATCTGGTTACGGCCCTCAAGGACGATGTGGGCGCGTTCAAGGTCGGGCTGGAGTTGGTGAATTCCGCCGGGCTCGGCATATTCGAGAAGATAACCAAGGCCGGCGCGGGCCGCATCTTCTACGACTGCAAGTTCCACGACATCCCCAACACAGTCGCGGGCGCATCTCGAGCGGCAGTTCGGTTAGGGGTGTGGATGTTCAATGTGCACTGCGCGGGCGGGGCCGCGATGATGAAGGCAGCCAAGGACGCGGCGGTCGAGGAATCGGCCAAGACAGGGAAGCCGTGCCCGCTGGTGATCGGCGTGACGGTGCTCACGAGCATCGACCAGACTGTGCTCTCCGATGAAATGCGCGTGCCCGGCACGGTCGCGGACCAGGTCGTCCACCTCGCGCGGCTCGCCCAGCAGGCGGGACTCGACGGCGTCGTCTCGTCTCCGCATGAGATCGAGCTTATCCGCGAGGCGTGCGGCCCCAGCTTCCTGATCGTCACTCCCGGCGTCCGACCGGCCGGCGCGGACATCGGTGACCAAAAGCGCGTGATGACCCCCTCCGAGGCGGTTGCAAAGGGCGCGGACTACCTGGTCATCGGTCGCCCGATCATCAAAGCCGACGACCCCGCCGCCGCCGCCCGCATGATCGCTGCTGGAATATAGGCGTTCCCCGAACAAGTCCTTCGGATGGAGGTTGACGGGCTGCCGCTCTCTAAGCAGTCAGTAGGTAAGATATCGGAGGACGAAATGCGCTTTGGAAGTCTAGTAGCAACGGGGCTGCTGGCCCTGGCGGTGTATGCGAACTGCTCGGCCGCGCCGACGCTGTTCTCGTGGTACGGCGGCAAGCAGTTCGAGAAATGCACGTTCTCTCGCGCGGCCTACGTCAAGAGCGCGAAGGGTGTCGTGTTCAGCGACAAGGTACCGGCACGCGAGGGCGAGGACGCCGCGGTGGGGGTCGTCGAGACCCCGCAGATGGTTCAGGGAAAGCCGTTCGATCAGGTCGTGCCCTCGTGGAACTCCTATACGCCTGACGGCGCCTACGTTGTCGTGCTTGTGAAGGTTCGCATTGCCGGCAAGTGGACCCGCTGGTATAAGATGGAGCTCTACGACGTCTCGGACAAGCCCGAGCCCAAGAAGAATCTCCGGGACAGCGACGAGTTCGCGCGCGTCGGCATGGACACCCTCGAGCTGAAGGGCGGCAAGAAGGCCGATGCCGTGCAGGCTCGCTACGAACTGCGATCCACCGACGGCAAGACCTACCCGACCCTCAAGTTCATCTCCGTCAACACCAACGACCCGGCGGGAATGTTCGAAAAGACTGAGCCGATCAAGAGCGCGTGGGGTACCGAGCTCGATATCCCGTTCTATTCCCAGCTCTCTGTTCCCAACGGCAATATCTACTGCTCGCCGACCTCCACCGCGATGGTCCTCGGCTACTGGGCCAAGAAGCTCAAACGCCCGGACATGGACGTCGGGGTGCAGAAATGCGTCGACAACTGCGTCGACCACGCCAGCCCCGGCGCGGGCCACTGGAGCTTCAACACAGCCTACGCGGGCGAGTTTGCGGACATGATCGCGTATGTCGATCGCTACTCCAGCCTTTCACGCATCGAGTGGTGGATCGCGCGCGGCGTTCCGGTGATCGTAAGCCACGACTACGGTGTGCTCTGCAAGTGGAAGGGCTCCGCCGGCCATCTCGCTGTGATACGAGGGTTCACCAAGGACGGCGACGTGATCTTCAACGATCCGTGGACGCCCAAGGACAAGCTCGACCAGGTCCGCAAGGTCTTCAAGCGCGCCGATTTCGAGAACTGCTGGCTCGGGACAGTCGGCTCCCAGGGCACCGTCTACATCATCCATCCGGAGGGGTGGAAGCTGTAGGGATTGTAGATTTGAGATCGTAGATCGCAGATTGGCGTTTCGGGATTTCCACTGCGTTCAAATCCCGAAACACCTGCCAACACATGAGCGTCGAGGGATATCGGGTACAGAAGCGCCGAGCGGGGGATTGATCTCGGAGAGATGATATGCGACTGAAGTTGGCTTCAACTGCCGTGCTGCTTGCATTGGCGGGTGCATGCTGGGGGGCGTCGTGTTCGTTCACGCCCAGCCCGTCGGGCTTCAAGCACTACACTTTTACCAACGTCCGCTACGATAAGAAGCTCGGCGCGGCGACGGTTGTCCGGCCGAAGAACGCCGCGCCGGATGCGGCGGTGGTCGGCATCGTGGAGTCGCCGGAGATCAAGCCTGGCGCGCCGTTCGACCACGCGATCGCCTCGTGGAACGCGACCACTCCCGCCGGCAGCTACCTGACCGTCTACATGCAGGCGCGCGTGGGCGGCGCGTGGACCCGCTGGTACAAAATGGGCCTGTGGAACACGGACGGCAAGCCGGAACGGCGCAAGACGTTCAACGACTCCGACGACGCCGGCGGCATGGACTGCGAAGTGCTGATCCTGAAGAAGAAGGCGGATGCGGTCAAGGTCAGATTCGAGCTGGCATCCACCGACGGCAAGACCTATCCCGCGCTGAGATTCTGTGGGGTCGAGACCAACGATTCGTCGATCATCTCCGAGGACGCCGCGCCCATCAAGAGCGTCTGGGGCAAGGAGCTCGACGTGCCATACCTGAGCCAGCAGTCGGTTCCCGGCGGGGCCGGATGGTGCAGCGCGACCTCGGTCACGATGGTGCTGCGCTACTGGGGCGCGAAACTCGATCGCCCGGAGCTATCCAACCTCGGAATCACCGATGCCGCGCACGGGATCCACGACGCCAAGCTCGGTGGCACCGGTGACTGGTCATTCAACTGCGCCTACGCGGGCGAGTACAAGGGAATCCGCGCCTACGTGATGCGCTTCACCGACATATCTCAGATCGAGTGGTGGATCGCGCGCGGCGTGCCGGTGATCGTGAGCGTCGATTACTCCAAGCTGATCCATCGCAAGGGCGCGCGGGCGGGCCATCTGATGGTCGCCCGAGGCTTCACGTCCGACGGCAGCATAGTGGTCAACGACCCCGACGAGCCGCTTACCCGGTCGGATCACATGCGCAAGGTCTTCTCCCGCGCCGACTTCGAAAGCGGCTGGCTCGGCGAGGCCGGCTCGTGGGGCACGGTTTATATCATCCATCCGGAGGGGTGGAAGCTGTAGGGATTGTAGATTTGAGATTGCAGATTGACCGGAGGCGATACGTGAGAGCGGTTGTGACAGTCCTGCTGCCGGCCAGAATCTCGAAGACGCCTGAGTTCTGAGTGTTGCAGTGTCCTGATATTATGACTATAATGGTCATGCAAACAGTACTGGAGGTACCTACCAATGCAGACAGCGGCGATAGCGAAGCTGAAGGCAGGGCTGTCCGGCTACCTCGAGAGCGTAAGGGCTGGTGAACAGGTGGTAGTGACTGATCGCGGCCGCCCGATAGCCCTCATCGTGCCGATAGATCCCAACATCTCCGAGGATCAAAGAAGGGCCGAGTTGGTTGCGAAGGGGCTTGTACGGCCTGCGAGAGGGCCGATCACGGCGGACCTCTTTGAGGGGGCTGCCGTACCTGGTCTGACATCCGAGCGTGCGCTCCAGGCCGTTAGGGAAGGCCGTGAGGATCGAGTATGAAGTTCTGGGACACGTCGGCGCTGTTCTTGCTCCTGACTAAGCAGCCGGGCAGCTCAAACGCCGCCGCCGTGGTTAGCTCTGATCCTAAGATCGCAGTGTGGTGGGGAACGCCTGTCGAGCTGGCTTCCGCCGCGGCAAGACTCCACAGAATGGGCGAAGTCGATGCTGCGGGCTATGCGCGGATAGTCTCCAAGATAGGGCCGCTCGTCCAGCAGTCCGAGGAGGTTCAACCATCGGAGGAGGTTCGGCAGACCGCGCTCAGGTTGATCCGAATCCATGATCTTCATGCCGCCGATTCGCTCCAACTGGCCGCAGCCCTTGTATGGGCGAGGCACGTTCCGACGGGTATCGGCTTCGTGTGCATGGATGACAGGCTGCGCGCGGCCGCCGACAAAGAGGGCTTCAACGTTCTGGGGTAGTACGAGGAGAGGCATGCGTTTGAAAGTAGCTCTGTGGTCGGCAATGCTGACAATCATCGTGGGTGCCGGCGCGGCGGCCGCGCCGAGTATGGCCACCTGGCAATGGGGGCGGGCGTTTCGCAAGTGCACGTTTTCGCACGCGGGTTACGTCAAGAGCCTGGGCTGCGTCGTCTACAACGCCGCGATTCCGGGCAAGGCCGGTGAGGAGGACGGAGTCGGCGTGGTCGAGACGCAGGAGATCGTGGCGCCCAAGCCGTTCACGATGGCGATTCCCTCCTGGAACGCGTCCACACCGGACGGCTCCTATATAGTCGTCTTTCTCAAGGTGCGCGCGGACGGCGTGTGGTCGAAGTGGTGCAAGCTCACCCTCTACAACACCAAGGGCAACCCCGAGCCGCGACAGAGCTGCAAGGACGGCGACGACATCGTCTTCTCCGAGTGTTCAGCCGTAGGCGTGCGCGACCCCAAACGCGCCGACGCGGTCCGGCTCCGCTTCGAGCTGCGATCTACGGATGGCAAGACCTACCCGACCCTGCGCTTTGTCGGCGTCAACACCAACGACCCGACTCCGGAAGGCATGTTCGACAAAGCGGAGCCTGATAAGAGTGTCTGGGGAACCGAGCTCGACATACCTTATCTCAGCCAGCTTTCGGTGAAGGGCGGGTCGGTGTGGTGCAGCCCAACGTCAGTGGCGATGGTGCTGGGCTATTGGTCGAAGCGGCTCAATCGGCCTGACCTGGTCGTCGGCATAACAGACGCCGCAGCGGGTATCCGCGACAACGCGCTGCGCGGCACCGGCAACTGGGGCATGAACACGGCCTTCGCGGGTGAATTTCCCGGCATCAAGGCCTACGTAGACCGATTCTCCAGCCTCTCCCGGGTCGAGTATTACATCGGCAAAGGCGTGCCTGTGATCGTCAGTCACGACTACGGGTTGCTCAACCACTGGAAGAACTCCGCCGGGCACCTCGCCGTCGTGCGAGGCTTCACCAAGGACGGCGACATCATCCTCAACGATCCCTGGACCCCGGCCGACAAGCTCGACCAGGTCCGCAAGGTTTTCAAGCGGGCGGATTTCGAGGCCTGCTGGCTCGGCCCCAAAGGCTCGGAGGGGACCGTGTACGTGATCTATCCGCAGTGGTACAGACTGTAGTTGCTCGATGCGCGTAGCTGCTTCTTATTACCAGCAATTCGATGCGGACCTGTCGCTCGAGGTCCCGGGCGAGGGTTTCGGCGGGTGGCACAGGGGCGAGATCGAGATCGCGCCGGCGCACACCGCCGTGGTCGTGATGCACGCTCTGGATGCGGGCACGCCGGAGCAGTATCCCGGCTGGTATCGCTGCGTGGAGTATATCCCGCGGTCGCAGGCCATCTGCCGCGAAGTCTTCCCTCCGCTGTTGGGTGCCGTGCGAGCCTCGCGGCTCAAGCTCTACCACGTAGTCGGGACGGGCGGCTACTTCCAAGACCTGCCGGGTCACAAACGGGCGCTGGAACTCGCCGGCCCCGAGCCTGAGATCGAGCGCGTCGCCTCAGATCCCGTGCTGGATGCCCTGCATGAGTTCAAACGCCGGCACGTCTACGTGGGCCCGCACAACGAAGCAGATGTGGAGCGCGGGTTCGCGGTAATCGATTTCATGCCCGAGGCCCGACCCGCCGGCGACGAGGGCGTGGCCGAGACGAGCGAGCAGCTCTTCGCGTTGTGCAAGGCCGACGGGATCAATCACCTGATCTACATGGGCTTCGCGATCAACTGGTGCCTGCTCAAGATGCCGGGCGGGATGGTCGACATGAGCCGCCGCGGCCTGATGTGCTCCGCTATCCGAGACGCCACCACCGCCGTCGAAAACAAGGAAACCGCACGCGACGAACTCTGCAAGCAGATCGGCCTCTGGCGAGTCGCGCTGCATTTCGGGTTCGTGTTCGACTCGGCCGATCTGATTGCCGCGCTGCGCAATGAAGATAAGCAGTGATGTTCCGGTCAAAGATACACGGAGGTACTCGAATATGAAGCGTATTGCACTGCTTGCAGTTGTCATTCTGGCCATCTCACTCGGCGCCTGCTGGGCCCAGAGCGTAACCGGCCCGAGGGCCGTGCAGTTGACCGTCTACAACGGCGGCTTCGCGCTCGTGCGCGACACGCGCGGCATCACGCTCAAGAACGGCATTAACTCGATCGAGGTCGAGGATGTCGCGGCCAAGATCGACCCCACGTCGATTCTGTTCAAGACCCTCACCGCACCGAACTCGGTCACGATCCTCGAGCAGAACTACCAGTACGACCTCATCAGCCCGGACAACATTCTCAACGAATCCGTGGGCCAGCGCGTGACGTTTACCAGCTTCGACTCGAACGGCAAGGCCTACACCCAGAGCGGCGTGTTGCTCGCGCCGCCGGCCAACGGCGGGGTCGTGGTTAAGATGGACGACGGCAGCCTCGTTCTGCGACCGCAGGGCCAGGTCTCGATGCTCAAAATGCCGGAGGGCCTGCATCCGAAGCCTACGCTGAACTGGTTGCTGGAGAGCGCTCGCGCGGGTGATCAGGACGCCCAGATCAGCTACATCACCAATGGAATCAGTTGGACCGCGGACTATGTGGCGCTGGTCAACAAGGACGACACCGGGCTCGACCTCACCGGCTGGGTCACAATGGACAACAAGAGCGGTGCGACTTACAAAGACGCAAGGCTCACGCTCATGGCGGGCGACGTCCGGCGGCAGCAGCTGCGAACCTTGGACTCCATGGGTGGTTACGGCGGAGCATATGCCATGAAGTCCGCCGCTCCGCAGTTCGAGGAAAAGAGCTTCTTCGAGTATCACATGTATACGATGGAGCGGCCGACCACCATCCGCGACAACGAGACGAAGCAGCTTTCGCTTCTCGAGGCGTCCGGGGCGTCGGTCACCAAGGATCTCATCTACGACGGCCGCAAGCAGTGGTGGGCGAGCTGGTGGTATCCCGGCCGCACCGACCTCAATCCCGGCGGCGGCTACGACACCTCGACCTATCACAAGGTCAACGTCGTCCTCGAGGTCAAGAACTCCAAGGACAACCACATGGGCATGCCTCTGCCCAAGGGCCGCATTCGAGTCTACAAGCTCGACGACACCGGCACGCAGCAGTTCGTCGGCGAGGACGAGATCGACCACACCCCCAAGGACGAGAAGATCCGGCTCTACGTCGGCGATTCGTTCGACGTGGTCGGCGACTACAAGCGCACCGATTACAAGAAGATATCCGATCGCGTGATAGAGGAGACCTTCCAGGTCAACATCCGCAACCACAAGGAGGCACCCGTATCGGTGAAGGTCGTCGATCACGTCTGGTCGGATTGGAAGGTGCTGGAGTCCTCGGCCCAGTACACCAAGAAGGACGCGCACACGATTGAGTTCCCGATCAAGGTGCCCAAGGACGGAGAGACGGTGGTCACGTATACCATACGCACGCAGTGGTAGCCCGGCGTACGGCCATTCATACGAAGTAGCGCGGCCGTGCGCGGGGGAACATACGCACCCGAAGGGAATTCGCCGCGGGCGGCCAAGTATTAACGTATGGCACTCAAACTCATCTGCATATTCGCGGCCTGTGCCGCTCTCTGTGCGCCGTGCTTGGCGAAGGCGGTCTGGGTCAAGGGCAACGTCCACACGCACACCAACCTCAGCGACGGCGACAGCCCGCCGCAGGCCGTCGCGGACTGGTATCGCACGCACGGCTACCAGTTCCTCATAATCACGGATCACAACAAGCTCACAGACCCGACGACCGTCGAGCTCGCGGACGGCTTCATACTCATCCCCGGCGAGGAGATCAGCGCGGGCTTCGAGGGCTCGCCGATCCATGTCAACGCGCTCGGGATATCGAAGCAGCTTCCGATCGAGTCCGGCAAGAGCAAGATCGATGTGCTGCAGCGCAACGTAGACGCGATCGTTGACGACGGTGGCCTCGCGCTGATCGATCACCCGAACTGGCACTACGCATTCGGAGCGCGGGAGATGAGCCGCGTGAGACGCTGCACGCTTTTCGAGGTCGACAACGCCAGCTCCGGCTGCAACAACGAGGGAGACGATTCGCACGCCTCCACTGAAGCAATGTGGGACGAGATGCTCACCGATGGCCTCACCTACTACGGCGTCGCGTCCGACGACGCTCATCACTATGCCAAGTTCGGCCCTCAGTACGATAACCCCGGCAAGGGATGGATAGTCGTTCGAGTAACCAGCCTGACGCCCAAGAACGTGCTGTCAAGCATCGCGGCAGGCGACTTCTACGCGTCAACCGGCGTCGAACTCGAGGACGTGCGCTTCGCGGACGGCGCGTTGGCCGTATCGATCAGACCGGTCGAGGGCAAGACGTATCGGATTCAGTTCATCGGTCCCGGCGGCAGAGTGGTCAGGGAAGAGCCCGGCCCGAAGGCGTCGTGCGCGGTCGGCAGTGAGCCCAACGCGTATCTCCGGGCCAAGGTTATCGCGAGCGACGGCTCAATCGCGTGGACCCAGCCGGTAAGGCGGAGCAAGCAATGAGGTTGTTAGTCCCAATAACACTCATCCTCCTGGGGGTGCAGGCAATGGCAAGCAGCACTGATTTGAACGTGTGGGTGGCGGATCCGCTGACCAAGATTCTGCCGAGCATGACGGCGCCGGCGAACGCGGCGAAGTCAGTCGTCATCGACGCCGTTCGCAACGAGTACGAGAGCGGCCAGATCGTGGTCACTCCCTCGGTCAGCATCGAAAAGCTCACCGCCTCGTGCGGCCCTGTCACCGGCCCGGATGGCCCGAAGCCGCAGGTCACGCCGCACTTCGTGGGTTACGTGCCCGTTCAGCGGAATACCATCGACACCCCACCCGAGCATCTCATCGGCCCGCCCGGAGATTTTCCCGATCCGCTGCTCGAGGACAGATCCGTGCCCGTAGAGGCCGGCAAGAACCGTTCCATCTGGCTCACCGTCTACGTGCCCAAAGGCGCCAATCCCGGCGTTTACTCTGCGTCGGTCGAGATCAACGCGGATGGCGCGGCGGCCTCCGTTCCGATCGAGATCACGGTGCACCCGTTCACGCTGCCGGACGCGCGCACGCTGCATATCACCAACTGGTTCTCGCCGCCCAACCTCGCGCACGCGCACGGGGTCGAGCCTTACACCGAGCCGTTCTGGAAGTGGCTGGAGGTCTGGGCGCGATTCATGGCCGACCATCGCCAGAACACCGTCATCACGCCCATCCTCAACCTCATCACCGCCGCAGACGACGGCCGCGGCAACCTGACATTCGACTTCAGCCAGTTCGACCGCTGGGTGGAGCTGTTCAAGAAGGCCGGCGTGGTCGGCACTATCGAGGGTGGGCACCTTGCGGGACGCTCCGGAGGGTGGGAGTCCCCGGACTTCGACGGCTATTACCCCGTCATCAAGATGCCGGATGGCTCGCGACGCGAGAACGCCAAGGTGACCGTGACTTCGGAGGAGTACAGGCAGTTCCTGTCGCAATTCCTGCCCGCCCTGCAGGCGCACTTGGAGGAGAAGGGCTGGCTCGGCCAGTATCTTCAGCACCTCACCGACGAGCCGATCCCCGAGAACGCCGAGAGCTACAAGAAAGCATCCGCCTACCTCCGGCAATACGCTCCGAAGCTGAGGATCATCGACGCCAGCATGTGCACTCTGCTCGCCGGCGCCATCGATATATGGGTTCCGCAGCCGCCCGAGTTCGGCGACAAGATCGACTTCTTCAGGGACCGCGTAAAGGCCGGCGACGAAGTCTGGATCTACACCTGCCTATCACCCAAGGGCAAATACATGAACCGCTTCATCGACTACCCGCTGCTCGACGTGCGCCTGCTGCACTGGGCCAACTTCAAGTATGACCTCCCCGGCTACCTGCACTGGGGCCTCAACTACTGGACCGGCGACCCGTTCAAGGACCTCGAACCCAACTGGGGCGGCGACACCTACCTGCCTGCCGGGGATTCCCACATCACATATCCCGGCAAGACCGGCCCGCTCAGCTCGATCCGCCTGGAAGCCATGCGCGACGGCATCGAGGACTACGAACTCCTGCGCCTGCTGGAGAAGAAAGACCCCAAGCTCGCGCGCGAGATCTGCGACTCGATAGTGCACTCGCTCACCGACTACTCGCTCGACCCCACCGCGTTCAGGAAGGCGAGGGCGAAACTCGTCTCGGCGTTGGAGTGACCAGGCATGTATTCCGCGCAGTTATGGTGTATTGGTAATACGCGGAGGTAATAGCAATGAGGTTACTGAAACGCACCTATTCGCTTCCAGCGGAGACGGTGGAGCGTTTCGAGAGATCGGTAGCAGCAGGCAATCGCAGCAGCCTTGTGTCGCAACTGGTCGATGCAGAGAGTAGATGAAGCCTTGAAGATCGCAGTCGGCCTCGTGCGCATCTAGCCCGCTAGTTATCCGCGCGCGCCAGCGTCTCCTCGGCGAAGCGGCGCCATTCTGATCGGGGGTATCGGGCAAGAAAGCCTTCGAGGGTGGACTTGGCGGCGGCGGCGTCCTTGCGGTAGCTAAGCTGCAGTTGGCCGACTTTGAGCAGCGCCATCTCCGCCTCGACGCTGTCGGCGCTGTCCTCGGCGAGTTTGCGGAACGCGGTTATCGCGCGCTCCGTGCGGCCCGATTCCTCCAGAAACGACGCAAAGCGAAACCGCGTCTGCGTGGGAATAGTCGCGGACGGCCAGAACCGTTTCATCTCATCCGCGCAGGCCAGCGCCTCGCCTTCGCGGCCCTGCAGTATGTAGAGCTCGATCGCCATCATGTAAGATGGCAGCGACTGGTCCTCTTCCTCGAGGATCGCCCACAGCCGCCCCAGCTCCGCGTGTGCGAAAGCGTTGTCCGGGTCGCACTTGATCAGCGCCTCGTAGCGATGCGTCGCCTCCAGCGTGGAGCCTGCGTCGTAGTAGCGCTTCGCCTCCGCGATCAGATGCTCGCGCTCGCCCTGCAGCGCCATATTCGATATCCTGGCAGTCACGAGCCCGAACGTGAACCCACCGAGGTGGCTCCAATAGCTGACCTGCTTGAGGCCCAGCCCCAGGAAATCGTTGCGATAGAGCCCGATAACCGCCAGCGCCATCTGCATCACAAGCCACGCCAGTATCACCACCAGCGCCGGGATCGCCGCGCCAAAGAAATCGAACACCTTGCGATGGTACCTCACGGCGTATATCGCGACAACTCCGGCCACCGCACCCGACGCTCCGACTACCGGCTGATCGGCATACGGAGCCGGCATCGCGGCCAGCACCACGGCGGTGTGCAGTATCGAGCTCGCAAGGCACGCCCCGATGTAGAACATCGCGTACTCGATCTTGCCCATTGCCCGCTCCACGTCTCGCCCGAAGATGAACAGCATCACCATGTTCACCAGCACGTGGCCCCACCCCGCGTGCAGGAAGCAGGACGTGATCATCTTGCCGATGCGAAGATGCGAGGGAATCAGGCCGTAGACCTGGATCGAGGCCGGGTCGCGGGAGATAAGTACGTAGAAGAGCACGTTCGCGGCAATGATCGCGAGCGTCAAAAGTGGCCAGCGGCGCAGGCTTTGCGAGAACTTCGTATCCGCCATCAGGCTCAATTATACCACGCCCGTGGTGAAGAAGGGTCTTGTGGCGGCGGCGGATTAGTGAGCCTTGATCCAGGTGGCGAGGTCGTCGATCACGTACTGCGGGATCGGGCCGCGCTTGGTGTATTCGTCCGGGACGCTCTTGCCCTTGCCCTCCATAAACAGGTGGTTGAGGCTAGGGTAGAGCTTGAACGTCACGTTCGGCTTGCCGGAAAGCGCCTTGACCCAAATGTCATAGCCGGCTGTGGTGACCTGGTAGTCCCTGCCGCCCTGGATGATGAACAGAGGCTGCTTGACGGACTTGGCGGCCTCGGCGGGGTGGTAGTCGCGCAGATCGATCCAGTAGGACGCGGGGACACCGAGAAGCGACGGCGAGTCCGGGGTGACATCCTTGACCTTCGCGATCTCGGCCTTCAGGTCGTCGATCTGCTTCTTGTCCGCCTCCGAGAGCGAGCCCTTGAGCGACGCGATGTACGTGATCTGGTCCAGCATGGCGTCCTCCAGCGGCAAGGTTGCTCCGGCCATGGAGATCAACCCGGCTATCTTCGGATCGGCTTTGGCTATGCGGGGGACCAGCATTCCGCCGAGGCTGTGGCCGAGCACGAACACTCGCTTGGGGTCGATCTTTTCAGTGCGCTGCAGCAGATCGACGGCGGCAACGGCGTCGTCGATTGTCTCCTGCTTGACCGTGAAGTGCTTCGGGTTTGCGCCGATAAGCTTGTCGTGATAGACCTTCGTGCGCTTGTCATAGCGCAGGACGGCGATGCCTTTCGACGCCAGGCCCAACGCGAGGTCCTTGAACGGCTTGTTCGCGCCGATCGACTCGTCGCGGTCGTTGGGGCCGGAGCCGTGGACGAGCACGAGGGCCGGAAACGGTCCGGCCCCCTTTGGCATGGCTAGCGTGCCCGGCAGCTTCCACTCGCCATCACCGACCGTGACCTCGGATTCGGTGAAGCGAGAGCTGTCGGCGTAGGCGGGCGGGCTGTACTGAGAGGCGGCGGCGTCCACGTGCGGCACGAACCACAGTCCGCCGATCTTGCCGTCGGCATCGAAGACGACCTTGCAATCCAGCGTGGTGTTGGCGAACTCCAGCGGGACGAAGACCTCGTCGAAGCCGCCCTCTCTTGCCGTGCGCGTCGTGCCCATCTTCTTGAATGCTCCGTACTGCGCGAGCGTCGCTTGCCACGTCTGCTTGAGCCTGTCGGCGGACATTGCCTGGGTCATCGCCGCGTCGAACGGCGCCACGGCCTCGGTGAACTTGCCGTCGGCCATGTTCTGCACGAACGCAACCGCGGCGGCGGTGTGGTCGGTCTTCGCCGGCGCGTCCCGGGCGCTCGAGCAGCCGGCCACGAGGCCGATGCAGGCCGCCGCCAGCACAAGATAGCAGTGTCGATTGAGTAGTATCATGTCTTCCTCCCTCGTATCGCGTTGAGTATCAGCAGGCCGGAGATCTTGCCGGTGCGGCTGAACGTGATCTTGATGTTGATTCCGGACTTTGCGAACTCGCAGGCAACGACCACTACCGTGAACTTCCAGTAGCGCTCGGTCTGGGTGTCGAGCATTTTGACAAACGGGCCGGCGTGCTCGATTGTCATGTTCCAGGCTTCCTCGAGCTTGTCGAGCGCAAGCGCCTCGGCCATCCGGCTGTCGAAGTCGTCGAACACCGCGGCGAAATCGCCCCTCACCAGCGACTCGATCACATCGGCCGCGGCCGCCGCGATGTCGCCCGACGGCGCCCATACGAAGTCGTAGCCCTCCATCAGCGCCAGCAGCGCGTCCTCGAGCACGGAGGCGTTGAGGTGGTAGGTGATGCTGCGTCCTGCCTTCGTCTGCTCGACGAGCCCGGCCTCGCGCAGGACGGCGAAGTGGGCGGAGAGCGTGGGCTTGGTGACCTCGAAGTGCTCCGCGATCTCCCCAGCGGTCATGTCCCGCTCGCGCAGAAGCTGCATGATCCGCCGTCGTGTTCCGTCCGATAGTGCTTTGTAGACCTTGTCCATTCGACACCGTTAGATGATTGGCTAACTGTCGAATGATAGCATGGATTTGGGGGATGTCAAGGGGATTATGAATTACGAATTACGAGTTATGAATTGGGGGAAGGGGCAGCGAGCTATGCCGGCGTTCTGCGCTTGCGGCGGGGCTTGACGAGCGCGTCTGGTCTTGAGATGAAACTCGAGAGCGCGTAGACGATGAACTGGTTGAGGCTGGTGTCGTTCGCCTCGGCGGCGCGGGCGAGACGTGAGTGCAGCTCCCGAGGCATGCGCAGCGCGAGTCTGCCGCTGTAGTCCTCGGCTTCCGGCTGGCCTGCCGGCTCGGGAATGGGCAAGCCCTGCTTCAGATACTCCTGAAAAGCTCTGCCTTGCAGGCCATCAGGTTTTCGTAGGCTTCCTGCGGGGTCTCCCCGTCGCCAACGAACGCCTGCGAACCGAGTTCGGGGATCGTAGCGACGTAGCCGCCGCCCAGGCTGTCTTCGATCTTGTGGATCTCGACGAGATGGTCGAGGGACAGGTAGTAGTCCAGTGTCTTTTCCATGCAGACATGATACCACAGGCGGTATCGCCACAACGGCCTCCAGAACACCACGACGCGTTGTGGTATAATGGGACATACCAGACGAGGGGTCAGGCATCCGTGGCGATAGTGCTTACGTACCATGCCCGCGAGAGAATGGCGCGGCGCGGCGTGACTGAGTGCATGATCGAAGAGGCCATATTCACGCCGGATCGAACGGGGCAAGGCTACGACGGCAAGCGCCTTGCGTTCAAGGCGTTTGCCCAAGGGGAACTGAGGTCGTCTACTTCGTTGACGGAAACGACCACGTGATCGTATCGACGATCTGGGAGAGCTGACTATGAGGATAACATACGACACCAAGGCCGATGCGCTCTACATAAGCCTGCAGGAGGGCACGTTCGCGAGGAATCGCGAGGTCGAGGAGGGCGTGGTGCTGGACATTGGGGAGCACGACGAGCTGCTTGGCATCGAGATCCTGGATGCCGCAACGCGCCTCAACCTGTCGGATATAGCGAAGGTCAGCATAGAAATGCCGCTGAATCTGACGCAGGCGGCGTAGATCGTTTCGGAACTCGCACCCCGCTCCGTCCAGATCGCAACTCACAATCTTATCAACAGAGTCGCGGAAGCACGATCTGGCGGAACAGGTGCCAGACCTCAGCGTAATTCTCAGGTTTGGCTTCTCCAAGCTGTGCAAACGAAATGCTATGAACGTCTGAGGGCATGCCCAGAGGTCGACGCGAGCCAGGCGACAGATACACTATCTCTACTGGATGACCTGTCTCATACCCCTGCAGCAGCGCAAGCATCTCTCGATACTTTTCAGGCTGGTTGCTCGCATTGGCGATCGTCCGTAAGTCGTCGCAAAGACGCGGCATCCCGCGCTTTGCCGCCGCGCAGTAAATATCCCATTGCTCTGCGCGAGTAGAGCCATGATCGGTCTTCAGCTCAAAGAAGACCCACGCTCGGCGTTCCCCGTTGCGTCCGCCCTCTCGGAACAGAAGACAGTCAACATTGGTGCTCTGGTTGTTGCTCGCCTTCTTGATGGGAAACTCCGGCACAACCACCCTAACGTTCCAGCCAAGGCAGTCCCGTATGATCTCCGGAAGAAACAGCGCGACTATCGCGTCTATCCGCCTTTCGAACTGGTATTTCGGTAGGGCCTTGTGCGCCACAAGTTGCTGGAACAGATCAAACACAAACGCCCCGTAAGGATCGTCCGGCCGCTGCATCGTCCCTTGCGGTTGCGGGTCGAGGGGCGCAGGCGACAGCTCGACGATCTCATCGCGAGGTAGCGCGGGTACGAGTCCACGTTTGATCTGGAACTCCGCTTCTGAGGCCAGCCGCTCAGCCTCAGTTAGGGACAGACCGTGGCCTCCGTTATGCACCTGGCCCTTGAGGTGTGTGACCAGGTTGTTTCGATACGAAGCGATTGTTGAGCATAGCGGGCATTGGAGACTTCCCCTCGCCTTTCTCATAGGAACTCCTCCTCTTCGACAGCTTCCGCAGTCCGACGATGCCGCCTACTTCTTCTTCGCGATCTGCTCCAAGAGACCGATGATGCGCTGGTTCTGCTGGATCTGAATGATGGAAAGCTGTATCTGCGCCTCCGCAGCCGCTTGCGACACTTGTGGAGCGCTTTGCGCTTGAGCTTTTTGTAGATGGAATGAGTTCAGAGCCTTGGCTGCCAGACCTTTCAGCCCATCTGGACTCTGAGTTCCAATGCGATAGGACTCGACCAGATCGAACACGGGTTGCCTCGAAACGTCTTTCGGCTCCTTGCCCCCCATCAGCGCAATGCTTATCTTGAGAGCATCCGTGTCGACAGCCATCTCCTTCGTTGCTGCATCGTTCCACACTTTGTCCTCAGTCTTCTCGGGATTGGTCGTAGCATCAGCACTTGCCGAAGGGTGCTGCGTTCCGACGAAGTACCCGGAGACTAGCGCGAGCGTCAGAACCAACACAAGGAACAACCTCGTCTTCATCATTGTGCCTCCTGGTCCATAGACTATCCCCGGCCGCAAGTAGTGCACATGCGGAATCGCGGCCAAGGCTTTGGCTGAATGATAGGGATGGAGGTCGGATCTGTCAAGCTCAGTGTTCGATGCACGCAGAGAGTGAGGCGAATAACAAACAGAGGCCGAAGCGCATCGCGCTCCGGCCTCTCTCAACTCTCAACCCTAGACTCCAAACCCTCAACTACACCACGCACGTCTCCGCTGGCGCGCCGCGCATGGTGCGGATCTTCTTGGTGAGCGCGGGTACGACCTCGTAGAGGTCGCCGACGAAGCCGTAAGTGGCGATGTCGAAGATCGGGGCGTTGGGGTCCTTGTTGATCGCGATGATCACGTCGGACGACTTCATGCCCACCTGGTGCTGGACCGCGCCGGAGATTCCGCACGCGATGTAGAGCTTGGGACAGACGGTCTTGCCGGTCTGGCCGACCTGGTGCGCATACGGGATCCAGCCCGCGTCAACAGCGGCTCGGCTGGAACCGACTGCGGCGTTGAGCTCATCGGCAAGCTCGCGGATGACTGCGAAGCCCTCGGGGGCGCCAAGACCGCGGCCGCCGCTGACGATGATGTCGGCATCGACCAGATTCACCTTCTCGCCTACGGTCTCCACGAACTCGACAAAGCTACTTCGCGAGCTGAACAGGGTCGGCTTCGGCTCCAATCGGACGATCTCTGCCTCACCCTCGCAGCGCTTGGGGCTGGTCGGGAAGACCTTGTGCCGCACGGTCGCCATCTGCGGGCGGGTGTACTTGCAGAGGATCGTGGCCATGATGTTGCCGCCGTAGGCCGGTCGAGTCTGGTGCAGCAGGCCGTCCTCGCCGATCTCCAGGCCGGTGCAGTCTGCCGTCAGGCCGGTGTAGAGGTTGATCGCAACCCCGCTCATGAAGCTTCGGCCGGTGGTGGTCGCGCCGGCCAGCACGATCTCCGGCTTGTGGGCACGCATCACATCGGTGAGCACGCGGCAGTAGCGCTCGGCGTCGTAGGTCGCAAGCTCCGGCGCCTCATATACGTAGACCTTATCGACGGGGTAGCTCGCGAGGTCGTTGACGGCGGCGGTCAGGTCGCTGCCTAGGATCACGACCGCAAGCTTGGTGTTGCGGGCCTTGGCCAGATCGCGGCCGACGTTGATCAGCTCATAGACGACCGGCGCAACCTTGCCCTCGCGCTGCTCGCCGAAGACCCAGACTTCCTTGTACTGGTCCAGGTTCTCCACAGGCTGCTTGTCTATGTCGATGGAGATGGCCTTGAACCGGCACGCGCTCACGCACGCCCCGCACATGGTGCAGTTCTCGAGCACGATGGTGGCGAGCTTGTCTTTGACCTCGATTGCGTTGGTCGCGCAGCTCTTGACGCAGAGCGTGCAGCCGTTGCATTTGGACGCATCAACAGATATGGACATTTACACCACCTCCAGGCACTTGAGCGTATCGAAGAGCTTGTCAACGATCTCAGCAGCTTCGCCCTCGTATTTTTCGCCGCCCTCGCGGCACGGCGGGGTCATTACCTTAATAACTTGAGTCGGTGAGCCCAGCAGGCCGCACTTGTCCTCGGGGCAGCCGAGGTCGGCGATGCCCCATCGCACGATCTCTGCCTTCTTCGCGGCCATCTTGCCTCGCAGGGACGGGGTCCGGGGCTCGTTGATCTCCTTGACGACGGTGAGCAGCACGGGCAGCTTGAGCTCGACTGTCTCGTAACCCTCCTCGATCAGCCGCTTCGCGACCATCTTCTTCGCGTCCAGCGATTTGATCTCGGCGACGTAGGCGACCTGTGCCATGTCGTTGTGGACCGCGATTCCGGGGCCGACCTGGCCGGTGTCGCCGTCGATCGCCTGCATACCGCAGAATACGAGGTCCGGTTCCAGCTTGCGCAGCGCCATCGCGAGGATATAGGACGTGCACCAGGTATCCGAGCCGGCGAACGCGCGGTCCGAGAGCAGGATCGCATCGTCAGCGCCCAGGCTGATTGCCTCGCGCAGCGCGTCTTCGGCCTGCGGCGGGCCCATGCTTATTACGGTGACGGTCGATGGGTCCCCCGCCTCCGTCATTCTCTCTTTCGTGCGTACGGCCTCTTCCAGAGCGTAGAGATCGAACGGGTTGATCTGAGTTTCAACGCCCTCGCGAACGAGCGTGTTGGTCTCCGGGTTGATTTTTACCTCGGTGGTGCCGGGCACTTGCTTGATGCAGCAGCATATTCTCAATGTGACTCACCTCATGCGACAATGCTCCGGCGCCGGGACTTCCTCGCCGAAGCATCTGACCAGGCTTTATTGTAACGACTTCGGCGCATCTTTGCAAACTTGTAAAACTGCGACTCGCTGTGATATAATCTATCTTCAAGCCCAAGGGGGTATCGAGTAGAAGATGAAACGGACATACCAACCGAAATGCCGCGCACGCAAGCGCGAGCACGGTTTTATGGCAAGGATGTCGTCCCGCGGAGGACGCAAGGTTCTCAAGACGCGGCGCGCCAAGGGCCGCTGGGCGCTGACTGTCTGAAGTCAGCTCGTGTCATAGCAGTAGGGCTATGCAATGCTGCCCGTACAATCGAGACTGAAACGGCGTTCCGAGTTCGGAAGAGTCTACAACAAAGGGAGGTCCTATGTAACGGACCTCATTGTCGTGTACGTACTGCCCGGGCGCGGAGACGTAACCAAGATCGGATTTTCTGTCGGCAAGAAACATGGCGGGGCCGTGGCGAGAAATCGGGTAAGACGAGTTCTCCAGGAGGCCACGCGGGGGTTTGTGTCGAATATGAAGTCCGGCTTTTCGATTGTCGTGGTGGGGAGAGTGAAGGCCGGGTCGGCCACGTTTGCGGCCATTTCGGCGGCCCTGCAGGCCGCCTTCACGAAACTAGGCGTTATGAATGCGGGCTATCACTGACTTACCTTCCCGCGGTATCGTATTCCTTATAAGGAGTGTCTATCAACAGGCCTCACGGCGCTTCTGGGGGAGGACCTGCCGTTACACGCCAACCTGCTCGGAATATGCGGCTCAGGCGATCGACAAGTATGGCTGCATTAGGGGCATTTGGATGGGTGTATGCAGGATAGCTCGCTGCCACCCCTGGGCTCCGGGCGGGGATGACCCTGTGCCCTAGCCCAGAGCTTCGGCGCCAGGCCTGTATGCCGATTTCCCGATATGAAGCTTAGCAAAGTTGCAGTTGCGCTCATCGCCTTGCTGGCGCTGATCTTCGTCGTCACCGGTTGCGGTCCGCAGGTCAAGGTCGATGACCCTGACAAGTTCCTCAAGGACGCGCGGCAGCTCGTTACCAAGGCCAACGCAGAGAAGAGCAGCGTCACGCGAGACGCGGACTACCAGAAGGCGATCGAGAAATATAACGCCGTCGCCGGTCAGTATAAGGACAAGCCCCAGGGCGCCGTCGCGCTGTCTGAGCTCGGCACCCTCTACGAGACCGCGAAGGGCAAGACCAAAAGTGATCAGCAGGCCTACAACGAGTTCTCCAACCTGCTCGTGCGGTTCGACAAGAAACGCGCCGAGCTTACCCAACGCGGCCTGCTGCCCAACGAGATAACCGAGATCGAGTCGCTGGTCGCTCAGGCAAAGACGAAGAAGACCGAGCTCGCCACCAAACTCGACGACTACAACCGCACCCATCCACTGTGGGGTATCTTCAACCTCTACGCGGTCATGAGCTTCCTGGTGCATCTGACCGGCGCGGTGCCTGCGTTCAGCTACTGGTTCGCGATCGTACTCATAACGATCGTCGTCAAGCTAGTGCTGACTCCTTTGACCAAGGCGCAGTTCAAGGCAATGAAGGAAATGCAGAAGGTCGCGCCGTTGGTCAAGGAGATCCAGGAAAAATACAAGGGCGACCAAACAACCATCGGCACCAAGACGATGGAGCTCTACAAAGAGCACCACATCAACCCGTTCGCAAGCTGCCTGCCCTTGCTGATACAGATGCCGATACTTCTCCTGCTCTACCGGACCATATCGACGTATCAGTTCCAGTTCCAGAAGGGTATGTTCCTGTGGATCGGCAGCGGACTCTCGCACGCGACCTACGTGACACCGCCCACCGGTGGCGGCGCGCCGGTGTGGGTGACCGCTCGAAACCTGGCCGAGCCGGACCTGATCCTGGTCATCATCTACGCAATCAGCATGTATGTCTCGACCAAGCTCTCGAACGTGGACCCCACGCAGGCCGAGCAGCAGAAGATGATGTCGATCATGATGCCGATCATGTTCGCGGTGCTGTTTGCGGGGTTCCAGTCAGCGTTCCTGCTCTACTGGCTCGTGTTCAACATTTTGCAGACCGTGCAGCAGTACTTCATTTTGTATAAGCATGGCGAGCCGGTGCCGGAGACCGGACCCGCGCCGCAGCCGGATCAGCCCACGGACGAATCGCAGCGCCGGCCGAGAAGAAGACGACGCAGATAAGATTGCAGGCGGCCTTGCTCGGAAGAGCCGGGCTGCTCATATAGCGGAGGCATGGGCCAATGGATAAGATCGAAGTCAGCGGAAGAACGATGGAAGAAGCCGTGCAGACGGCCGCCAGGCAGCTTGGGGTCGGCGCCGATGACGTGGAATACGAGGTCATGGAGGAGGGCGCCAAGGGCTTTCTGGGCCTGGGGCAGTCTCCGACGTTGATACAGGCATGGGTCCGCGAGGGAGTTGAGATTCCCGCGAAGCCCGCGCCTGCTCCCGTCGTCGAGGAGCGCGAAGCCCAAGTCGAGGAAAAGCCCGCGCCGCGGCCCGTCGAGGCGAAGGCGAGGCAAGCTGCGCCCGAGGGCGACCTGGAGCAGTTTGAGTCCGTTCTGCTGGGCATGCTCAACGACATCCTGGGCGCAATGGACATTACGGCGAAGCCTGTGGTGCGGTCGGCGGAGGACGGTGACGTCACCGTTGCCATCCAGGGCGAGGATGTCGCGATCCTGATCGGCAGGCACGGTCAGACGCTGGACGCGCTGCAGTATCTGGTCAGCATCGCTGCGAATCGAGCCGCTGGCACGAGGTTCCGGGTGGTCCTGGACGCCGAAGGCTATCGTGACCGGCACCGCGAGATTCTCGAGAAGAAAGCGCACGAGTACGCCGCCGCGGTCAAGTCCGAGGGCCAGGAAGCCGAGTTCGAGCCGCAGTCCGCGCGTGACCGAAGGATCGTCCACATGGCTCTCGCCGATGATCCGGACGTCTACACCTACAGCGAGGGCGAAGGCGACAATCGCCACGTCGTCATCTCGCCGAGAAAATGAGCCATCAGTCGTCAGCGCTCAGCCTCGGTGCTTGCCGGGTGAGAGCTGATAGCTGAAGGCTGACAGCTTCTATGGACACTATCGCCGCGATTGCTACACCTATCGGTACGGGGGCAATCGGCGTCATCCGAATCAGCGGGCCGTCGGCGCTTGACGTCGCGGCCCGCCTGTTTGTACCCGACCCGCGGGAGCTCGCGCCCAACACAGCACGGCATGGCAGGCTGGTCCGACCGCTCTCCAGCGGTTGCCGCAGCGGGGCGGGGGATCTAGACGACGCCCTCATTACCGTCTTCCGCGCACCGCGCAGTTACACTGGCGAGGACGTGGTCGAGATAAGCTGCCACGGCGGGTTGGCGACGGTGAAGTCGGCCCTGCAGGCGGCCCTCGACGCCGGCGCAAGGCTCGCGAACCCCGGCGAGTTCACGCAGCGCGCCTTTCTTAATGGGAAAATGGACCTGGCGCAGGCGGAGGCCGTCAACGATCTCATCCGCGCTCGCACCGACGCCGCCCGCAGGATCGCTCTGAGCCAGCTCGAAGGCGACCTCAGCGCGCGGGTCTCCCAGATCAACGCGCGTGTGCTCGGCGTGATCGCGGCGGTGGAGGCGGCTATCGACTTCCCCGAGGACGTGCCGGAGCCCGAACAGGCCTGGCTGGAAGATGAGATCGGTGAGGCGAAGCGGGGGATCGAGGCGCTGCTGGCGACCTTCGGCAGTGGCCGGATCTACCGGGAGGGCATGCGGGTCGTCATCGCGGGCCGCGTGAACGTTGGCAAATCGAGCCTGCTCAACGCGCTGCTCCGACACGCGCGGGCGATCGTTACGCCCATTCCCGGCACTACGCGCGACCTTATCGAGGAGAGCCTTGAGATCGAGGGGATACCTATCGTCGCGATCGACACCGCCGGGCTGCGCGCCACGGACGACCCCGTCGAGAGCATCGGCGTCGAGCTGACCCGCCGCTCGATCGAGTCGGCGGACGTGATCCTCCTGGTGATCGACGCAACGCAGGGACTTCACGATGAGGATCGCGCGATGCTTGCCGAGCTCGCGAACCGGCCTGTCGTCCTCGTCTCGAACAAGTCGGACTTGGCCGCGCCCTCACCCCAACCCTCTCCCCCAGGAGAGGGGGCAGGCGTACCCACCGTCCACGTGTCCGCGCTGACCGGCCAGGGCATCGAAGAGCTGGAGGCTGGAATCGCCGAGATCGCGGGTGAGATTGCGCAGGGCAGCGAAGGCGCGATGGTGAGCAACATAAGGCACCAGCAGGCGCTCCAGTCGGCCTCGGATAGCCTCGCTCACGCGCTGGAGACACTCGAACGAGCCGAACCTATCGACCTGCTCAGCGGCGACCTGTCAGCCGCGCGCAGCTCCCTCGGCCTGGTCACCGGTGAAACCGCCTCCGAGGACCTCCTCGACCGCATCTTCAGCGAGTTCTGCATCGGCAAGTAGGAAGGCTGCGCTTACGGCATCGGGCCGTATTCGCGTCCGTCCACTCGCACCTCTCCGCCCGCGCACGCCAACACACCCTCGACCTCCCTCGATTTCGCGAACCTCACCACGCAGAACTCGCCCGTGAGCTCGATCCTCGTTTGCCGCTGCACGAGAGCTCGGTTCTTCGCCAGAGACGGCGTGAGGCCGAGGGGGTTCTCGATGTCGGCCGCAATGAGAATGTCGCGTCGCCCGTCCGCAAGCGTGATCTCCACCGCCACGTTTGCGTCGCCGTAGGCCTCGCCGTTCGGCGTGGTGAGCGGCACTCTTCTCGCGGAAATGATGCAGGGGACGGTGTCCCACGGCTCGATTACGCCTACGAACGTCGATGCCAGTGGCGCCTCGCCTTGCCGGCGAACCATGATCCGGGGAATCCACGCGTCCTCGCTCGTGTTGAACGTATTCGGAGCGTACCAGCCCTCGCAGGTAGACGCCGCCGCGTCGGGTGTGAGATCGAGGTACCTCATATGCACTTCAGTGCCCGGCGGGTTGACCTGGTAGCGATCCTCGACCGTCCAATCGGCGGTCCAGCCCGGCTTCGGCGAGCCGTCGGTCATGAAGTTGCGCATGAAGCCGGAGTCTCCCGGAGCCGTCCCGGAGCTGGTCGCGACGCGGAATTCGTATGGCCCGTCGGGTTCGGGCGACAGGCTGTCCACCGTCATCTTGCCGAAGCCCGCGTGCGTGAACTTGGCATGGTCTGAGCCGCCAACCACCCGAAACACGTCGAACACGTAGGCGTCGCGCTCGGAGATATCTATAAGCGCCACGGTGCGCTCGAACTGCCTCACGTCGCCCAACGGCGCGGATGCTCGCATCGCCTTGACCTGGTCGCCCACAAGCCACAGTGTGGTCCTGCCCTGGTTGTTGTCCGTGCGGCCACCATCCACGGCGACGCTGTTGTGGGCGGCGATGCTCCGCGTCCAGGCCACGTGCGGGGTATTCCATCCGCCGTATTGCACGGGCGGATAGCCGTTGTCAGGGATCAGGTCCAGGCCTTTGGCGAACAGGCCGAGGTTCATCAGATCGAGGTGGCTGTGATGGCCGCCCATGTCGTAGTCGAGCCACACCGCGCGCTCGTCGTCGCCCTTGCCCGACCGCAGGATGGCCACCCGAAACTCCTGTTTGTCGACGCAGCCGACCTCGACGCGCGTCCCTTCGCGGTCGATAACCCGCTGAACCTGCGCCTGGAAGGCGTCGGGATCGTCGGCGAAGATGTCATACGGCAGGCCGTCGGTCGAGGAGCCATTTGCGAGGTAGGTCTGCTGCGCATAAGCCGGGTCGCCGGTCAGTTCATAGAGCTGATAGAAGAACGAGAACATCGACGGGTTGATCCCGGCTGCCTTCGAGAACCCAATGCCGTGGTAGCCGCTGGGCTTTGATATCGGGCCGGAATCGCCTATGTTGGGATAAAACCTCTGCAGGCACCACGCATCGAAGTAGAATCGATAGCCGTCCAGCAGCCGGGGGCAGCGCTTGATCGCGTCCTCGAGGAACCCCGGAATGATCCGCGAGTAAAACCCCAGCAGCGGCCCCATGATGTGTGGACCCGTTGCGGCGTAGCAGACCATACCCTTCTCGCCCACGAGCCCGTCCACCGCAGTCGCGAATCCGATAATCCTGTCCAGCAGGCTCTCGACCTCGTCGCGGTTATCCGGCCAGCCGAGCACGGTCTTGATGATCGCCAGGGTGACGTCGGTGTGAGGGACGTTGGACTCGATCTTGTGGCGGTTCGCAAGCGTGTCGCGCAGGATTCGGTCGTCGATGTTGCGCTGGATGTCGGCAAAGGTGGACTTCGTGTTGTCCAGCTTGTAATTGCCCGCCTTGGCCGATAGGAACTCGACCAGAGAGGCGTCGTCGCGCATGCCATCGAATACCTGATCGTATGCCATCACCACGGCGCGGATCTCGCCGCAGGCGTCGTGCCAGGTGGATTGGTAGCCATTTGCATCCTGAACTTCGTAGACCCACGCCTGGGCCTTGAAGTCGAACGTCGGGTGCAGGTCGGCGATGCGGTCGAGCAAAATGCCAGCCTTGCGGGAGTATTCGTGGTCACCCGTGACGACGTAGGCCGCTTCAAGTCGTGTTACCCCCGCTACGATGAGCTGCTTCCACTGGCCGTAGATGAGATAGGCGCCGGTGAACCGCCATCTCTTGTCGCCTTCGACGTAACCCCATCCGTCGTCCACGCCAAACTCGTGCAGCGCATCGGCGGGATCGGGATGTTCCTCGTTGAAGAGAAGTCCGCGGTCGGCGAGATTGGGATCGAACACGCCGTGCTCGTCGAGGCCGGACCGATAGTACGCGGCGAAGTCGTTCTTGGGAAACACCTCGCTGCAGTGTGGGCAGGTCACCTTCCAGGGCAGCTTGAGCGCGTCGATTCGCCAAGTGTACATCGGAACGTCGGCCTTGCAGGACGGGCAGTGGCCGTCCGACCACACCATCCACGATCTCGGCAGCGTTGCGCCGAAGACGAGGTCCCACAAATCGTCATCTGTCATCCGCGCCCAGGGCTGGGCTTGCTCGACGATGTCGTCCCTGATCTTCGCCGCCCAAGGATACTTGGCCGCGTTGGCGATTGCTTTGTCTCGAAGCTCCGAGCCGAACAAGACTCCGGCTGATTTGGTGAACGTCATTGTCACTCGCTCTCCGCGTCGAGTTCAGGCTTCCCGCCAACTCGCACAGTCCCGCCAGTGCATGCGAGCACCTTCTCGAGCTCTCCCGTCTTTGTGAACCTGACCGCGCAGAACTCGCCGGAGAGCTCGATGCCGGTATCTTTCTGCACGAGCGTCTTGTCACGCGCAAGCGAGGGAGTCAGCCCAAGCGGGTTCTCGACGTCCGCGGCGATGAGGACATCCCGGCGGCCGTCAGCGAGTGTGATCTCGACCGCAACGCTGGCGTCGCCGTAGCTCTCGCCATTCGGCGTCTGCAACGCAAGCCTGCGAATCGAGGCGATGCCGCTCTGCTTGTGATACGGCTCGATCACGCCCACAAACGTAGACGCGAGCGGCTCAGTGCCGGACTTGCGGCGAACAATGAGCTCAGGGATCCATACCTCATTGTTCGTGCTGATGCCAAGCGACACCCACGCCTCGCAGGTCGTGGCCTGCGCGCTCTGGGTCAGGTCGGTGTACTTCACGTGAACGTCGGGCCCCGGCGTTGCGCGCTTGAGCTGGTCATCGATCGCCCAATCCGCGCTCCAGCCGGGCTTGGGCGCGGGATCGGTCCTCGAAGCGCGGAAGAATGTGCCATAGCCGTAGTCCTCACTGGGCGCGAGCGTCAGGCCCTGGGAAGACAAGGCCGCGCGCTGCGTGTGCATGAACTTCGCGTGATCCTTGCCGCCGACCACACGGAAGATGTCGAGGGCGTAGAACCCGTCATCGGAGATGTCCACCATTGCCACCGTGCGCTCGTACTGCTTGCCGGCGATGCCGGGCGCGCTTGCACGGACAACGTGCAAGCCCGGCTTGTCGATCCACATCGTGCTGCTGCCCGCGAGCGCCGGCTGGCGCGCGCCGTTCACGACCACGGTGTTGTGCGACGCGGTATGAATAAACCATTGGGCCTTGGGCGCGTTCCACCCGCCGTACTGGACCGGCGGGTATCCAAAGTCCGCCATCAGGTCGATCCCGTAGGCGTAAATGCCGAGATTCATGCAGTCGGCGTGGGAGTGTCGCTCGTTGGAGTCGTAGTCCATCCAGACGACGCGCGCTTTGTCCTTCTCGCCCGACCTCATCAGCGCGAGGTGCCACTGCTCCTTATTGGCGCTGCCCACCTTTATCGAGGTGCCCTCGCGGTCGATCAGCTTCTTGATCTTGTTCTGCAGAGCTGTAGGGTCATCGGCGAAGATGCTGTAGGGCAGTCCCTCGACCGAGTTGCTGTTGGCTATGTAGGCGAGCTGCAGAAAACTCGGATTCCTCGTTGCTTCATAGAGGTGACCGAGGAATGCAAACCCCGAGGGCCCGACCCCCGGACTCCTGCCCAGGCTGATGGAGTTGAACCCGCACGGACTCACGAACATGCCGGAGTCGCCGACGTTGGGGTAATAGGCCTGCAGGCACCAGGCGTCGATGTAGAACTGCCAGGTCTTGCTCAGATTGGGATGCTGCTTGAGGGATTGAGCAAGCAGATCCGGCTCGACGCGCGAAAACAGCTCGAGCATTTCCGCCAGAGTAGCCACCGCCCACGCCGAATACCCAGCCAGGCCCTTCTCTCCGCTGAGGCCGTCCACCGCGGTGTCCTTGTCGATGATCGCGCCGAGGATCCGGTTGACCTCCGGTCTGGACGCCGGCCAGTCCAGAATCGCGCTGAAGATCGCGAAATTCAGGTCAGTCTGCGGGTAGTTGGACTCGATCTTCTTGCGGTTCGCCATCGCGTCACGAAGGATCCTGTCCTCGATGTTGCGCTGGACGTCGGCGAACGTCGATTTCGGGACGTCCAGCCGGTAACGTTTGGCTTTGCCCGACAGAAACCGCACCAAGGCATCATCGTTTTTGATTCCGTCGAATACCTGGTCGTAAGCCAGCGCCAAAGTCCGCGTCTCTCCACACGCATCGTGCCATACCGAAACGTAACCATTTGCGTCGTGCTTCTCGTAGACTTCTCCTTGGCTCATGTAGTCGAATGTGGGGTAGAGGTCGGCAACGCGATCGAGCAGGATCCCGGCCTTGTGCGCGTAGGCCGCATCTCCCGTCATCGCGTAAGCGGTGCCGAGGCGCGCGACCCCGTCAATGATCGCCTTCTTCCACTGGCCATATATCAGATAGCAGCCGATGAACCGCCACTTGTGATTCTCGCTGTCCACGTAACCCGTGCCGTCATCGACTCCGAATGCATGCAAGGGGTCCTTGGGGTCGGGGTGATCGGCACTGAACAGCAGGCTTCTGTCGGCGAGCTTGGGGTCGAACACGCCGTGCTTGTCGAGGCCCGAGCGGTAGAACGCGCCGAAGTCGTTTTTGGGAAAGAGCTCGCCGCAATGAGGGCACTGGACTTTCCAGGGATGCTCAAAAGGGTCCATCTTCCAGTTGTACATAGGCACGCTCGCCTTGCACGCCGGGCAGAACCCGTCCGACCACACCATCCACGAACGCGGGATCGTCGGGCCGAACATGAGCCCCCACAGCTCATCGTCCGAAAGTTTCATCCACGGCTCGGCATCGCGGACGGCCTTGTCGCGCATTTCCGCGGCCCACGCGTATTTCGCCGCGTTTGCCCTCGCCTTCGCCACCAACTCCGGTGGCATGAACACGCCCGCCTTCTTCGCGGGCACGCGCGGCATCTCAGCCGCCATCGACACAGCCTGCGCCACTGCCAGCAGCGCTGCAACCAGACCAATCTTGCAAGACACCATCGTCCCACCTGTCACCCATAGAGCTGAAACGATGGTAGCACGTTGCGGCTCAGCTTTCAAGGCGCCGCGAGGCCGATACGCAGCGAAAATGCTCCGGCGCGACGCTGCTCCGGAGCATTCTGTGAATCACTGCTCAAGGAGCAGTGCCCTATATCAGGCCGTGATCGATCATCGAGTTGGCTACCTTAGTGAAGCCTGCGATATTGGCTCCCACGACGAAGTTGCCGGGGCATCCGTAATCCTCCGCCGCGGTGCTGGTAGCGGTGTAGATGCTGCTCATGATGTCCTTGAGACGCCTATCGACCTCCTCGAAACTCCACGACATTCGCATGTCGTTCTGCTGCATCTCCAGGCCGGACGTCGCGACGCCGCCCGCGTTGGCGGCCTTGCCCGGACCGAACAGCACTCCCGCCTGCAGGAACGCCTCTACAGCCTCAGGTGTGCAGGGCATGTTCGCTCCCTCGCCGACCGCCACGACGCCGTTCTTGACAAGAGTCTTCGCGTCATCGCCGTCGAGTTCGTTCTGAGTCGCGCACGGCAGCGCGATCTGGCATGGAATCGTCCAGATTCCCTTGCAGCCTTCGGTGTAGGTGGCCTTGGGATGTTCGGCAACGTAATCGCTGATCCTCTTTCGCTCGACTTCCTTGAGCCGCTGCACTGTCTCCAGCTTGATGCCGTCCGGGTCGTGGATGTAGCCGCTGCTGTCGGACATCGCCACGCACTTCGCTCCGAGCTGGGCAGCCTTCTGCACAGCATAGATGGCGACGTTGCCGGACCCGGAGACCACGCAGGTCATGCCCGCCATGCTCTTGCCCGCGCCTCTGAGCATCTCGTCAGCAAAGTAGACGAGACCGTAGCCGGTTGCCTCGGTCCTGACCAGGCTTCCGCCCCAGTGAATGCCCTTGCCGGTCAGGATGCTCTCGAAGCGGTTGGTGATCCTCTTATACTGGCCGAAAAGGTATCCGACTTCTCGGCCTCCGACTCCTATGTCACCGGCGGGCACGTCGGTGTCGGCGCCGATGTGGCGGTAGAGCTCGGTCATGAAGCTCTGGCAGAAGCGCATCACCTCGCCGTCCGACTTACCCTTGGGATCGAAGTCGCTGCCGCCCTTGCCGCCGCCGATGGGCAGCGTGGTGAGCGAATTCTTGAAGATCTGCTCGAACCCCAGGAACTTGATGATGCTGAGATTGACCGAGGGGTGAAAACGCAGGCCGCCCTTATACGGGCCGAGCGCGCTGTTGAACCCGACTCTGTAGCCGCGGTTGACGTGATAGGTGCCGCTGTCGTCCTGCCAGGTGACCCTGAACATGAGCTGACGCTCGGGTTCGGTGATCCTCTCGAGGATCTTCGCGTCCCTATACTCGGGGTGCTTCTCAATCACCGGAGCGAGCGAGTGCAGGACTTCGGTCGCTGCCTGCAGAAACTCCGGCTGGCCAGGGTTGCGCTGCTCCACTTGCCGGAGCACGTCGTTGATGTAATCCATACTTACCTCCAAGTAAGATCGATGGTAGTGAGTGCGCCATTGCGGTGGTGCCAGCGACCCTGCTGGAGGCGGCCGGTTCTACATCGACAGGCCGAAACATTTCAGAAACAACTTGGAAACATTCTACTCCAGCCCAGCCCAGCTGTCAAAGCCGATTTTTCTTCTTCAGGAAGGAGGTGTCCAAAGGCCCGGCGAACGAATAAATGTATTAAATAGGAGCTTGAAAGGCAAGAAGGTGTTTCGATGAAGCGAGCTTCAGTGTTGTTTGCCGCTGCCATAGTGCTTGCGTGCGTCAGTCCGGCCCTGGGCGAGGCCAAGCCGGCGTATCTCGACCCCACGCTTCCCGTGCAGACCCGGGTCAAGGACCTGATCTCTCGGATGACCCTGGAGGAGAAGGTCTCCCAGATCGCTGTGCCCAGCCTGGCGGTTGAGAGGCTGGGGCTGCCGGAATACGATTGGCGCGGGGAATGCCTGCACGGCCAGTATGTAGGCGACGGAGTGACCTGCTTCCCGCAGGCGATCGGCATGGGCGCGACGTTCGACCCCGACCTACTGCACCGGGTGGCGACGGCGATTTCCGACGAGGCCCTCGCGCGCCACTACTACCGGCAGAAGCGTGGCGAGGAGACATTCCGCGACAACTTCACCTACTGGTCGCCAAACATCAATCTCTACCGCGACCCGCGTTGGGGCAGAGGTCAGGAGACCTACAGCGAGGACCCATATCTTCTCTCGATCATGGGCGTCAACTTCGTCAAAGGGCTTCAGGGTGATGACCCGAAGTATCTCAAGGTCGCGTCGGCGCCGAAGCACTACGGCGTGCATAGCGGGCCGGACGAGATCCGCAACTGGTTCCGCGCGGAAGTCAACGCTCACGATTTCTGGGACACCTACATGCCTGCGTTCGAGGCCGTAGTCGAGGACGCGAAGGCCGCCGGTATCATGGCTGCCTACAGCGGCATAAACGGCGTCCCCTGCCACGCGAACAGCACTCTGCTCAATGACATCCTGCGCAAGACGTGGGGGTTCGACGGCTTCATCACGTCGGACGGCGGCGGCGTCAATCTGCTCGAGGTTGGACAGAAGTACACGACCGGCGCGGCCGACACCGCACGAGCTGCGCTGATGGCCGGAGTCGATCTGGAGAACCAGCGCAAGGACTACCCCACGCTGGTTCAGCAGGTGCGGGACAAGCTCGTGCCGGAGAGCCGCATCGACGAGGCCCTCGCCAACCTGCTGACGATCCGCTTCCGCGTGGGGATGTTCGATCCGCCGGAGATGGTGCCGTACACCGATCTGCCGTATTCGGTCGTCGGGTGTGCCGAGCACAGGCAGTTGGCGCTGCAGCAGGCGCGCGAGTCCATGGTGCTGCTCAAGAATGACGGGATCCTGCCGCTGGCGGCCGGCAAATACAAGAAGATCGCCGTCATTGGGCCCGCGGCGGAGGTCGCGGAAGACCTCTACGGCAACTACTTCGCGGGCAAGCCCACCAATCCGGTCTCGCTGCGGGATGGGATCACGAAGGCGGCCGGGCCGGGCAGCAAGGTCGCGTGCATTCGGGGGTGTGGTTACGTCGAGCTTCTCGATGCCGGCACGATACCGGCGGCTGTTCTCATCCCCGAAGGCGGGCAGCCTGGTCAGCACGGGCTCAAGGGAGAGTACTTCGACAATCCAAGACTCAGCGGCCAGCCCGTGGTCACGCGAGTGGATCAGACCATCGACTTCAACTGGGGAGAGAGATCCCCCATCAGAAACCCTGCCCAGCAGACAAACGCTCCAAAGGGCATCCCCGCGGACGATTTCTCCATCCGCTGGACCGGAAAGCTAGTTCCGATCGAATCCGGCCGCTATCAGCTCAACCTGGGTTCCGACGATGGCTCCCGGCTCTACTTCGACGGCAAGCTGGTTATCGACAACTGGCGCAACAGCGCGGACAACAAGGGCGCATATCAGGCCGATCTCGAGGCCGGAAAGCAGTATGATCTGCGGGTGGAGTACTACGAGAGCCGCCTCAACGCACACGTGCATCTGAGCTGGAAGAACACCACTCAGCCCGTGGTTGCGTTCGCCGATGCTGTGAAGGCGGCAAAGGCAGCGGACCTGGTGATCGCTACGGTCGGGCTACGGCAGAACATGTCTTCCGAGGCGCGCGATTGGCCGTCATACGCGCTGCCCGAGGTCCAGCAGAAGCTGCTGGAGGCGTTGAAGACCACGGGCAAGCCGATGGTGATCGTGATGATCGGCGGAAACCCGATCGATCTGAACTGGGAGCACAAGAACGCCAACGCGCTGCTCCAGGCGTGGTTCCCCGGCGAGGAGGGCGGGACCGCAGTTGCGGATGTGCTCTGGGGCAAGTATAACCCGGCCGGCCGGCTGCCGGTTACCTACTACAAGTCCATCGACCAGGTTCCCGATGCCACCGACTACTCCATGAAGGGGCGCACCTATCGCTACTTCACCGGCGAAGCGCTGTATCCGTTCGGCTACGGACTCAGCTATACCAGCTTCAAGTACGGCGGACTCAAAGTGACACCCGAGGCCAAGACGGACGGCGAAGTCGAGGTGGCGGCGACCGTTACGAACACCGGCAAGCGCGCCGGTGACGAAGTGGTGCAGCTCTACGTTTCCAAGGACGAGCGACCCGACTACGCCCCGATGCGCCAGCTCCGCGGTGTTCGGAGGGTGTCGCTGAAGCAGGGCGAGACCAAGACTGTCACGTTCAAACTGACCCCGAAGGACTTCGCGCTCGTGAACGGCAAGGGCGACCTCGCGGTGGGCTCGGGGACCTACACGATCTGGGTCGGCGGCAAGCAGCCTGAGGCGAAGAGCGTCGCGCAGGCGTCCACGACGGGGATCGTGTCAGGAAAGGTGACGCTGTCCGGCGAGCTCAACTACCTTGCTAAGGACCGGCCGTTCCCGCAGTAGGAGGCGTCTCCGGACGGCGATCTGCGACTGTGGTCTGGCGGGTTTGGGTTCTGGAGAACCCTCCTGCACAGAGCCCTGCCACACGGCTCAGGGTCCACGCGTCCGTGGCATACTTCTCTCGCGCGAGGTCGCGGGCGTTTGCGAATTCCTCGTCGGTAAGCGAGGCTGACTCGAGGGTGGTCTGCAGGTGATCCTCGAATCCCTGCATGACCGCCCTTGCTATCGCGTCGAAGGTGAAGCCGTCGAGCGGGCAGGCGGCGGCGCGCCCGATCCGGCCGAGAACGCGAGCGGCATCGAATGCAGGCGCGGCATAAGGAATCGACCCCTGCTCGAGCAGTGAATCGAACCTCCGTACCTGTGCCGATCCCACGGCCTTTGCGCGGCCCACGCGGACGTCGCATTCGGCGATGTGCGCGAAGCAGTCGGTGTTACCAGTGGCGAACGGCGAATGCGGATTGCGCAACGAGCCGAGCTCAGCGTCGAGGCCGAGCGATCTCAGGCCTGCAACGATTCCGCCCATGAGCCACTGGTGACTGGCGATCACGCTTCCGCAGCCGGCAGGAAGGTCGGACTCGCGAATGGCCATGCTGAAAGTGACGTCGCGGCCGTGCGGGACAGCGCGCCCGCCGGTTATCCGCCGCACGACCTCGATGCCGTTAGCCCGGCAGTAGTCGAGGTCGAATCCCTGGCATTGACCGGCGTCCTGAGCATCCCGAGCTTGTCGAAGGACCTCCTGAAGGCAGCCGAGCGAGATCGACGGTCGCTCCCAGGAGTATATGCGAATAGTCGGCGGGACGAGGCCCTGCGCGCACGCGCGCAGGATCGCCTCGTCGATCGCCATATTGTCCGCGGCGCAGTGCGCGCCGTCGAGTATCAGTCGCCAGTAAAAGGTGACAGACACCTTTTCTGAGCACGAATAAAAAAGGTGTCTGTCACCTTTTTGCTCTTTGCTACTCATACCTCAGCACCGGATGCCGCGCGGCTTCGGCCTCGTCGAGCCGCTTGACCGGAGTGTCGTGCGGGGCGGCGTGGATGATGCCGGGGTCGGTTTCCGCCTCGCGCGCGATGGCGAGCAAGGCGTCCGCGAAGGCATCCAGCGTCTCGATGCTCTCGGTCTCGGTCGGCTCGATCATCAGCGCCTCCGGCACGATCAGCGGGAAGTAGATGGTCGGCGGATGGAAGCCGAAGTCGATCAGCCGCTTAGCGATGTCCAGCGCCTTGACGCCGAGATCCTTCTGCTTCGATGCCGAGGCCACGAACTCGTGCATGCACCGCCCGTCGTAGGGCACGTCGTATGCTCCCTTGACCTTGGAAAGCAGGTAGTTCGCGTTGAGCACGGCGTTCTCGCTTACGGCCTTCAGCCCGTCCGCGCCAAGCGACAGGATGTAGGCGTAGGCTCTCAACACGATCGCGACGTTGCCGTAGAACCCGTGCACACGGCCGATCGAGTTGGGCCGATCATAGTCAAGGTAGTACCTGCCGACCTGGCACGCGACGTTTGGCGCCGGCAGGTACGGCTCCAGGTACTCCTTGACCGCCACCGGTCCCGATCCCGGCCCGCCGCCGCCGTGCGGAGTCGAGAACGTCTTGTGCAAGTTGAGGTGCATGGCGTCGAAGCCGTTGTCGCCGGGGCGATACCAGCCCATGACCGCGTTCATGTTCGCTCCGTCGCAATAGAGCAGAGCGCCGGCCTCGTGAACTGCCGCCGATATCTCCTCGATGCGCGCCTCGAACAGGCCGAGGGTGTTGGGGTTGGTGAGCATTACGGCGGCGGTTTCGTCGTTGAGCTGACCTCGCAGCGCGTCGAGGTCGACCAACCCGTCGGGTCCCGACGGCACCTTCACGATGCCATAACCGCAGCGCGCAGCCGTGGCGGGGTTCGTTCCGTGCGAGGAGTCCGGCACGATCACGATGTGCCGCCGCGACTGGCCCGTGCGCTCGTGGTGCCGCTTAAAGATCATCATCGCAGTGAACTCGCCCTGCGCGCCCGCGGCGGGCTGAAGCGTCACAGCGTCGAGGCCGGTGATCTCCTTTATGAACTCCTGCGCGTCATAAAGCGCCTTCAGCGTGCCCTGCGCGAGCGATTCGTCCGCGTAGGGGTGCAGGCCCGCAAAGCCCGGCAGCGAGGCCACTTCCTCATTGATCTTGGGGTTGTATTTCATCGTGCATGACCCCAGCGGGTAGAAGCCGACATCCACGCTGTAGTTCGCGCACGAAAGTCGCGTGAAGTGCCGGATCACGTCGACCTGGCTCAATTCCGGCAGGGGCAGGTCATCGCGCAGGTTCTCCCCGCCGAGATACTCCTCGACGGGCCTCGTCGGAACGTCCGGCTCCGGCAGCGTTGTGCCGGTCCGGCCCGGAGAGCTGTATTCGAATATGGTCTTATCCACGCTCATTGCCGCACCGCCTCCGCCAGTCCCAACACCAGAGCATCCATGTCCTCGTCGGTTCGTTGTTCGGTGACGCACAGGAGCGCGTGGTCGCGCAGGTCGGGATAGAACCTTTCCAGATCGAGTCCGCCGATCACGTCCTGTTCAAGCACGGCCGCATTGATCTCCGCCACGGCCTTGGGACACTTGATCACGAACTCCTTGAAGAACCGCGCTTTGAATGGAACTTCGTATCCGGGGACTCCAGGGATGATCTCGGCCAGATGGTGCGATCTGGCAACGCACAACTCCGCGACCTTGCGCAGGCCGTGCTTGCCGAGCGTGCAGAGATACACCGTCGCCGCCAGCGCGCACAGGCCCTGATTGGTGCAGATATTCGACGTCGCCTTCTCGCGGCGGATGTGCTGCTCGCGGGTCTGCAGCGTGAGGACGTAGCCGCGCTTGCCGTCGGTGTCCGTGGTCGCGCCGACGATGCGGCCCGGCATCTGCCGCACATACTTCTGCTTGCAGGCGAAGAGCCCCAACCCGGGTCCGCCGAACGACATCGGGATTCCAAGCGACTGCCCCTCCGCCACGGCGATGTCGGCGTCATACTCGCCGGGCGGCTTCAGCAGGCCGAGCGAGATCGGGTCGAATGACACGACGAACAATGCGCCGTTCGCGTGCGCGAGCTTCTCGGCCGCCGCCATGTCCTCGATCGTCCCGAAGAAGTTGGGGTTCTGCACGATCACGCACGCCGCGTTGTCGCTGATCTTCTCTGCAAGCCTGGCGAAGTCGGTGACGATGCCATCTCGACCGGCCTCGACCAGCCTATGGCCCGACGCCCACGCATACGTGCGCAGCGTCTCGCGATACGCCGGGTTCACGCACTCGGACACGAGCCACTCCGTGCGCCCCGTTACGCTCGACGCCATCAGCGCAGCCTCGGCGAGCGCGGTCGCGCCGTCGTAGAGTGATGCGTTGGCGACCTCCATCGCGGTCAGCTCGCAGATCAGAGTCTGGAACTCGAAGATCGACTGCAGCGTGCCCTGGCTGATCTCCGGCTGATAAGGCGTGTAGGAGGTGTAGAACTCGGACCGCCCGATCATGGCAGGCACGGTGGACGGGATGTAGTGATCGTAGATGCCGGCGCCAAGGAAGCTCGGGTGCGGACAGTTTGCCGACGCGAGCTCGGCGAAGTGCCGCCGCAGCTCGATCTCGCTCATTGGATCGGGCAGGTTGAGCCTGCCGTGCATGTGTAGTTCGGCAGGGATCTGCTCGAAAAGCTCGGCGACGCTAGACGCGCCGATAGATTCCAGCATCCTCTGCCGGTCGGCGTTGGTATTCGGTATGTATGCCAATTTCAGTGCTCCTTAAGCACGCCTTCGTACTGCTCCGCGGTCATCAGCGCGTCGAGTTGGGCCGGATCCGTCATCTTGATCTTGACGAGCCAACCGTCGTCGAGCGCGCTCTCGTTGACGAGCTGCGGAGAATCGGCGAGCGCGGCGTTCACTTCCGCCACCTCACCCGATATGGGGCACACCAGGTCGGAAACCGTCTTGTACGATTCGATCGTGCCGAACACCTCTCCGGCATCGAACTTCGCTCCGACCTCCGGCAATTCCACGAACACTATCTCACCGAGTTCCGACTGAGCGTAGTCCGTGATTCCGACGGTGGCCACGCTGCCATCCGCCTTGACCCATTCGTGGGTTTCTGTGTACTTGATATCCATGGAACCTCTCTCTTCTCTGCCATGCTGCGGCTGTCTCGCCGCTTACGTTTTCTTATAGAACGGTGTCGGGACGACTCTGCACGCGCAGGTCCTCCCGCCCGTCACTACGCTCACTTCGGCGCCGATCGCCGCGCACTCTTTATTGATATACGCAAGCGCGATGGCTTTGTTCAACGTCGGCGAGAATGTGCCGCTGGTTACAGCGCCCACGACCGCGCCGTGCGCGCTGCCCGCGTCAACTGGGCCCTGAACCGAGTTCAGGGTGACGATCTCGCAGCCGTGCCTCGGTATGCACCTGTCAACCGCTTCGATACCCACGAGCGTGCGCTTCTCACCCGTTTCTTTCGAGCGAAGAATCGCGTCTCGGCCGATGAAGCTGCCCTTGTCCGGCTTGACCACCCACATCAGCTTCGCAGCGACAGGGGTCGTTTCCGGCGTGATCTCGTGCCCATGCAGCGGATAAGCCGCCTCGAGACGGAGCACGTCCCTGGCGCCCAGGCCGATCGGCTCGACGCCGTAATCCCTGCCTGCGTCCATCAGCGCGTTCCACAGGGCTACAGCGTCCTCGCCGCGGCACATGATCTCGAACCCGTCCTCTCCGGTGTAGCCGGTGCGGGCCACCCAGCAGTCGATCCCACCGATCTTGCCCGCCATCACGTGGAACCGCTTCAGGTCGCTAATGTCCAGCGGCTCCATCTTCCCCACCATTGCTGCCGCATTCGGGCCCTGGACGGCGATCAATGCGGTGTTGGCCGATACGTCCGTTACGCCTGCCCCGAACACGTTCCGCGAGGTGATCCACTCATAATCCGTCGCGGCGTTGGACGCGTTCACGACAAACAGAAACTCCTCGAAGCCCGTGCGGTATACGATCAGGTCGTCGATCACGCCGCCGCTCTCATTGCACAGCAGGCTGTACTGCGCGGCGCCGATCATGAGCTTCTTGGCGTCGTTAGTCGTCACGTATTGGATCAGGTCCAGCGCGTCCGCCCCGTGTATCACGAACTCGCCCATGTGGCTGATATCGAACAGCCCGACCTTGGTCCGCACGACCTCGACCTCGTGCGCGATGCCCGCGTATTGCAGCGGCATATCCCATCCCGCGAACTCGGTCATCTTCGCGCCCAGCTTGATGTGCTCGTCATAAAGAGGTGTCTTCATCGCACGCACCGTACACAAAAATACCGGCAACAACCACAACAGCGTCCCGGCCCGCCACTAGGTTACAACTTCGCTCGCCCGGCTGTCAAGACAGGCGAGCACATGCCAATACGCAGGCGCCGATACGAGTCTGGTCACCATCAAGCCGTGCACGTGCGCCGATCTTCTGAAGCCCACGCGTGTCATGGCCTTCTTCCGCCGGCTCACCACTCTCAGAGCTAGTTGGTGCCGAACGCACGGTGGCTACGTTCCCGATAGCACCAGAGCGGTTGGCTTGGATTGCTGCCGCCGCCTACTACCGCGCGATTTGACTAACCACCCCCTCAGCTATTAGAATAAGGTAGGCCAACGCATCAGTTGGCGAGACTATGATCGCTCCGGCGCGGCCACCAGGCTGCGCCGTCTTGTTGGGAGATTATCCACGATGCAAGTCAAACCCGCCGAAACCAAAGCCGAGCTTCTGGACTATCTGCGCCAGATGCACGAGATCCGCAACTTCGAGGACACCGTATACAAACTCCTGCGCGAGGGCACCATCAAGGGCGCAAGCCACCTCTACGCAGGGCAGGAGGCGGTCGCGATAGGGTCGATAGCCGTGCTGGAGGAACGAGACATCATCGCCTCAACCCACCGCGGTCACGGCCATTGCGGCGCTATGGGCGATAAGCGCGCGGGAAGCGAAGAAGCCCGCCAGGCCCACTGGAACGCCATGATGGCCGAGCTCATGGGCAAGGCCACCGGCTACTGCAAAGGCCGCGGCGGGTCCATGCACATCGCGGACGTCGAAAACGGCAACCTCGGCTCCACGGGCATCGTCGGCGGAAACATCCCCATCGGCACCGGTGCCGCTCTGGCTGAGAAACTCAAGGGCACGGGCGCTGTGGTGCTGTGCTACTTCGGCGACGGCGCCACCAACACCGGCAGCTTCCATGAGGCGCTGAACATGGGCGCGACGATGCTGTGCGGCCTGCCGATAGTATACATCTGCGAGAACAACCTCTACGGCATGAGCGTGCCGTTCCACGATCGCTCCAACATGTGCGCGGGCCAGGCCTCCAACATCGTTGACATCGCCGACCGTGCGTCGTCCTACGGCATGCCCGGCGTCATCTGCGACGGAATGGACGTGCTAGAGGTCAAGCGCACCGTGCAGGCCGCTGTTGACAAGGCCCGCGCGGGCGAGGGTCCGACCCTGGTCGAGTGCAAGACCTACCGCTGGTACGGCCATTCGTCGTCCGATCAGCGCATCTACCGCACGCGCGAGGAAGAGGCCGAGTGGAAGGAGCGCGACCCGATCACGGTGCTTGGCAACCGCCTGCTCGCCGAGGGGATCGCGACCGCCGAAGAGATCGCGGAGGCAGCAGCGCAGGGCGCGAAGACCATCGAGATCGCGACCCAGTTCGCGCTCGACAGCCCGTATCCGGACGTGAGCGAGCTCTACAACGATGTCTACGTGCCGGTCGATCAGGCCAAGCTCGCCGCCGACATCAAGGCCGAGGCGGAGATCCGCCCGCGAGTCGAGATGATCGAGGCCGAGGCTCGGAAACTCGCCGGCGGCATATTGCCCAAGCTCAAAGCTTCGGAGATGAAGGCGCTCGAAGAGAAGTTCGGGATGCCGATCAAGACCTACGGTCAGGCCATCGTTGACGCGCAGCGCGAGGAAATGAAGCGCGATGAGAGCGTCATCATCATGGGCGAGGACGTCGGGCTCTACGGCGGCGCGTATGCCGCGACCAAGGGCCTCTACGACGAGTTCGGCCCCGCGCGTGTGATCGACACCGCGATCAGCGAGGCCGCGATAGTTGGAGCGGCAGGCGGCGCGGCGATGCGCGGAATTCGCCCGATCGCCGAGATCATGTATATCGACTTCCTGACGATCAGCTCCGACCAGCTCATCCACAACCTCGGCTACAACCGCTACATGTTCGGCGGCAAGACGAAGATTCCGGCCGTGGTCCGCACCGAAGGCGGCGTGGGGCGATCTATTGCGGCGCACCACTCGGAGAGCCTGGAGGCGATGTTCCTGCACATTCCGGGCATCTACATCGTGATGCCGAGCACGCCTTACGATGCCAAGGGTCTGCTCAAGGCCGCGATTCGCGACGACAACCCGGTGCTGTTCATCGAGCACAAGGTGCTGTATTCCGGCGTGACCGGCCCCGTGCCGGACGACGACTACATCATCCCGCTGGGCGTCGCCGACATCAAGCGCCCGGGCAAGGACGCGACGATCGTGGCCTACTGCCGCATGCTGCACTTCGCGATGGCCGCCGCCGAGGAGCTGGCCAAGGAGGGAATCGACGTGGAGGTCGTTGACCCGCGCACCCTCAACCCGCTCGACATCGACACCATCGCCAAGTCCGTCCGCAAGACCGGTCGGCTGATCACTGTCTCCGAGGGTTACCCGAGGTGCGGAGTCGGCGCCGAGATCGCGCGGCAGATGATGGAATACAAGTTCACCGACGGCACGCTCGGCTTCGACGTCCTCGACGCCCAGCCCATGCTGCTCTCAGGCAAGGACTGCCCGATCCCCATGTCCGAGCCGCTCGAAGACGCCTGCGTCCCGACGGTGGCGGATATCGTGGAGGCCGTCAAAGCAATCGTCTAACACGTCATGCCGAACCTGATTCGGCATCCATACCCCAGCAACCAGCCGCCGGTTTCCGATTGGGGATCGGCGGTTTTCTTCTCGCGAATGGCACGGCCCGCGCTCGGCCAGCGGACACGCCTCGGACACGCGCCTGAAAGAGCCCTGATCGCTCGGCGTTTGCCGGTGCGCCAGCCGGGGGTACACCCTCATCGATCACAGGAGGTGCGCGATGAAAGTGATGATGAAGGTGAACATGTCCACGGAAGAGGGCAACATGCTGGTCAAACAGGGCAAGCTGAACGGCACCATCAAGGCCATTCTGGAGGAGCAGAAGCCGGAGGCGGCCTACTTCACGGCGGACTACGGTAAGCGGACTGCGTTCTTGTTCTTCGATATGCAGGAGAGCTCCGAAATCCCCAAGCTCGCCGAGCCCTGGTTCCTGACACTGGGCGCCGGCATCGACATGAGGCCCGTTATGGCGCCCGAAGACCTCGCCAAGGCCATCCCGACGTTCGAAGCTATCGCCAAGAAATACGGCTAGAAAGGATCAGCCGGCGCCGGCGGCCCCGCGCCGACCGACCAGCCGACGTGTCGGTGTCAACTTAGCTGCACATTTGGGCACAATGATAGTAGCTAACACTGCTGGGAGGGGGTGCGAGGGATGGGCAAGGCGATCAGGTGGATGGGGCGTGAGACGCTGGAAATAATGCCGGCGTTCGCGTTCTTCTCGATCGCGTTCAGCATAGTGATAGCGACCGACACGCTGTATGTCAGGGGCTACGCCATCCATGGTCTGCATTTCGTCGGAGCTATCGTGCTCGCGCTGATCGTCAGCAAGGCAATGCTCATCGCGGATGCGATCCCGTTCGTGGACGCGTTCCCGCACCGGCCGCTCATCTACAACACGGTCTGGAAAACCTGCATCTACACCGGGGTTGCCGTGCTGATCTACTTCGCCGAGCGGGCTATCCGGCTGGCGATACAGGGTGCCAGGCTGGAGCACGGCATCCCCTGGTCGCGCTTCTGGATGGTGATCATCTGGCTGCTGGTGACGTTTCTGGTCTATGTTTCCTATCGCGAACTAGACCGCCGGCTTGGCCAAGGCAAGCTGCGGCAGCAGTTTCTTGGAGCAGCCGACGGACGTGAGTGACCGCTTGCCTCAGCATTCGCTCACGAACTCCAGCAGTTCCGGAACGCGGCCGATTGCCAGCCCCACCACCGTATCAGCCGCGCCGTAATACATCCACAACTCCTCGCCGCGGACCAGCGCGCCGCACGTGAACACCACGGCGGGCATCAGCCCATTCAGCTCGAAATCGACCTCCGGGGCGAAGATCCACTCGTTGGTGCGCGCAATGACTTTGGTGGGGTCGTCGAGGTCCAGAAGCACCAGGCCGAGCCTGTAGACGGACCTGCTGCCCATCGCCTTGCTGCCGTGGTATATCGCCAGCCAGCCGTCTTTGGTCTCGATCGGTGGGCAGCCCAACCCGATGCGCTGGCTGTCCCAGTATGGGCCGCTCCTGCGCGTCATCAGAAGACCCGGTCGGCTCCACTGATTCAGTTCGTGCGGCGTGGAGGCATACCAAATGTCCTCGTTGCCGCCCACCTCCGGCCGGTGTAGCATGAAGTAGCGTCCGCCGAACTTCTTGGGAAACACGGCCGCGTCCTTGTTGCCGGGTATGAACGCGGGCCCCAGCCTCTCAACGCTCTCGAAATCGGATGTAGTGGCAAGCGCGATGGCGGGGCCCTGCGCGGTGTAGGCGGTGTAGACAATGGCCCAAGTGTCGTCGCTGACCTTCGTGACCCGAGGGTCCTCGCAGCCCCATTCCTCGTACGGATACTCGGGGTTACCCGGGTCGAGCAAAGCTTTGTCGGCGATACGCCAGCCGTCCACGCCGTTGCGGCTTCGCGCCACGCGCACGTGCGATATGCCGTCCTTGACCTCGACCCGCAGCAGCAAGACGACCTCGCCATCCACTTCGGCCACCCCGGGGTTCAGAACCGCGTTGGCCCCGCACGGCATGTCGTCGGGGACAAGAATCGGCCCCTTCCCTTCACGAATCAGAAACTGCCTGTTCACGGCGCCACCTCCCGGATACGCGTACTGCCTCTGTTTACCCATCCGGGCGGCGTCTGCATGGTCCGAGCGACTCGCCGCCGGCCGTCATCGGTGGTCAAACCTCCGCAGCCCCGCCTCGCGAGCGAGGGAGACGGCCTCGGCGTATTCCGCGTGGGTGATGGGTCGGGCGATCTCGGGCTTGCACACTATTGGGCGAATCAGCGGCGACCGGCCGCGTTCAGGACGCGCCAGTAGCGGTTCCGGAATACCGTGGGCAGGCTCGAAGTATGGCTCGCCGGCACGACCCAGTACCGCACCCCATAGCGCGCGGCCAGGCGCAAGGCATCATCATCGGACATCGAATCGTAGAGCCTGTCCAGAATGCCGTTGACTCGCTCGCCGGGCAGTTCGCCCTTGCTCACATCGTAGCCCAGCGCTCGCATACGCTCGGCCCACGGTCGCGCGAACGGCCGATGCCACAGCAGCGCTGATCCGTCCTTCCAGGTCACAAACGCAGGCCGCGCCGACATCGCCCGGAACTCGCCCCAGTTGGGATTGACCAGGAAGACCGCATAGTCCGGCGTGTGCGTTCGCGCCCAGTCGCAGACCTGGCGCATAGATTGCCCCGGCGATCCCACCAGCGGGTGGTCGAGCACACCCGCAGCTCCCGTAGGATGGAAGATCACAAGCAGGATCAGCGCGATCACGCTTGACTTGCGAACGGTCGCCAGATATGTCGCCAGCAGCCCAATCGCTCCGAAGGCATACCAGAGATCTGTGGCGCGGGCGGGCTGGAATAGCAGCATGGACGGCGATCCTATTGCCTCCGCCGCGCCCGCGATCAGCACCCACGCAACCCCCACTCCGGCCCACACAAGCAGATGCCTGCGCACCCCCGCCATGAGGCCGGCGCATCGCGTCACGCACAGGGCCGACAGGCCCGTGACCAGCACCAGCATAGCGAACCGCGCGAACTTGATCGCCGGCCACGTACTGGGGAAGATGTGGTGGGGCACCCGCGAACGAGCCGCCGCGAGCCACAACTCCGACCCGCCGCCGCCCACCGTTCCCATCGACAGCACAATCGCCGGCGCCGCAAGCGCGGCGAATACGCCCATTGGCCTCACCCAGCCCCGCCAGTCTCGTCGATACTCGCTGTCGATCGCAAAAGCCGCCGTGAAGTAAGTGAGCGCAAACACGCCGTACAAGCTGTTGCACTCGAACGCAGCGCCGAGCCAGATCGCCCACGCCAGCGGCCTGCGGCGGTAGAACGCCGCCATCGCCATCAGCAGCAAAGCGATTGCGAGTCCAGTCTGCTCGAAGTAAGGCAGCACGAGCGTTCCCCCGCCGATGATCGGAACGGGATCGCTCGCGAACAGCGCCATTGCCGCGATCGTCGCGATTCTGGACTTCGGCGCGAGCGCCAGCGCGAGATTGCCGGCGGCGTAGATCACGAGAACCCTTTCTGCCGCGAACAAGACCAGCAGCAGTGGTTCCAGCGGTATGATCTTCGCTGCCAGCGCCACGACTCGCCACACCATCGACGCGTAATAAGGCAGCGTGGCCGCGAAAGGATCGTTGGGATAGGGCGTCCCGCCCAGCATCCGGATGAGCGGTATTTGCAGCGCCTGGTTGTGGAAGTAGACGCGGTAGCCCGTCACCAGCACGGAGACGGCAGCGAAGGCGACCGCCCACCATATCAGCGCGCGGTCGCTCCCTCGATCCAATCTCGCATCCCCGATCTTCGACCTCATCCTGCGAAGGATTCCCACTTTGGGCCGCGTAGTAACTCATAGTATGGAGGTTTTTGATGAAGGCATACATACTCTGCGATTATGAAGGCACTACAGGCACGGTTGCTTGGGACGATGAGGAGAACTCACTCGGGGCTGAGGCCATGGCCGGCGACGTCAACGCAACCATAGAGGGGCTGCGGCAGGGCGGGTTCACCGAGTTCGTGGTGCGCGACTATCACGGTGGTGGCAGGACGATCCGACCGGCCGATATCGATCCCGATGCCAGCCTTATCCGGGGCAAATCGACGCCGTATCCCTACGGCCTCGGCCCCGACTTCGACGCGATGTGTTTTGTCGGCGCCCACTGCATGGCAGGCACCGCGGACGGCGTGATGGCGCATACGATGAACGGCGACATCTACGAGCTTCGCATCAACGGCACGCTCATCGGCGAGGTAGGCGGATTCGCGTTTCTGGCGGGGCATTTCGACATACCGATGATCTTCGTCGCGGGCGACAAGGCCGTGTGCAGGGAGGCAACCGACCTGCTTGGCGATGTCGAGACCGCCGTCACCAAGATCGGCCTGACCCGCAACTGCGCGGAGGTGTTCCATCCCAAGGTCTCGCGCAAGCGCATCACCGACGGCGCGCTGCGAGCCGCCAAGCGCGTCAAGGAGATCAAGCCGACCAAGTGCGAGCTGCCATGCACGCTCGAAGTCACCTACCGCAACGCCGACCAGACCGACCGCGTCTTCGAAACCAGCGGCGCCCAGCGAATTTCCGACCGCACCGTGCGCGTAGTCGCTCCTACAGCGCTCGAGGCGTTCAGGAGGTTCGAGCGAGGGTTCCAGTGAGATGAATCCCCCTCCCCGCAGCGGGGAGGGCTGGGGTGGGGGTCTTCTTCAGCCGCCGGTCTCGGGGAACCCGGCGGCTGTTCTGTGCAGGATCAGCATGACCATATATGCAAGTTCGTTAGCGTGAATGACTTAGCGCGCCCGGCAGCATAAGGCCGTTACTCAGCGTGAACGATCCCATCTGGGCAAGTGCGCGGCCAGATATCACTTCCTCCCACACCTCGCCTTCACCGCCTCGAGGATGATCTTCACCGCGTCGTCGTTGGTGAACTTGTCCATCCAGATCGTGAGGTCGTAGACCGCGGACTCAGCGCGGTCGCGGCCGAAGACGTTCTCGGCAAAATGCTGCCGCTCTCGGTCGGAGTCGTGCAGTTTCGCAATCGCGTCGTCGCGGGTCATCTCCTCATAGCGCATCATGTTCTCGATGCGGCGCTCGTCGGAGGCGTCGATGCGGATGTTGAGCGCATCCTGCAAGATGAAGTTCGCGCCGCGGCCGAGGATGATGGCGTTGCCGATCTTGGCGATGGACTTGACCGCTTTCGCTAGGTGCTTGGGATAGAGGAATCCTGCGCGCTCGTGGTCACCGAACATGCCGCGCGCAAAAAGCTCGATCTCGGACATGGTGTGCTCGTCGAACTCCTGAGCCACCTTCTGCGAGACGTGCGCGTTGTCGGCGATCGCGTTCACAAGCTCTTTGTCCCACAGGCTCCAGCCGAGCTCGTCGGCAAGCTTCTGCGCGATGATTCTCGCTCCACTGCCCATCCGCCGCGAGATCGTCACGACGGAATGATCGCACGGCTTGCCATTCACCTTCTCTCTCTGCCGTGCCAGTTCGGACCTGCCGACCTGCTCGCTGACCAGTTGCTCGATGTATCTCGCCATCTCGACCACCGCCTTTCGCTTGCTCGTATTATACCTCAAGGACGCGGCGACCAGCGGTTTTTCGGGATTTGAGCGAGGCGGAAATTCCAAAATGTCAGCGGGTTGGGAATGATAGGATAATCGCGGCGAGGCGCCGAACACACAACCGGAGGTGGGTGCATTGAGTTACCGAATCGTTGTTGACAGAGAGAAGTGCCAGGGTATCGGGGCTTGCGTGGGCGCGGCGCCGGACGTTTTTGAGATCGATAACGAGGGCAAAGCCATCGTCATCAACGCCGAAGGCGCCGATGACGAGGCCATCCTGATGGCTGCCGAAGCCTGCCCGCTCGAGGCGATCACCCTCTTCGAGGACGGAGAACAGGTCTATCCCTGACGGGACAGGGCATAGAGCACTGTGTATCGAGTGTCAATAGTCGATACACAATGCACAGCTGCTACGCCGCATTCCTGAGCTCGGCTGGCTCCGCCGCCATCAGGTCGTCTTCGCTGACGCCCATGTCCTCGCACGCTTTGGATATCATATCCCGGTAGTTTGTTGCTTCAGCCGGGTATCGTGCGATGCCGACGCGTGCGGTGGCGCCGATCTTGGTGGTCTTGCGGCCGGATTCGATCTCGATGCCGCTGACGATCCCGCTCAGTCGCTCAGCCACCACGGACGCATGTCCGGCCGTGTGCGGCAGGATCAGGGCAAAGCTTGTCTGACCGAAGCGCGCCAGCACGTCCATCTTGCGCACTGAAGCGCGCATGGTCTGCGCCGCCGCGTAGAGCACGTCGTCCATTCGCATCATCCGCAGATACTTGTTCACATCATCGGGCAAGCAGATATCGATCAGCATTAGCGAGAGCTTGCAGCGTGCCCTGCACGCGCGGCTCACTTCCTCATCGAGGCGCTGATCGAGGTACCTGCGGTTGTAGACTCCGGTGGCGCTGTCTATGACGCTGCTGAACTGAGGCGAAGCGTCGCGCGCGGCCGGTCGAGCCGATACGAGCGCGCGCTGCATCTGCGTATCGCGGATTTCCTCGGTGGCGAGAATCTTGCGCAGCTTCTTGGTGCCGTTGCGCAGGATGTGGGAGACGTAGTTGCAGCTTATGCCCAGTTGCTTTGCTATCTCGGTCTGGTTGTGCCCCTTGTAGTAGTGCTCGGAGATGACCTGCTGCTCGATGTCTTTGAGCCGCTGCATCGCGGCCTCCAGCACGATCTTGTCCTCCAGCGGAAGCTGGAATGTGACCATCTTGTCGTCGCTGATCTTCTCGGTATCGCGCTGGTTCGGCGAGTCGTCCTTGTCGCCATCCAGCGACCCGACCTTGAAGACCTCGCGCGTGGTCAGCAGCTCGACCACGGTCTTTTCGGGCATCTGCATGACGTCGCCGATCTCCTTCTCGGTCGGCTGCCGGCCGAGCTTCTGGCCCAGGGACTCGATCACGCGCGTCATGCGCTGGTTGAGTTCCTGCAGCCAGGCTGGCTCCTTTATGATCTTGCCCTTGTCGCGCAGGTGGTGCTTGATCTGGCCGATTATGAAGTGGGTCGCATACGTCGAGAACTTGACCCCCTTGCCCGCGTCATACTTGTCCACCGACGCGATCAATCCTATATAACCTTCCTGAATGAGATCCTCGAGAGGCTCGCACGCAGCTACGAACCTGCGCCCGATGCTCTCGACAAGATTTGCGTACTGAAGGACGATCTCGTCCCTGATCTTTGGCTCCCGGGTCGCTGCGTACTCGGCCAGTCGATCCTGGATTTCCTCTTCCGTGAGTTTCCTAACGGTCCCCATCAGTGTATATCCCTCTCCGCGCACCAGTATTAGTTTATACTGCTGATCATCTTGAATATCGGGGCCATGATCGACACCGCGATGAACCCCACGATGCCGCCCATGGATACTATGAGACACGGCTCGATAAGCGAGGTCAGCGCCTTGACGGCGGTCTCGACCTCGGAATCGTAGAAGTCGGATACTTTCGCAAGCATTTCCGAAAGCCGCCCCGTTTCCTCGCCGATGTCGATCATGTGAGTGACCATCCCGGGAAACAGGTTGCTCGCCGCGAGCGGGGTGCTGATCTTCTGCCCCTCGCGGATGGCGTTGCGGGCGCTCTCGATGGCGTGGGCGATGACCCTGTTGCCCGCCGTCTCCCCAACAATCTCCAGCGACCGCATCATCGGCACGCCGCTGGCGATCAGCGTGGCGAACGTGCGTGAGAACCGCGAGATAGCCATCTTCTGCACCAGCTCGCCGACCACCGGCATCTTCAGCTTGAGCATGTCTATCTGCCATCCGCCGGTTTCGGTCTTCGCGTAGTACTTGTAGCCGATAAACCCGCCGACGGCGCCCAGCAACCCAGCCCACCAGTAGTGCTGGCAGAACCCGCTCAGGCCGAACAGCATACGCGTGGCCGCCGGCATCTCGATGTTCATGGAGTCGAATATCTCCTTGAACTTGGGCAGGACGAACAGAAGCAGCGCGATTACCATCGTCACCGCGAAGCTCAGAACCAGTATCGGGTAGATCATCGCGCCCTTGATCTTGCCTCTGATTTCCTGCTCACTTTCCAGGAATGTCGCGAGACGGTCGAGTATCTTGTCGAGGATACCGCCGGTCTCCGCCGCCTTAACCATGTTCACGTAGAGTCGCGAGAACACGTTCGGATGCTTGGCAAACGCATCCGTCAGGCTCAGGCCGCCCTTGACGTCCTTCTTGCACTGGCCGATCACCGGCTTGAGCCCGGGGTCCTTGGTCTGGCCCTCCAGGATATCCAGGCACCTGACGATCGCCACGCCGGCGTCGATCATCGTCGCGAACTGCCTGCTGAATATGACCATGTTCGCGAGCTTGACCTTCTTATTGCTGCCGGCCGTCTTATTCGCGGACTTGGCGGAGGCGCTCTTGTCCTCCGACACGCTCATGACGTGGTAGCGCTGCTCGTGGAGCTTGGCTAGCACCAACTGCTCGCTGTCTGCTTCTATCTTGCCCGAAACGGTCTTGCCGCTGGGGTCAACTGCTGAATATACGAAACTCGACATCTGTTACTAACCCCCTGCCTCATGTCATGCTGAACTTGATTCAGCACCCACGCCTGGATGACCCACGTCATGCTGAACTTGATTCAGCACCCACGCCTGGACCCTGAACCAAATTCAGTGTGACATGGTTCTCTAGCCTCCCTGCAGGAATCGCTTGTAGTTCTCTCTGTCAATCGCGCGGGCCATGGCTTCCTCATTGGATATGTTGCCGTTCCTGTAGAGGTCGGCGAGGATCTTATCCATGGTCTGCATTCCGAACTGCGCGCCGGTTTCGAGCGCGCTGTAGATCTGATAGGTCTTGCCCTCCCGAATGAGGTTTCGGATGGCTGAAGTCGCTATCATTATCTCGATCGCCGCCACTCGTCCTCCGCCCATCCTCGGGCAAAGCTGCTGGGCGATGACGGCCTCGAGAGTGTTGGACAACTGCACCTTGATCTGGTCCTGCTGGTGCGGCGGAAAAACGTCGATAACGCGGTCCACGGTCTGCGGCGCGTTGCGCGTATGCAGCGTGCCGAAGACCAGGTGGCCCGTTTCCGCGAGCGTCAGCGCCGCGGCGATGGTCTCGAGATCGCGCATCTCTCCGATCAGGATCACGTCCGGATCCTCGCGCAGGACTGCGCGCAGGGCGTTTTCGAACGAGTCCGTGTCGGTGTTGAGCTCGCGCTGATTGATCATGGCCCGCTTGTGGCGGTGCAGGTACTCGATGGGATCCTCGATAGTCATTATGTGCACGGGCCGCTCGGAGTTGATCGCGTCGATCATGCACGCGATCGTCGTGGACTTGCCGCTTCCGGTCGGGCCGGTCACGAGGATCAGCCCGCTGTGCTTGTTGGTCAGATCGTGTATGACCGCCGGCAGACCGAGCTGTTCGAAGTTCGGGATCCGGTCAGGGATCGCTCTCAGAGCAGCTCCGCAGCTTCCGCGCTGGCGGTAGACGTTGACGCGGAACCGCCCCACGCCCGCCACGCCGTAGGAGAAGTCCAGTTCGCGAGTCTTCTCAAACCACTGAACCTGGTCTCCCGAAAGGATGTCATAGATCAGCCGCTGAGTGTCGTTCGGCGCTAGGGGAGTGTAGTTGAGATGCTGCAGCGAGCCATCGACCCGCACGACCGGCGGCAGACCCACCGTCAGATGCAGGTCCGACGAGCCCCTCTCGCACGCATCGCGAAGCAGATCGTCCAGGTGCGCAATGCTTATTTGCTTCGCACTAGGCTCCGCGCTGTAATCCACACTCAGTTCTTCCATTGGCATCCCTTGCATATCCACTGCTCCAGAGTTCAAAGTCAGAAGCCCAAAGTCGAAAACGGAGAACGCCGATACCGCTAGCAGCCGCCGGACAAAGTGGTGTAGGAGGGGTCTCCCCTCGGGCGACAGCCCTCGGCCGACAGCGCATCCTAAGGATGTCGCGAGAGGCGTCGCGAAGCGATCGCGAGAGCCAGACC
>Ga0123519_10000362_pt1 | contig 79561 bp, 63 predicted proteins | sample YelNatPaOPRAMG02_FD_87396 | JGI IMG/M metagenome (GOLD analysis project Ga0123519, IMG submission 87396) | Hot spring microbial communities from Yellowstone National Park - Yellowstone National Park OP-RAMG-02 (version 2) | ecosystem: Environmental > Aquatic > Thermal springs > Hot (42-90C) ...
ATTCATTTTTTATTCCTCCTTATTAAAATATTATTTTAGTATCTTCTATTACTTATAAAAAACTCCTGCCTGAATGTAAATGTGCCCATGGCTTAAAAGTAAATATATAAGTAACATAGAGCATCAGCAAGAGTTCTCATACAAACACATCAGCATCCAGAGGAGTAATTTTCCCTTTAAGCCAGTTAAAATAACCTGCAGAAGCAATCATAGCTGCATTATCAGTGCATAAAGATAATGGAGGAACAAGTAATATCTTACCTAAAGAAGAGGCTATTCGGTCAAAGGTTTCCCTAAGTTTCTGGTTAGCAGATACCCCTCCACTTAAAGCTATCACAGATACTCCATAAAGCTCTACCGCCTTCATTGTTTTCTCTACGAGTATATCAATAACAGCCTGCTGGAAGCTGGCTGCAATATCAGATGCTGGCAATTGCTGTCCTCTCTCCTGTAGTGCTCTTATATAATATAAAACTGCAGTTTTAAGTCCACTAAAACTAAAATTCAAATCATCCCTACCTTTCATACTACGAGGAAAATGAATAGCATTAGGGTTGCCTTTCTTTGCAAGAGCTTCCAGGTGCGGTCCCCCTGGATAAGGAAGTCCAAGTAACTTAGCTACTTTATCAAATGCTTCACCCGCAGCATCATCCAGTGTAGAGCCAAGCCACTCATATTCGGTAAACTCTTTTACTAATACCAATTCTACATGTCCACCAGAAACAATTAAACAAATCCAGGGGAAAAGAGGAAGCCTCTTATTAAGAAAATTAGAAGCTATATGTCCTTCAAGATGATTAACACCTATAAAAGGCACCTTAAGTGCCCAGGCGAGTGCCTTTCCAAATGCCCCACCTACAAGCAATGCACCTACAAGCCCAGGCCCAAGTGTAGTAGCTACTGCTTCTATATCCTCTATCTCTACCTCTGCAGATTTTAAAGCAGTAGTTACAACACCTGAGATTAACTCTATGTGTTTCCGGGAGGCGATCTCCGGGACTACCCCATTGAACTTTCTATGAAAGTCTACCTGACTTGCTATTACATTTGACTTTACTTCTCTACCTTCCAAAACTATAGATGCCGAAGTTTCATCACAGGAAGTTTCAATACCAAGCACAAGTCCCATCTATCTTTATTCCTCCTTTTGCTGCCTGCTTCCACCTCAGTTACCATTGTCTTTAACTGCACTGCATCACTTTCTCTTTTATCAGAAGTATAGCACATCTTTTATCCGGGTCTTATACAGGCTTTAAATTTTTCTATTAACTTATTTAGATTTCCCCTGTAAGCAGATAGGTTACTTAATACCATCACAACTGCCTTCTCTCCTTTATAGTAGTTATTAAAAACACCTATAGATTTAAAGAAAAACTTACTGTAAAGTTTCTGTGCATTGTAATTACTTTCTCTTACTTCAAGTACAACATCTTTTACTTTCCTTTTAAGAGCTTCTTCTAAAAGAAAAGCCATTAAACTTGTTCCCACCCCTTTATTCTGCCAATCTTTTTTAACTGTCAAATTAGTAATATGTGCCTTTTTAAATAATAATCTCATACCTCCATAGCCAATAAGTTCTTCTCCTGCCCAGGCGCCTAAATAATAAGAATGAGAATTGTGCTTTAATTCATAATTCCAGAAAGCCATTGTCCAGGGGTCAGAATAAGTTTCTTTTTCAATCTTAATTACTGCTTCTAAATGCTCAATAGTTAGATTGGATATGTGCCAGTTAAATTGATTTGTCATATTTTAATTCTGCATTAGACTGCCGTAAATATTGAGGCACTAAATTAATAGCATCTACCAACTTCCCTTCTTTATATTTTCCTAAACCAGCTCCTATTAAACTCTCTCCTTTTATTAAATTCTCTTCTTTACTGGCAATTGTATAAGGGACTTTTAAAAGTGCTTTAATATTAGATAAATATAAATCCATTGCATTTCCTATAAAGTGAACTTTTTCTCCTAAAATATTTAAAATAAAACAAAGTGTCTCTATTCTACAAGAAACTTCAGGAATTAGGTGATTACCAACATCATCTACCACCATAGTGAACACCTCGTTTTTACGAGCATCCTGTATCGGTGCAACTACTCCCCCTTTTATCTTTCCGCTGGCTTGATAAATCAGTGCCTCTAAAGAAGTAACTCCTACAAGTGGTATCCTTTTAGCCAGAGCTATAGCTTTGGCTGTGGCTACCCCTACTCTAGTTCCAGTGAAACTACCAGGTCCTATTCCTACTATTAAAAGATTTATATCTTCAAGTTCTAGTTTCTGTTCCTCTAAAATTGCCTGTATTCTAGGCACAAGTATTTTATGTTGCTCAAGAGGTTTAAAATGAGTTTCTTCTTTTAAACTTTCTCCTTTAAGTAAAGCAACTATTGTCCAGCCTGTAGAAGTATCAAAAGCTAAAATGTTCATCTTCCCATTGATACGGTGTATAAATAACAATCTTTCTTTTCTGTGTATCCCTTAAAGAAAATTCACTATGAAAAAATTCTATTAATATGGTGTTCATCGGTAGAAGTAATTTTACCTTTTCTGCCCACTCCAGAACAACTATTCCTTCCTGAGTTTGCAAATACTCTAACCCTCCAATATCTATAAAATCTTCTTCATCAATTCTATATAAGTCAAAATGATAAATAGTTTTAGAGGCAGGGTAAATGCTAAACAATGTAAAAGTAGGGCTTTTTACCATTCTCTCCTTTCCCATCCCTAGCCCCTTTACCAGTCCTCTTACAAAAGTAGTCTTACCTGTTCCAAGTTCTCCTACCAAAGCTAATACATTTCCACAATTAAGTTTCCGGGATATTTTAAAAGCTAGCTCTTCTGTATAAAGAGGCGAAGTGGAAAGGAATTCAAATTTTTTTCTCGCTCTCTTCTTTAATTCTTCTAACAAATTCTTCCACCTGCCACTCCCCTTCGTTGCCAATTTTTCTGGAGCGTAAAGACAATTTGTTAGTACTTACTTCTTTATCTCCAATAACAATCATATAAGGGATTTTTTGAAGTTCTGCTTCCCGAATTTTATACCCTATATTCTCTCTTCTTTCATCCAGTTCTACTCTAATTCCTTCTAAAGTAAATTTTTTCTGCAATTCCCGGCAGAAAGGTTGATGACGCTCAGCCACAGGGATAAGCAAAACTTGAACTGGAGCAAGCCATAGAGGGAAATCTCCTCCATACTGTTCTACAAGACACCCAAGGAACCGTTCTAGAGAGCCAAGCAATGCCCTGTGAATCATCACCGGTCTTTTATGTTCTCCATCACTATCTACAAAGGTGAGGTCAAACCTTTCTGCAAGATTAAAATCTAGTTGAATTGTAGGCCCCTGCCATTCTCTTCCAAGCACATCTTTTATAGTAATGTCAATTTTAGGCCCATAAAAAGCTCCTGCCCCTTTATCTACATGGTAATCTACAGCTTCTTTTTCCAGTGCAGAAGCCAATGCTTTTTCTGCTTTATCCCAGTTAGCTACCTCTCCGATAAACCCTTCTAAAGGACGAGTACTTAATAATATTTTGTAATCTTTGAAGCCAAAAGTACTTAACATATCTAATGCAAAAGAAAATACCTCCCTAATTTCTTTTTCTAATGCCTCTGGGTGACAGAATATATGTGCATCATCTTGAGTAAAACCTCTTACTCTCAGCAGTCCAAGTAAAACCCCGGAGCGCTCTTTTCTATAAACAGTGCCCAATTCAAAAAACTTAATTGGCAGATCTCTGTAACTTCTTATCTTATGTTTATAAATAAGAATATGTCCCGGGCAGTTCATTGGTTTTAAAACGTATTCCTCTTCTCCCTCAAGTGGCACAAAATACATATTTTCACGATAATTTTCATAATGTCCAGAGGTGCGCCATAACTTCCCTCTCATTATATGTGGAGTATGAAGTAGTTGATAACCCCTTTTTAAATGTTCCTGTTTAAGAAAGTCTTCTATAATACTGCGCAGTAATGCCCCTTTTGGTAGGTAAAATATTAATCCAGGACCAGCTTCTTCAAACATTTGATACAGCTCTAATTGAGGTCCAAGTTTTCTGTGGTCTCTCCTGGCGGCTTCTTGCAAACGCTTCAAATACTCTTCTAAATGCTTTCTTTCAGGAAAAGCCGTTCCATAGATTCTTTGAAGCATTTTCTTTGTTTCATCTCCACGCCAGTAAGCACCTGCTATTTTAAGCAGTTTAAATACTCTAGCTCGCCCTGTAGAGGGAAGATGTGGTCCACGGCACAAATCCAGGAACTCTCCCTGACGATAAATACTTACCACATCTCCGGGAAGCTCCTCCAGAAGTTCCACTTTGTAAGGTTCTCCAAGTTGGCTAAACAATGCTATTGCATCCCGACGAGGCAGTTCTTCTCTGCGAATTGGATAATCTTCTTTAATAATTTTCTGCATTTCTTCTTCTATTTTTTCTATATCTTCTGCGGTAAATGTTGTAATGGGGTCAAAGTCATAGTAAAATCCATCCTGTATAGTCGGACCAATAGCAATTTTTGTGCCAGGGAAAATTCTTCTTACTGCTTGAGCCATAATATGGGCAGTTGTGTGTCGCAAAACCTCTAAACCATCGGGTGAATTTAAGGTGATAATCTCTACATCCTCTTGGTTATCTGTAAAAATTGTTGTAAGGTCTTTAATATGTTCTCCTATTTTTATAGCAACAGCTTCTCTAGGTAGATTTTCATCTAACTTGTTAACTAAATCGATTCCAGAAGCTCCTTCAGGAAGAACTACATTCTGTCCATCTTTAAGTTTTACTAAAATATTACTCATAATTCTCTTAAGCTCCTTTGATAAAAATAAAAATAAAGGGGTAACCCCCTTTAGATAAATGGGCACGAGTGGTTTCGAACCACTGCCCCCTACCGTGTCAAGGTAGTGCTCTCCCCCTGAGCTACGCGCCCTACTTTTAAAGGCGACACCCGGATTCGAACCGGGGCTGGAGGTTTTGCAGACCTCTGCCTTACCGCTTGGCTATGTCGCCTAAAATAGCGGAAAACGGGATTCGAACCCGCGACCCTCGGCTTGGGAAGCCGATGCTCTACCACTGAGCTACTTCCGCAAGTGTAAAAAATTATAACACGCTAAAAAGAAAAAGTCAAGACATTATATATTAAGGCGGGTAACGCAGTTACTCTATAGTTAACTGCATTATTTTAGTTTTACAAAGAAAATATATTTAATTTTGTTGTTTAAAGAAATAATAACTTACTTCTGCTTTTTTGATTACTTTATCTCCCAGGCAATACCCGGGAGAATAAACTTGTTCCACTCTGTAATTGAGGGCAAGATTATTGGTAATTATTTTTTCCTTTAACTGATGAAGTTCTGGGTCTATAAAGGTAACTTTAGGTTGAATTGGTATCTGGGTAAAATTATATTTTTTATTAAGTAAATCTAAGAGTTTTTTGCGATAAAAATTACTAACATCTTCACTTTCAGAAACCAAACGGTCTCCCTTTAAAGATACCCTCTCTTGGAACTCCTTCCTGCAGTTTAATTCCTTTATAATAAAATCTAACTGTTTTAAAAAGAAATTACGCAAACCCGCTGGAGAGGTATTTTCCAGCTCCTTCCAGAAATCTGTTAACTTCCCAATGTACTTAAATCGCTCTATATATGCTTGCAGGAATTTCATCTGAACTCTCTTAGCCCCTGGATAGTGCTGAAGAAGTTGTTCGCAGGCAGAAATAAATTGCCAGTAGCTTTTTTCTATTGGTATTGGTATAATCCCTTGTAAAAGAGCTTCTGCAATTGCTTCATACTTTTCTTTTAACTCTGCTAAAAGCAATGTAAAAATCTCTGGAAATGGCTTAGAAGAAGGAGAATAAAGTTTTAAAAAAATTTCTCCCTTTAACCTCTGTAAGTTTTGTGACAACTCCTCTAAAGCTAACTTTATTCTCGTTAAATCTGTTTTTTCAGTAGATAAAAGTTTAGCAAACTCTTTTTCTTGAAAAGTAAATATTTCACCACTAAATTGCAAATTTTCTTTAAGTAATCTACTTATTTTAATTATAGAAGTTGCTACTTCTAAAAGTTCTCTTTTTTGCTCTCTTCCATCCCCTGCTTCTTCCGTAATAGAGGTAGAAGGCTCAAAGACAGGAGGAGGAGGTTTACTAAATTTTTGGCATATTTGCTCTAAGCTTTTCTGTAAAAATTTGGTTATTTCTTCAAACTCTCTTTGCCAGTAATGCTTTAGTTGTAATAACTCTTCTTTTATCTGATTAACTATATCTGACACAAGTTCTGGGGGCACTGTAAATGTTTTAATTTCTTCTGGCACAGCAGTAGATACACTAATAGGAAAAGTGGTAGTAGTAGTGGCAGGTTGCACAAAAGAAAGCTCACTCTTTTCTTCTTCTTCCGTAAAACCAGGGATAGAAGCAGATAATTCTTCGGAAGGAAAACTTTCTTCAACACCGGGAAGAGGCTTTTCTGCTTGTTCTTCTACCTCTACCACTAATAACAGTTTTTTAAGGAAATTTATAAGTTTTTCTCTATCATTTATGGGTGAGAAATGAGTTATCTTAGAAAAAATTTCACCAAAGCTAACCTGTAGACTATCTTCTTTTTGGGGTGGATGGCTTTGCCTTTTTATCTTGCTGGAGGATAATGTTTTTATTTCTTCCTCTTTTTCTTCTGGAATAGAAACGGCAGTAGCAGGAATAGGAGTAGCAGAAGAAAGCTCTTTATATGGTTTCTCTAAAATAGTCTCCAATATATTAATAATACTGGATAATGCAAGTCTTGTATCACGGTCAGGAGTGAGAGTATTTAAAATTATAATAACCAAACCTTTAGGAGTTTTAGAAGGAAAATTAAAATTAGTTAGTAAGTCACAATAACTTCTTACAATACTAAAGGGGTCTCTTCCTTCGGCAAGTAATTGTTCTATATGAGAAAATCGTTTGGTATATTCTCTATTACTTACAAGTTCGTAAAGCAAAGCACCCAAAGTAAATACATTGCCAGCAGTATCTATTGCACCTAGTTGTCCTTTTTCAATTTGCTCAGGGGGGATATACTTCCAGCACTCAGGATGCTTAAGATATTGTTCCATAATGTTTTCTTGCGGGACAAAAAATTCTTTTAGTTTAACTAAATTCTCATCACCTATAAGTATATTTTCAGGAAGCAAATTTTGGTGGGCTAGTTTCTGTCCTTCTAAAGCAGCTAAGGCTTTTGCTATCTGCAAACCAATCCAAGCAATTTGATGAAAGTCACCAAAAACAGCTTCCTCCTCAAGGAGTTTATTAAGTGTTTTACTTTCAAAATACTCCCATAAAAGATAATTCTTCTGTGCTTCCCCTGCGGCAGGAATAATCTCTAAAAGATACAACAAATTGGGGTGAAATAAATTAATTATTTTTTGCCATTCTTCTATTTCTCTTATCTCTTGCAAAACAAACAGTTTATGCTCTATACCTTCTACTTTGTATGCAGGCGAAAACCATGACCAATCTCTTAGTTGTTCTTGTATTATAAATACCTTATTAGCAACAACAATTTTATTTTCATCCATCTATACAATTTTATCATAAATTCTAAAAATTAGCAAAGTTTACCTTGGAAATATCTAATTAAACTACAAAGCCAGGAAAGAATAAACTCCAGTGGTTTAACCTTATGTCTTTTCCCTCTTACGGTATTACACTAATCTTGCAGGCAGGTTATCTTTAACTCATAATAGATGTTCTAAATTTCAGTGCTAGCACTAACCTCTAGTATCTCTCTTGTAATTGCATTGCAGGTTATATTTACTGCAGAATTGTTTCTAGCAGAATCTTCAAGAAGCTTTATCTCGTTAGCTTTATTACCCTGTATCCAATAAAAGGCAGCTCTGGTTCTAAATACTACACTAAAATTTTCACTATCTTTCTGTTTTGCTATACCACGAACTCTTTCTTTAAAAGAGATTTTTGTAACCTTTTCCATAGCATATAACCTCTTTAAGTAACAGCTTCCTCTTGTGGATGCTCATCGGGGTGATTGGCATAGTATTCTTCTTTAATTTTTTTAAGCACTTCAGAATACTCTTTCGCAACCTCTCTGGCTTGGGGTAGATTTTCTTCAAAGGTAACATTTTCGCCATCAGATTCTATAGGCCCGTATTGAGGAACACGAGTAATATCTATCTTTATTTTTATATTTTTATCCCAAATCCTATTTATCCACTCCTCTGGAGTAAGTGGTTTTTTATCAATACTTGGGTCCATAATAAATCCCTTAACTTCACCTGTTTCTGTGTCTTTTGCAAATACCAGAGGTGCAACATGATACCACCACGAGGCGTTCATAAATTTATTGCTAGCTGTAAGTTGGCCTTCTCCAAACAAGTCTTCTACTATTACAAACATCTTAGCACAATTGATTTTATCTTTCATCATTGTTTCGCACATAAGATGAGCTCTAGCATAACAACCATCAATAATATATTCATAAGGTATAGATTTATCTTTTGCTAGTTTTTTAAATTCATCATTTAATTCTGCTATTGTAGGTATCCTTCCATTTAGTTTTGAGATATCCTGTTCATTCTGTATCCGCACAAGCGAGCCTAGATTAGTGAGAAGATTTTTTACAAATTGAGTTTGATTTATATCAGTATTTGCTGGAGTTTCGTTTACTTTTTCTCCACCCATCATAAACTCCATATATCCAACTATATTAGATTTTAGTGCAGAATCCATCCCCTTTTCTTTTTCTACAATTGTTCCCAATGTTCCATTTTCATCTATAGTAATAAATTTAGGAGCTTCTGTTTTAGCAGCTGGAATAGTCATACCTTTTTCTTTTGCTTCTGCTAAAACCTTTGCACGGCGAACCTGTAAACTTGCTGAAGGTCTATCAAAATCTACCTTGTGTTTACCTATTGTGCAAACATCTTTAGGAATTAACTCCGGTGGAGAAGAGCTTTCTTTCTTTTTTACTTTGCTTCCATCTACCCCTAAATTAGACTTACAAACATCTACTCTTCGAATATTAATGTCTTCCATTTTATCACCTACAAAAGATAGTATACACTTATTATCGTTCAAAGAGATCAGGAAAAAGTTAAAAAAATGTTAAATTTTAGCATATTTATTTTTCAAAAGAAGTAAACACCACTCAAGTAAGTTGGCACTTTGCTTCTTGCTTTTTATAATTTAATATTTTTAATAAAAACTTTTATCAGTATCTAAAATCAAAGTAACTGGACCTTCATTAAATATCTTTACTAGCATTCTAGCCTGAAATATTCCTTCTGCTACTGGAACACCAAGAGCTTTTAGCTTTTCTATAAACTTCTCATAAAGTATGCGAGCCTCTTTCCCCGGGGCGGCTCTTGTGTAACTTGGGCGTCTACCTTTGCGACAGTCTCCATAGAGAGTGAATTGCGAGACTACAAGTACCTCTCCCCCTACATCTTTTATGGAAAGATTTAATTTCCCTTCCGCATCCTGGAAAAACCGCAAGTTTACCACCTTTTCTGCCATGGAATTTACTTCATTCTCCCCATCTTCTTTACTAATTCCCAGCAATACCACCATTCCAGGCCCAATTTGGCCAATCACTTTTCCATCAACTTCTACTTGTGCCTCTGTTACCCTTTGAATTACCGCTCTCATACTTTCACCTCGCCTTGATTATAACCCAGTCTCTTTATAGAAATCACACCTTTTACCTTACTAAATGCTTTTTCAATTGCTGAAAGTTCTGCTAAATTCTTTACCGTGAATGCAATTTTAATAGTAGCCCTTTTATTTGTATTTCCAATGGCATTTGCTGTATGGGCACTTATGTTTTTTATTTTTAGTTGTTCCATTAAATCTGCAAGTAAACCAGCTCTATCCCATCCTGTAATGAGAAGTTGAACAGGGAAACGTTTTTCTCCTTTTTCTATCCAGGTTACATCCTCTATTATTCGTTCTATATTTCTTGCAAAGTACTTTAAGTTTGGACAATCTTTACGATGAATACTAACACCTTTCCCAAGAGTAATATATCCAATGATTGGTTCACCCGGAAGAGGATTGCAACACCTGGCAAACCTTACCATCATACCCTCCTCACCTCTTATTCTAATTCTAGATGAGGAAGTATCTTCTGATAAAAGAGAAATAGGAGTTGAAGTCGTAAAAGACTTTTTAATTTTCTTTAAAAACTCCTCTTTAAGCTCTCTACAAATAGTTTTAATATTTATGCCTCCATAACCAATATCTGCAAGGAAATCTTCTTCAGACTTGTAATTATATTTAGAAATTAAGTTTTCTATTACTTCTTTTTTAGAAAATTCACGATAAAATTTGTGCAATTTTCTTAACTCTTTTTCTAATATATCTTTACCTCGTTGAATATTTTCTTCTCGCTTTTCTTTTTTAAGCCATTGTTTTATTCTTTGCTTGGCTATACTGGTTTTACAAAAGTTTAGCCAGTCTCTTCTTGGCCCAGAAGGGATGCGGGTTGTTATAATTTCTACTATATCACCATTATGTAATGTGTAATTTAAAGGCACAATTCTGCCATTTACTTTCACACCAGCACATCTATGCCCCACTTCTGTATGGATTCTATAAGCAAAATCTACGGGTGTGGAACCTGCAGGTAAATCTATAATCTCTCTATTTGGTGTAAACACAAGCACTTGATTTTCTAAAAAATCTAATTTTAAATTTTGGATAAATTCTTTTGCACTCTGAAGATCCGATTGCCAATCAAGAAGTTGTTTTATAAATGGTGTTATTTGTTTGAGAAAGTTTTTTTCTATATTACTATTTTCTTTATATTGCCAGTGAGCAGCAATACCAAATTCGGCAATCCTGTGCATATCCCAGGTGCGGATTTGAACCTCCAGAGGTTCTCCGCCAGGGCCTGCAATTGTTGTATGTAAAGCACGATAACTGTTTGGCTTGGGGGTTGCAATAAAATCTTTAATTCTTTCAGGAATAGGAAGCCACAATCCATGCACTATACCCAATGTCCCGTAACAATCTTTAATGGTTGGGACAATTACTCTTATGGCAATAAGGTCATATATTTCGTCAAGTGTTTTATTTTGTTTTTTCATTTTAGAAAAGATACTGTAAAGATGTTTCTTCCTACCTTCTATTTGTGCAGTAATATTTGCTTCTCGAAGTGCTTTTCCCAAATGTAACTTAACCTCCTCGATTACCCACTCTCTTCCTGTTAATTTATCTTTTACAGCATCAGCAAGTCTAAAATACTCTTCAGGATAGAGATAACGAAATGCCAGGTCCTCTAGCTCACTTTTTATTTGCCACATTCCAAGACGACTGGCAAGCGGGGCATAGATTTCGAGAGTCTCCTGAGCTTTTATTTTTTGTTTTTTAGGTGACATAACACTTAGAGTGCGCATATTGTGTAAACGATCTGCAAGTTTAATAAAAATTACCCTTAAATCTTTTGCCATTGCAAGCATTATTTTTCGCAAATTTTCTGCTCTTCTCTCCTCACTACTTAATTTGCTACTAACTATTATCGTCTCCTTGTTAATTTTAGTAATATTAGTTACTCCCTGGACTAATTTTAATACATCTGGAGGAAAGTCTTTGCTTAACTCTTCTTCAATAACTTTAACATCACCAGTTTCTTCCAGCACATCATGGAGTAAAGCAGAAGCTATAGTAATTTCGTCTAATTCTAAAGAGGCTAATATTTCTGCTACTTCTAGTGGATGGAATATATAAGGTTCCCCTGAAAGACGTTTTTGCCCAAAATGTACACGGTTAGCACAGGCAAAAGCTTTTTCTAAAAGCTCTCTATCAACTCTGGGGAATTTTTGGGCTACATTATTTAGTAGTTCTTTAAATTTACTCTCTAAATTATAATCTTCTTTCATTTGAAAATACCCCTGATCTTAGTCTCATAGAGAATAAGGTAAGGCTTTTAGTGCCTGCAGCAAATCTTTTTTCATTACCCTTTACACTTTATCAACTATTGCAACACCCCACTTATGTCTTACTTATATCTCTTTTTTATTATACATTCTTTAAAAACATTTGACAACATATCTTAAGTTAACTATAATATAATAATGTTAATTCGTAATGCGTGTATGTGCTCCTGCATCCGCTTGGCGTGTGGCTTTATAATTTAATTTCATAGTTTTCAGGAAAACCTATTACATTAATTCAATGGAAGACAAGATATCACAATTAGCATTAAGTTTAATTCCAGGGATAGGAGCAGTGAGATTAAAAAAGTTATTATCTCATTTTACTTCTATTGTAGAAATGCAAAAAGAACTTACTTTTAAATTAGCTAAATCACTTTCTTTGCCAGAAAAAACCTTTAAAAACTTAAAGAATTTTTCTTTTTTTAAAGAGAAGGCAATGTCAGTACTGGAATATTGTAAAAAAGAGGGGATAAAAATTATATTTCCACAGGAGCCATCTTTCCCTTCTCTGCTTAAAAAAATATATGACCCACCCCTTGTTATATATATTAAAGGGGAATATTTAGACAAAGATACTCAGGCAATAGCTATTGTTGGGACTAGAAGCCCCGACCCTTATGGGCAGACAGTTACTGCCATTTTTACAAGGGAACTGGCTATGAACGGGTTTACTATTATAAGTGGACTTGCACGAGGTATAGATACCATAGCTCATAAAGAAGCACTTAAAGCAGGCGGAAGAACTATAGCTGTAATTGGAAGTGGTTTAGATTACATTTATCCACCCGAAAATAAAGAGTTAACAAAGAGTATTGTAGAAAGTGGAGCTGTGATTTCTGAATTTCCTCCCGGCACTCCTCCAATGCGAGAGAACTTTCCAAGGAGGAATCGTCTAATTAGTGGGCTTTCTAGAGGAGTTTTAATCACACAGGCACCAAGGCGAAGTGGAGCCCTGATAACTGCATTGTTAGCTTTAGAACAGGGTAAAGAGGTATTTGCTGTTCCAGGTCCCATTAAAAATTTCCGAAGTTGTGGGACTCATTATCTTATTAAACAAGGGGCTAAATTATCAGAAACTCTAGAAGATTTACTTGAAGAATTAGCTCCTCATACTCTTCCAAAACAACTGGAGATAAAGTCATCTGCTGAAATGCCTACACAGTTGGAAAAGCAAGTTCTTGAAGTCTTGGGCACACAGCCTCTTCATTTTGAAGAATTGTTATCTCTGGTTTCTATGGAAACAGCAAAATTGTGTAGCTTACTAGTTTCACTTGAACTAAAGGGGCTAGTTAAAAGATTTCCTGGGAATTATTATATAAAACAACTATAATAAGTACTCTGCAAAAAGGATGAAATTATAAGTGATTATAAAAGGGGAATACTATTAAAAGTTTATGACTTAAAAATTAGAAATTTATGAAGTTGAGTTTTAATATAGGAGGATTTTAGTTTTATGAATATTAACAAGAAGGATGTAGTAATTGTTGAATCACCTACAAAAGCAAATACTATTCAAAAATATTTAGGTGAAGAGTTTATAGTAAAGGCTTCTAAAGGACATATTAGAGACTTGCCAAAATCTAGATTAGGAGTAGATATAAAAAATAATTTCTCTCCTCAATATTCTATTATCAGGGGAAAGGAAAAGATACTTAAAGAGCTTAGAGAGGTAATAAAAGATGCAGGTGGAGTATATTTAGCTACCGACCCTGACAGAGAAGGAGAAGCTATAGCATGGCATTTGTCAATTGCTTTGGGACTTAAACAACCCAGGCGACTTCGTTTAAATGAAATTACAAGACAAGCATTAAAAGAAGCTCTCTCTAATGCCAGCTCTATTGATATGGATAAGGTAAATTCACAGCAAGCTCGCAGAGTCTTAGACCGTCTGGTTGGATACCATCTAAGTCCATTGTTGTGGAAGAAGGTAAAAAAAAGATTAAGTGCTGGAAGAGTCCAGTCGGTAGCTTTAAGATTAATTTGTGAAAGAGAAGAAGAGATAGAAAAGTTTATTCCTCAAGAATACTGGACAATAGATGCAAAGCTCTGTTATAATGAAAAGATTTTCTTTGCTCAGCTAAAACAAAAAGAAGGAAAACCTCTTCACATTTCCAATAAAAAAGAGACAGAAGATATTATTCAGGAATTAAAACAAAGTAAATTTATTGTAAAGGACATCTTAGTTAAAAATCAGCAAAAAGCCCCACCTCCCCCATTTACTACAAGTACTCTTCAGCAAGAGTCAGTAAAAACACTTGGCTTTCGTGTAGGTAAAACTATGATAGTAGCACAACAGCTTTACGAAGGTATTCCAATTGATGGTACTCCTGTTGGTTTAATTACATATATGAGAACGGACTCTACCCGTATATCTTCACAAGCTTTAAAGGAAGTCCGTAATTTTATTTTGCAAAATTTCGAGAAAGATTATCTTCCACCTAGCTCTCGTACTTATAAGTTAAAGGAAAAAATTCAAGACGCTCACGAAGCCATCCGCCCTACTTCTGTATATAGAACCCCACAGGAGCTTAAGCCATTTTTAACTAAAGAACAGTTTCTTTTATATGAACTTATATGGAAAAGATTTGTAGCATCACAGATGAAAGATGCTTTAATAGAATTAACTAATGCAAAGATTGAGTCAGGCAAATATTTACTCTTAGTAAATGGAAGAAGAATTCTTTTCTCTGGTTTCTGGACTGTTTATCCTGCAGGAAAGATACAGGAAGTTATTTTGCCTGAGCTAAAATCCGGTTATATACTTGATTTATTAGATTTATACCCTGAACAACATTTCACACAACCACCGCCTCATTATACAGAGTCTAGCTTAGTTAAAATGCTTGAAAAAAAGGGTATAGGCCGCCCAAGTACTTACGCTCCTATTATAGAAACTTTAAGAAAAAGAGCTTATGTAGAAGTAAAACAAAAGAATTTTATACCTACCGAGCTGGGTAAAATTGTAAATTCTCTTTTAGTAAGTCATTTTTCAGATATAATTAATGTAAACTTTACTTCAGAGATGGAAAACGAGTTAGATAAAATAGAAGAAGGCAAAAAGGAGTGGCATAAAGTAATTAAGGATTTTTTTGAACCTTTTAATCAAAAATTTAATAATGTAAAGGATAATATAGAAAAAATAAAAATAGAACCTGAATATACAGATGAAAAATGTCCCTTATGTGGGAAACCTATGGTGATAAGGGAAAGCAGATATGGTAAATTTCTGGGGTGTTCTGACTATCCTAAATGTAAAGGTAAAAGAAAACTTAATTTTACAACTGGTATTCCCTGCCCAAACCCTGAGTGTAAAGGAGAAATAATAAGAAGAGTGGGTAAAAATAAACAAGCTTTCTATGGATGCACTAATTATCCAGAATGTAAATTTATTTCCTGGTATAAGCCTTTAGAGAAGCGATGTCCTAATTGTAATGGTATAATGGTAGAAAAGTCTAAACACAACGAATGTATAAAATGCAAATACAAGGAAGAGAATTAAAAGTAGTATAGAGAGTGTGAGTATGTGCTTAAAAGTGAAATATAAGCACTACATTTGGTAATACTGAATGTGTGTGTAGTTTATTTGGGAAGAGGTAAAAATTTTTTATAGGAAGCTGGTGAAACTTAATGAAATTTAATAGTACTGCTATAATTGGAATCATCAGAGATGGCAAACTTGCTATGGCTGGAGATGGCCAGGTTACTATGAAGGAAAATATGATAGTCAAACAAAAAGCAAAAAAAATAAGAAAAATAGAAAAGCAAAATGTACTTGTAGGATTTGCGGGAGCTGCTGCTGATGGAATTACTCTTTTTGAGAAGTTTGAAAAAAAATTAGAGGAGTTTCATGGTAATATAGTTAGAGCATCAGTTGAACTGGCTAAAGAGTGGAGAAGTGATAAAGTATTGAGGAAACTAGAAGCTGTAATGATTGTCGGCAATGTTGAGCACCTCTTTCTTCTTTCTGGCAATGGTGATATAATTGAGCCAGAAGAAAATGTAATAGCTATAGGCTCTGGTGGGGGTTATGCACTGGCAGCAGCTAGAGCTTTGCTTAAACATACCAGTCTTTCAGCAGAGGAAATTGCAAAAGAAGCACTAAGAATAGCTTCTTCCATTTGTGTATTTACCAACCAAGAAATTACATTAGAAGTAATTTAAAGGGGGTGTTTAAAAATATGGAACTTACTCCAAGTGAAGTTGTAAGAGAACTGGATAAGTATATAATTGGACAGGAAAAAGCTAAGAAGGCAGTAGCAATAGCATTGCGGAATAGATATAGAAGAGCTAAACTGCCTGCAGATATTAAAGAAGAAGTAATTCCCAAAAATATTCTTATGATTGGCCCAACTGGTGTAGGCAAGACAGAAATAGCTCGCCGACTGGCACGGCTTGCAGGTGCACCATTTATTAAGGTTGAAGCTACAAAATATACAGAAGTAGGTTATGTTGGAAGAGATGTAGAAAGTATGGTAAGAGATCTTGTAGAAATTGCAATAAGAATGGTGGAGAAGGAAAAAATGAAGCAATATGAGGAGAGAGCAGAGAAATTGGCAATAGAAAAAATAGTAGATATGTTACTCCCTTCCCCACAAAAAAGAAAACCTATGGTAAACCCACTTTCTATTCTCCTTGGAGGAGCTCAGGATGCGGAGCACTTGCAACAAGAGGCACCTGCACAGACTGAAGACTTATCCGCACAGAGAGCAAAAATTAAAGAAGATTTACTTGCTGGTAATTTAGATAACCAATATATAGAGATAGAAGTAGAAGATAACCTACCTCATATGATTGAAGTATTTTCTGCCTCCGGGTTAGAAGAATTAGGGGTAAATTTTCAGGACCTTTTTGGAGGAATGTTTCCGAAAAGAAAAAAGAAAAGAAAAGTTACCATTAAAGAAGCAATAAAAATTCAGATACAAGAAGAAGCAAAAAAATTCATTGATAAGGATGAATTAAGACAGGAAGCTATTGCTAGAGTAGAACAAATGGGCATTATCTTTATTGACGAATTAGATAAAATAGTAGGAGCAGATAGAACCCATGGCCCCGATGTATCACGAGAAGGAGTGCAACGCGATATACTGCCAATTGTTGAGGGTTCTACTGTTGTGACAAAATACGGACCTGTGCGCACAGACCATATTTTGTTTATCTCTGCGGGAGCTTTTCATTCTTCTAAGCCATCTGATCTTATACCTGAACTTCAAGGACGCTTCCCTATAAGAGTAGAACTAGATAGCCTTGGCAAAAATGAGTTTCTTCGTATTTTAAAAGAACCCAAAAATGCTTTGACAAAACAATATAAAGCTTTACTTGCTACTGAAGGAGTAGAACTTGAGTTCGCTGAAGAAGCTTTAGAAGAAATTGCACACCTGGCAGCGGTTGTAAATGAACAGACAGAAAATATTGGGGCTCGTAGACTTCATACAATTATGGAAAAAGTACTGGAAGACATCTCTTTCAAGGCACCTGAATTAACAGACAAGCGTTTTACAGTCACTAAAGAATATGTAATAGAGAAATTACAAGATATTGTAAAAAGCGAAGATTTAAGCCGATATATTCTATAAAAAAGGAGTGAGAAGCCTATGAAAAAAAAAGAAGAAATCATTAAAGAAACAAAGGATATTTATTCTCTTATAGATAAAGAATATTTTACTTCACCCACTAAATGTAGTGATTGTAATCTCTGTTGCACAAATAAAGTCAAATTGGTAGTATCTCCACTAGAAATAGAAATCATTACTGAACAAATAAAAGACCCGTCACTGCTCTATAATTTTAAGCGTTTTCTAAATCAGGAGATCCCCTTATGTCCTTTCTACAACGCAGATTTAAATGGTAGATGTTTAATTTACTCTGCTCGTCCTTTCATATGTAGAATAATACGTGTTTTTAATTTTGATTCAATGTCTTTAAAGCAATGCCCTCGCAAAGATGAATTAATTCAGATATCCAAACTGGAAGCATACTCTAGACTACCTTTTTTAGCTAAATTTCTACTTTTAAAGTGGGAACATCTTCTGGCTACAGCAAAAACTCCATATCAAAAACTTAGAGCTCTGATTGGTTTAGGAGAAGAGTATCTTAGACTTGAACAAATAGAAAAAGCTAGTGAACTCTTCAAACAGGCACAATCTATATATCCTACTCACCCGGCTCCAGCATATTTCCTTGGAATAGTGGCTCAGTGGCAAGAGAATTGGCAAGAAGCTGTTAAATGGCTTAAGGAATGTATAGAAACAGGAGGGGAAAGCTTTTATCCTGAAATCCATAAACATTTAGGATTCGCTTATCTTAATCTATGCGATTACGAATTAGCACTTTCTCACTTCCGGAAAAGAGTCTCTATAGCCAACGACGACCCTTCTGCTCATTTAGGTCTAACTATTGTATATTGGATGAAAGCTATTGAACACTGTGAAAAAGTGCTGGAAATAGAACCAAATAATGAAACTGCCAACTATCTAAAGGGAATTCTTTGTTAGTGCTTTAAAGGAAAGGAGGTGAAAAAGCTATGAGATTTTACGTCGTTTTAAGTATCATATTATTTACTTTTCTTTTTATATCTACTCCTCTTCTTTATGCAAAGAACTTAGAAGAAAGAATTGAAAATTCTGTGGATGTTTTAAATGAGGTTATGCAAATCCCAGAAAAAGGAATTCCATTAGAGCTTTTTAGTAAATGCAAGGCTATTATAATTTTCCCTCATGTTGTTAAGGCTGCCTTAGGATTTGGCGGAGAATATGGAAAAGGTATTATATCTGTACATGATGTTAAAACTGGAAGATGGAGTGCACCAGCATTTTTTACCATTGGAGGAGGAAGTTTAGGAACCCAGCTGGGTATTGAAGCCAGCGATTTAGTGCTTTTTGTTATGACAGAAAGAGGACTTGAAGGTATATTAAAAAGCAAAGTAACACTTGGTGGAGATATAGGTGTATCTGCAGGCCCTGTAGGGAGAACGGCTAAAGCTGATACGGATATCCTTTTGAAAGCTGAAATTTATTCATATTCACGAAGTAAAGGACTATTTGCTGGTATCGCACTGGCAGGTGCTACTATTGTTGAAGATAAAGATGCTAATCAATCATTTTATGGGAAAGAGATTTCTGCCAGAGAGATTCTTATGGATAAACAGGTTAAGCTTTCCACAGCCAGCGAAGTTCTGGTACAAACATTGATAAAATATTCCTCAAAAACAAATAAAACTAAATAACACATCTGGAATTTTGGAAACTGTAGAAATCAAAAGATTCTTTTGCACAGGTTATAACGGCAATATCATCCTTTTGTTCTTGCCAGTGCAAAGCAATCTTAAAACTCTTAGAAGATTTTTTAAAGAGTAAGTGCATTATATTTAGGTTCAACTATCAAATTTTAGAATTTCTTATGTCCTTTTTTGTGTTTTCGTGTTAATTTTTGACGAAGTTCTATGAGTCTTCCCCTTATATAATTCTTTTCTGGGGAGCTCCCCTCTGCGATATTTCTCAAGTGCTTCTTCTAACTTTTTAAAAGTAAAACTTTTTATATATTTAAGCTTCTTCCAAAAGCTACACTCAACTTTACCTCTCTTATCCTAAACTCTCAACTTCTTCTTATTGTTCATAAGCATCTGCAATATACTTTAATGCCCCCTTAACCACATGTGGATCTGTAATATCAGATAAAAACTGTTTTGATCCACCCCCTTCTCCTGTTTTTGTCCAAGATTCACAGCTCTTGCTACTTCTTGAAATACTGGCCCATTCTTTCCCTTGTAAACTATTATTATGAAAAGTGCCTTAGCTTGCCTAGCTGCTTGGAATGCCCAACCCACTTTACCAGCAGCACTGTATTCCTCTGCAGCATTTTTAGTAAGCTTAATTGCCCCATTTATTCCTTCACCTGCGATACCAGCTCAAGCAGCAATGTTACCTGTAGCTACTTTTAAGTTATATGAAGAGGAGATGGAAGCCCCACTCCCCACTGGACTTATACCACTCACTTTATATCTCTCCTTTCAAAATTTTTATTTATCACGCCTTTTTGAAAAAAGAAAAGCCGATAATTCGCTTTTAACAAATTACTATTACCTTTCCTGCCTGAAAAAGTTTCTAATTATATCACCTACTAAATTTTGGGTTGCATAAATATAATTTATTATAACTCCTTCTTTACTCCTACATTGTTAGCACTTGTTAAGCGTAGCAAAAACATTCAAAAGTTTTATTATACTACAACATCTCTTTCTCTATTTCTTTTTTTACAAAAATTTTACATAATTCCTATTGGGATATTAATAAAAATTGGTATAATTGTAGTATAATAGATATTAAGGAAGGCAGGTTCTTTAAATGGCAGAAATTAATAAAATAAAAGGAAGTTATGTATTTGGTATAAACAAACCGGATAAAAACAAAGAGACAAAGAAAATTAAATTAGAACAAGTTGATAAGGTTGAGATTAGTTCATATAAAGGTCTAGTGCCAGTTGTAATTGTCCCCCCTGCGACAAGGCCTAAGTCTATTGTAACTAAAGGGCCTAACTCTTCACAAGAAGAGAACTCCGTCATTAACAAACTCAAAAGATTAATAAAATTCGAAGGTAAATTACCAGGAAGAGCAATAAAAGCACAAATAAACCCTGGTATGATAAAAAAACTAGAAGAAGAAGGGTACCATATATTTTCTGATGAACCTCAAGAGGTTCTTCCTTCTTTAAAATTGCCTTCTTGCAGGTACAAGGTAGCAGAAGATAAGGAAATCAGTTTCATTCCTGATGAACTTTTATTAAAGCGTATAGAGCAAAAGACTGGTAAAGGTGTTGGAGTGGTAGTACTAGATACAGGAGTAGCACCTCATCCTGATTTAAAAGAAAAAATTGTTGCATTCCTAGACTTAGTAAATGGCAATAAAAAACCTTATGATGATAACGGACATGGAACTTTTGTAGCAGGGTTGATATCTGGAAGTAGCAAGGATCCGGATGGAAAAGTAAAAGGAGTAGCTTCACAATCCAATATAATTGGTATAAAAGTAGTAGACAAAAATGGTAATGCACGCATTTCTGATGTTATAAGAGGAATTTACTGGGCAATTGAAAATAAAGACAAATATAATATTCGCGTAATCAATATATCTCTTGGATTTCCTTCTGCAAGTTCCCTTTACGACCCTATTGATAAAGCAATTAAAGATGCTTCTTTAGCTGGAATTACAGTTGTTACTGCTGCAGGCAATAGAGGTCCGTCCTCAAAAACAATTACAGAAGCTCCTGCCAACAGTCCCCTAGCAATTACAGTAGGTGCAGCGGATGACAAAAGAACACCAGACCCTGCAGATGACGAAGTTGCACATTTTTCATCTCGTGGCCCAACACCTGAGGGAATAGCCAAACCAGATTTATTAGCGCCAGGGGTAGAGATTGTATCGCTCAATGTGCCTGGTAGCAAATTAGAGGCAGCTGCAAAAGCAGTCTCTTATATTCGCTCTCTTAACGGAGAACAACTTAAGAAACTACCTGAAGAGTTACTAACAGGGTTAAACTTAGATCCATCAATTTTAAAGAAAAGCTCTGAAGAGATTAAAGAATATCTGGATAAAAACCTTCCAAATTTTAAATATGTCAATAAAAATTATATAGCTTTAGAAGGAACCTCCGTAGCCTCTCCTATAGTGGCAGGAGTAATAGCTAATATGTATGAAGCAAACCCAAATCTTACTCCTGAAAAAGTAAAAGATATATTAAAATCTACTTCCAGACCGCTTGGCACAACTATTTATGACGAGGGAAGCGGCATAGTAGATGAAGAGAAAGCTGTAGCAGAAGCTCTTCAATATTATATTGCAGAAAATCAGAGAAAGAATATTTGATGTTAAACAACTGCAAAAATAAATACCGGATGCTTTTAAGTGAAGTAAAGAAAAGCTTGGTAAGAGCCCTGCTGGGGGAGAGTTTTGCATAAGAGCTAGAGGGCAGAGAAAATTAAGCCACCTCCTGTACGTTTAACTGTATTATCTTTACCTGTAATTTATGTGGTTTTAGTGGTATCTTCCGTGTGTTTAAAGAGAGAACTAAATCGGGCTAATTCCTTACCTGTATAAGAAGCAGGTGTATTCATAATTACATCAGGCGTTCCAGCAGCTACTATTTTACCTCCACCCTCTCCTCCTTCTGGCCCTAAATCAATTATATAATCTGCCAGTTGTATTAAATCTAAATTATGCTCTATTATTATTATGCTATTCCCCATAGCAAGAAGCTTCTCCAGAGATTTAACCAGTAAGTTTATATCCTCAAAGTGAAGACCAATTGTAGGTTCATCAAAAAGAAATAGATATTTTTGTTTACTTACTTTACGGACACCAACTGGGGTAGATGGGTGACCTAAATATTTTGCTAATTTTAGCCTCTGGCTTTCTCCCAGAGAAAAGCTACTTAAAGGTTGTCCAAGAGTAATATAACCTAATCCAACCTCAGTAAGGACTTTAAGTCTCTTGTAAATTTGAGTATTAAAAGAGAAAAATTCTAAAGCTTCTTCTACTGTAAGTTCCAGTACCTCCACAATGTTTTTCCCCTGAAATTTAATTTCAAGTATTTCTGGTTTATATCTCATCCCATCACAATCTGGGCAAGGTATAAAAATATCAGCCATAAACTGCATTTCTATCTTTAATTTTCCCATTCCCTGACATCTAGTACATCGCCCGGAACCGGTATTAAAAGAAAAGTGTGCTGGGGTTAAGCCTTGTAAAATGGCAGAAGGAGTACTGGCAAAAATTTTTCTTATCTCATCAAATAACTTAAATGTGGTAGCGATATTGGCTCTTGGAGTTTTTTCCAGAGTAGCCTGTTCTACTAAAACTACTTCATCTATATTTTCTAGCCCACTAATTCCTTCTATTTCCGGGACAAGTTCTTTTTTCTCCAGCATATTTTTTACGCCTGGGTAAATTATCTCATTTACAAGAGTGCTTTTACCCGACCCTGAAACACCCGTGATACATACAAACTTCTGAAGTGGTATATTTATAGAAAGGTTGCGGAGATTATGTTTATTGATACCTTTAATTGTTAGCCAGCAGGTGTAAGAAGAAGTAGAAGAGTGGTTTTTTCTTCTGTTATTAGCAATAGTTTTCTCTCCTTTTAAATACTTGGCAGTAATGGTAGATGTGGCAAGAATGTCCGAATAACTCCCACTGAATACTACGCGACCCCCATCCTTACCTGCGCCAGGCCCAAGTTCTACTATATAATCACTTTCTTTAATCACATCTCTATCATGTTCTACTACGATTACAGTGTTATCATTTAATGTCAATTTTTTTAATATTTTGAGTAACTTTCTAGTATCTCTAGGGTGTAACCCAAGTGTCGGTTCATCTAGAACATAGAGAGTTTCTGCCAGAGAATTTCCAATAGCTGTACTCAACCGCACCCTTTGAGCCTCTCCTCCAGAAAGGGTTGCAAATCTGCGATTTAAAGTTATGTATCCCAGCCCTACCTCTACTAGATAATTTAAACGTAAAAGTAGTTGTTCTTCTATATTTATTATTAACTTCCTTTTTTCTTCAGAGATAGATAAATTTTTAAGGAATTTTAAGAGGCTATCTATGGAAAGATTTGATAATTCTCCAATATGTTTTCCGCCTACTTTTATCGCCAGTGCTTGTGGACGCAAACGAAAACCTTTACATTCAGGACATAGTAAATAGCCACGATAACGGCTTAATAACACTCTTACTTGAACTTTATATCTTTTACTTTCTAGAAACTCAAAAAAACCATAGATTCCTGGAAATTCGTCTCTACCTTCCCATATAAACTTTTGCACTTCTTCAGGAAGCTCCTTATAAGGTAGATTAAAGGGATAAGAATAGCGACGAGCTACTCTTTTCATAAGGAAAAGCACCTCTTCTCCAAGAGGTGTATTCCACGGCTCAATAGCTCTTTCAACAGGAGTAGAAGTAGTATCAGGAATAATTAGTTTGGGGTCATAAGTTATGATATATCCAAATCCATTACATCTTTTACAAGCTCCAAAAGGATTGTTAAAAGATAAAAGGGTAGCACTTGGTTCCAGATAATCAATCTTGCAATAGTTACAACAAAATTTAGTAGAAAAAGCCTGTTTTTCTCCTCTATTATTAATAAATATTACTTCTCCCTCACTTAATGAGTATGCAGTATTAATGGATTCTATTATTCTTTCTCTATTTTCTTTACTTACAGTAAAATGGTCTATAATAACTATTAACCTTTCTTGTGAAAAAGCCGAAATTGGGATGTTATGTATATCTTTTATGCTCCCATCAAAGTAGATTCTTAAAAGCCCTTCTTTGAGTAGATGTTCTTTTTTTTGTTCAAGCGTTAATTTGCGGGGAAGTGTATAGGTAAAACCAATAAAAACTTCTTCTCCCTCAAAAGAAGTTATTAAAGTCTGTAGTAGCTTTGCTTCCGTAGTTTTTTTAACTTCTCTTCCACAGCTATTACAGTAGACACTACCAATTCTAGCATAAAAGAGCCTTAAGTAATCATAAATTTCTGTTACTGTTCCAACAGTTGAACGAGCAGTCTTTACGGGGTTTTTTTGTTCCAGTGCAATAGCAGGTAGTATACCTGAAATAGATTTTACTTTTGGTTTAGGCATTTTTTCCAGGAACTGACGAGTATAAGTAGAGAGAGAACTAAGGAACCGCCGCTGCCCCTCTGCAAAAATAGTATCTATGGCAAGAGAACTTTTGCCAGAGCCACTTACTCCAGTAATTACAATTAATTTATTATGAGGAAGTTTAAGATTAATTCTTTTTAAATTGTTTTCGTATGCTTCATTAATTAATAAATACTCTTCCATAGTTCTCTTGCTTCTCTATTAAAGGGTTCTAGTTTAATAACTTCTTTAAAGTAATTTAAAGCTTTTTGTTGCTGACCCTTTTTGGCTTCCAGAATACCTGCAATAAATAAGCAGGCAGGACAATTTGGATAACTTTTCTTGATTGAATTTAAATTTTGCTCTGCTTCCTTTAAATTATTATTGATAAGAGAAAGAATTGCTTTTGCACAGAGAGTATTAGTAGATGAAGGGTCTTTTAATTTATTTAAATAGAAGCTGGCGATTTTCTCTTCCCCTTCTCTCCACATTAAAAAACCCAGAGCATAGTTTAGCTCATCATTATATGGGTCTATCTTATATCCATCTCTTAGTGTTTCTAAGCTTTTCTGTGGAAGTCCAAGAGAATACAGGATTTGTGCTTTTAATAGATAAACTTCTATCAAGTAAGGGTTTCTCTGGTTTATTTGCTCAAGCAGTACCAGGGCAAATGGAAACTCCTGCCTATAAGTAAAAAATTGGGCAAGTGCATAATTTTTATACTCAAGTGGTGTGTTACTTTTTGTAATTAGTTTTAATAGAGAAGAATAATCAAGAGCATTTTGCATATAGAGAGAACTTATAAGTAAAGTATAAGTGTTTAAATATGTAGAAGAAAAAGCTAAAGCTTTAGTAAGATTCTCTGTTGCATTTAAATAATCTCCATTTCTATAGTAAAATTCCCCTAAAGTAGTATAAAGATAAGGAGAATAAGGGTCTTTTTTTAAAGCAAACTCCGCCAGAGAGATAGCTTCTTTAAATCTTCCTTCCCTGGCCCACTTCTGCGCTTTAATTATATATGGATAAGGAGAAGCAGGATAAATAGATTGAAATTCTACCCAAATTTTTCCCCAGAGCTTATTTTCTCCTTCTAAAGTATATAAATCCAGAAGACCAAGAAAAGAAAGGAAATTGTTTTTATCTAGTTTAAGAGCTTGCAGAAATTTCTTTTCTGCCATTAATGTATCTTCTTTTGCTAAATAAATATAACCTAATGTAGAGTAAAGGTCTGCCTCTCCTGGAGCTAATTTTATAGCCCGATGTAAAACAGAGATTGCTTCACTAAAACGATTTTGAAGTAGATAAATCTTTCCGATTTCTCTATAAATAAATAGATTAGATGGAAAAAGAGATAAACTCTTGTGAAAATAAATTAGAGCTTGCTCAAAATTTCCATTTCGCTGAGCTATAAAACCTAAAAGTGCATATATTTGAGCTTGCTTTCTGGTGTCGCTTGTATAAGTGAGAGCTAAAATAAGTTCTTTATTTGCTAAATCATTATTCTTCTGAAATATATATGCTTTAGCTAAATTTATATGTAAGAGTGAAGAGGAGGAGTTTAGTTTGATAGCTTTTAAATATAAATTTTTAGCATCATTGTAATTCCCTTTACTCAGTAAAATATCCCCGTAAGAAGAATATACTTTCCATTTTAACACCGGATTGGGTAAAACTACAACGACACTACATAAAAAAAGAATAATAAGTAAAATAGTAGCTATAACTTCTTCTTTGAAAGAAGAGGAAAAAATTATCCATCCCATTATTAAACCAGTTAAAAACCCTCCCAAATGTGCCAGTAAGTCTATTTGTGGAACAGTAATACCTAATATCAAATTAACTGCAATTATTAAAAATAAATTAGTATTAATGATTTCTTTCCACTTATGAGGCAGTATTTTTTGATTAATTATAGTAAAGCTAGCTATTACACCTATTAAACCAAAGATGGCACCAGATGCTCCTGCAGAGATGCTTACTTCTGAATACCACATATTTACTATACTAAAACAACTACCTATTATTCCACTTAGTAAATAAACAAATAGAAACCACAAACTCCCTAACAACTTCTCTTCTAAAAAAGGAGCATAACAAAGAAGTGCATAAGAATTAATAAATAAATGAATGGCACCTATATGAATAAAGATAGAAGTAACTAATCGCCAGTATTCTTGCTTCCCTATTATATAATAGAAATCGTTTGCACCAAATTTAATTAAATTAACTATATCTTTTGGGCCACCTGCCTTTTCTATTAGTAGCCAGAGGAAGATGTTAGTTATCATAATTAACCAGGTGAATATTGCTGGTCTTTTTTTAAGAAGAATGGCTAGTTCCATCGGTGGACAGGCTTCTCTTATCAAGGAAGAATACTCTTTATGGTAATACCAGCGAAATGTTTTTATACTAGCTATTACAGGTATAAGATGTATAAGGTGCAAATCATCTTTTACTTCTAACATTTCTTTTAATTTGCTATCTACTTGTGAGGTTTCCTTAATGTGTGGAGCCTCTTCTAGCTCTAACACTTCAATTATTTCTTCATCTCTATCAACTGTAGTTATTATAAAAAGCACTCCCTTTTTGGGTATGCTTGATTTTAAACAATTATTATCACAGTTGCTTTCTAATATTTCTTTTGCAAACAGTGCAAGCTCCTCTTTAATGCTTTCCTTACTTATACTAGAGATTTGAATTACTTTACATAAATATAGCGTATCCTTAGTTTCTTTTAGGTAAAATGGAGAAACCGCAGAAAGGAGTATAAAATTATTAAGTAATAAATTCTTTTCTACTAGCTTTTGATAACCTTTAATTAACTTACTGGACATTATTGAAATGAAAAACTCACTCTTTAAATGGGTTAACAATTGTTAAATTTTATAAACTGTAAAATGTATTTCTTCAACATTTGCAACTCAAATCCTTTCATATAAATTCCCAAAAACATTCATACCCCTGCAGGGCACCCAATTATTTCTCCCTATTGACATATCATAATTAAAATTGTATACTCAATATCAATTGATATGAATCTTGTAATTTAAAATTAAAATACGAATTGAAAACTGCAGAATGTAAATTGCACAAGAGAATTTGGATATTTAATTTAACAAGACTTAGTGACTTTTTATTATACTTTTGTTACTTTACAATTTTTTACTTTTTAACTTTACTAAAGTTATTTTGTAATCATCAAATTAGATACAACTCTAATAATATCCAAGGTTTTATAAAACCATCAAATATGTCTATCCTATCGCCAACTTAGGCTTTAGGTTACAAAAAGGAAGATTGTGATACAATCTGTTTCTTTAAAGTATAATAAAATCTCATAAATAAGGAGTTGAATAAAGTTGTTTAAAAAAGTATCTTCCAGTTACAATTTTCCTCAATTAGAAGAAGAGATTTTAAATTTCTGGAATAATGAAAAGATATTTTTAAAAACCCAGGATATTCATAAAAATGACCCACCATTTGTTTTTTTTGAGGGTCCTCCAACTGCTAATGGTAAACCTCATGCAGGGCATGCTTTAACGAGAGTTATAAAAGACCTCTTTCTTCGTTATCATACTATGAAGGGTTTTAATATTGTAAGAAAAGGCGGTTGGGATACCCATGGTTTACCAGTTGAGATTGAGGTTGAAAAAGAATTAGGCATATCAGGTAAACAACAGATAGAAAAGTTTGGCGTTAGAAAATTTAATGAATTATGTAAGAACAGTGTAATGAAATATGAAAGAGATTGGAGATTATTAACAGAAAGAATTGGTTTCTGGCTAGATATGGATAACCCTTATATAACTTTTAAAGATGAGTATATAGAGAGTGTATGGTGGATTTTACACAAATTTTGGAGCAATGGCTTATTATATAAAGGGCATAAAGTGGTTCCTTATTGTCCCCGTTGTGGCACAGCTCTTTCCAGTCATGAGCTAGCACTCGGGTATGAAGAGGTAGATGACCCTTCTATTTTTGTTAAGTTACCTGTAGCTGGTAAAGAAAATACATATTTCCTGGTATGGACCACCACCCCCTGGACTCTTATCTCCAATGTAGCAATAGCACTTCAAGCAGAAGCTGAGTATGTAGAAATAGAAACAGCAGGGGAAAAACTAATCTTAGCCAAAGAACGACTTGTAGAAATTGAAGAAGATTATAAAATAGTTAATACTATTAAAGGAAAGCAACTGGCTGGAGCTGAGTATATACCTCTATTTCAATTTACACGTCCACCACTAAAAGCTTATTATGCACTTGTAGCTGATTTTGTAACTCTAGAGGATGGCACGGGTATTGTGCATTTAGCCCCTGCCTTTGGTGAAGAAGATTATACTATAGGTAAAAAGTATAATCTTCCAATGGTTCAACTAGTTGATTTGGAAGGCAAATTTAAACCAGAAGTAACTCCTTGGCAGGGTATGTTTGTAAAGGATGCAGACCCATTAATTATAAAGCACCTAAAAAACCAGAATAAACTTTATAAACAAACCACCTATAAACATACTTATCCTTTTTGCTGGCGATGTGAAACACCCCTTCTTTATTATGCAAGAGAAAGCTGGTTTATAAAAACAACACAGTTTAAAAAACAAATGCTTGCTTTTAATCAGAATATTAACTGGTATCCTTCACATATTAAAGAAGGCAGGATGCGTGACTTTCTGGAGAATAATGTGGACTGGGCTCTTTCTCGTGATCGTTATTGGGGAACCCCTCTACCTATATGGATTTGTACGGAATGTGGTAATGAAAAATGTATTTCTAGTAAAGAAGAGCTTATTTCTAATGCAATCTCTCTTCCAGATGTTTTGGACTTACATAAACCTTATATGGATGAGGTTATCTTACGATGTGAGAAATGTAAAGCCTCGATGATAAGGACTCCCGAAGTTATTGATTGCTGGTTTGATTCTGGAGCTATGCCTTTTGCTCAATGGCATTATCCTTTTGAACACAAGGAAGAGTTTAGCAAAAACTTTCCTGCTGATTTTATCTCTGAAGCACTGGATCAAACAAGAGGCTGGTTTTATTCACTACTAGCAATTTCTACTATGTTAATGAATAAACCTGCTTTTAATAATGTAGTGGTTATTGGTCTTGTATTAGACAAGGATGGACAAAAAATGAGCAAAAGTAAAGGTAATGTAATAGACCCCTGGGATGTAATTGCCGTAACAGGAGCAGATGCTTTGCGATGGTATTTTTATACCGTAAGTCCTCCCTGGAATCCTCGCAGATTTTTTAAAGAAGCGGTAGAAGAAAGTTTAAAAAAATTTCTTGGAACTTTATGGAATGCTTATAGTTTTTTAGTTTTATATGCTAATACAGATAAAATAAACCCACGAGAAATAGATATACCAGTGGAAGAGCTTTCTACAATTGACAAATGGTTATACTCTAGACTCCATCAGCTAATAATTAAAGTTAGGGAAGAAATGGATAATTTTGATTGCACAAAAGCAGCTAGAGCGATAGAAGAGTTTGTAATAGAAGACTTAAGTAACTGGTATATAAGACTCTGTAGAAGAAGATTCTGGAAAACAGAATCTACAAAGGAAAAATTATCTGCTTATCTTACACTTTATGAAGTTTTAGTTAACATAACCTTACTCTCTGCACCGTTTATACCTTTCATTTCAGAAAGTATGTATAGAAATCTGGTATGTTCTTTAGATCCATCAGCCCCAGAAAGTGTTCATTTAAGAGATTTTCCTGCACCTAAAAAAGAGTTAATCTTACAAGAATTAGAATCTGCAATGGAGATTATTCGTAAACTTGTAACTTTGGGTAGAGCCGTTAGAAGTAGTGAGAAAATAAAAATAAGGCAACCTCTTGGTATTATTTATATACCAGAAAAAGTGTATTCTAGCATCAAAAAATTCCCAGAACTACTTGATTATATAAAAAGTGAATTAAATGTGAAAGAAGTTAAATTTACTTCTACACCAGTTAAGTTTCAAAAGATAAATATAGGTATTAACTACGGAGTGGCAGGTCCATCTCTGGCAAAGAGTCTTCCCAAACTTAAAGAGGCACTAGAAGGTCTTTCACCTCACTGGCTCTATAATCAAATTGAGCAGAAACAGGATGTTAATATAAAAATTGCAGATAAAGAGCTTATTTTAGACCCTTCCTGGATAAAATTAAGTTTTTCTAAATTGCCTCCATATGCAGTGGCAAAAGAACAGGATTTGTTTATAGTGTTTGATACTACCATAGATGAAAAGTTAAAACAAGAAGGGCTTGTGAGAGAATTTATTAATAAAATACAAAACTTAAGAAAAGAGATGGCTTTAGAAATTACAGAAAGAGTAAAAGTTCTCTTCACTACTGATTACACTTTGTTGAAAACTGCTATAAAAGAAGCAGAAGACTACATTGCTTTTGAGACACTTGCATGCTCTTTAGAGGAAACACCTCTTGAGAGTGGAAAGGAATATATGATAGATGATTTTAAATTAACTGTAAAACTAGAAAAAGTTTAACTCTGTATGGAAGCAATACCAGAAAATATAAAAAAACTAAAAATAGCAGTTCTATGTGGAGGAACTTCCACAGAGCGAGAAGTTTCGCTTCGTTCTGGAGAAAAAGTTTTTAAAACTTTAATTGAACTTGGAATAAATACAATTAAAGTAGATATTAGGCCAGATCTTATCTTATTTTTACTTAAAGAGCAAGTAGATTTGGTGTTTATCATTTTACATGGAACACCAGGTGAAGATGGCACAGTGCAAGGTATGCTTGAGCTTTTTTCTATTCCTTATACAGGTTCAGGCGTTTTAGCCAGTGCTCTGGCTATAGATAAACTGGCTAGCAAAAAGATGTTCATTGCTAACCAGTTACCTGTCCCTCCTTTCTTTACTTTTCATAAAAACTATAATCTATCAGGACAGCTTAAAGAAGCAGAAAAACATTTGGGCTTCCCTCTTGTATTAAAACCAGTTAGAGAAGGCTCTAGTATAGGTGTAAAGATATTCCATTCTATTGATGGGTTGGAAGCATCTGTGTTATCTGCACAAAAAAAATTTGGAGAGGTTTTCCTTGAAAAATTCATTAAGGGGAAATGTGTAACTGTAGGAATAATTGAATACAGAGGGAAGGAGCTGGTGCTTCCGATACTGGAACTTAGGCCTAAAAAAGAGTTTTACGATTATGAGGCGAAATATACTGCAGGACTTACAGAGTTTATTATACCTGCCCAGTTAGAAGAAGATATTTATAAATATACACAGGAGGTTGCACTTTCTGCTTACAGAGCGCTTGGATGTAGGGGATTTGCTCGGGTAGATATAATGGTTTCTCCTGATGGGGTGCCTTTTATACTGGAAGTAAACACTCTACCTGGTCTTACTGACCTTAGCGACCTTCCCGCACAAGCTAAAGCAGAGAGTATCTCTTATTCACAGCTTATTATTGCAATAATTGAAAGCGCTATTAGTATCTTTAATTTGTAGCTTTTATCTTTTCCAAAAACTAAAAAATTACAAAAAAAGTTTAGTAAACATCTATTTAGGTTCTGCTACAATTATAACACTTTTCTCTGGATAAAGATACTTTCGGGCTGTTTCTTTTATATCTTCCTTTGTAGTAGAATTTACCTCTTTAACAAAGTCTTTTAGATAGTTTCTACCAAGTTTGTAAAACTCTATATTACACAAAAGCCTTGCTACATTTTCCTGTGTCTCTAAATTTGTAGCTAGCGAGTTTATAACATATTGCTTGCTGTTTTGTAATGCATCTAAAGTAGGTCCTTTTTCCTGGAAATCTTCTAAAACTTTTTTAACCTCTGCGATAGCTTCATCCCGTTTTTCTGGAGCAACTCCACAACGAATAATAAAAGGCCCCTGCCACATTCCTGGCACAAATGTAGCATATACCGAATAAGCTAAACCCTTATCTTCTCTTATATCTCTTCCAAGTAATCCACCCATACCAAACTGCCCAAGAATATCTGCCAATACTCTGAGGTGGAAATAATCAGGGTCACTTCTTTTAATACAAGGAAATCCTATAACAATCTCTGTCTGAGCCTTGCCTGCCATAGGTATTATTACTTTTTCTGCTTTTGCATTTACTGGTTCTTCTAAAGGTAGCTGTGGTGAAGGCGCTTTTGCTTCCCATTTACCCATAAGTTCTTTAATAAAATTATAAATCTCTTTTTCATTAATATCTCCCGAAACTGTTAAAATTATATTTTTAGGATTAAAATATAATTTATGATAATTTATTAAATCTTCACTTGTTATCTTAATTACACTCTCTTTTTCTCCAATTACAGGATTGTGATAAGGATGATTTGGTGGGTAGAGTGTCTGGTAAAATTTCTTCATAATTACAGAGGATGGATTATCATTTTCCTCCTCTATCTTCGTAAGTATTTCTCCTTTTACTTTATTTATTTCATCTTCCGGGAAGGTGGGTGAGGTAAGTAACTGCTCTAGAAAGGTTAAAATTTCTTTTATATCACTGGAAAGAGCTTTACTTGTAATAACAATTTCTTCTTTATTTGCAAATATATCCAATGTAGCCCCAAGCGAATCAAAACCTTCTGAAATCTGTGAGAAGCTAAATTTCTTTGTTCCCCTATCTAGGGAGGAAGCAAGCAAGTTTGCAAGCCCTTCTTTCCCCTTTGGATCAACCCCACTTCCTCCTTTTATACTAACTCTTATCGCTACCAAAGGAGTGGAAGAATTCTTTTGCAAAATCAAAGTCATTCCATTTGGTAGAGTTTTTCTTTCAAACTTTAATTCTGGTGGAGGAAGTGTAAAATTACTTTCTTTTATATTATCCTGATATTTATAAAATACTCTCGGGAAAGCCAAAATTTGTTTATTACAAGTTTCTCCTTCAGAAGAGCCCTCTTTTTCTGGAATAAACCATCCCACTGTTCTATTCTTTTCTGTAAGGTAATCATTAGCAACTTTTTGAATATCAGTAATGGAAACCTGTGCTATTTCTTTAAATAGCTCTTTCTCTCTTTCAAAACTACTTATGGTAGCCAAATAACCTAATTGGTGAGCTTTTTCTGTTACTGTCTCTGCCTGGAATACAAGAACTGCTTTCAATTGTTTCTTAGCTTTATCTAATTCTTGTTGAGTTACTCCAACGGTTTTAATTTTTTCTAGTAGTGAAAATAGCTTTTCTTCTGCTTCCAATGGCTTATGCCCATTACGGAGGGTAACATAAAATTTATATAATCCTGGATCTTTTGTAGGTAAAAAAAAGGTAACTACATCCGAAGCTACCTCTGTAGCTATCAACTCTCGATAAAGTAAAGAGCTTTTTTTAGCTTCCCATTCATCTATACTCCAGGTATTTATCCCTTTAGCACCTGCCAGTATTGCATCTAACACAAGTAGACTTGCAGTATCTCTGCTGTTTATACTGGGAGAATGATAAGCTACCAATAGATAATAAGTTGTGCCAGGTCGCTCTACTTTTATTCTTCTTTCACCCTGTTGAGGAGGTTCTATAAATTCTTTTCTTTTTACAGGATTACCTGCTGGAATTGAGCCAAAGTATCTTCTTATAAGATTTAAAGCATTTTGTCTATCAAAATTTCCTGAGACTACAAGTGTTGCATTGTTAGGCACATAATAAGTGTGATAATAATTAAGCATCTCCTCGTGTGTAATTTTTTCTACATCATTTTGCCATCCAATTACTGGATAATGATATGGATGAACCAAGAATGCAGAAGCCTGGACTTCCCTTGCCAGGAATTCTAAAGGAGAGTTTTCATCTCCATGAAGTTCAGAAAGCACTACCGTGCGTTCTTTTTGAAATTCTTTTTCATCAATAAGAGTATTTTGCATACGGTCTGCTTCTATAGCTAAAGCAAGTTCTAAAGCCTCTTTTGGGAGGGTTTCAAAATAACATGTGTAATCATAACTGGTATAACCATTCCAGTCTCCACCATATTTTTCTATTAAACCCTTAACTTCTTCACGAGTAAAATGTGTTGTGCCTTTAAAATTCATATGTTCTAAATAATGGCTAATTCCTGTACTGCCAGGCACCTCATCCCTGGAACCCACCTTATAAAAACACCATACACTAACCAGTTGAGAGGTATGCACTTCCTGTAGAAGTACCTGAAGTCCATTATTTAACTTTAAATCTACAACTTCTTGTGCTAATCCTCTTAAAGATACACAAATCAATAATAACAACAAAAAAACCACATAAACCTCTAAAGAGAGACTCCATTTCAATTTACAATTCACCTCCTGGAATTTCTGTCCTTCTTTAGTAAAGAAAGAAGGTAAAGACGCTTTGCGGGTGCGGGAGCACCTAAACTTTCAAATGCTACCGCTCCGCTAAACTCTTTGTTAAATGAAGCGACAGCTATTGAAGTTTTAGGTGCTCCCGCACCCACTTCGTGTAGGTGCTCCCGCACCCACTTCGTGTCTTGCCTACTTCTTTTTCAAAAAGAAGTAGGTCAAAGTCCTCTTACAAAAAACTACCCCGATAACCTTTTACGAAAGATAAAGTTATCAGGGTAATCTTTTAACAAACTTAAACTTCTTCCTTTTTCATACTTGCTATTTTTTCTGATATACTCATTTTACTAGCTTTACGAGTTTTTAGGACACCGGAGATTAAGCTTACAATAGTTCTCCCTACCCCCAATCCCAATACCACTGCAGCTGCAGGGAATGCTACTGCACCACAACCTGCTAGCAATGCTGCGCAGGTTACTACCGACCCTGCTCCAACTGCTACATCTATTGCACCACCTATAGTTAGTTTGTGTTTACTTGAAGGCTTAATATCTTTAGTTGCAGCTTCTGTTATCCTCTGCATACCTCTAGTGCCACGTAACACTCCTCCTGCTGCCCCCATAATTGCCGCAGCAGGACCGGGGAGAGGTATCATATAAGGAAACTTGGTTATTGGTATTATACCTCCAGCAGGCGAAGTTGCTCCTTTTATTGCATGGTATGCTTGTTCATAACCTTCATAAGTGCTTAAAGGCATTACAGTTTCAAGAAATTTTCTTATTTTTGGGTGTTTACCCATCCAGTCTGTGTCTTTTGATACTGCCTTAAGCAACTCATCCCAGTGGGTATCTTTAGCAAAACTGGTTTGTTCATAACCATGAGTCCCTCCAGCTGGAACATTATCAATGGGATTAGTTCCAGCTAGGTCATGTCCATAGTCTTTGCTTAGATATGCAGATAAACCAGTGGCTCCTGCTACAGAACGCCCCGTAGTAGTTTCAACTGTATTTTCTTCAGCAATTACAGCTTCTTTTACAGAAGAGAGAAGTTCAGAAGCAGCATTTTTAATATTTTCATCTACAATTTTAGGGTCTTTCAGAATAGTTTTAGCAAAATCTCCCACATCACGATAATCTATATAAGGCTCTGCAAACAAATCATAGTTTAGAAATCTTTGTGTTTTACTAATATCTTTACGTACAACATCTACAAATGAAGGGTCCTCTTTAATCTTATCTAACAAAGCTTTTGATAATTTATCTGCAGCATCTTTTACTTTATCCATCTTGGAAAGGTCAATTGCAGATTGAGTAGGGGTAAACATTTGAGCTCCAAATTGACTTTTAGCTTCAAATACATATAATTTAGCTAGCTCTTCAGGAGTAATTTCTCCCTTTTCTTTTATTCCTTTCTGAAGGTCCTCTACCACTTTATGCTGAGGCACTGTGCCAAACAACCCAGGTATGGGAATTCTTAAACCTGCTTCTACTTCTTCCGAAGCTACCATATATTTTGCTTTATCTTTAAGTTCATAAGCTACTTCTGCCTGTCCCATAAGACAGGCATTAAAATTAATTACATCTACCTTTTTATTTATATTTTTTTTAATTCTTTCCAATACATCTGCTAATTCTTTGTTGTCAATTAAATGTTTTGTCTCATCATCTGTCATAGAACCTTTAAATCCAGCTCCATGGTCCCAGAGTACTACAGCATAATGTTTAGCAGGATATCTTTCCATTCCCCATTTAAGGAATTTATATAAAGTCTCAGGGTCCCCCATATCTACTTTGCCAATAACTTCACTACCCGGGAAAAACTCTTTAGTTTTAGTAGCAGGTTTTTCTACAAGTCCCCTTTCAACATCTTTCTCAGGAACAGCAACTTGAGCTACTAAATTTACATTTTCATCTGAACCAACTTTTGTAAGAGAAGAAAGAGAATGCAGTGCCATACTGGCTAAATTGTTTTTGCCATCAATATAATATAAAACTGTCCACTCTTTTTCAGGTTGTTTACCACCAATATCTACCCTATCTTTAGGTTCCTGAGATTGTGAAGAGGTAACTTTAGAAGAAGCTTGCTGTGTAAAAGTTGCACTCCCTTGTTGATTAATTTTATCTATCATTTTTAAAACCTCCTTTTATTCTTTTTGAATTATAACATTTTTAAAGAAAGAAAAGGCAAGAAATTTTGTTAAAAATTTGTAAAAAATTTTATCCTACTTTCTTTGTAAAGGCACGCAAGTGCCAGTAGCTCAGCTAGCCAAAGTAGGCAAAGAAACTTTTAAAAGCTATCGCTCCATTAAACTTTTGTTAAGCGGGGCAAAGCGATTAAAGTTTTAGGTATTTTGCACCCCCTTCGTGTAGGTGCTCCCGCACCCGCCACAAAGCACACAACCACTTCGTGCTTACCTACTTCTTTTTCACAAGAAGCAGGCAGGATTAATTTTTTTATTGTGGTTTACTCTCTGGAATTATTTCTTTATATATAAATTTTTTCTGTTTACTAGAATATATTAACATTTCAAGATTATGCCGCAAAGGATTGGGACAATATAAACTAAAGCCATCCTCTTTGGGTATATAAATATAGTTTTCTTTGCTAAATGGATGTATGGGAATAAAAGCAAGGTAATCTGGGAGTAATTCTTCTAAACTTTTTGGATACTTCTTATTTTTAAATTTATAATTTTCTAAAGCTTTAGCTATTATTAAAATGTTATATTCACACCGCTGTTTTGAAATTTCCATAAGCCCTTCAACATTGGTTTTACCTTTTTGAGCTATTTTTTTATGATATTCCCTGCTGTAAAAAGTAAGCACTATAGAAGTAATTGCAAATATTATAGCAATAGTTAATAACAAAAGAAACCTTTTATTTTTTAAAATTGACCTCTTTGCTTTTTCCAGTTGTTTAACTTTTTCTTTTTTATCCTCAATTTCTTCTACTGTTTGTTCTTTAAACTGCTTAAAGGTGCCCCTTAAAGAACAAGGCTGGCAGTAAACTTCTTTACCGTCTTCACTCTTTAATGCTATACACTTTGGACATAAAGGTTTTTTACATCCGCTACAGAGTATATAGACTCTTTCATCTGGATGATGCCGACATCGAATTCTTTTTACTGGTTGTAATTTATTTTCCATTTTTATTTATTTTTCTTCAGTAATATTTATATAAGCTCCGTCATTTGTAGTATACACCGGCAAATAAAAAGCCCTTTCGTAATTATGGCCCCTAGGACAACTTATCATAACCCCTTTGGGATTAGTAAAAAACTCTCCAATAGGTGTAATTACATAGTTCTCGGAGTGGCTTTCGGGACATTTGGGTATTACACGAAGGTAACCCTCAGCAAATAAAGTATTTAAAAAATATTTATCTGGATCATCTAATCTAGGTGTTGGTATAGAACGCTGTGCATAAGCAGGAGCACAAATTAACATAAGTGGTGAGAAATTCTTAAAAGAATATAAAGAGTATGTATTGAAAAAATTTTTCTTCTGTTTATTTATATTTTGTCCTATTAATTCTCCAAAAGGATATGTATTATGCTCTGTATAATAAGCTTCTGCAGCTACACCTATAATCTGGACATTTTGATAACAACTAATTATCAAACCACTTCTTTGAATATCTTTGTATCTAGGAATAATCATTGCCGCAAGAAAACCAATAATTATAATTACTGTAAATAATTCTACCAAAGTAAATCCTTTTTCTTTATACATTTTCTCACCTCTTCTTTTTATATTATTATACCCAGTTAATTTGAGTAAAATCAAGAGGGGTTAAAACTAATTTTTAGGCTTCTTGCAAAAGTTTAGAAACATAATGGAAAATTTTTAAAGAAATCATCATCAAGCTACTGCAAGTGAGCCGAAGCCAAAGCGAAGGATAAGCAATCCACTGTCAAAGTTAAGTTAAAGTGAGAAGTAACAAATCCTTCTATCACCATTTACTCCCTGAGAGGGGGGACATCTTTCTATCTTTAGTCTTTAAATAAAAGCTATTTCCATAATGGAAGAAATTTTATTCTCTTATTTTTAACCTCTTCTTCTCCTTCATAATCCCAAGTAATTACCAATAATTCATCACAATTCAATTCATAGCAGGCTTCAATTAGAGATTTTATCTCTCTCTTTTTGGTTTCTAAATCGTCTATCACATAACAGACCTCAATTAATCTTTCAATCCTTACCCCCTTTTAAAAAATAAAATCTACCTCTTTACCATTACCTGCAATTTGTCTAAATTTTGGGAAAAACGGAACAACTTTGCCAGAATAAGACCATTATCAATCAAATAAGTCTTTCTTGCTGTCTTAATTTGCTCTTTTACCTTAAAAGAAAACCTGTTTAAGGCAGAGATTAAATATGATTCTTCAAGATACCTTAAATTCTAAACTGTATTTGTACTTTTAAGCTCTAAAGTATTTTTCAATTTTGTAAAACTAAACAAAGAGGCGAAATTAGAGACTAAATACATAGTTAAATCATAAATCTTTTGAGGAAATCTAACCTTATATCTTTTGACCACATCTCTGAATGGATTGCATCAAAAAGTGTCTCTAAGTATATTTTTTACTACTATTTTAGGGAAACCACCGTGCTTAAGATAGGGGCATCTAAGTAATTTAAAATCCTGCCTTTGACTTCGGGTAAAATAAGTGTTTCTTCTTTTACTTCAAAACCTTTAACACACAAGAATGCTCTGAAACTAAAAGTAAAAATTTCTATAGGAATATATCTTCTCCTGTTAATGCAGTGGCTAATTCTTTACCTAACAGCCTTGCATTTGAGCCAGTTAAGATTATATTAAATCCTCTTCTTTGGAGTTTATTTACAAATAGCTTCCAATTTTCTAAATTTTGTATATCTCATCAAATAAAACAAACTTTACTTCTGGATAAACCTCAAAGATTGTTTTTATGAGCTCATCATAATCTTTTATTTTCAAGAGGGTTCTCATCATCAAGATTAAAATAAGCAAAATTTTTATCCCTTAAAAGCAGGATAGAAAAGACAGAACTGCCAGCTCTTCTTGAGCCAGTAATTACTTTGATTAGGTCATAATCTAAAAATTTTTTACAAAACTCAAGTTCCTCTCGCATAATATAACTCTTTGAGATGAATCTTTCAAATTTATGTTGTAAAACCACATTTTTTATCATATTTTTACCCTATATTGAACAAAAAAGATAAATTTTATTCACTATAATAACTTTACTGCATATAATTCTTTTTATCAAGCAATTTTTATCCCACTTTTTTCTTGCAAAATTCAAGTTTCTGTGATATAATCTTTGGGAAATGTGGGATATAATTTGTATAATAATTTTAGTTAGTACAATTTTTTTAGGTATTTATAGGGGGCTTTTTAAAGAAATTTATGGCTTTATTATTTTAATAATTGCTATAAAGCTTGCTATCCACTTTGCTCCCTTAATAGGACCTTTATGGAAGAGTTTGGTGGGTGATAATAAATTACTCTTAAATTTACTGGGATTTGTAAGTATTTATATATTTATTAGTATAGCAGGCTTATTGTTAGGGAAAATCATAGAACAGTTTGTTAAACTACCTGGAATTAATATACTTAATAGATGCTTTGGAGGAGCAGTAGGGGGAGTAAAAGGAATATTAATTGTGTGGTTACTTTCTTTAAGTTTAATTTTAGTTGAACCTATTTCTCCTAAATTAGCTTCGCTAGGTAATAGTTCTAAAATTATGCCACTTACTCTTTATGCTACCCGTAATATTATTACTGTTACAGAAGGAGTAATTTCTAATTATAATAAATCTTCCAAAAAGTTAGACAAGTCGTTAAAACAATTTCTCCTACTTATTGACCATAAGCTGGAGAAATATCAAAATTAAAGTATCTGTTTTGGCTAACAAAATCATACTGGGGACGCAGGGTAAGATAAAAGAGGTTATAAAATTTAAATCTAAAGTTTCCTTCTGCTGTACGGAAGCGTGATTCTTTAAGGTCGTATCTGGTACCAATAGAAATTTCCATCTTACCGCTTTTATTATATGTAAAATAAGTACTTATATCTTGATAATAATAACTAGAATTACCTATGCGAGGATAGAAATTATTGCTTTGATTAAAGTTATAAGTAATACGAGTAGAAAAATTATCAGTAAATCTGGTATTAAAACCAATACTCCCACTCATTGCTTCACGAAAGCTTCCGTTATTCATTGAATAGTTATTTTTCATAAAATAAATATCCATACTTGTACGCTGTCCAAAACGGAAGTTTGCAGAAGCATTTAAATTAAATCCAGATTCTCCATTTGTTAACCAGGAAAATTCATTGTTAAGGCTCATAAGCAAAGAAGAGTTTTTACCTAGCTTTATAGGACGATGAGTAAGCCTTAAACCCAACTTTCTACTCCACACACTATTTCCCTGATAATTATTCCCTGTCAAAGATAATCCGCCTGTCAAAGCAAAAGTAATCGGAGAACCAAATAACTGTCGTGGAGTGTCTTGCCAGGTAATATCCATAGCAAGAGGCCTACCGGGTCTTCCAGCAACACCGCGTTGAGCTCGCATATTTATATTGAAAGTAGACCTTTTTATCATCTGGTAAGCATTAAAGTAAATATTTAAAGTTTTATCATTTTGCCAGTCAAGATTTAAATTGAAATTAGTATTTCTACCAAGATTCTGACGATAAATTAATCTTGCCCGACGATATTTATTTTTATTTATATCGTCAATATAAAAATTAACCTCACTTCGTTCTCCTATCTTCAATTGATGCTCTATAGTTAAGCTGGCTCCAACTTGAGGAGACTTTTTAAGATGAGCTATACTTATAGAGTTTTTACCAAGAGAAAATATTACAGGCACATCTACAGTAGCTCCATAATTACTATAACTTACACGAGGTTGAGTTATTCTACTCCCCAAAGAGGCAGAATAAAAAGGTAGGCTAAGTGTCTTATTGCCATTTAACCAGATAATTGCAGGCTTAATTTGGGCTGTCTCTCTCGGATGAATTACCGCTTTCTTGCCAGTAATACAAAGGCGAGAATCTATCACATTATTTACTTGAAAAGCATCAGGAGGGAACTCTTTTACCTCTCCCTCTACTTTAAATGTACCAGCATTGAATGTGGCTTTTGCAGGTGTGCTATCTTTGTTATATATAAATCCTTTTAATGACCCTATATCAAGAGAAAGAGAATTACATTTAAATGTATCTCCATTATTGTTTTCAATTAACACATCATCTGCTGCAATTAATTTGTTAGCTTTTATATCTACATAAATAACTTCCGCAGAAACTGTAAGTTTTGTTAGGGTAACCCTGGCTTTCCCCGTGGCAAGGAGTGCATTTTTATCTGAACTATATGTAATACTTTCTGCCTCTGTAACAATTGAAGAACTACTTAAAGCAAAAACTACTTCTTTACTGACTAACAATAAAATTCCAATAATAACTAACCATAATTTGTATCTCATAGGCTTTTCTTTATTATATATATATTTTCTTTAAGAGTCAATTCTTCACAAAATAAAAAAAACCTCTTAGTGGAAGGAATTTTTTAAAAAAATAAGAATCTTTCTTATAAAGAATGTTTAAAAGCGGGGTGAAATTTATATGATAAAAAAATTGTTAATTCTGGTGATTTTTTTATTATCAAGCCTGGTAGTTTTACTGTTACTAAGTTGCGAAGAAAATCTAGGTTCTACAGGCAATCTTACTGGAAGTTTAGTAGATGAACAAGGTAATGCAATGAAAAAAGTAAAATTAAAGATAACTGGAGTTGGAACTACTATTGGTATTGCCTATATCACTACTAATGATACAGGGAATTTTTCTTTTTATTCTATGCCTACCGGTGATTATTTTATCGTTGCATTAGATGCAAATGAAAATCCTATAGTTAGTGTGGGATTTACAATCGAGGCAGACAAGACAACTACTTTAAATCTAGTAAAAGGACAACTTACCCCAACACCTACCATTGCTCCTACCTCAACTCCTACACCAGCCCCTACACCAACTATATAAGAGAAGGAAATAAAAAGATGATTGCAGTTGTCGGATGTGGTAATTGGGGAAAGAACTGGGTTAGAACTCTCTCTAAATTAAAAGTACTTCAGGCTGTAGCAGAGCTTAAAGAAGAAAATTTTAAAAATGAGCAAATTGATATTAAAATTTTTAAAGATTATACTTCCCTTATAGGTTTACCGGGACTAAGAGGTGTAGTAATAGCAACTCCAGCTGAAACTCATTTTGATATTGCCTATCACTTGTTATGTGAGGGGTTAGATGTTCTGGTAGAAAAACCCCTAGCTCTTACTTTTAAAGAGGCAAGAAAATTAGAAGAAATTGCCAATAATAAGAATGCTATCCTTATGGTAGGACATATAATGGTATATCACCCTGCTGTAAAACTATTAAAAGAAATGATAAACAAAGGAGTGTTTGGAAGAATACTTTATTTTTATGCTCAACGAATGTCTCTGGGGCAAATTAGAACAGCTGAAAATGTCCTCTGGAGTCTGGGACCTCATGATCTGTCTATTGCAGATTATCTTTTTGAAAGCTTACCTATTGAAGTAGACCTCTGGGGGGATTGTTTTCTTTCTTCTCCTCAAGAAGACCTGGTTATGATGAGATTAAAATATCCACAAGGAGTGCGAGGATATATTCAACTTTCCTGGCTTAATGGAGAAAAACTAAGAAAATTTATGTTAGTTGGGGATAAAAAAATTGCTATTTTAGATGATACTAAAGACATAAATAAATTAGAACTTCTTACATTAGAATTAAAACTCGAAGAAGGAAAGTGGGTATCTCTTGTGAAAGAAAGGACACAGTTCCCTTGCACAGAATTGCCACTGGAAGAAGAAGCCAAGCATTTTATCTATTGTATTCAAAATAGAGTAAGCCCTATTACAGATGGTAAAAGTGGAGTCAGGATAATTAAGATTTTAGACACTGCAAGTAAACTTCTTACACGGAGTGGGTGCAACATATTAAAAGGAGAAAATCAAAAATTAAGCTAATATTAGTAGTAGGTGCTAGGCCTCAGTTTATAAAAGTATGGCCTCTGCTGGAAGAACTTAATAAAGAAAACATTTCTTTTACTCTTGTTCATACCGGACAGCATTACGATTACGAAATGTCCTGTGTTTTTTTTGAAGAACTTACTTTATCTTCACCTGATATAAATCTTGAAGTAGGGTCTTACACTGGTGGGAAACAGACCGCACTTATTTTAATGAAAATGGAAGAGCTTTTGCTTTCAGAGCAACCCACAATAGTAATTGTCTTTGGTGACACTAATTCCACGCTTGGAGCAGGGCTTGCAGCGGTAAAAGCAGGTATTCCACTGGCTCATATTGAAGCTGGCTTGCGTAGTTACAACAAAAGTATGCCAGAAGAAGTTAACAGGTTATTGATAGACCATATATCTGAGTTTTTATTTACCCCAACTTTAAGTTCAGTAGAAAATTTATATAAAGAAGGAATTATAAAAGGTATTTACTGGACAGGGGATATAATGTATGATGCTTTTTTAAAAATTTCCCCACTTTTAGAACAAAAAAGGAAAGAGGTGCTTAATAAATTTAATTTATCTTCTTACGGTTATTATTTACTTACACTTCATCGAGCAAGTAATGTAGATAACGAAAATTTGCTTAATTTCTGGTTAACAACTTTAGGGAAACTGGATAAACCAGTGGTATTTCCAGTGCATCCCCGCACAGGAAAAAAATTAGAAAAATTAAATATAAATTTATCTAATTTTATTTTATTACCTCCAGTAAGTTATGTAGAAAGTTTAGTTTTGCAGAAAGAAGCAGATAAAGTGCTAACAGATTCGGGCGGTGTGCAAAAAGAAGCTTATTGGAATAGGGTACCCTGTATTACATTGCGAGAAGAAACGGAATGGATAGAAACAGTAGAAGCGGGATGGAATAAGATTATTCCTCCATTTACTTCACCCCAAAAAGTAATCGAAACAATCAAAGAATTTACCCCTCCTCCCATGCAACTTAAATTCTTTGGAGAGGGGAATTGTGCTAAAAAATGTGTAGAAATTATATTAAAAGTTTTAAAATAAGGAGGTATTCTAAGTAGTATGAAAAATTACTTTGTTCATCCAAGTAGTATCATAGATGAACCTTGTGAAATTGGTGAGGGAACCAAAATATGGCACTTTTGTCATATAATGAAAGGAGCTAAAATCGGTAAAAACTGTATTCTCGGGCAAAATGTATTTGTTGCAAGTGGTGTAGTCATTGGAAATGGTGTAAAAATTCAAAACAATGTATCTCTATATACAGGAGTAATTGTAGAAGATGATGTTTTCCTGGGTCCTTCTATGGTATTTACAAATGTAGTAAATCCACGAAGTCATATTGAACGCAAATCCGAATATAAACAGACAATTGTTAAAAAAGGAGCCACTATCGGAGCTAATTCTACAATCGTCTGCGGGAATAATATTGGACGGTATGCTTTTGTTGGAGCTGGAGCAGTGGTCACCCACGATGTGCCTGATTATGCATTAGTAGTAGGTGTTCCTGCTCGTGTGGTAGGATACATCTGCGCCTGTGGGGGTGGGCGGCTAAATTTTTATAACGATGAAGCTACCTGTTTATATTGTCAGAAGAAATACAAACTCCATAAAGACAAAGTAATAACAATTACAGAATAACTTTAAACTACTAAACTTTAAGGAAAAAAATTAAAACTTAACCATCTATTACTCCCCATATAGCCCCACAGTAGGTGCAATAAATAAGTATCCTCCGTTTACCATCTACAATTATGGCTGCCCACTCATGTGCCATATCTTTTTTACAAAACCCACATTTAGGAACTGCCATTATATATCACCTCCATTATTTAAAAGCTTCTATAGAGATGAGTTAATTTCCTTCCTTAATTTAAGGGAATAAGATTTTTTTTATTTTTAATAAATATTCTTTTAAAGAGCGATGAGTAATAATAGAATTTAAGTAATTTATGGAGACTTTCCTGGTTTTTTGAATTTTCTTTCTTTCAGAAAGTAATTTCGGCAGGTTTAAAATAAACCAAGCCAGACCTTTAAAATATTCTTTACTTCTTCCATAATAAATATAAAAAAATATTTTTAATATTCTAGCTAGTAAAATATTGGGTAAATTTTTTATTAGTATTCCTAAAGGCATATTTCTACATATAACTGCAAGTTCATTTTTAGTAGTATGATATACAGAAAGAGAACTAAGACTGGAGGTGCTTCCACTTCCAATATGATAAACTACTGCTTCTGGTATATAAATTACCTTCCATCCCGCAATTTGTGCTCTAAAACAAAGGTCTACATCTTCATAATAGGCAAAAAAGTAATCTTCAAATAAACCTATTTCATCTAGCATCTCCTTACGATACATTGCTGAGACTCCTGAAGCTCCAAATACAAAGGCTTCCCTGTCAAACTGACCTTTATCTTCTTCTCCACCTCCTCTGTGAGCAGAGGTGCCATCAGTTCGGTAAACATCTCCTGCTGAATCTATTATATTACGCTTATAAAAGCGCAACACCTTAGAAGCAATTGCTCCTGCAGAAGGGTATTTTTGCGTTGCTTTATATAAATACTCAAGCCAATTTGGGGTCACTTCCGTATCGTTATTAAGCAAGGCTATAAGATTCCCTTGGGCTTCCTTAATTCCCATATTTACTCCGCCAGCAAATCCTAAATTATTCGGCAGTTGTAATATTTTTACCCATGGGAAATCTCTTACTACTAACTCAGAAGAGCCATCGCAAGAGGCATTATCTACAAGTATAACCTCAAAATCCCTAAAACTCTGTCCTTCCAGTGCCTTAAGACAAGTGGAGAGAAAATGCTTCCCATTCCAATTTGGGATAATTACGCTTATCATTTTTTGTAATCCTGGGTGTGAATATTTTGAAAATCCACTGATTTTAATTCTTTTCTATGCCATCTTACAGGTGTAAATGTTTCTCCTAAAGGCAATTTCCTAAAACCCAAAAAGCGTTCTTTAAAATAAGGCTCTTTAAGCGAAGTAATTATAACTCCTCTACTTGAAGAAGCGTGTAAAAATTTGTCTTCACCAATATAAAATCCAACATGGGAAGCGCCTGCCCTGTAGGTAGAGAAAAACACAAGGTCACCCACATCTGGAGCCCCTTCCTGTCGTGGCAAAAACTGCCACTGTTGGTCAGCATCTCTAGGTACTTTTATACCAAAAAAGTCGCATATAGTATAAACAAATCCAGAGCAATCTACTCCAAGTGGAGAAGTGCCTCCCCAAAGGTAAGGGGTTCCTTTAAAAGCTAAAGCCACTTTTATTATCTCTTCTTTATTCTCACTATGGTAGTTTAAAGGGAGTAATTGATTAGCAGGTACCCATCCTTTTTTATAATTTGGTAGCCACACCTCTCTCCAACCCCCATTTGTATCAGTAACATATACTCTACTTCCTAAAGGTATACGAAAAAGTGGAGAAGAGGCACTGTCTGGAGCTACCTTTATTTCTAACCAAAGTGCTGCTACTTTCATTACTTCAAGTTCCTCTATCTGTTTTGGTAATGGGGACTCTAAAGATTTGCTTTCTATCCACCCAAGGTATCCATCTTTTACTCTTACTCTTAGCCAATTATTTTGGGCTTCTCTTATGCCTACCTTTTCTCCAAAAAGCACCTGAGTGATAGTTTCTGCCTCTCTGGAAGCAGTTTTCTTTAATGATGCGACAGGTTCAATTACTATAGCTTGTTTTAGAGAAGCCTCAATTTCCTTCTCACCACCAAAAGGTAACCTCTCTAGAGAGGAAAATGGAATAAGTAAAATCTGATTTACTTTTATTTTATCGTTGTCTAAAGAGTTTATCTCTTTTAATGCAGAAACTGTGATTTTAAATTTATTAGCTATACCACACAGAGTATCCCCTTTATTTACTTTATAATGATAATAATTAAAAGGAACCACAAGCACTGTCCCTACTTTTATATCATCTGGATTACTAATATTATTAGCATCTATTAACTCTTTTATAGTTAAGTTATATTCCCTGCATATTTTATATAAAGTATCTCCTGGCTTTACTTTATAAAGCCCCTGCCCCTTTACAAAAGCTAAAAAAAGTGATATAAAAATAACTATGTTCAGGAAAAACCTAAAATACACATCCTATTATAACTATCTAATAGAAATAAGTCAAGAAAGCACTAAGTGATGGACACCCACCACTTTATGTGTGTTTTAAATAATTAATATTATGTATTATGGGAGGCATTTTTATGGAAACTTTAGCATATCATATAGTAAACTTTGTAGTTAATGTGGTAGGTGGGTGGGGTTACGGGGGAATAATAGCTTTAATGGCTATAGAGAGTGCCTGCATCCCGCTGCCAAGTGAGATTATAATGCCTTTTGCTGGTTATCTTGTTTTCCTGGGAAAAATGAACTTGCAGGCTGCTGGATGGGCAGGAGCAGTTGGGTGCCTTGTTGGTTCCTGGATTGCTTATCTTGTAGGCGCTTATGGAGGTATACCATTTCTATTAAAATATGGTAGATATGTATTTATAACTTTTCATGAGTTAGATAGAGCAAGATACTGGTTTAACCGTTTTGGAGATAAAGCAATTTTTTTTAGTAGGTTAATGCCAGTTATAAGGACTTTTATTTCCTTGCCAGCTGGAATTGGCAAGATGAATCCTTTGAAATTTTCTATTTATACTCTTGTGGGTTCTTATCCCTGGTGTTTAGCTTTAGCTTATGGGGGGAAGAAACTAGGAGAAAACTGGCAGGAAATAAGAGATTATTTTCATAGGGTTGATGTAGTGGTTATTTCAATTTTAATTTTATTAATAGTTTTTTGGGTGGCTATTCATCTTAAAAGAAAAAAGTTATTAAATTGAATAGTTAATTGCTAAAAATAATAAAAAAGTAAGAAATTAAAAGAAAATAAAAAATAAAAAGAGATTTTAAAAATTATTGTGGGTTGACGAACTCTAAAGTTATCCATAAAATTAACCTCTGGTTAGCACTCTAAAAGGAAGAGTGCTAAAAAATCATCAAAGGAGGTAAGAGCTATGGAGTTAATGCCATTAGGAGACAGAGTAATTGTAGAACCTAAACAAGAAGAAGAAGTAAGCCAGGGGGGAGTGCTTATCCCTGACACTGCTAAAGAAAAACCTCATCAAGGAAAAGTAATTGCTGTAGGCAACGGTAGAGTAACAGATGAAGGGAAAGTTATACCGATGCAGGTGAAAGTAGGAGATACGGTAATCTATGGTAAGTATTCTGGAACTGAAGTTAAATTAGAGGGGAAAGAATATCTAATTATTAGCGAAAAAGATATTCTAGCTATTGTAAAATAAAATTAAATCAAAGGAGGTGAATAGCTTCCTCCTTTTAATAAAGAAAGGAGAAGCAAGAAAATGGCAGCAAAGCAGTTAATTTACCAGGAAAATGCAAGAAAAGCTTTGGAAAGAGGTGCTTCTATTCTTTCAGAAGCAGTAAGAGTTACCCTGGGACCAAAGGGTAGAAATGTAGTGCTTGAGAAAAAGTTCGGTTCTCCTACAATTACTAAAGATGGAGTTACTGTAGCAAAAGAAATAGAATTAAAAGACCCATTTGAAAATATGGGAGCTCAATTAGTTAAGGAAGTGGCTTCCAAAACTAACGATGTAGCAGGAGATGGAACTACTACTGCTACTGTTCTGGCTTATTCTATGATTAAAGAAGGCTTAAAAGCAGTAGCTGCTGGCGCTAACCCAATGAGTATAAAACGTGGTATGGATAAAGCAACAGAGATGATAGTAGAGAAAATTAAAGAGTTATCTATCCCGGTAGATAGCAAGGAGAAGATAGCACAGGTTGCCGCCATAGCTGCTAATAATGATATGGAGATAGGGAATATGATTGCAGAAGCTATGGATGCAGTGGGTAAGGACGGGGTAATTACAGTAGAAGAATCAAAGACATTACATACAACACTGGAGAAGGTAGAAGGTATGCAGTTTGACAAGGGTTATATATCTCCATATATGGTTACCGACCCTGAAAGTATGGAAGCAATTCTTGAAGACCCTTACATTTTAATTTGTGAAAAGAAAATTTCAGCTATAAATGATTTGCTTCCTATACTTGAAAAATTAGTTCAGGTAGGTAAACCTTGTTTGATTATTGCAGAGGATATAGAGGGAGAGGCACTAGCTACTATTATTTTAAATAAAATAAGAGGAGTTCTTACCTGTGTAGGTGTAAAGGCACCCGGATTTGGTGATAGAAGAAAAGCAATGTTAAAAGATATAGCAATACTAACAGGTGGCGAGGTTATTTCTGAAGACCTGGGAATTAAATTAGAAAATGTAACACTCCAGATGCTTGGAAGAGCTGCTAGAGTTAAGGTATCTAAAGAAGAGACTACTATTATTGAAGGAAAAGGTAAGGTGGAAGCTATTAAAGCTCGTATTGAACAAATTAAGAGAGAAATTAAAGAAAGCGACTCTGAATTTGATAAAGAAAAACTCCAGGAGCGCCTGGCTAAATTAGCTGGTGGAGTAGCTGTAATTAAAGTAGGTGCACCTACAGAAACAGAACTTAAAGAAAAGAAACATAGAATGGAAGACGCTCTCTCTGCCACCAGAGCTGCTGTAGAAGAAGGATTGGTGGCTGGAGGAGGAACAGTGCTTCTGAATGCTATGCCTGTATTAGATAAAGTAGAAGTGCCCAAGGATGATCCAGATGTAAAGTTAGGTATAGATATTGTAAGAAAAGCACTGGAAGAGCCTATGCGACAAATTGCTACTAATGCAGGTGAAGAAGGTTCTGTGGTAGTTCAACATGTAAAAAATATGAATAAACCCAATGTAGGTTTTGATGCTCAACGTGGAGATTATGCGAATATGTTTGAAAGAGGAATTGTAGACCCAGCTAAGGTGACTCGTTCTGCACTACAGAATGCAGTTAGTATTGCTTCTATGATTCTTACTACAGAAGCACTGGTTACAGAAGTTCCTGAAAAAGAAAAAGAAAAAGGTATGGGTATGCCTCCTCATCCTGATATGTATTAAAAAGTTAGTAACTTTTAAGGAGGGGAAAGAGCGTAACTCTTTCCCCTCCTTTTTATATGTCAAAACCGACTACTTTTACTTTGATAAACCTTGTGAATATATACTTTGTGAAATTAACACAAAGAAAAAATTTATTGCAGGCAAACAAAGATAAATACAGAATATATATAATTAAAATTTGTGGTCTTTAAAAACTGTTATATTTGAAGTTAACCGCACAGAAGAAACAAAAATTATTTATTTTTGTAAACTTGTGAGTCTGGACGCATTTCCCGGCTTTATTAAGAGAGGAGAGTTCTAATTTATGGAGGTGAGTCATTTTTTAAATTTTTTATTTTTTATAATCTTTGTTATTATTATTTCAATTATTATATACAAATCAATAGAGAAGGGATTAGAAAAATCCTGGGGAGAATTTGCCTTAAAGCATAACTTAAAACTACAAAAGGGTACTATCTTTTCTTATCCCAGCGTAACTGGTAACTATAAAGGATATAAGTTTATGTTATATATTTTCACTCGTTATATTGACGGAATATATAGGCACAGAAAACCAAAGGCGATTTATACAGGAATGGCTTTAAATCCAACCAATTATATAAACTGCAATATGCATATTTATAAAGAAGGCTTACTAAGTAAAATTGGTAAGGCAATTGGTATGCAGGATATACAAAGTGGGGATCCAGAGTTTGACAAAAACTTCGTAATAAAAAGTAGCACTCCTGATCCTGTGGTGCAAAGAATCTTAACTGCACCTATTAGAACTGCTATGCTTAATTTAAAGGATATCATAGATATAACTGTTTCTTTTCGTGGTGTAACTTTTGAAAAAAAAGGGTTTTTTACAGATGTAAACTCTTTAGAAGCTTTAGCAGAATTAATGTATAACCTGCTAAATAGTGTAATTGAAGTTACCAAAGAAAAGGCACAAGTAGAAGATACGGTGTCTCCAGCTGTATCATCTACTGCATCTATTGAGACTGGAAAAATTTGCCCCTCCTGTGGATATCAGGTGCCACCAGGTAACAGGTTCTGTATAAACTGTGGCAGTAAGCTCTAATCTTACTTTTTTGAAGAGATACACTGATGCCAGTAATTAAAAAACATAGATTTATAGACCTGTATTTTCTGTAGTTAATTATGAAGTTAAGGGGAAAATCTCAATTTATGGCCGGGAATCCCTTAAAAACTTCCGAATTTTTTCCCATTGTCTGAAAAAAATCTTTTCTTCTCCCTCACTGCTTGGCACATAAAAATTTAATTTACTAATTTCTCTGGGCAGATACTCTTGTTTTACTATACTACCTGCAAAGTTATGTGGATAGAGATATTCCTTTCCATACCCAAGCTCTTTTAAAAAAGGCGTAGAAGCTGGACAAATGTGAACTGGCACTGGAAGGCTACCAAATCTTTTAATAGCTTCATTTACAGATTGAATAGCACGATAGAGGGAATTACTTTTAGGAGATAAAGCTATATAAACTGTAGCCTGAGCCAAAGCCTGCTGTGCTTCTGGCATTCCAACAAATTCTACCACTTCTTTAGCTGCAAGTGCATAGATAAGTGCCTTAGTATTTGCCAGACCTATATCTTCGGAAGCACAAACAATTAATCGCCTTAATATAGCCATTAGGTCTGTCCCTGTAGCTAACATTCTTCCAAGCCAATAAAGAGAAGCATCTACATCACTCCCACGCAGGCTTTTGTGAAACGCAGAAAGTAATTGATAGTGCAAGTCTTTTGAGTAATGTGCAGGATGAGTTTGAATTAAGATCTGAGCATTTTTTAAATCAATCTCACCCTCCCCTACTCTCAAAATCAACTCAAGCTCATTTAAAGCCACTCTAGCATCTCCATCAGCTAAATTTGCTAAAAACTCTATAACTTCCCGAGTAAGTTTTACAGAGCTTTTGGGATTGATAACCTGCCACTTTTCCAGGGCTCTCTCAATGATATGAATAATCTCTTCAACTGTAAGTGTCTTAAATTGGATAACTTTCAATCTGGAAAGAAGAGGAGATATAAGTCGAAATGAAGGATTTTCGGTAGTAGTAGCTATAATAATAATTTTTCTTCTTTCTAGTTCCGGTAAAAAAATTACTTGTTGAGAGCGATTAAAACGATGAATTTCATCTATTAAAATAATAGTAGGACAAAAGTTAGTATGATAATTTTTGTAAGCCTGCATAAAAAGTTTTTTTATCTCACCTGCTGTAGTGTCGACACTGCTTAGGTGATAAAGAGGATAAGAAAAGAGCTCGCCTATCAACAAAGCTAATGTTGTCTTACCACACCCTGGGGGCCCCCAAAATAGAAGAGAGGGCAAAAACTTCCTTTTAATTAATCTACTTATAATTCCACCTTCTCCTACTAGATGCTCTTGCCCTACAAATTCTTTTAAATTTTGAGGTCTAACAAGTTCTGCAATTGTTTCTTTCATAAAATATGAATTCTTTAAACTCCTCTTCTTACCTCTTTCTAAAAAAAGAAAAGTGTGGTAAAATAATTACTAGAAGAAGGGGTAAACAATGATATCTAGAGATGAACAGTTAGTAGAAGAGATGTTTTTAAATAATTTTGCTGTTCCTGAAATGATAGCACTTGTAGAGAATATAGCTTCTTACCCTGATAAAAATAAGATAAAACAGGGAATTATCTCGGGAGAGGTTTTGCAAAAATATAGACAGCTGAAAGGAGAAATCTCCCCAATCGAAGAAGAAATTATTAAAAGTATTTTTCTATATCTAACTAAAGATGATAACGCTAAGAGAATGTTAAAACTATTGAAGGATAGGCTTTCTTTTAAAAAAACACCAGTCTATCAGGGTACTGAAAACCTGCTATACCTTAAATGGCAAAAGAATAAAAAGGATAGTTTTCCTTTCAAAAGTGTCTAAAGATAAGAAAGGAGTGTAAACTATTATATGGCTGAAGAAGAGATAAAAAAAATTTACCTTCTTATACATAGTATTGATACAGAAAAAAGAAGGAAAATTGTAGAAATTTTAGCGCAATCAAAATCCCCTGAAGCTGTAGAACCGTTGATAGAGGCACTTAAAGATTCTGATGTAGAAGTGCGGCGCAAATCTGCAGATGCTTTAGGAACACTTGGAGACCCGCGTGCAATAGACCCTTTAATTGAAGCTTTAAAAGACCCGGATGATTTTGTAAGAGGAATTGCCAGCTGGGGGTTAGGAAGGTTTAATGACCCCAAAATTATAGCACCTCTTATTGAAGCTTTAGAAGACGAAGACTGGTGGGTGCGCAAGAATGCAGCTGAAGCTCTGGAAAAATTTGATAGCTTAAAAGCCAGAGAAGCTTTAGAAAAAGTTAGAACTAAAAGTAAAAAAGAAGCTACTCCACATATTTTAATTGTAGATGACGATGAATTTATAGTAGAATATATGAAAGTAAATTTAGAAATTGATGGATATCAGGTGTCAGTAGCTTATGATGGAGAAGAAGCTATAAAAGTAACTAAAGAGAAAAAACCTGATTTAATTTTGTTAGATATAATGATGCCCAAAATAGATGGATGGGAAGTTTGCCGTAAACTTAAAGGTGATCTAGATACTAGAGATATACCTATAATTATGGTATCTGCTAAAACACAGGTAGAAGATTTTATAAAAGGTATAGAGACTGGAGCTATTTATTATATAATGAAACCCTTTAGCCCCGGGCAACTTACAGAAGCTATAAGAAAGGCACTTGCTAAAAACTACTAAAAATTATGAAAGAAGCTTACTATACAGGCTTAACTTTTATGTTATTAGGACAATTAGGATTAGCAGAAAAAGAGTTTAAACGCTCTTTAAGTTTTAACCCGGACGATGTAGAATCGCATCTCAATTTAGGATTAATTTATTTTGAACAGGGCGAATTGGAAAAAGCTCGTGCAGAGTTTGAACTGGTTACTAAATTAGAACCAGATAATGAAGCTGGCTGGGGGAATTTAGGTAATATATACTCTGAACTAAAGGAAACGGAGAAAGCTATAGAGTGTTATCAAAAAGTTTTGGCAATAAATCCAGAGAATGTAGAAGCTTTAAACAATCTTGGAGTTATTTTTTTCGAAGCAAATAAATTAGAAGAGGCTTATTATTACTTAGAAAAAGCACTAGAAGTTTCGGGTGGAGAGAATATGGGTATCCATTATAATATGGCTTTAGTAATGGCTAAAAACGAAGATTGGGAAGAGGCAGAAAAAGAGTTTCTTGAAGTGGTAAGACTTAATTCTGAAAATTCCAATGCTTACTTTAATCTAGGTATAATTGCAGAAAAAAGGAAGGATTATAATAAAGCTTACGAGTATTTTACTAAAGGAGTTTTTTTAAATAAAGAAGACCCGATATTATGGGAAAAAAGGGGGCAGGCGGCTCTGGAGATAGGTGAAATTGAAATAGCTCAACATTCCTACCAACAAGCACTTAACCTAGACCCATGGGATGCAGAGACACATTGTGGGTTAGGTAGAGTATATTTAGCAAAAGGGGAGCTTAAGCTTGCTTCAGTAGCTTTAGATGGAGCTATAAAATTAGCTCCAGAAAGAGGAGAATTTTATATCTATTTAGCACGCGTAAAATGGGAAGAAGGAGAAACGCAGAAAGCTAAAGAATTAGTAGATAAAGCCAAACAATTAGGCTATAATGGAAAAGAGCTACACACTATTTTAGGTGAAATAGCAGAAGAAGAGGGCAACTTGGAGATAGCAGAAAAAGAGTATAGGAAAGCTTTAGAAACTGGAGATTGTAAAGTGGAAGATTATATTAATTTAGCTTATTTACTGCACAATCAGGGCAAATTAGATGAAGCAGTAAATTATTATAATAAAGCTTTAGAGCTTTCGCCAGATGATGCTCAAATACATCAATTTTTGGGCGAAGTATATCAAAAGCAGGGGAAAACAAAGCTAGCTCAAGAAGAATTTAGAAAGGCTATGGAATTACTAGAATGAATAAACTATATAAATATTTACTGTTAATTATAATAGGGGCATTAATTACAGGAGAGATTCTATCCTGTAAAGCTTCTTCAATAAAAAAAGAAGAAGGAGAAGGGAAGACGCAAGCTTCTCTTTTGGCTGGTAGTTGGTACCCAGCGGATGCACTGGCACTTAAAAACCTTATAAGTGGACTCCTTAGTTCTACTCCCAAAATAGAGCTTCCTTCTCCACCCATTGCTTTAATTGTACCTCATGCAGGGTATCAATTTTGTGGAAAGTGTGCTGCTGCAGGCTACAGGACTTTACTGGGTCACCATTATAAAAGAGTTATAATTCTTGCACCAACTCATCATATTTACATTGAAGGATGTATATTACCTGATTTTGATTATTATGAAACACCGCTTGGAAAAATAAAAATAGATAAAGAGGTGTGTTTGGCATTACAAAATGAACAGGGTTTTAAAATTGTCAAAGAAGCATATATAAAAGAAAATTCTGTTGAAATGGTGTTGCCTTTTTTACAATATGTAGAAAAGGAAGATTATCAAATCGTTCCAATATTAATTGGAGAAATAAGAAAGGAGGGATACAGCGGCATAGCAGATAAGCTACTTCACTGGATAGATGAAGATACTCTTATAATTACCAGCAGCGATTTCACTCATTATGGACCTAACTACGGTTATTTACCTTTTAAAGAGAAAGTAAAAGAAAATTTAGCAAAGTTAGATAAAGGTGCCATAGATAAGATTTTAAAACTTGATGCAGATGGCTTTTATAAATATGTTGAGGAAACACAGGATACTATTTGTGGGTTTAAGCCAATTGAACTATTACTCTTTTTATTACCCCCAAACACACAAGCAAAATTACTAAATTATTCTACTTCTGGTGAAGTAACTGGTGATTTTACCAATTCAGTGAGCTATGCCAGTATAGCATTTATGACCACTCAAAATAAACTTTCTAATGAAGAGAAAAAAACATTGTTAAGTATTGCTCGAGAAACATTAAAACTTTATTTAACTACTGGTAAGAGACTGGAAGTAGATGAAAAAAAATACAACATTACTACTGCCCTTAAAGAAGATAGAGGAGTATTTGTAACTTTAACAAAGAAAGGTAAATTAAGAGGTTGTATAGGATATATAGAAGGAATTAAACCACTTTATCAGGCAGTAATTGATAATGCAATAAATGCTGCTGTTCATGATAGTCGTTTTTATCCTGTTAGTGCAGAAGAACTTCCTGATATAGAAATAGAAATCTCAGCTATGACACCTTTAAAAAGAATTAATAATATAGAAGAGATAGAGGTAGGCACACATGGACTTGTAATTGTTCAGGGTTTTGCAAGGGGTGTCCTTCTCCCTCAAGTAGCTACTGAGTATGGCTGGGATAGAGAGACATTTCTACAACATGTGTGTCTAAAAGCAGGCTTGCCTCCAGATAGCTGGAAAAAAGAAGGGGTAGAACTTTATATATTTAGTGCAGAAGTATTTGGAGAACACTAAAAAGAAGCAAAGAAAGGAAGGTAAAAACAGGTGAAAAGATTTTTTATAGTTTTTTCCCTTTTTATTCTTCTAAGTTTTATTATAGCATCCGGCAAAGAGATTACAATTGGAGTAATAATGCCAATTAGGGGCTTTATGGATAAATCTTTTGCATGGATGGCTCAAGTAGGACTTGAAAAAGCCACTAAATTATACCCTGACTTGTCGGTAGACCCTATAGAACCTTTAAATAAAGGAGGCATTAGAGAAGCAATAGATTTCTTCCAGCAAAGCAAAAAAAATCTTATAATTGGTATAGGTTTCCCCTGCCAGGAAGCTATTACTAAATCTGCCGCTAAAAATACTAATCAAAAATTTGTTTTAATAGATGGAATAGCAGAAGGAGAAAATATCCTCTCAATAACATTTAGAGAAGAAGAAGGTGCTTTTCTAGCTGGTTATTTAGCTGCTTCGTTAAGTAAAAGTGGCAGGATAGGCTTTATTGGGGGAATGCCCTCAGAATCAGTATTACGGTTTGGTAAAGGATATATGAAAGGAGCCTATTTCTATTCTCCTAAAGCAGAACTTCTAACTGGCTTTGTATCTAAAGATATAGATGGTTTTTCATCCCCTCAGAAAGCTAAAGCATTAGCTGATAAGTTTTTTAAAAATGGAGTAGATATAATATTTGCTGCTGCAGGTGGTTCGGGATTGGGAGTAATAGAAGCAGCACGAGAAAATGAGAAACTTGCAATCGGGGTAGATGCAGATCAGGATTACCTGTCTCCTGGTAATGTATTGACTTCTGTTATGAAAAGAATTGACCGTGCAATTCTTGCTGTAATTGAACAGGAAGAAAAAGGAACTTTTAAAGGTGGGATACTGAGCTTGGGATTAAAAGAAGAAGGAATTTCTCTTACTCCTTTTAAATATACAAAACACTTAATATCTAATGAGTTAAGCTCAAAATTAGAAGAGATTAAAGAAAAAATAATTAATGGAACAATTAAAATCGAAGAGTTGCTCCCAGAGGAACTTCCTACCCCTGTTCCCAGTATAATAGAAGACAGAGGTGATAGTAAAAGTGAAGATGAACAATAAAAAAAGGGGTAACGGATATAGTTTAACTAGAAGGGAATTCCTGGGCAGATTGGCAGGACTTCTGATTGCAGGGGAGTTGCTTTGTTTTGATGAAGGGAAAACCACCTCCACGGATACATTTCGTGGAGGTATAAAGCCTAAAGAAGTAGCTTCTGGTGACTTCACGAAAGAAGCATTATATTATCAAAAGCTTGCCAAAAATATAATAAGGTGCCAACTTTGTCCCAATCAGTGCACATTAACTCCTGGCAGCAGAGGTATATGTGGAGTAAGAGAAAACAGTAAAGGGACATTATATACACTGGTTTACAGCAGGGTTTGTGCTTTACATAATGACCCAATTGAAAAGAAACCCCTCTTCCATTATCACCCAGGGATTTCTGCTCTTTCTCTTGCTACTCCGGGTTGTAATTTCACCTGTAAATACTGTCAAAACTGGGAAATCTCTCAGAGCTTGCCAGAAGAAGTAGATTGCTTTTATCTACCACCAGAGGGATTGATAAAACTGGCAAAAAAATATAAGGCAAAAGCTTTAGCTTTTACTTATTCAGAACCTGTTATCTTTTATGAATATATGTATGAATGTGCCACTTTAGGTAAAAAAGCAGGTATACCAGGAATTATGATTTCTAATGGCTTTATTGAGGAAAAGCCATTAAAAGAGTTGTGCAAACAGCTAGGAGCAGTTAAAATAGATTTTAAAGGTTTTAGTGAAGAGTTTTATACAAATATATGCAGCGGAAGATTACTTCCTGTATTAAATACTCTAGAAAATTTAAAAAAAATAGGTATCTGGTTTGAAATAGTTATTCTTATACTGCCAACTCTTAATGACAATCCACAAGAAATTAAAAAAATGTGTGAATGGATTAAAAATAATCTTGGAGTAGATGTGCCAGTTCATTTTAGTCGTTTCTTCCCTGCTTATAAACTCCAGAATCTATCTGCAACCCCAATAGATACACTGGAACAATTAAGAAAAATAGCTCAGGATGTAGGATTACATTACGTATATATCGGGAATGTCCCGGGACATATAGGAGAAAATACTTACTGTCCGAAGTGTAAAAAGGAGATAATCTCTAGAGTTGGGTATAAAATACTTAATTTAAATATCCTTAAAGGTAAATGTAAATACTGTGGTTATCCTATAGCTGGGGTATGGGATTGAAGTATTTTTGCAGCAAGCTCGACTATTTTAGACGAAGCATCTGGTTTTGAAAGTTTTAATATTTCTTCCTTAAACCGCTTTATAGCATCTGGATTTTTCTGCCAATAAGCTATTTTATCTAAAAATGAGCTAACCCCTTCCCAGGGAATACCTATGCCCTGGTTTATAATAAATTTCATATTTTCACTTTCTTGTCCTTGTATAGAATTAAAAAGGAAAATAGGTTTTCCTTTTATCATTGTTTCGGCAATAGTTATTCCACCAGGTTTAGAAATTACTATGTCTGCAATTTCCATTAATTCATCTATATAATCTACAAATCCTAAAATTTTAAGCGAAGGAGAGGAAATGGGAAGAAGTTTTTGATAAAGTTTTTTGTTTTTACCTGTTACTACTACTATTTGTAAATCTAGTGGAGAAGTTTTTAAATCTCTGACAATCTTAACCAGTGGACCTTTCCCTTCTCCACCTCCCATAACAAGGACAGTGAATTTATCTTGAAGTTTATGTTTAGCAATAAGTGTTTGTTTTTCTTTATGCTTTAAAAAACTTGTGCTAACTGGAATCCCTGTAACTATTATTTTTTTCTGGCTTATTCCATTTAACTTAAGGGAATGTATTAACTGTTTATTTGCTACAGTATAAAATGAAACAAAAGGTTTTAACCATAACTGATGAATAGAAAAGTCTGTAATTACTCCTATTATAGGCAAGCTAGGGGGAAAAGCATAAAATGAAAGAAACTCAAGTGGAATACAGTGGGTAGCAATTATCAAGTCGGGCTTATTAGAATTAACAAAATTTATAAATTGTTTATGATAATTCCATGCTAAAAGACGATAAAGCATTTTAGGTATACTTAAAGAAGTCTGGTTCGTTTTACAATAAATTATATCCCACAGCCCTGGAAAGTAGTCAATTAAACTATTATATATCCACCTATAAAGAGCTTTTTGCCATACAGGTAAAAAGAACAAGGCATCTTTACATTTCACTTCACTCATTTCACAAAGTTGCACAAAACATTCTCTCAATGCAAAAGCTGCTTGCTTATGTCCACAGCCAAAATTTGTATAAAAGATTAATACTCTTTTATTATTAATTATTTGCAAGGGATTTGTATTCATTAAATAATCCTTCAAAAGCTTTATTCCAACTCTTCTCTTCCGTATACTGCCGAGAATTTCTACCCATTTTTGCTCTTAATAATCTGTCTTTTGCTAAAAGTAATATCTTTTTACTAAATTCCTCTACATCATTTGCCTTACAGATAAATCCAGTTACTTCTTCCTTTACATTTTCCTGGGGGCCTCCGACATCAGATACTACAACTGGCAATCCTGATGCCTGTGCTTCTAACACTACATTACCAAGTGTATCTGTATTTGATGGGAACACAAAAATATCACTGGAAGCAAAAGCAGAAGCTAATCTTTCCCCGGAGAGAAAACCAACTAGTTTAACTTCACTTTCCAGGTTATACCTTTTAATCTCTCTCTGTAGTTCCTCTCTGTATAAACCATCTCCAACTATTAAAAGTTTAAGTTCAGGGTTGGTAGGCTTAAGTTTTCGAAATACTTCAAAGAGTAAATCTATATTTTTTTCTCGCGAAATTCTTCCTACAAAACTAAGTACAATATCATTCTCTTTAAATCCGAGATAATTTCGATATTCCTGAGAACGCTTCCGGGGATTAAATAATTCTGTATCTACACCCATAGAAAAAACCTTTATCTTTTTAGCTTCAAAACCTTTTTCTGCAAGGAGTTTTGCGGTATTAAAAGATGGCACCATTATAGTATCACATATATTGTAGAATAGTTTAAGATAACTCCAGCTTAATTCTATTAAAAAGTAGTCTTCTAAAAAAGTATTTATATATTGTGGTATATTGGTATGATAAAAACCCAGTACTGGAATTCCAAGTAGCTTAGCTCCTATCAGACTTGCCAATCCGACAAATCCAGAAGTATTAATATGAACAAGCTTTATATCTTCTGTATAAAGAAAGTTTAATATTTCTAAAAAAGAAGGAATTTCTATTAGCAAATTTTCGTAGAAAGGAATTTTAACTGATTCAATTAGCGACAGCACACCTTCTTGATTATGGGAAGCTTTAGTATCTGGAGAAAATTTTACTAAAATTAGTTTACCAGGGAAAAGATTTTTGTATTCCTGTAACCTTTGCATAATAACATTGATTCCATGAATTTGATTTTGAATATCCGTAAATATAGCTACCTTGGCAGGAAAAGAGGTTTCTGTTTTCCCTTTAATAATTTTGGATAAGTAATTTTTCTGTCGAGACAAAAAGAAAAAGCCTGCAAAATAAGGAAAAAGAAAAAAATATAAAGATGATATCATTGACAACTGTGGCAGAAGTTCTTTTAGGCGTTTGGTTTTTATTTCGTTTAAAAATTTCTTAACTCTTTTCTGGTAAAAAATTTCAACTAGCTCAAAGAGTTCTTCGTGATTTATCTCTCTCCCAAAGATATAAGTAAAGAACTTCAAACTTTCATTATCTAAACGGATTTTATTTAGCCATTCACTTAAAATCTTATGTTCGCAGAAAATCTTAGATAATGGATAAAAAAGATAAGCTATAGGTTTAACAAAAGGGTGGAGATTAAGAGCAAAACTCTTCTTCAAGTAATGACTGGACAATATATAAATAGAATGAGCTATGCCTGCTGGTGTAGCTGGATAAGGATGCATTGTAAACCTACCACATCTTAAAGCAGTTAAAATATCGCCATCTATGCATTCCACCTCAACATATCCCTTACCTATGTCTAGAGATGTATGTGCACCACTGGTAGCTAAAAATTCTACATGGGAATGTTTAAGTGGTAAATTATGTTTCTTTGCAAGTTCTGGTAAAGCATATAACTTCTCAGGGAGACTTAAAAGGAAGCTTTCCCCAGCTGGAGTTATCATAAAAGAATTACTTACTTCCCAGAAAGGACATAATAAAAGTAGTTTTTCAAAATGCTCTAATTTAAGTTCTCTATTAACCGGGTATACTGGATGTGCAAGAAAATAAAATAACTGTAAATTATCTAAAAATTCTATTAGCTTATAAATGTTACTACTAAGCTCATTAATTTTTGAGTGAATTTCTCCTGTAACTCCTAAAATAATTAAATGCACAAGTGTTCCATCTTCGGGAAAGCTTACTGCAACTTCTTCTCCAATAATAAAATTTCTCTTGTCCTTTAATTGCAAAGCACCCATTATAGTATTATGGTCAGTAATTGTTACAAAATCCATTCCTCTTTCAATGGCAACTTTATAAATTTCTTTTGGCAAAAGATTACTTTCTTTAAGGTTAAAAAGACCAAGTAAAGCATTATTTGAATAGCAGGAATGAATATGTAAATCTATTTTTACTTTTTTCATTTTAACTCAGTTAAATTCTTTTTATATAAGAAAACTCCTGCTTTATTAAAGGAATAATCTATTAATACAGCGTATATAGAGACTTAGAGAGATGGTTAAAAATTATCTGCAAAAGCTTTTTCCTGACCATTTAAAGAATTTATTTACAGAGAATTATTATATAATTTCATTTAAAGAAGTTATAGAGGAATGTCTATTTACCACTGGATGGCAGGAGTTTTGTAAGGAAAGAGGGGTGTTTCAGCTTCCCATCAAGGAGTTTTGTGATAACTTAAGCATTGAATTATACTCTCTTATAGCGGAGTATTCACTAAAAGGGCCGTTTCTGGAACTGGGGGCAGGGAATGGATGGTTAACTCGATACTTAAATAAATGTGGACACAGGTTTATAGCTATAGACTCTGGTATGCTTTACCTAAGGACTGCTAAAAAGTGGCAACTCCCTTATTATCCAGTGCTTTTAATGGACTGGGAAGAGGCTATAAATACATTTCGTCCACAATTGGTAGTAATTAGCTGGATGCCAATGGGTGAGGATTGGAGTAAACTACTTAGAAAAACTCCTTCTTTGAAAATCTATATATTAATAGGCGAAGAACTAGGGGGGAGATGTGGGGATTGGGATACATTTTTACTACCTCTTTCGGAAAATTGGCAGAGAAGGGAACTTACCAGAAGTAGTAGTTTTTCTCTATCTGCTGCAGACTTTGGATTTAGCTTCTTAGTTAAATATTCTAAAACAGTAGCGTGGATAAAAATATAAAATGCCGAGACCCAGAGTCGAACTGGGGACACACGGATTTTCAGTCCGTTGCTCTACCAGCTGAGCTATCTCGGCATACTTAACGGGGTCGACGGGATTTGAACCCGCGTTCTCCTGCGTGACAGGCAGGCGTGTTAGGCCATACTGCACCACGACCCCGATACAATTATTTCTTTGGGCGAAACAGGACTTGAACCTGTGACCTCCTACATGTGAAGCAGGCGCTCTTCCTGCTGAGCTATTCGCCCTGGTGCGGAGGAAGGGACTTGAACCCTTATGAACTTTACGTCCACTAGGCCCTCAACCTAGCGCGTCTACCAGTTCCGCCACCTCCGCCTCCCTAATAAGCTATATTATATACAGGTAAAATAAAGTTGTCAATAAAAAAATTAAAAAAATTGTACTTACTTCTCTTGTAAAAGAAGTAAGCACTTACTTTCTTTGAAAAGAAAGTAAGCAAAGAAACTTCAAACGCTACCGCTCCATTAACCAAGATTGTAGTGGTGCGATAGCTTTTAAAAGTTTCTTTGCCTAATTTCTTTACAAAGAAAGTAGGTTTATCTTTTTTTTAAGAAATTCTAAAATTTCTGGTAATTTTTCTTTAAGTACAGGGGAGAGTTCTTCTTTGTAGCCTAATGCGAGGGGTTGTACTCCTAGTATCCAGCACTTCTTAGGTAGATAGTTAAGTTTATATGCAAGGGTGATTATTTCTTTTACTCTTGGTTGATGAATTGACAAAGATGATATTGGGGTGTCTTTAAAAGAGAGTGAGAAAAAATCCTCCCATATAAACTCACCCCCCTCTTTCCCCATTTCTAAAGCATCAATTATAATAACATTATCAAAATTCTGCCATAAAGTCAAAGTGGAAATACCAAACAATCTACCTTCTATAAATATTATTTTATCAGAAAAAGTGTAAATCCTCCGTAATTCATCTAATATATGAACACCTATGCCATCGTCTTCTCTTAATGGATTTCCTAAGCCTATTATTAAAATAGAGGAGGGTTTTCTTTTATCCATTTAGCTACTTTTTTTGCATCGTATGTTATAATGAAATCTGCTCCTGCTCGTTTAATTGATGTTAAAACTTCTAATATTATCCCCTGTTCTTCTGCTAACCCTTTTTCTATAAGACTCTGTATCATTACATATTCTCCACTTACATTAAAAGCACATAAAGGCCAATGAAACATCTGTTTAACTCTTTGAATGATATCCAGATAAGGCAGGGCAGGTTTTACCATTACAATATCTGCTCCTTCTTCTATATCAAGAGCTACTTCTCTTAAAGCTTCCTCCCAGTTTGGTGGTGGGAGCTGATAACTGCGTCTATCACCAAATTGAGGAGCACTTTGAGCTGCTTCTCTAAAAGGTCCGTAAAAGTGAGAAGCAAATTTAGCTGAATAAGAAAGAATTCCTGTCTCGGTAAATCCTCCTTCGTCAAGGGCAGTCCTTATAGCCCTTACTCTACCATCCATCATATCAGAAGGGGCTACCAGGTCTACTCCTGCTGCAGCATGAGAGATAGCAATCTTAGAAAGAAGCTCAAGTGTCGGGTCGTTTAATATTTTCCCATCTGCAACCACACCACAATGCCCAGAATTAGTATAGCCACAAAGACATATATCAGTTATAATTACAAGGCTTGGGAAGTATTTTTTGATTTCTCTAATAGCTTGTTGAACAACCCCTTTAGGGTTGTATGCTTCGCTACCTAGAGGGTCTTTATGTTCAGGTAAGCCAAAAATTAAAATGGCTGGAATACCTAGACTTACAACTTCTTCTACTTCTTTTATTAATAAGTCTAGAGAAAAGCGAAACACTCCTGTAAAAGAAGTGATAGGCTGTTTTATACCCTTACCTGGCACTAAAAAAACTGGATATACCAGGTCTGTTATTGATATTTTTACTTCTTGAACCAGTGACCTTAACTGAGGTATACTTCGTAAACGTCTCAAACGATGAATCACTTTTTACCCTCTTCCTCCTTTTCAATAGGAACTTCATTTATTATTCCTTCTATATCTTTAAATACACTTTCTGTTAGAGCCCATACTTTTTTTTCTCCTTTTTTCTGAGCATAATAAGCTACAACGCCTTCCACTTTTGGGCTCTTACCATAACGAGAAGGCAAAGGCTCTCTTTCTATCTTCTTTGGCAGCTTATTACCTATAAAAATTTTATATTCTTTCTTTTGCTTATCTTCCAAAGTTACTGTTATTACAGGAGGTAAAAGACCAAGCTTTGATAGTTCTTTGGGTTTTGGAATAAACTCTTCTTGATATTTTGACCAAAGAAGTCCGCGAATTGGGTTCTCAATTTTCCAAACGATTCCCTTCCCTTTTGTTGGCTCTAATACCTGCCAATCTTTATCAATCTTTACAGCTTTAAATTTTTTATTCCCCTTTTCTACAGATATACTTATAATATTTTCAAAATCCCTAAAACTAAATAAATAAAGGTCCTGTAAATCTCTAGGTTTTTTAAGCAGGTCATCTATAGAGGAACTATCTAATGAAACTACATTATTTCTTGTTTTAAGCTTTGCATAATATTTTTCTCCACTTTTTTTACCTATAAATAAAACTTCTGGTTTTTCTCTTCCCTCAATATATAGCTCAAACACAGCTTGTGGAGGTAACAATCCAAACCTTTCTAAAGAAACAGGCTTTTCTTCAACAAATTCATCTATACGTAAATTATGGAAATTAATTAACCACATATTTATAATATCTTTATCTGCACGAGCTTTATAAGGGCTTACTAATTGCCAGTTGTCTTTGTCTTGTTTTTCACATATAGCTTCTGTCTTGCCTTGTTTAATTATTAATTTATATACCTTGTCTTTATCAAAAACCACCAGTTTTTTATTTCGCAACTCATCCAGCTTTTTATCTATATAATTATCTACTATATATTTTTCCAAAGTAAATATCTCATTTTTGTTTGCTAGTTTACAGTAATACGCGCTATCATCAAATGTTTTTATACCTATAAGCAGTTCTATTTTTTCTTTATCTGTAAGTTCTAACCTCAGTCTCGCTTTTGGCTCATCTAAACCATAATCTTTTATATTGCCTCCTTCTAGTTGATTTTCTGCCTTAAGTTTCTCCATTTGGGATAATAAACTGGCAACTATTCCACTATCTGCTTTGTCCTGTACAGGTTTTATAATATTCCAATCTTCTTTTGCCTTCCTTGTGCAAATTATTTCCTCTCCTGAAGAATTATAGAATTCTATATTCATTACTTCATCTGGTTTTACTCTTAGAACCACTTTTTTCTCTTCTTTAGCTTCTTCTGTAGTTGGTTTCTTTACTTCAACTAGCAAAATATATACAACCAATGCTATAGCAATAACTAAAAAGAAAATTGCAAACCATTTTTTCTTATTCATAATTTCTTACCTCCTTCTCCACCAAACTATTATGCCAGATATTAAAATTAAAACGGGTAAGAAAATTACTAATACATTTAACCCTATTTTTATAGGCCCAGTAAGTGTCAACCGTTGTATTGAAGGATTCTTAGGACGAATAGATATAAGTTTCTCTTCACTAGCTAACCAGTTTATTGCATTGAGAAAGAAGTCCAGATTACCCTGTTGAGTAAAATAAGTATTTTCGCATAATAAAGCTGAGCCTATTATTACTATTCTTCCTTCCTGTTGTGGTAGAGTTCCTTTGTAGTTTTGAGGATTTACTTTTACAGTGCCTGCTACAACTACTGTATGTGGGCCAGGGATGTCTCTACTTTTATCTAGCTTAAGTTTGCCTCCCTTGGGAGGGAACTTGCCTCTATATGAGTAAGTTCCAGGTGTAGTTTTAATTAACTCAGTTAAATTAGTAACTATTCCTTCTTTAGCAGGCATCAGGGTAAAGGAGCGGGCTAGTGGGAAAATGGTAGCAATATTGTGAAAGTCTTTTGTAATAGGATGCTCCGCATACTGACTGGCAATTGCAATACCCGGGCCTAAACCTAGATATTGGCCTATTCCACTAACATCAATTATTATATCTTGATTGGCCTTTACTCCCCATGGTAACAATAGATTCTCCAAAGAAGAAATAGGATTTGTGTTTAATAGTACCATTAACTTGCCTCCCCTTTCTTCTACATACTGGCGAATTAAGTTTATTTCTTTATCAACAAGATTCATTTTGGGTCCACCAATGATAAGAATGTCACAATCTGGAGGAATTTTTAAGGTTTCCATTAAAAGAAGTGTCTTTATCTGATAGTTTTCGTTTTTTAATGCTTCATTAACCTGGGAGTAACCCTTTTCTAAGGATTCTTCACCATGCCCTCCAAGGAAATAAATTACTTTTTGCCTCTCGCTTATTATCTTTAGTATTGTATTGGTTAATGCCTCTTCATTAAAATCATTAGTTACATTTTCTCGCCTATCCTTATATGTCATTACTATTGTTTCTTCTCTCATTACACCATATTCCCGAGCTTTAGCTAAATTTTTAATTGGGTCTATAAATTCAAAATGAATTTTAGGTGAAATTTGAGTATATTCTTTAATGAGGTCTTCTACATTTCCTCTCTTTGGAGATGCAGTAGGGAAGAATGCATAAATAAACAATTCTTCTCTTATGTCTTTTATGACTTTTTTTGTCTGATCAGATAGCGAATACCTTTTATTTGATGTTAAATCTATCCTTTTATAATGTCGTGAGGCTATATAATTTATACTTACAAGAATTGCTAGGATTCCGACAAGTGCCATTACACTAAATACGCTTTGCTCAAAAACCCTATGGGTAAGCTGTGTATAAAGAAACAGGATAAACAACGCTATAGATGCAACAAATAGAATTATAATAACAGGTAATACTAACTTACTAGACCAGGCTTCGCCTATTTGCTTCCATAAAATTAGCACAACTAAAGCACCTATAAATGTGCCTAAAAAGCTCCAGAAATAATAATAAGGATATTTGTTTTTCATTTAACCTCTCCACCTCCATGATTCTATAGAAAAGTAAGTTAGCACAAGTCCAAGCAGCATAAAACTTAAATAAAAAATAATATGCTTTGTATCAATTACCCCTTTTGCAAAATCCTCAAAATGTGAAAACAAAGATAGATAAGAAAGCACTTCAGCTATCTTTGAAGAAGCAAATGTACTTATCCACGAGAGAATACCTATTATCAGTAATGTGCCAAATGTAAGTATTGCTGAAATTATTTGATTTTCAGTAAGAGAAGATATAAATTCTCCTATTGCAATAAAAGCTCCAACTACCAATATAATTCCTGTATAACCAGCTATGATAGGTCCGGTTTCAGGGTGAGCTAGCTTTATAAGAATTCCCATAAAAGGAAGTGTAATAGTAATCATAATTAAGTAGAAAAGAAGAGAAGCCATAAACTTCCCTAATATTACTTCTATTTCTTTTACTGGCGCAGTTAAAAGTAGTTCCAGGGTACCTTGTTTTCTTTCTTCACTAAATAGACGCATTGTGATTAAAGGTGTTATAAACAATCCAACTGTCAATATTATACTAAAGTAAGGCCGTATTAACTCTTCTGCTATATTAAGCATATCAAACCCCATCTGAGGCCTCTGACTTACATACCACGAGATCTCTGAGTATCTTGATGTAAGCACCAGAAAATACATTCCACTAATTAATGCAAATACAGCAAGTAATACATAAGCTATAAAAGAAGCAAAATAATGATACATCTCTTTCTTAAATATTGCCAGAATAGTCCTCATTCTTACACCTCCTCTTCGGTTGTTAGTTTCAAAAATATCTCTTCCAGTGTCATTGTACTTAAACTAAGGGTGCGAAGTCCCCATCCTTCCTTAACTATGAAAGTGGCTAATTCTTCTCGTAAATCCTTCTCCTTTTCTGTTCGTAAAATAAATCTTGCCACTTCTGTTTCTTTTTGTTCTACAAGCATTACTTCTTTTACCTGAGGGAAAACTGAAAGAGCTTGCCTAACTGAGTCTATATCGCCTCTAATTTCAAGATGAATCTCATTATAACCTTTTAGCCGAGCAGTTAAATTTTCTGGTGTATCAGTAGCTACTAGCCTACCCTTATTAATTATAATTACTCTTTCACATACCTGGCTAACTTCTGGTAGAATATGTGTACTTAAGATAATAGTCCGTTTACCTCTTAACCTTTTAATTAATTCTCTTACTTCTATTATTTGTTTTGGGTCTAACCCAGTAGTAGGTTCATCTAAAATTAAGATTTCTGGATTGTGTATTATTGCCTGTGCAAGGCCTACTCGCTGGCGGTATCCTTTGGAGAGGTGTCCTATTAATTTATTTTTTACTTCTACCAATCCACAGGTTTCCATTACTTGTTTTATTCTTTCTGTTTTTTCTAGTGGGGGTACTTTCTTTATATTAGCCATAAAATCTAGGTAATCTTCTACTCTTAGAAAATCATATAATGGTATATCTTCTGGAAGATACCCTATTATTTTGCGAGCTTCTAGAGACTGGGTTGCTATATCAAATCCTTTAATAAAAGCTTTCCCAGAAGTAGGTGGCATAAATCCTGTAAGTATTTTCATTGTAGTAGTTTTTCCAGCAGCATTAGGCCCTAAGAAACCAAGCACTTCGCCCTGTTTAACTTCAAAGCTAAGTTCTTCAATAGCTTTTACTTTACCGTAATATTTAGTTAGTTTCTCTGCAGTAATCATTATTAGCCCTCCTTTCATATACAAATTTTTATTATAAAATACTAAATTAAAAAAGTCAAGAAAATGTATGAGACCACAACATATTGGAAAAGTCAAAGTTATTTATAAGATATTTTAAAGATGGTTGATTATCAAGAGATCTACGAGGTCTCTCAGTATATTACTAAACTTCAGCAGTAGTCTGATGATGATTTATCTAAAAATTTTTCATTATGTTCCTAAACTTTTACAAAATCACAAAAAAGGAATTAATTAAATTTCGCTTCCATTGACCACCAAAAGTCTTGTCGGATATAGAGATTAAGCCTAAGAGTAGTTTTAGGATAAATGAAGACAGTAGTTGAAGCAATTTTCTTAAGATTTAAAAATGCTTCTATCTCTAACGGGGTATTTGCAGGAACATTCTCAAGGAAAAATTCTCCTTTTTCATTTGTAATGGAAAATAACCGTATACCCTTGATTCTAATTAATACTCCTTTTGCTGGCACATTAGAAGGGATAAAGAGAGCTTTGCCGCTTATATTTCCCCAGCTTCCACTTACTTCAATAACTGCCCTGGCTTGTTGTCCCCCGTACTCAGCTATAATTTTCCCCTTACCAGGGTTAATAGCTAAAAATACCCCATCTTCAATTATTAAACCTATATCAGGATTTGTTAAACTCCATTGAATGTCTGCGGGTATAATTGTTTCTCCCCATTTATTTTCTACTACAGGTATAAACTGCTGTATCTCTCCTTCAAGCAGTGTAACATCTTCGGGGAAAAGTTCTACAGAAACAATATCACTTATATTATTTTTTTCCCCTACCATCACATCCTGGAATAGCGAAGAGCCATCTTGTAAATCAACCTTTAAATGCAATCTGCCTGTTTGCACATAGTCAAAATGAAATCGTCCGAGAGGGTCGGTTTGAGTGCTTCTATCAGTTTCAAGTATTGTTACCTGTGCCTGTGAGGCTGGCGAAAATCCATAAGGAGTAAGCTCTGGAAACCAGTAAAGCAAAATTAAACCTAGCTTCCCTCTATTTTTCTGCAAAGAGGCAATATTCATTGAAGGTATTTCTACTACCCCATCCAAGTTAGAAAAGTTAATATTAAACTCCTTTGTCTCACCAGCTATTATTTCTACTGTGTAACTGCCAATCACTTCTCCTTTGTAAATGACATTTAAAGTTTTCTCACCACAAGGTATATCGTAGAAAGCATAATTCCCATTGCTATCAGTTGTATTAGTAATGCCTTCCTCTTCTATACTCATAATTGCTCCTACCAGAGGTATGCCTTTTACTGTAACCTCTCCTTTAATATTTCCCCGGCCACTCCCAGTTCCACTGCTTCCTCCACCACATCCTTGAATTATTAAAGAAACAATAATTAAAAATGTCATCAGTTTTTTCATAAGTTTAAACCTCTTTGTTTAAGTATTATTATATTTTTTTGAGCCTGTTTAACTAGAAACGAATTTTTATCCGTTGCTTTTTCTATAAAAGTTTTATAAAGTTTTATAGCATCCTCCAACTCCCCTTCTTTTTCCTTCGTTTTAGCTAAATAATAATAAACTTCCTCTCGGGGATTGGGTTGATTAATTAAATTTATTAATATTGCTTCTGCCTCTTTAAGCTGGCCAAACTTTTGATAAGCCAGAGCTAAATTAAGTTTAGCCAAATCAAACTCTGGCATTAAATCTAAAGATTTCTTAAGTGCAGTTATGCTCTCCTTTAATCTATTTTCTTTCAGTAAAAATACTCCATAATAAGCCCACACATAGGGGGAGTAAGGGTCTATTTGTTGAGTTTTAATATAGAGGGCTTCGCTTTCTTTTTTCTCACCTTTACCATCTAGTAACTTAGCAAGAGCAATATAAGCAGGTATAAAATTTTCATCAATTTGTATGGCTTCTCTAAACTCTCTTTCTGCTCGTTTTAGTTGCCCTGATGCTATATAAAGTAAGCCCAGTGTTTTATGCACCTGCGGTAGATAGGGAGCCTCTGTTAAAGCAACCTGGGCATTGTGAGTGGCTTTTTGTAAATAGAAAGAGTTTAAATTACTCCAGCGTAAATACTCTTGCGCATAACAATCTGCAAGTAAACTATAAGCCAGTGGAAACCCGGAAGAAGATTTAACTAATTTTTCAAGCATATTTATAGCCTTTTTGTTATCTTCTGGAGTAAATTTTAAATAGAGTTTTTTAGCTTCACCAAAAAGTATTAAATCTTCTTCCTGTTTTATTTTACCTACAAAATAGCTACCCCTATCAAAGGGTATGAGAGTTATTGCAGTAAGTTTATTTAAAGTATTTTCTAACCAGTTAGGCAGTTGTTTAATTAGCTTGTGTGTTGTAGTAGCAGTTAACTTATAGACTTTTGCAGGAACATTTAGAGAAGATATAGATAGTGAGAAAGTAGGTTTTGGCATAAGGTCTGCTTTACAGTTAATTGTAATCTGTTTAGGATATTCGTCTATCTTTACTCCAGGAATATTTTTAAATTGAAATTGCAGTAGTTCTTTGAAAGCTATAGATAATGAATCCGAAGAAGAAGTAATATTTAGATGAACTGGAAGATATCTTTTAGTATAATTAGGTGCAAAATTATGGTTTGGTGAAGCTAAAGAGTGATTTAAAGAGAAAGCTTTGAAATAATATTCTCTAGCTTTCCTAAAAGCTCCTTTTTTATAGTATATATCTCCTGCCAGATAATAAAATTTTGACTCATGGGGATTTAATTTAATAGCTTTTTCTATTTTCGCTGTACCCAAAGCTTTATAACCACTCAAGTAAAACTTAGCTCCTACATAATAGTTAAAGTTACTACTAAAATTATCTAACAATAAAAAAAACAGCAGTATAAAACTTATACCTGCCAGAGCAAAACGAAAGAGGGGGCAAGCAGGAACATATTTCTTATATGGTGTAACCTTTAGGAACTCCTTAAAATTAGGCAAATAACCTTCTGGATAGAGAAGTGCGTTTAATTTATTTTTACAATGTTTACAACGAGCAAGATGAAATTGTATTAACTCTTTTTCTAGAGGCACTAGTTGATTATTAATATATTGAGAAAGCGTATAAGAAGAAAGATGTTGCTTAAGTTCTTTAACAAATAATACTTTTAAAAATCTAGCTGAATTCTTTTTCTTTATTTTCATTTGAAAATACCCCTAATTTCATCATGATGGGATAAGGTAAGCCTTTCACTGCTCAGTAAGTTTTGGGCATAGAAAAAACTTGCTGTTGCCGTTTTTGACGGCAAACTCGCCCCCCATCCTTTCAGGATGGAGTTTGCCTAAACCTCACAAAGTTTTCTTACTATGCTCAACAATTCGCTGTTCAAGGCTTACCTTATCCATATCTCTTCACATAAATGTTTCATCCTCCTTTGTGCCGCTACGGCGGCATGAATGTTTCATTTAAATATAACTCCATTAATCTTCTTTTTGCTTTATTAAGAAGGTTTTTTATCCTTTGAGGAGTTATTTCCTCTCCTTTATAATTGTTATATATGGAGTCTAAAGTGATTTTAAAAAGTTCTTCTCCGCTAGAACCCCCAAAAATTTCAATGAAATATGTCCTAATCTTTAAGAGCTCTTTTTCTTTAGCTTTTCCACCTTCCTCTAGAAAAGAATAAATAAGATTTATACTCGTTTTAATTTCAGTTAAATCAGCTTGTTTTTCAGCTTTAGCAAAAACCAGACTTAATATAAGGATAGCAACCTGTAAGCCATGTAAATTACTTAAAAGTTTTATTATATCGTAAAGGAATAAAAACTGATTATAATAATGTTCTTCACTTCCTCTTTCTATCTCTTCTAAATCTAAAATAATAACCATTTCCAGTTCCAGAAGATAACCAATTATTTGAACTAACTCTTTAGAAGTTAAACTTGTTCGTCCTAGAAGAGAAAAACAATTGGAAATAAGGTCTGTCCATAGCAAGCTACTTAATAATGTAGATAAAAGGCTTTTATTTACTGTATGATATTCTTGTGTTTCAATAAATTTATTTATTTCTTCCTGTTCTTCAGATGTAAGAAAAGAATAGTTTAGATTTTCTAAAAGTTTCTTCTGATAATAGGAAAGCGGGTATTGTTCTTTAATAGAGGGGAATGCAAGTTTCCAGATGTCAGATTCTACTCTGGTAAATACTGATATAACATTATTATCTTTTATAGTCCGTGCATTGGTTAGAACACTGTGGATGAATTGTTCTTCAAGAGGGTTTTTATATGGATGCAGGAATAGGCTGGCTTGTAATTGGGCTAATATTTCTTTTAAAGAGATTCCAACGGGTGTAACTAATTTAGCAAGAATTTTAAATAAATATAATTTTGTATAAATAACATTTTTTAATTCTTTTAGTTGCAGATTAGTAGAAGAAGAATTAGATGATAAAAAGTAAATCTTCTCTTCCCATAGGAGTCTTTTGTCCCGTTTAATTATTAGTGGCAAATCTCTTAGAAGTTTTTTCTGCCAGTACTCCTCTTTACTACCTTGTGCAATCTCCTTAAGTTGAGTATAAGCTACTTTTTTTATATAACCACAGAATTTTAAATAGTTTTTATGGTGCCAATCCTCAGTGGTTTCACCAGATAATGGAGGCTCCAGTTTAAAATTATTAAATAAATTTGTTTTTAGATATACAGTGTTAAGTAAATCAAGCACCTCATATTGAGGTAAAGGAGAACTAAGAAAAACTTTTGCTACTATTGGATAAGCCAGTGCATAAAGAGCATAGTCAACATATTGTGCTTCCTGTTCATTTCTATTTTTAAAGGAAAAAAGAAAAGCAAAATTTTCTTTTAAAAAATTAATATTACATCTTTGGCATCTAAAAGCAGTTTCATTAAGGGCAAATTCTTTAAGTAAATGTAAAAACTTTTTTTCTTTCATCTTACTTATTTTTTAATACATTTTTTTAAAAAAGTTTCCTGCAAGGAGACTTTTTAAAAATTAGGAAGTCTTTATATACAGATAGATTAGAAAGGAGGTGTGCCTGGAGGTAGAGGGTATCTTGGGGGGGAGGACCTTAAAATGCAGAATGCAAAGTGAAAAATGCAAAATTAAAGGAAAATTAGGGGATAGGAGTTGCGAAGTTCACTTTGCAATGCAGGTTGTTGTAAGAGCACCCCCACACTGTGTTTAGTGTGTGTATGGGTGAAATAACCTGTCTGTTATAAGTAAAAATAAGGAGGTGTGAGTAATGTCTATGAAAAGATTATTGAGTGTAGGTTTAGTATTTTCTTTAGCTTTTTTACTAAATATGCTAGGTTGTGGTGGAGGAGGTGGAGGAGGGACTGTGCCATCTCTTACACCAACTCCTACACCAGTAACACAGAGTAGCTCCATTTCTGGCTATGTATATTTACCAAAACAACCTTTAAGTGGCAGTATAAGAGCACTGCAAGAAGGGGACCAGGATAGTGGAGCCATTATTGTAGAAGACCCATCTGAAGCTCCAGAAGGTTATGAGCCTGGAGAGGGAGTATATGTTGGAATTGAAGGTGGAGAGGGAGAAGAAACTGATGAAAATGGATATTTTGAAATTCCTGCTCCACCAAGTGACTCAGATGAAGATCAAATAAATATAATTATAGACCCTTCTAACCGTTACCCGGCATTTATGCCAGTTATAATGCCTATACTAATACCCCAACCAACACTTTTACCTGTAGACGAAGTAGCCAGGCTAGTAATTATTCCTAGAAAAGCTCTAATTCCTGTAGGAAGGTCTTTACAATTCTGGGCTTTTGGTGTAGATAGTAATGGAGTGCCTTTTAGAGTACCTCAAAACCAGATAGTCTGGTCTATGAATGGAGATATTGGGAATATTACTTCACACGGTTTGTTTACAGCAGATAAATCTGGTATAGGTCAAATAGTAGCTACCCTAAAGGAAACAAGTTTAATAGGTTATGGAACTATTAAGGTATTTAACCCTGATGATATAGCTTCTCTTTATGGAAAAATTACCGATGCAGAAGGAAACCCTGTAGAAGGTGCTCATGTTTTTGTTAGCGGAGTTGAATTTGGAGCAGTAACTGGACCTTTTGGTAATTATCTTTTCCCAAGAGTTCCTCCAAATGAAGAATTAGAGGTTAGCGTAATTTTCAATGGAAGACTTGTAGCTTATATTGATGGAGAATATGATGAGGAGGGTAACTGGCAACCTCTAGAAGTAGCGCCCGGAGAAAGAAAGAAATTGGATATTCAACTGGGAGAAGTTTCAAAAACCCCCACTCCTCTTCCTTCCGAAGTAACCCTTAAAGGATATATTTTAGCACCTGAAGAGTTGCTGTCAGCTTCTCAGGCACAGGACCCTGAAACAGGAATTATGTTTATTCCAAAAGATATATATGATAATCTGGAAGAACCTCCTGCTGGCTATGTGCCTTTAGTAGGTGTAAAGGTGTGGGTCGGAGAAGATGAAGAGAACTTTACTCTTACTGATGGAGAGGGTTATTTTACACTTCAAGTAACTCCCAGTGAAGATAAAGAGGAAACAGCTATCTTATATATTGATCCTACCGAAAAATATCCAGAGCTTGGAGTTATAGCTTTAGAAATAATAATACCTTATCCACACGAAAATGCACCTGCTACCTTTTCCAAATTAATTGTTATTCCTGAAAGAATTGTAGTAAGAAAAGGCAAATACCTTTTATACAATGCTTATGGAATTGATGGGTTTGGAAGACCTTTCTGGGTGCCACCTCAAAGTATCACCTGGGCTTTGAATGGAGCGGTAGGAACTATTACCTCTTATGGTTTATTCCATGCTACTGCGGCAGGGCAGGGTACTGTTGTAGCTACTGTACAGGGGGGGAAACCTTTAATAGGCTATGGAAATGTAAAAGTAATTGAGCCGCAAGCTGCTACTTCTATATTTGGACGAGTAACAGACACGGACGGAAATCCAATTCCTCGTGCGATACTATTTATAACTGGTGTACCTTATGGTGTAGTTAGCGGTCCACAAGGTGGGTACTTATTTCCTCTAGTACCTTCGGAAAGAGAACTTGAGATTACTGTGATGCTTAACGGGCATATAGTTGCTTATATTGATTCTATGGAAGATGAAAATGGCAATCTAATCCCTATAGTATTAGAGCCCGGCGAGCGTAAGCAGATTAATATTAAACTAAATATTCAAGAAGGTTTCTGGGGGTATTAAAAAATACTTTTCAGTTTCATGTAGCCTGGAAGGGCAATACCCTTCCAGGCTTTTTTATTTGTAAAGGAAGAAGGTTACAGAGGACTTTTTTTATATATAATGAATACTTTATTTATTAAGCTCTAATTATTCAGGAGGTTAAAAGATATGAAAGATGAAAAAAAACTAGATGCAGAAGAAGAATTTACATTTCCAAAAGCAATAAGCTTTTTAGAAAGTAGAGATTTAAAACTCGTTAAAGAAGCCAAACAATGGTTATTAGAAAAAAAAGACGAGTCTTTACCATTCTTAATAGAAGCATTAAATTCTCCTTCAGAAGAAGTAAGAACTTATGCCTGTGAATTACTTGGGAAACTTAATATAAAAGAAGCTTCCCCTCACCTTGAGAGTTTGTTTTTAAAAGAGCCAATAGAAGAAGTAAGAATTGCAGCAATAGAGGCTTTAAAAAATATTAAAAATCCCAGTTCTATAAAGGTATTTGAGAAGGCTCTATTAGAAGATAGAGAGGAATGGGTGAGATGGATTGCAGCAGAAGCTCTGGGAGAATTTAGTTTACCTGAGGTAGTGCCTACTTTGATTTCTGCTTTAGAAGATGAACACGAAAAGGTAGTATATAATGCTGTTACTGCTCTTGGGAAAATTGCCACTCCCGAGGCTATTAAAGCACTTGTGGGAGCTTTAAGACATCCTGATTGGGATGTGCGACATAATGCACGTGGTACTTTAATTGAAATAGGAGAAAAAGCAATAGATCCACTAATAAATATCTTAAAAGACAAAGAAAGTTTTATGAGAGAATATGCTATAAGTATTCTGGGTGATATTGGAAATACACGAGCAGCTGCTCCAATATGTGAACTCCTCTGGAACGAACCGGATGAATGGGTTAGGTGGCGATGTATAGAAGCACTGGCTATATTCAAACAACCTGAATCTATAAAAGTTTTAATTCGCTCTTTAACTGACATAAGCCCGAGGGTAAGGGAAAGTGCAGTGATAGCTTTAAGCGTTTTTAAAGATGAAAGAATTTTACCTGCACTTATGAGAGCTTATAATTACGAAAATGACCCAGAAATTGCAACTAGAATAAAAGAAGTAATAAATAAATTAGGAGGAAGGGTATAGCTTCGCTAAATAAAAAATTGCAGGGTCTTGCAGTATGTGGAGAAAACAACTCTTATTAAACAGTTAATTAATATTTTGTTAGGCTAAGAACTAACTGTTTTTATGGAGAGAAGAAATGCTTCTTGGATGCGTATAGGATTTTAAAGGTAAAGAATTTTTTAAAAAAGTAAAAAGATAAGTTTATTTAAAATTACAAGGGGAAATTACAGAGAAGTTTTAAACAAAGTTTTACTTTCCCTTGACTAGAAAGTCTTTCCATTATAAAATATACTCAATGAAAGAAGCAGGTTTATTACGACCGGATGTACCTCAATTAGAAATCTTACTCCCGGAGAATATTATTGATTTAGATGAAATTAAAAAAGGCGAGTTAAAAATATTCTGGGTAAAAATAAAAAATGTAGGTTCAGAAGTTTTAGATGTTCGTATAAAACCAGAGCATAAAGACTTTTGGGTAGAGCCAGATAAAGTAACTCTTGGGGCTGGAGAAATAGGTAAATTTAAGATTATTTTTGAAAATCAAACTCAACCAGAAGGGGATTTCGCACATGTTTTAGAAGTAATTTCTAATGATGCTTTAGAGAAAAGAAAATACATCTCTGTAACAGGCACAATATTACCCGAGCCAATAGAAATTGTGCTTAATCCTTCCAAGATAGATTTAGGTTCTATCCTTTCTAATCAAATTGCTCAATTTAAAGTAGAGTTAAGTTATACTGGAGATATTAAAGACTGGAGCGTGAAACTTCCTTCTTCTATTCAGCAAGAAGCTGTTAAGTGGGAGTTTATAAAATCTCTTAAAAAGCTTTTCTTGAAAATTGCTATTAATACAAGTTATTTTGCTACTAAGGAACATAGTTTAATTTTAAC
>Ga0123519_10000366_pt1 | contig 79310 bp, 75 predicted proteins | sample YelNatPaOPRAMG02_FD_87396 | JGI IMG/M metagenome (GOLD analysis project Ga0123519, IMG submission 87396) | Hot spring microbial communities from Yellowstone National Park - Yellowstone National Park OP-RAMG-02 (version 2) | ecosystem: Environmental > Aquatic > Thermal springs > Hot (42-90C) ...
CTTCAACCACCAGCAAGTTATATTTTCGGGCAATTTCATTTATCCTATCCATCTCGGCACAATAGCCCATCAAATGAACCGGATTTATTGCCAGATAATCTTCAATATCTCTGGCTTGTTGTAAATGTTTTTCTATCGCCTCCGGAGTAATAACAAATTTCTCCGCATCAATATCCACATAGACCGGTTCTAATCCCGCTAAAACCAGGGCATTGCTGGTGGCAATATAAGTAACCGGAGCAGTAATAACTTTTTTCCGGCGGGAATATTTTTTCTGACAGCGCAGCGCCGACCAGCCAACCAGAAGAGCCGATGTTCCCGAACTTAAAGCTACGGCATATCTGGTGCCGACATAATTTGCCCACAATTTTTCAAACTCTCTGGTCTTTTTCCACTCGGAAACCCGGCCCAGATCCAGAACTTCCATCACCGCTTTTTTCTCATCACTCCCCAGATGAAAATCACCGACAAAAATTCTTTTTTTCATAAATTTATGGTCAGTCCATCATAACTGGCAAAAGTATTGGAAAAAATTTTTCGGGCAACCTTCTGGGCAAGCATTCGCGCTTTTTTCGTCTGATAAAAATGGGCATCAAAATGGGTAAGAATAAGTTTTTTCACTTTTGCTTTTCGGGCAACCCGGGCAGCAGTTTCCGGATTGAGATGGGGCCAGACCGAAGATTTCTGCCCCGGGCGATAGGCACACTCGGCAATAAACAAATCGGCATTTTCCGCCAGTTGATATAACCCTGGACATTCGCCGGTATCCGGGCCGTAGGCAATGATTTTCCCCTCCACCTTCAGCCGGTAGCCCCAGCAGTCGGTCACATGAAACAATTTCCTGGTCTCAACCAGAAAAGGAAAACTCCCGGCCGCCACCTCGCTTAAATCCACTGGATATTTTATATCCCGCAGGGGCATAGTATAGGGTTGACGAATTATATTTTGAAAAATTTTTTTTGTCCCGAAAGGAACAATAATTTTTAAGCCGGATGGGAAATTAAACTTTTCCAGACTATGCAACCCAAAGATATGGTCCAGATGAAAATGACTTAAAAAAAGATAGACCGGTTTTTTGTCTTTTATATACCGGTCAAGTTTGTAAAGGCCGTTGCCAGCATCCAGAACAATATGGGCATTTGTCGTCTGGAGCAAAATACAGATAGTATCACCGGTTCGGGTATCGTACCAGCCATTTGTCCCTAAAAAAATGACCTTCATTTATTTTCACTTTTTCAGTCGTTTAAGGTCTTCTTGAACCATCATTTCCACCAGTTGCCGGAAATTGACTTTCGGCTTCCAGCCAAGTTTGCTGCGGGCTTTTGTCGCATCGCCAATAAGCAAATCCACCTCCGCCGGGCGATAGAACTCTTTATCAACCACCACATATCTTTGCCAGTCCAGGTTCAGATAAGCAAAGGCCGCCTCAATAAATTCTTTCACTGAATGGGTTTCACCAGTGGCTATCACATAATCATCGGGCTGGTCTTGTTGTAACATCAACCACATCGCCTCCACAAAATCGCCGGCAAAACCCCAGTCCCTTTTCGCTTCTAAATTACCCATCCGCAGTTCTTTCGCCAGCCCCAGTTTTATTCTAACTGCCCCATCGGTTATTTTTCTGGTGACAAACTCTAAACCACGCCGGGGAGATTCGTGATTAAAACAAATTCCCGAACAGGCAAAAATGTTATAACTTTCCCGGTAGTTCACGGTAATATAATGAGCAAAAGTTTTGGCCACCCCATAGGGACTGCGGGGATAAAACGGAGTGGTTTCTTTCTGGGGAACCTCCCGCACCCGACCGAACATTTCCGACGAAGATGCCTGATAAAATTTTGTGTCAGGTTTATTCTTTCTGATAGCTTCCAGCAGTTTCAAAACCCCGAGAGCCGTTACCTCCGCTGTAAGAATTGGCTGTTTCCAGGAGGCCGGGACAAATGACTGGGCCGCTAAATTATAGACCTCATCAGGTTTTACCTGCCGGATTGCCTCATCCAGTGATGTCTGGTCATTCAAGTCGCCAGAGATAAACTTAATCTTTTCCCGGATATGCTCAATCCGGTCATAATTTTCTAAAGAAAGACGCCTTACCAGGCCATAGACCTCATAGCCCTTATCCAGTAAAAGTTCCGCCAGATATGAACCATCCTGACCAGAAATTCCAGTGATGAGTGCCTTTTTCATTGGGCAATCCTTTTTTTATCCAGATATTCCTGAAGAAAAGCCCAGAAAATACCAAGCAAAAGTCCCAAAACCAGTCCCACCATTACCACTTTTCGTCGGGAATTTACCGGAATAGTATCAGAGTGAGGGGGAATGTCCAGAATAGTTGGTTCGTTGGAAAAGCGATAAAACTCCGACTCCAGGCGAAAGACATTCCGGCTTCTGGCCAGTTCCTGGCGATAATTTTCTAATTGTTCTTCGGCTTTTTTAAAAATTTTTTGATGACGCAAAATTACCTGTCGGGCGACAACCTCACCCAACCGTTCGGCCTCTTCGGGATTCAGCCCGAAAGTATTTAATACCAACTGGCGACCCTGGCCGCTAACCTCTATATTATTTTTAAGAGATATCACCTCTTCGGGCTCGGCTTTTTTTCCGCTAAATTGCGCAAATGTTTCCTGTAAGAAAACTGGACTGGTTACTACATTTTTTATCGCGGCAATATCTTCTATCGGTTGAGTCCCCACCCGGCCCAGTAAAAGAATTGCCTCGGCTTTATAGCGATGAGGTTGCAGCAATGCCAGAATAACCGAAAGCCCGCCAGCAATCAAGACCACCCAGGCAATTGCCGACCATCTTTTCTTCAGTACCGCAACAATTTCCCATAAATCAATTTCTTCCTCATAATTTTCGGTCATTTCTTTTCACCCTTTTTTATTTCTTTTGCCTCCGCTTCTTTTTTTTCCTCTCCGCCAAAATATTTATTCCGGATTTTTTTCTCTATCTCGGCGGTTATCGTCGGATTTTCCCGTAAATAGACCAGCGCCGCATCCCGCCCCTGACCAAGACGGGTCTCACCATAGAGATAGAAATGGCCGCTTTTCTCAACAATCCCTTCGGCCACTCCCATATCCAGCAAATATCCTTCCTGATTTACCCCCTGACCATAGTATATCTCAAATTCCGCCTGGCGAAATGGTGGAGCAACCTTATTCTTTACCACCTTTACCCGCACCTTGTTCCCAATAACCTCTTCGCCTTTTTTGATTGATTCAATCCGTCGGATATCCAGACGAACCGAAGAATAAAATTTCAGAGCCAGTCCGCCCGGAGTAGTCTCGGGATTTCCCCACATCACCCCGATTTTCTGCCGCAACTGATTGATAAAAATTATTGAGGTTTTGGATTTACTGATAGTCGCCGTGAGTTTTCTCAATGCCTGAGACATCAAACGGGCCTGCAAACCAACATGGGCATCACCCATATCTCCTTCAATCTCGGCTTTGGGAACCAGAGCGGCCACGCTGTCCACCACAATTATATCCACTGCTCCCGAGCGCACTAACTTATCCGCAATTTCCAGGGCCTGCTCGCCGGAATCCGGCTGGGATATCAAAAGATTATCAATATCTACCCCTAAACTTTTGGCATAAATCGGGTCCATCGCATGCTCGGCATCAATAAATGCGGCAATGCCACCAGCTTTCTGGGCCTGGGCAACAATACAAAGAGAGAGGGTGGTTTTGCCCGACGATTCCGGACCAAAAATCTCAATCACCCGACCACGGGGAATACCACCCACGCCAATTGCCACATCCAGCGGTAAAACCCCGGTTGGTATTGCTTCCACCGGGGTCTTGGCATGCTTTTCCCCAAGCCGCATAATCGCCTCTTTGCCAAAATCCTTCTCAATCTGCGACAGCGCCAGTTGTAATGCTTTTAACTTCTCGTCTCTGCTCATAAACATTTCTCCCCTTTCTTTTTATTTTCCCTCCGGTCATCTCCGGTTATTTTTCCGGAAAAAACCCTCTTTCTATGTCTTTATATTATATCAAATTATCCCGCGAAAATACTCAATGGTATTCTTCAGACCCTCGGTCAGCGAAATTTTCGGGTGCCAGCCAAGTTTTTTCCTGGCCAGACTAATATCCGGACGGCGCTGCCTGGGGTCATCTGCTGGCCGGGGTTTAAAGACAATCTTACTTTTGCTTCCAGTCAAATTTTTAATTATCCGGGCAAACTCTATTATCGGAATTTCCTCGGGATTTCCCAGATTTACCGGGGATTTTACATCCGAAATCAACAACTTATACAAACCTTCAACCAGATCACTCACATAACAGAAACTGCGGGTCTGAGTTCCGTCGCCATAGACCGTAATCGGTTTATTATTCAATGCCTGATAGATAAAATTCGGCACCACCCGGCCATCATTCAGGCGCATTCGTGGCCCGTAAGTATTGAATATTCGGGCAATCCTGACGGAAAGTTTATGATAACGTTGATAAGCCATGGCCATTGCTTCGGCAAAGCGCTTGGCCTCGTCATAGACCCCGCGGATACCTATCGGATTGACATTGCCCCAATAACTTTCTTTCTGGGGATGAACCAGCGGATCGCCATAGACCTCGGAAGTTGAGGCCAGCAAATACCGGGCCTTTTTTGCCAGAGCCAATCCCAGGGTTTTATGGGTTCCGAGTGCGCCAACCTTTAAGGTCGGAATCGGCAATTTCAAATAATCCACCGGACTGGCCGGAGAAGCCAGATGAAGTACCGCATCCACCCGGCCGGCAATATAAAGATAGTCCACAACATTGTATTTGATGAACTGGAAATTTCTATTTTTGAACAAATGTTCAATATTATCAATATTACCAGTAATCAGGTTATCCAGCACCACCACTTCCCAGCCCTTCTTTAACAAATACTCACTCAGATGACTGCCAATAAATCCCGCACCACCGGTTATTACCGCTCGCATTTATTTCCTCCCGATTGACAGATAGATAAATCCGGCCTGGCGAACCATTTCCGGGTCAAAGATATTCCGTCCATCTATAATTATCGGCTGTCTCATCAATTTTTTGACCCGGGCAAAATCAATTTTCCGGAATTCATCCCATTCGGTCAAAATCGCCAGACAATCAGCGCCCTTAGCCACCTCGTAGAGACTGCGGCCGTATTTTATCTCTGGCATTATTTTTCTGGCCCGGATCATCGCCACCGGGTCATAGGCCTGAATCTTTGCCCCCTTTTTTTCTAAACTGCTGATAATATCCAGTGATGGGGCAAAGCGCAGGTCATCGGTATCTGGCTTAAACGCCAGCCCGAGAACCGCAATGGTCTTATCCTTTAAGACCCACAGGGTATCTTCAATCTTCTGGACGAACAATTGTTTCTGTCGTTCATTAATCTCTTTAACCGCCCGCAGCAAATCAAAATCATAGCCCACCTGCCGGGAAATATGATAAAACGCCTCCAGATCTTTGGGAAAACAAAAACCACCAAAACCAATCCCGGCTTTCAAAAAACTTTTGCCAATCCTTTTATCCAGACCAATTCCTTCCGCCACTTTCTCAATATCGGCTCCGACCCGCTCACAGATATTGGCCACCCCGTTGATAAAAGATATCTTCATTGCCAGAAAAGAATTGCTGGCGTGTTTAATTAACTCGGCACTTTTGACATCAGTTACCAGAATCGGGCATTTCAGCGGTTGATAAATCGTTCGCAGAATTTCTGCCGCCCGGGTACTGTTAACTCCAATTACCACCCGATCGGGATGCAAAAAGTCATTGACCGCACTGCCTTCCCGCAAAAACTCCGGATTGGAGGCAACATCAAAAGGAATGTTTTTGCGAATAAATCGGGAAATAGTGGTAGCAACCCTTTCGCCGGTCTCCACCGGAACCGTTGATTTTTCCACGATCAATTTATAACTGCGGATTGCCCGGGCAATCTGGCGGGCGACATTTTCAATCGCCGACAAATCCGCCGAACCATCCGGCAGGGGAGGGGTGCCTACCGCAATAAAAATAACTTCAGATTTCTTGACCCCTTCGGCTAAATCAGTGGTAAAACTAATCCGGCCTTTCTGACGACATTCTAAAAGCAATTTTTCCAGACCGGGTTCGTAAATCGGCACCACCCCTTTTTTCAGGGCCTGAATTTTTTCCCGATCATTATCCACGCAGATAACCCGGTTGCCCAGATGAGCAAAACAAACACCCGTCACTAAACCAACATAGCCACTGCCCACTACGGCTATTCTATACATCCTGGTCATTTCCTCCTTAGAACATACTTCCGATAGTAAAATAGAACTGACTCAACTCCTCACCGGGTTTATGGTTCAGACCATAGCCCCAATCCAGACGCAGGGGAAAGACCGGAGTGACAAAGCGAATGCCGAAACCAAGTCCGGTATGCAACAGGTCGTCGGCCGAACCAGTGGTAAAGCGCATATCCTCAAAATGCCGCCAGGCCCCACCGATATCAAAAAACAGCGCTCCCTGTAAAATGGTGCGGTTATTTTCCTGGACGATGGGAAATTTGTATTCTATATTGCCAACCAGCATTGCCCGGCCGCCTTCAATCGGGCCGATTTCCCCGCGATACTTATAGCCCCGGACGGTCTCGCCTCCACCAACATAAAATTTCTCATAAATCGGCACATCTTCCGAAGGTAGAAAACTGTTTATCCAGGCAATCTGACCATTGACCGAAAAAACAAATTTCCAGAAACTTGGCCAGAACCAGGAACTCCGGGCAATACTTTTAATATAGTTGATACTGCCCCCAAAAGGCCCGCCGGCAATCTCCAGCCCAAATGCCTGGCGATTTCCTCTGGTCGCATCAAAGATATTATCCCGGCTGTCCCAGACAATCTGGGAGTTAAGGCTGGAGGTTACATCCCGGGAATTTTGAATATCGCTAACAACACTATCCCGAATTTCCACATCGGCATAAGTATAGGTAAAATACAGATTCAGATATTCACTCAGCCGCGGCCCCAGACCGGCCGAGCCACCCCGTCGCATTTCCTTATAAGCAGAATAGATTGTCCCGTAGTCTCGCTGAAGTTCAGTATTAAAAATTCGCAATTGTAAACTGGTTGGCTTGTTTAAAAACCATGGTTCGGTCCAGGATATATCATAATTTTGCCGCCGGGCCCCAAACTCCCAGGAAAGATTCAGGCGCTGGGCCCGCCCTAAAAGATTTAAGTGTTGTATCTGCATTGTCCCGTAAAGCTGGTCCAGAGAAGAATAGCCCATCCCGGCCGAAAGCATTCCCGGTTTCCCCTCGGTGATGTTCACTAAAAGATCGGCTACATTATACTCAGCAGTCGGAGAAATCCGCGGTTCCACCCCATCCAGAAAACCTAAGTTATACAATCGTTCAATGCTCCGCCGGAGCCGGTCGGCCCGAAATGGGTCGCCTTCTTTTAAGAGAATTTCCCGCCGGATAACATATTCCTTGGTAAAGGTTAACCCTTCAATATAAATATTTCCGACATAGAGCAAAACTCCTTCCGTGATGTCTAACTCAATATCAATAATTCCCTCTCCGGCTCTGGCCGCGGCTAAATGCTTTAAGTTTACCTCCACCCGGGCCTGTAAATATCCCCGGTCGGCATAGGCCTGAAGAATATTGTTTTTGGTCTCTTCCACGGTCTTTTCCTGATAAATTTTTCCCGGTTTTATCCGGACAAGTTCTTTCAATTCTTTGGAAGTTATCACGCTATTGCCCGCAAAATCTATCCGGCCAACCGTATAGCGCCGGCCTTCCGCTACCTCCAGAGAGATATTTACCAGCCCTTTCTCTTTATCTACTATCAACGTGGGCGAAGAAACCACTACCTCTTCATAACCGCGATTCCGATAAAACTCGCTAATCGCCTTAAGCCCTTCATCAAGTTCGCTTTGTTTATATATACTTTTCTTTTTCAATTTAATCAATCCGGCAATTTTTTTGTGGGAAAAATTCTGCGGGCCAGCGACTGAAACACTTCCCACCCGCAATTGTTTACCTTCATTAATCAAAAACGAAACCTCGGCAATATTGGTCTCCGGATTTAGCGAGAGATAACTTTCTACACTACAGTCCGCATAGCCCTCCTCCCGATACAGATTAACAATTTTCTCTTCGCTTTCTTTTATTCGCGGGTTATCCAGATATTCATTTTCCTTAAAAGATACATTGTCCAGCAGTTTCCCTCTGGAAATTTTTTTGTTGCCCTTAAACAAAATTTTTTTGACCAGCGGTTTTTCCACCACCTGAAAATTAACCAGATAAGTTACGGTATCCACGCTGACCGCCACATCATTAAAATAATTCAACTCCATAATCCGGCTGATATCCTGGCGAACAACATTTTCGTCGTAAGGATGATTCTTTTTGGTTTTTAACTGGCCCCGAACAACTTTTTCTTTGACATTTTTTAATCCGGAGATTAAAATTTCAGACACTATTGGTCCGGAGGTAAAATTTGGTCGGCGGGCAAAGGAAACTTGCCGGCACAGGAAAATTGCCAGAAAAATTAGCAGCCATTTTTTAGCCATAATTTATTTATTATAGCATTTTGGTAGAGATTTAATCCAAAAAAAGAGAGTCGGCAGGGGTTGTGGTGCCTTTAAGTGGGATAAGAGCGCAAACCCACGCTCCAGGAAACTTCCTGGAGGGCAATCCTTGAGGCAGGATTGGAAGGAGGCGAACCCATTCTGCCGACTCTAAATTTTAGTTTCGTCCAGAACCGCCGGTTTTATCAAAATATTTTTTTCGGACAAACTATTTTGAAAACTCGCTCCCAGTTCTTTCCGCAATAATTTTCTGGCCCGATGGAGACGGGTGAGCACGGTCATCGGTGAACAATTTAATATCGCGGCAATTTCCTGATACTTAAAACCATATATTTCTTTCAGGATAATTGTCTGCCGGAAATACCGGGGAAGCGTTCTTATCGCCCGCCAGACTATCTCTTTAATATAATTTTGTTGCTGCCGGTCTTCCGCCGTCAGCTGGTCCAGCCGGGTGACTGTGCGGTCGGAATCGTCGCCCGCACTGGAATCGTCCAGAGAAAACCGGGGGAGTTTTTTTTGCTGACGGAAATACTCCCAGCAAAAATTTTTACAGATCCGGTAGAGATAGGTAAAGAACTGACTTTGCCGACGAAATTTTTTCAGGTTCTGGTAAGCGGCAACAAAAGTATCGGCGACAATATCCCGGGCATCTTCTTCGGACCTAACCAGCATCATCGCCAGAGAAAAAAGCCGACTTTGATATAACCGGACTATTTCGGAAAACTTCTCCCGATCATTGCCGTCCACAATCTGCTGGATAAGTTTTTCAACCTCTTTGTTTTCGGCCGCATTGCCGACCGACAAATTAATTCGCATTATTTTCCACCATCAACAAATTTATAGCCAACCCCCACCACAGTCTGAATTTTCTGTCCGGCCGGGCCAAGTTTTTTCCGCAGTGATTCAATATGTTTGTCAATAGTGCGCGAGAGCGTCCCGGGACAATAGCCCCAGATTTCTTCCAGTAATTGCTGGCGATTGAATACCAGATTGCGCCTTTTCGCCAGAACCAGTAAAATTTTAAATTCGGTATTGGTTAATTCAACCGGCTGCCCCCGGATTCTTGCCAGATGCTGGCGTTCGTCTATTTCCAGAACACCGGAGCAAATCAGCGCCGGTCTTTCCTCCCCATCGGTCTTTCCGGTCTGCCAGCGCCGGCGTCGCAGAAGCGCCTCCACCCGGGCCAGAAGGATGTCTTTGTTGAACGGTTTAACAATATAATCATCGGCCAGATAATCGTTGAGCCCGCGGACAATATCCAGCGAGGTCTTATAGCGCCCGCTGATGAGAATAACCGGCAGATTTTTATTTTCCTGCCGGACAATCTTTAACAGATCCCAGCCCGATACCCCGGGCAAATTCAAATCCATAATCAGCAGATCCGGTTGACTGGTGCGAATTTTCACCAGACCGCTATCCGCATCGTCAGCGGTAACTACGGAATGGCCGGCCATCTCCAGAATATGTCTGGTCAACTCCAGAATATCCGGTTCATCATCAATAATCAGGACCTTACCCATAAAATTTTCTATCTTAAATTTTAAAATTAAATCTTCTCTTTTACAATAGAGATTTCGGGCAAATTTTTCGCCCAAAAGTCCTATGGGTCTTTTGTCTAACCAATTACCCGAAAGTCCTATCAAGGGGAAAAGCCCCTAAAGCGGGAAAAATTTGGTATAATAATAACAATGGAGCCAAAAAATAAAAAGATCAATTCTTCAGCAAATCCGACGGAAAACCACTGGCTTTCGCTTATCCCAACAATCATCGCGGCCCTTACCCTTTTTCTGGTGCCAATTTTTCTTGATATAAAACTGGTTCGACCAAAATTACTGGTTCTGGAAATCGGAGTTTTTGTCTTTTTCTTCTTTTATCTTTTCACCGCCGTTTTAAAATCACCTTTGCAGGTCAAAAAAAGCCCCCTGAACTTACCCCTGCTGGTCTATGGAATTTTTTCCGGACTTTACTACTATCTTACTCCGGACCGGCCACTGGCGCTGAGTGAACTGCAGCGAATAGTGCTGTGCCTGACCATCTTTTATGGCCTTAGCAACATCCTCAAAAATAATCTTCAACGCCGGTTGGTTCTCAACGGCTGGCTGGCCGGCGGATTTCTGGCCATCATTTATGGACTACTCCAGCACTCCGGCGGGATATATCTTCTGGAAGTGCCGCGAATGGGACGAATAATGTCGACTTTCGGCAACCCGATATTTTTCGGCGCCTATCTGGTGATAACCCTGCCGATACTTCTGGGATTTTATCTTTACTACCAGACTGAACACCCGGCCAGAAAATCCGGATATAAACTCTATCTTTTGCTGGTGTTCGGACTCGGACTAATTGCGCTTTTTTATACTCAGACCCGGGCGGCCTGGCTGGGTTTTACTGGAGCAATTTTGTTTTTTGTGGCTGCTACGGTTTATGAATATTACCAGAGTATCAAGGATGTCCAGCGACGGAAAAAATGGCGGTATAATTTTTTGCTTCTGGTGGTTTCCGGATTTATTCTGATTGCCATATTTGGCTATTGGACCCGGGCGGTCTGGCAGCGACAACAGGGACACTTATTAATCTGGCGGGACTCCTTAAAAATGTGGCTGGACCATCCCTGGCTGGGAACCGGGCCGGGAACCTTTCATATCTATTTTCCCTCTTATGCCTCGGCTGAACTTCTGGCCATCTGGCCCCAGCAACAGCAGATTGTCAATGATGCCCATAATGAATTTTTACAAATTTTAGTGGAGACCGGCCTGGTCGGTTTCGGCCTTTATCTTTTCTGGCTGGTGGTTTTCTTCAGTGGATTAAAGAAATTTTCAGTCAGCCACTCAGAAAAATACCTTCTGCGGGGATTAACGGCCGCGGTCATTGGTTTACTCATCCAGAACTTTTTTAGCGTAGATATGCGCTTTATCATCTCCGCCGCTTATCTTTTTATCGCGGTGGCCATTATCCATTCTTTCAACAGCCAGTATCATCAGAAAGAAATTCCCGATTTCGGCAAAATTCTTCTGGCCACCGGAGTGATTCTCCTGGCAATAATTGTCGGCCGCCAGATGTTGAAACCATTCATTGCCCAGCAAAAAGAAAGTCAGTCGGTTGATTTCTTTCAGCAGCAAATTCTGGAGCCAGCAAAAACAATCGCCGAACTGGAAAAATTGAGTCAACAATATCCGGACAATCCCCTGGTCTGGGAAAAACTTGGCTGGACCTATGCCAAAGAAATAAAAAATCCCCGGGATAACCGGATAAACCTAACAATGGCGGAAAAGGCCATTGCCGCCTATCAAACCGCCATTCGTCTTCAACCGACCAATGCCGGGCCATATAACAATATCGGCAATATCTATTTTACTATCGGGCAAACATCTCCGGCTATTAATTACTGGCAGAAAGCGATTGAAATCAATCCGCGCTTGATTGATGCCCGGCTCAATCTGGCAACCCTTTATTATCTCAAAGGGCAACTCCGTCCAGCTTCGGAACAATTGAAAACTGTTTTACAACTTGACCCGAACAATGAGCGGGCGATAGTTTTATATAAGAAAATGGTAGAATGAATTGCCCACATTTCGGCCAGTGCGGCGGCTGTGCTTATCCCCATCAGGATTTCTGGCAGCAACTGGCGGACAAATTTCAGAAATTCCGTCAGGAAATAACCCCGGTTCTCGGGCCAGGCCAATCGGAAATTTTGCTGGCCCCGCGGGCTTGCGTCAATCAACTTTATTACCGCAACAAGATGGAATTTGCCTTTGGGCAATCCCCCGACGGCCAGCCGCTTCTGGGCCTGCGCCGGAAAAGAAGTTTTCGGGAGGTGGTTAATCTGGATGATTGTCTGCTCTTTGGTCCGGGACTGGCGACAACTCTTAATCTCTGGCGAAACTTTATTCAGGAAAGCAATCGGCCAGTTTACAATCTTTATAACCATCAGGGATTCTGGCGCTATCTGGTAATGCGAAAAAGTTTCTCAACCAATCAGTGGTTAAACATTTTAATCACCACCACCCCCGAAAACAATTTCGCCACTGTCCAGCAAAAACTTGAACAAATGTTCAAAAAATTAAAAAGCAATTTTCCGCCGACCAGCGGGTTGGTCTGGCTGCTCAATGACGGGCTATCCGATACCGCCACCGGTAAAATATTTTCGGTCTTCGGCCAGGAATATCTGACTGAGGAAATAGCCGGAAAAACTTTCCTCATTCATTCCTTAACCTTTTTTCAGATAAATCCGCCGACGCTTAATTTACTCATTCAAACAATCAACGATTGGGTAAAAAATATTTCTTACCGGCAACGGGCCCTGGATTTATACTGCGGGGTCGGGCTGCTCTCGCTTTTTCTGGCCGACTGGTTTGGTTCGGTGAGCGGGGTGGAACTAAACCCCCAGTCCATCCAGAGCGCCATAGAAAATGCCCGGGTCAATAACCAGAAAAATGTCGGATTTTTTAACGCCGATGTCTACGAATATCTGAAAAAAGGCCAAAATAACTTTGACCTGATAGTGGTTGACCCGCCCCGGGCCGGTCTGGGGAAAAAAGTAATTGAACAATTGCTGAAAACCAATTCCCCGACGATAATTTATGTTTCCTGTAATCCCAGAACCCTGGCTGATGACTTAAAAATTCTCACTCCAAAATATAAAATAAAAAAAATCCAGCCGATTGATTTCTTCCCCTATACCCCGCACCTGGAAAGTGTTACCTTACTTACTCTTTGAGAAAAAATTTTTCTCCCTGCCAGAGATTGTCAAAACATCGGGCAAAAAAATCAGCAATTTCCGGAAGATTTACCAGATGAATATTTGCCTCGTGATATAAACATAGTCCGCCGTAAGCCATATTGGCCGAACCGACAAATACGTCGTCGTCAATTACAATCAACTTAGAGTGGGTTATTACTTCCGGCGTGTCAAACCGCACCTCTATCCCCTGAGCGGATAAATAATCCGCCAATTCCCGATTGATTTTACTCAGATACTCCTCGTAATTGCTTTTCTCCAGCAACACCTTCACCGGCACTTTATTCCGGCTGCGCTCAATCAGTGCCTCGTATATCAGGTTCGGCGGACTGTCGGGATAATCCGGATAGTAACGCCAGCCATAGCCGACCGCCAGAATGCGTCTGCGGGCACGAGAAATCGTTTTTTTGAGTTCCGGGAAATAATTGCGGTCCACCGCAACGGCAATATGGGCAAGAGAAAAAAGAGGCATTTCTATTTCCCGGCTGGAATCATCCCACAACTGAAAAAAGTACTTTTCCAGATAGCCGGCAACTTTTGGATTTCGGATTAAAATATTGGTTTCATTATTGTCATCGATCGCCCGATAGGTCAAATTGGTTGAACCGAGCAACACCTTTTCACCGTCAACAACAATCATTTTAGTGTGGAGAAACTTTTTCGGCGAATCCAGCTTTGCCGCTATTCCCCAGCCGGGAAAATAATTTACGCTGCTCTGGTTGCGATCAACCGAGTCCTCCAGCAGCATTTTTATCTTCACCCCGCGACCGGCTGCCCGGTAAAGTTCTTCTTTGATTTTATCGGTAGTCCCGTCGGAGTTAAAGGTAAAGTGAGAGATATAAATACTTTTTTGCGCTGACTTTATCAATTTTAAACACTGCGACAGATACTGGCGATTTATCACCGGTTTTATTTCGGTGCCATCAGCCAGAAACACGGACGGAATTTCGTCTGTCAGAGCCGCTACCGCCGAAAAAAATAACAGGCCCAGAAACAACGTCCGGATTTTCATGAATTTCGCGCTCTTTGGTTTCAATCGGTCAACGCTTTTCTTTCCTTTTTATCCTATCCCAGTTAATCACCACATCTCTAACCGATTTCACTTTGGTCTTGCCAAAAACATGCGGGTGGCGTCTTTTTAACTTTTTTATCAGATGGTCAAGCACGCCGTCAATCGTAAATTTTTTTTCATTTTTCGCCAGCCAGGCGTGAAACATCACCTGTAAAAGTATATCGCCAAGTTCTTCTTTCATCCCGGCAAAATCATTTTTCTTTACCGCCTGAATAAATTCCCGGGTTTCTTCCCGCAAATATTTGATGAGTGATTTATGGGTTTGTTTCCGGTCCCATGGACAGCCCCGCGGTGAGAGTAAAATATCAAATACCCGGCTAAGTTCGGCAAATTTTTTAGACATTTTTAATCCGCTGGACAATTTTTTCCACGCACTTTTTAATCTCTTCTAAGGTAAGCTTATGGGCCGGCGGCGGAAGGTTTAAGGGGTCGGCAATTTCTTCTTCCCCGAATCCGGCATATTCTTTTAGCAAATACAGACGGGAAATTACCGAGGGAAAATTATTTTTCAGGAAATCCCGGTGCCCTTTTTCCATCACCAGAATCAAATCGGCCCAGGAGATATCCTCGGCGCTAATCTGAGTTGATTTATGGTCGGAAAAATCTATTCCCGCTTCGGTCATTACCTCGGCCAGATAGCCATAAATCCGATACTGCGGGTTGGCAGCAATTCCAACTGAGCGCACCGCAATCCCATTAATTTTTTCTTCCGCCAGGATTTTCTTTAACAGTTTTTCGGCAATGACCGAGCGACAGACATTCCCCGTACAGACAAAGAGGATATTCATTTATCGGAGAATTTTTCTGAGGCCAGTTCCCCACCCATCCCCCAATTTTCTTTTTCTACTTCATTAAGTACCACCTGTACCGCCTCGGCCGGACAATTCAGGGAGTTGACCACCGCCGTGGTTACATTCTTAATCAGTTTTTTGCGGGTTTCTTTATCCCGGCCTTTCCACAAATCAATTTTTACCAGTGGCATAATCGCACCTCTCTATCGGGGCGATCCGATTTGAACGGACGACCTCACGGTCCCGAACCGTGCGCTCTAAGCCAGCTGAGCTACGCCCCGAAATTTAAGTCCGCCAGAAAAACTTGATTACCGCCGAGCCGCACTTGATTTCATCGCCGGCATTGAGAAGCACCGGCTGGGTAAGTTTTGTGCCATTATATTCCGGATAGCCCGACTCAATCGGAACCAGCAAATAACCGTCCGGAGTGGTTTTGATTACCGCGGCCATATCCGGACTAAAAATTCCTTTGAGCCGAATGTGGGCGTTCGGCGATTTCCCGATATAGACATTAGCCAGAGCAATGTCATAGTCATTGGTTTCCGGGCTGGCTCCGGTAATTATCAGATAACCTTTGCGTTCCAATTTCTGGGTCTGGGCGATTTTTGCCGGCTCCGGAGCCGCCGCGGATTTGACCGGTTCAGCCGGGACTTCTTTTCTGGGAGCCGGTGCTTCCGGCAGAGGTTTTCCTTCCACTACAAATAAAATATTATGCCGGCCAATTTCAATGATATCCCCGTGGTTGACCTCGGCTTTACTTATCTGGCGGCCATTGAGGTAAGTCCCGTTGGTACTGTTTAAATCCTCAATTTTATATATCTCGCCTTCCCGAGTCAGGCGCAGATGCTGGCCGGAAATCACCGGACTTTCAATCTGTAAATCATTCTCCGGTTTTCTTCCGACGGTAACACTGGTTTTTCCCGTCAGGTCATATTCACTGATTACCGCGTTACCAAAACGCACAATCAACTTGGGCATATTTTTTATTATACCAATAAATTATTTAACTTGTCAACAAAACCGCTACGGTGATATTATCTTTTCCCCCGCGCTCATTGGCCGCATCAATTAATCTTGCGGCAATTGTCCGGGCCGGGTCCGCCGACTGAAAAAAACGAAAAATTTCTTCATCCGCCAGCATCCGGCTCAACCCATCACTACACAGTAAAATATGCTCGCCGGTTTTGATATTTATCTCCCGGACATCTACCACCACGGCCGGTTCTACTCCCAGGGCCCGGGAAAGAATATATTGAATCGGAGAACTGGCCGCCTGTTCTTTGCTAATCAGTCCTTTGTCCTGCTGTTCCTGAACCAGTGTATGGTCAGTGGTTAATTGCTCAATCTTATCCTTTGCTATCAAATAGGCCCGACTGTCTCCGACATTGGCCACCGAGACAATATTCTTTTTTATATCCAGCAGAGCCGCAACAATTGTTGTTCCCATATTTTTCTGGGCCGGGGAAACCGCGGCCTTTTCATAAATCACCTGATTAGCCAGCCGGATTGAGGAAACCAGATAATTGCTATAAACCGAAAGATTTTTATCGGGCTGACCGCCGAAAATTGCTTTCAGGTTCCCGCGGAGATACTTTCTCAGGTTTGCGGCAACAATATCAACCGCCAGTTTACTGGCAACCTCGCCGGCCAGATGTCCACCCATACCATCAGCCACCAGCAAAAAATAATCCTCCGGGGCTACAAAAAAATAATCCTCATTATTGGAGCGAACCCGGCCAACATCAGTCAATCCGGCAATATCTATTTTCATTGGGGCAGTTCCGCCAGACAGCGCCGCAGGTCATCGGCCATTTCCCGGGCATGTTGATAGCGTTGATTGACATCCTTGGCCATGGCCTTATCCAGAACTTTCAAAACCGACTCCGGCACCCGGTCCGGACTGATTTCTCTGGCTGAGCGCGGGTTTTCATTGGTAATCTGATAAAGCAAGGTGGCAATACTATCTCCGGTAAATGGTTTTTCGCCGGTCAAAAGTTCATAGAGAACCACTCCCAGCGAAAAAATATCCGAGCGGCCATCAACCTTTTTACCGGCAATCTGCTCCGGGCTCATATAGGAAGGTGTTCCTAAAACTGTTCCGGTCTGGGTGGCGGATGAGGCAGTTATTCGGGCAATCCCGAAATCAGTGACTTTGATGGTGCCATCCTTTTGAATCATAATATTGGCCGGTTTGATGTCCCGATGAACAATTCCCTGACTATGGGCATAGTCCAGGGCCTCGGCAACGGTTATTATTATTTCCAGAACCTTTTTAACCGGCAGCAAATTTTTCTTATCACTAAATTTTTTCAGGTCCTCACCATCCAGTAATTCCATCGCAATATAGGAAACATCCTGGTCCTCGCCAGCATCATAAATGGTAATAATATTCGGGTGGTTGAGTTTACCGGCACTCTCGGCTTCCCGGAAAAACCGCTGTTTAATTACCTTCATCTGCTCTTCATCCACATCGTCTTCAAACCGCACGGTCTTGATGGCCACCGAACGATTAATCTTCGGGTCCTTGCCGAGATAAACAGTGCCCATCGCCCCCCGGCCGAGTTCTTTCATAACCTCATATCGTCCAAGGGTCGGGGTCTGGATTGCCCCCTCCATCAGAACCGTTCCTTCGGCGGTCTTTTTCAGGCCCGGAGCGCCGAATATCATTGTTTCCCCAACGACTTTTAATTGTTTAACCCGCTCATCAATCCCTTTATATTTTTTATCCACCGTCATAATATGTTCATAGACCGCCGCCGCCTTATTAAACTGCCGCTTGCGTTCAAAATCCAGCGCCAGATTGTAAAGCAGTTCTTTCATCGCCTCATCAATCGGGCATTTCCGGAATTTTTCAAAGGCCATATCCAGCAGCCCCTGGCTCTGAAAAGAAAGCCCGAGCATCTTATTGGTTTCCACCGAATCCGCTTCCACCAGTTCCTTTTTGCGCTCGGTAATAAAGAAACGTTTGGATATTATCACCAGATAGCCAGCGACCAGCAACACCACTGGATAAGAAATTTTTAACCACAGGCCCTGACGGACAAAAGAGAAAATTCCGGCAAACAAAAGAATCAACAGAAGAACGCCACTGGCCAGCGCCCCCAGCCCGGCCCGCAAATTGCCCAGCCCGAACATCAAAAATATTGTCACCACTATCATCATCGCCAGTTCATAATAAAAGGTCCGGCTATCCCGATGGATAAATTGTCCCTGAATAATATCACCCAGGGCAGTAGCGATAATTTCTACCCCCGGCAATGACCGGGCAACCGGGGTCGCCAAAAGTGTCCCCACCCCGGAAGCGGTTACCCCAACCAGAACAATCTTGCCGCCAAAAATTTTTTCGGCCTGAGGAATTTTCTCGCTGAGTAAATCAAAGGCACTGACATACTTAAAACTTTGATAAGGACCGAAATAGTCAATCTTAAAGGAGCTGTCCACATCTAAGGGGATATGATTTTTGCCCAGAAGTATTTCTCCGGAAGTTTTCAGACGAATATCTGATTGCGGGACTCCCAGCCAGGCCGCGGCCAGCGCCAGAGAAAACGAAGGATAAAAACTTTCCCCGAATTGAATCAGGGGAATTTCCCGACGGACAATTCCATCACTATCCGGATAAAGATTGACCTGACCAAGATATTTTGCCTGAGCCAGAAACCGCAGCAGTGGTAAAATTAATCCCTGGGGCTGATTGGGATAAAATTGTCCCTCACGACCAGTGTCTATCTCCTGGACCAGAGCAAATGAAGAGAGCAACACCTGATATTCCGGAGACAATTCGGCCGCGGTATCCATAATTGAATAATACGGCAATACCAGATTATTGGTTTCACTTAAAGCAGCTTCCAGTTGTGAGTCGTTATCCAGCTGGGCAATGGCGGTTTCCAATCTTTCGGACAAATTCTTAAAAATCGCCGCCGAAATTTTTCTCTGATTATTTCCCAGCCATTCGTGAATAGCCACCAGTTCCCCTAAACCGGGATTGGTCTCTGGCTCGGAAAACAGGATATTTAACCCGACCACCTTTGGCCGGCAGGCGGAAATTTTTGCCAGCAACTGGGCGATCAGCCCTCTCGGCCAGGGCCAGCGACCGATATTCTGGATACTATCGTCATCAATCGCGACAATTACCACCGGCGGCGGAACTGTTTTCAGCCGACAGCGAAGGTTCATTCGCCAGTCATAGGTTTTGAGTTCCAGGGTTTCTATCGGGGAAAAACTGGTGAGAAAAAATATCAGAAAAATTACCGACACCAACAGCCCTAAAGTAAAGTCCGCCAGAAAAAATTTTTTCAAATTCAGTGCCCCACTATTTTGTTATTCTAACTAAATAATAGCAAATTCCCTCCGGCTAAATCAAATTCGGGCGGAGTGACAAAAGTCACAGTCGCTTTTCTTTTAGCCAGTTGAGCCGGCCGCCGGCCAGAATTATTTCCCGCTCCTCCGGACTGAGTTTCAAGAAAAATTTTAGAGATAGTGGATTCTTTTTGACACCGATTGTCTCGCTTTTCCCGGATTTGATATCCAGATAGATATCGGGAAAAACCAGTTCATCGTCCGGATTTATCCGGTCATAATCGCCGGGTTGAGAAAATAGCAAAGGAACTATTCCGAAGTTTATAAGGTTGGCCCGGTGAATCCGGGCAAATGTCTCAGCAATTACTATCACTACCCCCAGATAGCGTTGAACCAGCGCCGCATGCTCCCGACTGGAGCCCTGGCCATAGTTTTGCCGGGCAATAACTGCCATTGCCTGATTGGCCGCTTTCAATGCCCTGGCCCGATTGACAAATGTTTTATCTACCGGAGAAAAGGTATATTCGGAAATTGCCTCAATATTGGAACGCAGAGACATTATTCTGGCGCCGCCCGGCAGGATATGATCGGTGGAAATATTATCCCCGAGTTTCAAAACAACTTTTGTCCGGACAATCCCGAAGGGGAAAGCCGAAAATTCCGGCAGGGGCTTGATGTTCGGGCCAAAGGATATATCTTTATCCGGATTATACTGGCGAATAAAAAGATTGTTTCTGGGCAGGGCTTTCGGCAAAATTATTTTTGGCATTCTCGGCCCAAAAACCTTTCGCGGGTCGGTTATTTTTCCGGTCAGGGCCGAGGCCACCGCCACCGCCGGAGATACCAGATAGACCGAAGCGTCTCTGGTTGCCGAGCGCCCGACAAAATTGCGATTAAAAGTCCGCAAAGACACCCCGCCGGAACACGGGGCCTGGCCGATGCCAATGCACGGTCCGCAGGTATTTTCCAGAACCCTGGCTCCGGCCCGAATGATATCGGTCATTGCTCCGGTCTTAATCAGAAGTTCTAACACCGAACGCGAACCCGGCGAGATCGCCAGATCAACCCCCGCCCAAATTCTTTTCCCCTTTAATAGTCGGGAGATCAGAAGCAAATCACTTACCGAAGAATTAGTGCAGGAACCAATCAAAACCTGATTGACCGCAATATCCTTTAACTCTTTCACCGGTCGAACATTATCCGGACTATGCGGACAGGCCGCCAGCGGCTCAATTTCCGAAAGTTCTATCCGGATTGTTTCCTCATAATGGGCATCGGCATCGGCGGTTAAAAAAACAAAATCATTCGGTCGCCGGACAAATTTCAGAAAGTTTCTGGTATTCTCATCACTGGGAAAAATTGAACTGGTTGCGCCCAGCTCCGTTCCCATATTGCTAATAGTGGCTCGCTCATAAACACTTAAATTTTTCAGGCCTTCTCCCGAATACTCAAAAATTTTTCCCACCCCGCCTTTGACCGACAACCGGCGCAAAATCTCCAGAATAACATCTTTGGCACTAGCCCAGTTTTTCAATTTCCCGGTCAAAACCACCCGGACAATCTCGGGCATTGCCAGACTTAAAGGTTGCCCGGCCAGCGCCAGACACACATCCATCCCGCCGGCCCCAAAGGCTAACATTCCCGCTCCCCCGGCCGTCGGTGTATGGCTATCCGAACCAATCAGGGTCTTTCCCGGAACGACAAAATTTTCCAGGTGCAGCTGGTGACAGATTCCGTTTCCCGGCGGCGAAAAGATTATCCCGTATTTTTCAGCCACTGATTTCAGAAACCGGTGGTCATCAGCATTTTCAAAGGAAACCTGCAAGGTATTGTGGTCAACATAAGAAACCGAAACTTCGGTCCTCGGCCTTTTCAATCCCAGCGAGATAAACTCCAGATAGGTAAGTGTCCCGGTGGCGTCCTGGGTAAGCGCCTGGTCAATTTTTATTTTGATTGGGGTGTTCGGAGCAATTTCTTTTATTGCTTTTCGTGGCTCAACCAGATGTTTCTGTAAAATTTTTTGGGTGAGATTAAGCCCAGCCATTTTATATGCCACTCCCGTCAGTAAATTCGGCCAGAATTTCTTTCCGTTTATTCTCCAGATATTCGTCAAGTTTTTCCGATATGCCTTCCAGGGATTCAATTTTTTTCAGGCGTTCAACAATCTTTTCCTGTTCCTGTAAGACAAATCTCAGGGCCTCAGCAATCGGGTCAGGAAGTTTACCGTGCTCTAAGGCCTCCAGTTCGGAAGCACTAAATCCCAGACCGACCCGGGCCGGAACCCCAACCGCCGTCGCATGCGCCGGAACATCTCTTATGACCACCGAACCAGCCCCAATTCTGGCGCCTTCACCAATAGTAATTGCTCCCAGGACAATTGCCCCGGCTCCAACCACCACATTGTTTTTCAGGGTCGGGTGACGTTTCTTTTTTTCCAGAGAAGTTCCCCCCAGTACCACTCCCTGATATAGCAAAACATCATCGCCAATCTCAGTGGTCTCACCAATTACCACCCCCATTCCGTGGTCAATAAAAAATCTCCGGCCGATAGTTGCTCCCGGGTGAATCTCCACCCCGGTTAAAAAGCGATTGATATGGGAGATAAAGCGAGCGATGAAAAGCAGTTTTTTTTGCCAGAACCAGTGGGCCAGGCGATGGATCCATACTGCGTGCAGCCCGGGATAGCAGGTAAGAACCTCAATTACCGAGCGGGCAGCCGGGTCACGCTTAAAAACGGTCTGAATGTCTTCTTTAATCCGACTAAGCATAATTTCATATTATATCATTTTTGGATTTTTCCCGAAGCCTTACTGATTATTTCAGGAAAAGATTGGCAAAAAAATAATTGCCAGATAGGCAACTAACATACTGAGAAGACCGATGACCAGGCCGATTTTTAACCACTCCATTGCCGAAACCTTGATTTTTGTCTTTTTATTCAACAGACCCAGGGCGACGATATTGGCGGTTGAGCCAATCAGGGTGATGTTTCCGCCATAGCAGGCGCCGAAAAGCAGGGCCCACCAGAGGGCTTTTAACCGCTCCTGGCCAAAACCGAGAAGGACCGGGATAAAAGAAGAAACTGTTACTGTGTTGTCCAGAACTGAAGAAATTAGGCCACTGGAAAATAAAATTCCTCCGACCAAAAGATTTTTATTCGCTCCGGTTAGTTTTAAAATTTTTTCCGCCAGGATATTACCTATTCCCGAATAGCGCAGCACCCCGGCCTGGGCAAAGAGAAACATAAAAAACAGCAAAGAGAGCCAGTCAACCTTGGTTTCCACAAAGTACTGAAGTTTATGGCGGTAAATAAGCAAAACCAGTCCGGCAAAAATAATCGGGATGATAATTAAAAGGGTGTTTTCCTCCAGGCCGGCCAGCAGTTCCAGTCGGTGGTGTAAGGATATGGCAATTACCGTCAGAGCAAAAATTATTAAACTGGTGCGAATGTGATTGCTGGTGCGAGTAGTAATCAGGTTCTGGAAAAGTTCATTTTCAGTATAGAGGCGCAATTGCTGGTCAATAAATTTTATATATTTCCGGTGCCAGAAAAGAAGCAAAGCAATTACTACCAGCAAAATCAAAAAAGAAGCTGACAGGGCATGGCTGATAAAACTTTCAAAGGTAAGTTTTCCCCGCAGGGCAATTAAAACCCCAATGGGATTTCCCATAACTGTGGTCGCCGAGCCAATATTGGTGCAGAGAACTGAAGAGATTATCAGGGGAGTGGGATTTATCTCCAGCAATTCGGTAAAAAGCAAAATAGTATTTCCCATTATCAAAATGGAGGTGACCTCACCCATTATACCCGAAAGGACAAAAGACAGAATCATCAATATCCCGAAAAGCCGCCGGCCGTTTAAGCCAGCCAGAGTAAGAATTTTACTCACCAGCCAGTTAAAGAGTCCCGCCTCTTCCAGCATGGCCACAATTATCATCATTCCGATTAAGAATAAAATTACATCCAGCGAGGCAAACTGGATAAACTGTTCTAAGTTGATAGCGTGGATTAAAAAAAGCAGCCCCGAGCCGATAAAAATAAAACTCAGGCGTAGTTCCCAGAAAAAAAGTGTTCCCAAAATAGAAGTGACAAATATCCCCAGTATTACACTCTGGCGCAGGTTTAATCCGCAAAAACTACTGCCCAGCACCGCCAGAAAAGACAAAAGTAAAAGGAAAATAATTTTTTTACTCATTCGGACTTATTTTATATTAAAGCAAATTCTTACCCGAAACTAAAAAACCGCGGCGGTTCTCTCCGGCTACCTTTTCGTTTGTTTGACAAAATCTTTTAAAAAATGATATTATATCAAATTATGAACAAACTGGTTTTGAACAAAAATTTTTTTTATTATTCCGGAGAACTTTACGGAGAAAAAATCCCGCTAAAAATAATTGCGGATAAATTCGGAACTCCGACCTTTGTCTATTCCCGAAAACAAATTCAAGAAAACTTAAAAAAATTTCTCCAGGTATTCGGCCAGCCACATCTGGTGGCCTATGCGATGAAGGCCAACAGCAACCGGTCAATCTTGCGGATTGTCCGTCAGATGGGCGCCGGGGTTGATGTAACCTCCGGTGGAGAAATTTATCGGGCGCTCAATGCCGGATTTTCTCCGGATAAAATTGTCTATGCGGGAATTGGCAAAACCAGCCCGGAGATTGAATATGCCTTACAACTGGGAATAAAGATGTTTAATGTGGAGTCCTGGCCGGAAATGCTTAACATCAGCCGGATAGCCGTCCGGAAAAAGAAAATTGCTCCGGTGGCCTGGCGGATAAATCCGGTGGTCCAGGTCCATACCCATAGTTATATTACTACCGGCACTGAACTGGTAAAATTTGGTATTCACCACTCTCAGGCCCTGGACTTCTACCTCCGGGCCAGGCGTCTGCCGGGAATAAAAATTGTCGGGGTTCACTGCCATATCGGTTCCCAGATTACGGAAATTTCTCCATTTGTGGCCACGGCTAAAAAAATAGCCCGGCTGCTGAAGCAATTGGCCGGGGTCGGAATTAAATTAAAGTATGTGGATATGGGCGGCGGCCTGGGAATAAGATACTGTCGGGAAAATCCGCCACAGCCTGCGGAACTTTTTTCGGCTTATAAAAAAATCTTTGCCGGACTTTCTGTAAATTTTATTGTGGAGCCCGGCCGGTTCATCGTCGGAAACAGCGGTATTTTGCTCACCAGAATAATTTATTTTAAAAAGACCCGGGCCAAAAATTTTCTGATTGTTGATGCGGGAATGAATGATTTAATCCGACCGACACTTTATAATGCCTATCATGAAATTATGCCGCTAAATTTAGAAAAAGAAAAAATAACCGCTGATGTGGTCGGACCAATTTGCGAAACCGGTGATTTTCTGGGAAAGAACCGAAAATTAGAAATATCCCCGCAAGAACCTTCGGGAAAACTACTGGCGGTATTTGGGGCCGGGGCTTACGGCTGGGCAATGTCTGGCCAGTACAACTCCCGCAAAAGAGCCGCCGAAGTTTTAATTGATGGGGAAAAAATAAAACTTATTCGCCGTCGGGAAACTAATGCGGATTTAGTGGCTGGTGAAAAATAAAAAATGATTTTGAATTTTGTCAAGATGTCTGGAGCCGGAAACGATTTTATTATGGTGGATAATCGCCAAAAGATTATTCCGGCCAGTCGCTATTCGGTCCTGGCGAAAAAACTCTGCCGGCCCAGGGTGGCTATCGGGGCCGACGGATTAATATTTTTAGAAAAGGGCAAAAAACTGGCTTTGCGGATGCGCTACTTTAATGCCGACGGCAGCGAAGCGGCGATGTGCGGAAATGGTGTCAGATGTCTGGCGGTTTTTGCCTATTTCTCCGGTTATAAAAAAAGAAAATTTGCGCTGGAGACTAAGGCCGGATTAATTTCAGTGACCTTAGGCCATCTGCCAGAGAAATTGCTTTCAAGTCAGGCGGCGGTTGTCCGCGTCAAACTGCCTCCGCCTCAGTCCCTTAAACTGGATTTTTCGCTTAAACTGGATGACGAAACAATAAATGCCAGTTTTCTCAATACCGGAGTTCCCCATACCGTAATTTTTACCGACAATCTTTCCGCCGTAGATGTCAATAATCAGGGAAGAAAAATCCGCTATCATCAAAAATTCGGTCCGGCCGGAACCAATGTAAATTTCGTTCGGGTGATTAACCAGCATAATATCCACATCCGCACCTATGAACGCGGCGTGGAAGCCGAGACCCTAGCCTGTGGCACCGGAGCAACCGCGGCCGCAATACTTTCGGGGATAAAGGGCTTAACCCGACCACCAGTAAAGGTAAAAACCGTCAGCGGAGAAGTTTTACAAATTGACTATCAGCAAACCGGAAGTAAAATAGCCGATGTATATTTAACCGGAAAAGTGCAGGTTAATTTTATCGGGAAAACAGAAATTCAGGAGGTGCAGGTATGAAAAAGCCAGATTTTGTCAGAAAAATTGCTGAAGCGACCGGCTATCCGGCCCAGGAAGTGGACCGGGTTCTGAAAGCCATGGTCCAATGTCTTCAGGAAGCCCTGAAAAATGGCGAGGTGATTTCACTCTCTGGTCTCGGGTCATTCCGGGCAAAATCCCGAAAAGCCAAACCAGCCAGAAATCCGAAAACCGGAGAAATCATTCAGGTTCCGGCTGGAAAAAAGGTATCTTTTAAGCCGACTAATACCCTGCGAAGAATTATCCAGTAAATGAAAAAAGTCAAAATTCGCGGTTTATTTATCATCGCCGGAACAATTTTTCTGTTCTGGGGCGCGCTTATTGCCACCAAGGGTATTTATGACGCTTTCTCCGGTGAACCGGAAGCCAATTATTTTTCCAGTTATAAATGGGAATTTGTCTCCCGGGCTGAGTGGCTGCGCTGGTCCGGACTGGAACTGGTCTATGGATTAAGCAGTTTCGCTCTCGGAATTTATTTAAGAAAGATTGCCAGAAGTTTTGGCGAATATCAGGAGAAAAAAGATGACTGAAAAACTGATCCCGGCTCGTCATCTCCGCAATCTTCCGCCCTATCTTTTCAGTCGGATAAACGCCTTAAAGTTACGGGCCTATGAAAAAAAATTAGATGTGATTGATCTGGCGATGGGCAATCCGGATATCGCCACACCCCGATATATTGTTGATCGCCTGATTGATACCGTCGCCAATCATCCCCGTACCCACCGCTATCCCCAGGCTAAGGGGATGCCCCGGCTGCGGCGCTCAATCGCCCAGTGGATGGCCAATCGTTTCTCGGTTCAACTGGATCCGGAAAAAGAGATTCTGGTCCTGATTGGTTCCAAAGAAGGTATCGCCCATTTATGTATGAGTTATCTCAATCGTGGAGATATTGCTCTGGTCTGTTCTCCGGCCTATCCGGTTCATTTCAATGGGGTTTATCTGGCCGGCGGACGGGTCTATTCAGTTCCCCTGAAACCCGAAAACAAGTATCTTCCGGATATTGAAAAAATACCGAAAAACATCTGCCGACGGGCAAAAATGTTTTTTCTGAACTATCCCAATAATCCGACAACCGCAGTTATTGATGATTTAACTTTCTTAGAAAAAGTTGTCTGGTGGGCCAAAAAATATCAGATTCTGGTCGTCTATGATAACGCCTATTCGGAAATAACCTTTGACGGCTATGTCGCCCCGTCCTTTTTAGAAATCCCCGGCGCCAAAGATATCGGTCTGGAGTTCCACTCGTTTTCCAAAACATTTAATATGGCTGGCTGGCGGCTGGGCTGGGTGGCGGGAAGCGAAAAATTACTCAGCCCGCTGGAAAAGTTTAAGTCCTATCTGGACTATGGTGTTCCGACATTTATCCAGTTAGCCGGCGCCTTTGCCCTGGAAAGTTCTTCTGACCACATCAAGGAACAGACCGAGATTTACCGCCGGCGCCGGGATATAATGGTTACGGGCTTAAACAAAATCGGCTGGCCCGCAACCAGTCCCCGGGCGACAATGTATCTCTGGCTAAAACTGCCGGAAAAATTCCAGGCCCAGGGCTCAATGAAATTCTCGGAAAAGTTGTTAGAAGATACCGGGATTGCAATTTCTCCCGGAGTGGGTTTTGGCCCGGAAGGTGAAGGCTATATCCGGATGGCATTAGTGACTCATGACCGGCGTTTTCACGATGCTTTATTGCGTCTGAAAAAATTTATCAAATAGATTATCAGGAGTAGAATGATGAAAAAATCTATCAACATTGGCATTATCGGACTGGGCACCGTCGGCCGCGGGGTAATTCAACTGCTTCAGCGCAACCGGTCAGCAATTGAGCCCAGGATTGCTGCCCAGTTAAAATTGCGGGCGGTCTGCGACCGGCGGAAATCCCGTTGCCCAAAAGAACTGCTGGATATTTTTTATCCCAACTGGCAAAAGGTAGTGAATGACCCGGAAATAGATATTGTGATTGAACTCATCGGCGGACTGGAGCCGGCCCGGACAATAATCCTGACGGCCCTGAAAAATAAAAAACCGGTGGTCACCGCCAATAAAGCAGTGCTGGCCAATCACTGGTCGGAAATTTTTCACACCGCCCGCCAGTTCCACTCGCTGGTATATTTTGAAGCCAGTGTCGGCGGCGGAATTCCGGTCATTCAGGCAATCAACGAAGGACTGGCGGGAAATTGTTTCAGCCGGATTGTCGGGATATTAAACGGAACAACCAATTACATCCTCACCCAGATGGCTAAAAAACGTCTGGACTTCCGCACCGCTCTTCACTGGGCCCAGAAAAAGGGATTTGCCGAAGCCAACCCCAAAACCGACATCGCCGGAATTGACACCGCTAACAAACTGGCAATCCTGTCTTCACTGGCCTGGAATATCTGGATAAAACCACAAAAAATTTCCGTTGTTGGTATTGAAGGCATAACCTTAATGGATGTGATTTTTGCCGACGAAGAATTCGGTTATGTTCCAAAACTTCTCGGATTGAGCCAGGTCACGAGCGAAGGACTTCTGCTGGTAGTTCGGCCTTTTCTGGTCTCTAAAGACCATCCGTTCAGCAAAGTGGATAACGAATTTAACGCGATTATGATTAAAGGTAATGCAGTCGATGAGGTGATGCTGGTTGGCCGGGGAGCCGGAGCAATGCCGGCGGCCAGTGCCGTGGTTTCGGATATCATCTTTCTTGCCCGTCAGATAAATAGCGGGCTGGCCGGAAATCTTCCCTATGTTTCTCCGGACCACAAAAAGCATCTCCGGACTGTCCCCTCCCAAAAATTAGTCGCTCCCTTTTATTTAAGATTTATGACTGTTGACCGTCCGGGAGTACTTTCGACAATTTCCGGATATCTCGCCCGCAGCAATGTTTCTATCGCCGGGGTTTATCAAAAGGCTCCGCTGGATATCCGGCGCCGGGCCGTGCCGATTGTAATTTTAACCCATCCGGCAAAAGAAGGAAACTTGCGTCGGGCCCTGGAAAGGATTGAAAAACTTCCTATCTCCAGAACCCGCCCGGTATTTTTACCAATAATAAAGTTTTAGGTAACCGAAAAAGCGAATTTCCGGCCTTTTGACAAAAAGTTTTTCGGGAAAAATTTTGGCCGGGGCATCTTTTTAAGCCGGTGGATTTTTTAGCACCATTTTGTTTTTTCCGACCGTTATATTTTTAAAAATATAACGCTTATCAAAGAAACCTTTTATTGATTGCTGATCGCCCAAAATCAATTTCTGAACATTTGTTCAGAAATTACCTGGATAGAGTAAAATATCCGGCTGCCACGGAGCAATTTTTAAGGTCTTACCCAGGCAAAGTTTATAGCGGTGATAAATTACCGTCGGAAACTTCAACTCCAGAACAATTTCCCCAACCCTAACAAAAATACTTACTGTATCCGAGTAAAAATAATTTTCCACAATCTGGCCAACAAAAATATTATTCTTTAACTCTGGGCGCACCGGAACATCTTCTTTGATAATCTTGACACTCTGCGGGCGAATAACCACAAAAACTTTTTGCCCAACGGAAAAACCGGGATATCCGGGGACAAAAAAATTCAGGCCGGAACAGTTTACTATCAACTGGGACTTTTCTTCGGCAACAATCTTTCCGGCAAAAACATTCTTTATCCCGAGATACTGAACCACCGCCAGCGAGGCCGGATGCAGGAGAATTTCTGACGCTAAACCCCATTGATAAATTTTTCCCGCAAACATTACCGCCACCCGGTCAGCCAGAGTCATTGCCTCTTCAATATCGTGAGTTACCTGAATGACCGTAGTCCCCAGGCGGGTAAGAATTTTTTTTAACTCAAACCAGAGATAATGTTTTAAGCCCACATCAATTGCCGCAAATGGTTCATCCAGCAAAAGCAAGCGGGGTTGGGCAATAAGGGTTCGGGCCAACGCCACCCGCTGTTTTTCTCCCCCGGATAACCGCTCCACCTGGCGCTTCAGTAAATCTTCAATCCCCAGCAATTCGGCAATCTCGGCCAGTCGCCGCTCTTTCTCGGCTAAATTTTTTACCTCCAGGGCAAAAAGAATATTTTCTCTGACTGATAGGTGCGGAAATAAAAGATAGTTCTGGGGCAAATAACCAATTCCCCGTTCTTCTGTCGCTAAACTATCCAGCCCCCGGCCGTGAAAGGAAATCTTTCCCCGATATTTTTCCAGACCCATGACACATCGCAAAAACAGGGTCTTGCCACTGCCGGTTGGCCCGAGCAGTAAAAAATATTCCTTTTCGGCAATTTCCAGATTAATGTCTTTCAGAAAAAAATTTTTTACCTGAAAATTCAGGTTTTCTATTTTAAGCATTGCTAACTTCTTTTCAGAGAAAATTTTAATAAAAACAAAATCGCCCCGGCCAGGGCCAGCGACAGAATAATCAAAATTATCGTCTGATAGATATCGGCCGAAGCCAGCGACAAAAATATCGCCACCGGCAAAGTCTCGGTCTTAAAAGTTGTTGCCCCGGCCAGAGTAACCGTCGCTCCGAACTCCCCGAGTGCCCGCGCCCAGACCAGAACTGCGGCTGCTAGAATTCCCTTTTTAGCCAGCGGAAGAGATATCCGCCAGAATACCTGATTTCCATTCGCTCCCAGGGTCCGGGCGATTTCCTCGTACTCTTTTGGTGTATAATCAAAAACGGTCCTGATTAAAGTTGTCGCCAGACCCAAGACAATCACCAGCTGAGCCAGAATAATACCCCGCCAGCTAAAAACCACCGGACCAAAAATTTTCTCCAGCAATTTTCCCGCGCCGGTATTAAAAAACATCAACAGAACCGCCCCCAGAGCTATCGGCGAGACCACCATCGGCAAAAGCATCACGGCCTCAACTACTTCTTTACCCCAGAATTCATAGCGGGATAAGACATAACCAGAAGGGATAGCCAGTAAAACACTAAAAATGGCTACGGCCAGCGAACTGAACAAAGAAAGTTTTATGGCAAAAAGCACCTCGGAAAAATTAAATTCCTGCTGGGGTGGTGAAATACGCAACTGGTAAACCACCCCGGCCACCGCTACCAGAAAAAACAGCAAGACAAAAGCAATTACCAGAAATCCCAGAAAAGGGAAAAAATTATTTTTCATTTCGGCTGAATTATCTCCCGGTATTTCTTCGGTATCTCGTAATTTCCACCAATCCCGGAGTAGGGAGCATATTTCCGGGCTTTTTCTATCTCGGTAATGTAGCCGTATTTTTTCCAGATTTTTTTTGCCTCAGGATTATTGATGATATAGTCAATAAAACTTTCGGCCAGTTTTCGGTCGCGGACAAAAACCCCTAAGGCAATCGGGATATAGGACAGCCGGGGAATCTGGCGGGGATTTATTTTTATCCAGCGGACTTTATCCGGATTCCACGACTCAAAAACATCCCAGCCAAGTATTGCGTCCACTTTTCCCAGAACCACCAGGGTCGCGGTGTCTTCGCAACTTTTCGCCATAACCACAACATTGGGTAAGACTTTTTCCATCAGATTATTTTTATCCAGAATTTCCAGCCCATACAAACCCAGACAGACCGTCTGGGGATTTCCCATTCCCACCTTTATTCCCGGCCGGGCGAGGTCTTCAAGTTTCCGGATATTTTTCGGATTGTTTTTTGGCACGAGTATCGCCGGAACCAGATAAGAAACGATTCGGTCGGTTTTTGGTATAAGCAAATTTTTTTTCTCACCGATAGTGATATAGTCCGGTGAGCCGCATAAGTAAACATCGCCGCGCCTGCTTAACTCCATCTGCGAGAGCAATGTCCCGGAGCCGCCGAATATCACATTGATTTTATTGCCGGTTTCTTTCTCGTAATTTTTAATAATCTGGCGCATCGGCACCGCCACCGCCGCCCCGCAGAAAAAATCCAGATTCTCGCCAAAGACATTCCCGAAAAAACTTCCCGCCAGAGCCAGAACCAACCAGAAATTTTTCAACTTAAACATTTCTTTCTCTCCTGTGCTTATATTTAATTTCTGAACATTTGTTCAGAAATTAAACCGAAAGATTTTCTGCTGTACTGACCGTTATATTTTTAAAAATATAACGCTTGAATTTTTTTAAAACTTAACCTGAATCTGGGTCGTCAACAACCCATCAGTCGTTGTGGATTGCTGTTTGTTTTCATAGTCGGCCTGCAGAACTATGTCTTTATCCAGCAAATAATTAAGACCAAATGTCCAGCGTTCGGCTGTATCAGCACTCTTTGCCGTATCCGGGTCAAAAACATCATAGCGCGCCAGCGCCAGAATTTCTTTGGTCAGGTTATATCCGCAAGTGCCATAGTAGCCATAACTTCTCCGGCTATCGTCCTGCCCGGTGAGATATTCACCTTTGACCAGAAGCGGATATTTTTCGTATTTTAATTCTGCTCCCAGACGGTCTTTATTGACAGCGGTTGGACTGCTGACACTGCCATCGTAAAAAGAAATCCCGAGTTGTATATCTTTTAGCGGAGCAAACAAAAATCTTCCGACAAAAGTTTTTGCCTGATTAACATCAATTTTGTTGGCGCCCTCCCCATTGATAACCGAAAGATACAATTCCGGGCTAAACGGCAGAGAAAATTTTTTGGCCACTTCCAGTCCAATATCCCTGGTCGGTGAAATTAAATTCAGGACGACGGCCGCTTTGTTAATCAACTCCAGATTGTCATCGGCAGTACTCTGTTCCAGACCAAGGCGATATTTATACTGACCGGCACGCAAAAAGAAATATTTCCAATCCATATTCAGGTAGGCATCATAAAGCATCAGATTATTTGGCCCGGATGTACTGGTCAACTCCAGCGAGGTCTGAAACTGATATTTTTCCGTGATATTTCCTTTCAGTCCGAGACGCATCTGAGAAATGGTCAAAGTACTGAGCTGGCCATCATTACAATAATCTATCCGGAAAAAACCAGCCGGCTTTATCTCGGTGCATTCCATAAACCGAACCGCCAGCAACAAAAACATCCCGGCCCAAAATAACCTCCCACCAGACAGCCAGAAATTTTTCAACTTAAACATTCCTTTCTCCTTTTGTTTTTTAATTTCTGAACATTTGTTCAGAAATTAAATTCTGGTTTTGGCCAGTTTAGTTGACCGTTATATTTTCAAAAATATAACGCTAAGCAAAAAATAAAAACAACCGACGACATAAATTATTTAATCCCTTTCAGGAACTGGTGAAATTTTTTCTGGCTTAATTTCTTGATGCTGGCCTCCAGCTGGCGGTATTGACGTAAAAATTTGTAAGCAAAAGGTGTCAGGTAACTTCCCCCGCCGCGTCTTCCGCCAATCCGGGAGACAACAATATCTTTGCCGAGATTTTTTTCCAGACTTTTAATCATTCGTATTGCTTTGACATAACTCATATGCATATCATTAGCCGCGGCCAGGATTGAACCCAGCTGGTCAATCCGCTCCAGGAGCCACATCACCCCTATTCCCATAAACGGCTCATTCTGATTATCGGTCAGAATTACTTTTGTCCGGATTTTCATTGGCGTTATATTTTACAAAATATAACGGTTACAAGTCAAGGGCTCAGCAAAAAAATTCCGACTCTGGCAAAACTATCTGGCGAATTGCTTGGATATTTGCTAAGAGTTTTGCTATAATAAAGCCAAAGGGAATATAGAAAAAACGGGGCATTGATGACTGAACAAAAAAATTCCGAAATAATCCGGGATAAAAAGCCAGAGCCAGAATCAAACACTGGACAGCAAAAAATTAATCAGGGGAAACACTTGAAAATTTCCAGTCTGGCACAGTTTTCGCAGTTTTCAGTTTTCCACGGTTTTCCCAAATTGTCTTTGGCAACTTCTTTTATCCACAAAACGTTATCTGCTATTTCGGGCTAATTTAGGGATAAAAATATATGGGATGGATCCTCTTTCTCTTGTGGATAATATTGATTAATGTAATCAAAGATTACTTTTGGCAAGTTACAATAGCCATAGTTGGTTTTTACTTGGTTTTAAAATTCATAAAAACAAAAATTCAAGAATTTTCTAAATTAAAATATAAGGCGAAAGAATATGATAAATATTATTCTGAAATAACATCGTTACAAAAGTCGAAAGAAAAATTAGAAGAAGAAAGAAGGAATTTTGAAAATTATAAAAAAGAAGAACTGGAAAATATCAACCAATTGGTCAAGGAAAAATCTAGTGGATTTCCTTGGTTGGCTAAAGCATTTTCGGATTATTATTATCTCCAAAAATTAAAAGTAGCCGATTATTTAGAGCACAAATCCCATCCCGCGACTGTTTCAGCCGAAAAAGTTCGTGAGATAGCCAGGGAACGAAGGACTATTGAAGAAAAATTGCGCATCGCTCAATGGATTATAAATTATTATCAGGATTTATTTCCTTTTTTGGAAGATCTCCTGGGTGATAATATAGATGAAGAAACGCTTAAAAAAATTCTTTTACGAGACATAGAAAAACCAATCAAAGAAGTAGATGAAATTGGCATAGACCCTGTAAGGATTTATTTATCACACTTATCAGAAGAAAAATATCAGAAACTTTCATCAGTCCAACGAAATCAACTTGCACTGGATAGATATTGGAACAGACCCAATAAAAGTAAATGGCAACTTGGCCGGGATTATGAGCGTTATATTGGATATATCTACGAAAAAAATGGCTATAATGTATACTATCAGGGAATTCTTGAGGGCTTTGATGATCTCGGGAGAGACTTGATTTGCAAGAAGGGAGAACAAACAATAATCATTCAATGTAAACGATGGTCTCAACACAAAACTATTCACGAAAAACATATTAATCAACTTTATGGAACAGTAATTAAATATATTATTGACCACCCCAGTGAAAAAGTAGGCGCTATTTTATATACAACGACTAAACTTTCAGATAGGGCCAAAGAGTTTGCTAAATATCTTTCAATAAAAGTTGCTGAGGAATTTCAATTTCAAAATTATCCTTCAATTAAATGTAATATTTCCCGAAGAACCGGCGAGAAAATTTATCATCTTCCATTTGATCAACAATATGATAGAACACTTATTGAAGAAGAACGAAATGAATGTTATGTAGAAACTGTGGAAGAGGCAGAGAAACTGGGGTATCGTCGTGCCTGGAGATGGAAAGGGCAAGAGACAGAATAATTTGTTTTGCAAATTTATGGGTAGAAAGAAAAGTCTGAAACAGCAGATACCAGCGGGTAAAAATTTGACTACGCTCCACTCAACTCTTTGTTTCGCAAAAACTTCTTTTGTGCTGGGAATGTTATATGAAACACTATCGGAAAGAGAGAAATAATTATGAATGAAAAAAATGAAAAAAAAGAAGAAAACGAAGAAACAACTATAATGGAATGCCTGGCGGGTTATTTTTTAAGCGATGAGGCCGGACAAATAACCGCCAAAGGAAATGCGCTCGTCAAACTGGCAAAAGAAAATATCTCTCTCCTTCCGAAATTCGGCGAGCCGCTTTTTATTTCTTTCCGGGATATTCTGGAAATCACCGAGGGCGACTATAAGATTTATCTCACTTTGACTTCCCGGGAAAAACTTACAATTTTTGAACTTGGCTATAAATACGAAGATTTCTTAAGAGTCCTTTCCCGGTTGCGCAATGAAATAATCTTAAAAGATATGCTAATGCAGGAAACACTTAAAAAATCCTCGGTAGAAGCCGAGTTCGTTTATCTGGATGAAAGCGGTAATGAAAAACAAAAAGGGAAATGCGAGCCGCGCCTATATGAAACTGCGATTGTGGTAATACCGGAAAAAGGAGAACTTGTCCGAATTCCTTATAGCGATATTTCCGAAATTCAGGATAAAGATTTTGCCCTGACGATAACCACCGAGTTTGGCGAGAAATTTGTCTTTTCAAAGATGGGAAAACAATTTGACCCGCTGGCGAAAACTCTCTCGGATTCAATGAATGAACTCGCCCTAAAAGTCCAGTCATCACTGAAAGAACTATTGCCAAAGGCCGACCCGCTGGTTATCAGAAGAGCCGCCCGCTTTATGAAAGAAGGCAAAGTCGCCCGAAGGAGTGATATAGAATCGGTTTCTCCGAAACTATGGCAAGAGTTAGAAAAAAAACTGGAAGCAGCCGGTATTAAAGAAGAATACGATTTCTTAAAATCTCTGGCGCAGAAAGAGAAAATGTGTATCGGATTAAAGCGCGGACTGCTGGGTGATTTGACCGGAGAGTATATCTGGTTTTTAATTCCGATATATGCTTTGCGGGATGCGGGAAATGCGGTGGCGATGGAAGCGACATCAACCGAGGGCGGCGGAAAAGCGACTTATTTTTTCCGGATTGTAAGCCGGAAGGATTACCCTAACTTCAAAAACATAGAAGACCTGCACAAAGAAATTGATAACTTTATCAAAAGAATGAATCGCGCTATGCTTGCGATAAACTTCAGACGAGAGCCAATTTATCTACCAGACGAGCGGTTGGAAGAGCCGCAGTATCAAAAATATAAATTTGCCATTGCGAAGATTCCGGCGCTCCGGGAATTGCGTGAGCTTTTCATCGGCCGGGTAATTCACCGAACGCCGGAACAGTGGAAGAATGATGTGATGGATTTGTTAAAGTTTAATGTCACCACAACTGATAATAACTTAAAATATGAAAAAGGAGGCGGGTTATGAATGAGGTGGTGGAAATTTCCCCGAAAGTCGGTTTAATGGTCGCGGTCAAGGGACGGCGCGAGGGCACCACGGAAATTGTGGTGGAATATCTGGGAGTAAAACGAACAATAAATTACATCTTCGTAAAGCCATAATTTTATGACAAAAGAAGAGATGGAAAAACTTCTGCCTTCAAACTGGCCTGCGAAATGGGAAGAAGTCGATCGTTATGCAAAAGATGGTCAGGTAGCCCTAAGTTTAGCGCATATTAATCCTGACCCGGAAAATGAGCCGGGGGTCAGTATCATAAAACAGGGCTTCGGCATAGCAGTTGCGATGCCAAGTCTTAAACCAGAAAAATTTGATTTTGTAGGGCACATAAATATTGTTGGATATAGTGATAAGCAAACTGCAAAACAATTTTTTGAGAGTTATCAAACTATCCCTACCCAAGGGCTGAGTGCTCCGACGCCAGGGACCTCAATGAACATCCCCTTGGGTGATTTAGTCAAGGCATTCGCTCCCCAAGAAATGATAAAAGAGTTTGAATCTGTTTTAGAAAAAGGTAAAAAAGAACTCGCTCAATCAGGCGCTAAAATTGAAAAGGGAAAATATCTTGGCGAAGAGGCTCTTTTTGTAATTGGTGGAAATAATGAAAAAGTTGTGGAAGCAGTTTTAATTGATAAGTTTATTATCAGCGGCAATCTTTTAATGTCCGACGGTCTTGATCCCGGCAACAAAAAAATTCATGCTATAAAATGTAAAAAGAGAAGCGAGCACCCGCCCTGTTCTACTTTAGAAGCTGAAGGTTTTGTTTATAGAGAAGAAGTGGAAGAAATTAATCGTTCTATATTTCTAAAGATTCAAGGAAAAGATATGCCGGAATATCTGGTTTTTGATGGCCAAAAACTGCTCTGGTATAGAAATGATAAATTGTTCGGCTCCTGGGAAGCAATATCCGGTCCGTATGGGAAGGGTCCACTACCTCCCGGAGAGTATAGAGTATGTAATCTACGAAGAAGATTTGATAATAGAGGAATGTTTGACCCGGACGGGTTTGGCTGGTGCACGGACCTAAAATACTTATCTGGTAAAACCGATAGGACAGATTTAGAGATTCATCCTGACGGAGGAATTGGAGGAACTAAAGGATGCGTCGGTATCAAAGGGAATACCCGAGACTTGTATGAATTGCTTAAAGCGTATTTCGGACAAAAGAATGAAATATTACTAAATGTAAAGTATTCAGAAGAAGAAAAAAAATGAATTGGAAAACTATGCTTCTATGTTTGATTTTTGCCAGCACTGTTAGTTATGGTTTTGAGTGGGATCCCGATTATGACACTGCGATAAGTTCGGGCACTCAGGCAGATATAATCAGAATATTTAAATTCGCAGTTGAGTTTAACGAGTCGAATAAAAAGATGGAACGGCCGGGAGCATACCACGAAGTTTCTGAACTGTTGGAACTCTACCACGGTCTAATTCTTATGCCAGCTTATCGCCAGTGTGTCCAGATATTGTCTCGGGAAGACGATGAAAATCTGGCAAAAGAGATGTTAAAACTTTTGGTTTCATACGAAAATTCTGCTGATGAAGAATTGTCTACGAGATTCGGACATCTTTATCGCAGTAATCCCGGCTTAATAGAAAAATGTATGAGATCTTTTGATAGAAGAGGACAGAAAGAATTGATTATCCATCTTGAATCGGCATGGGGACTTGATAAGGATTTACACCAGGATGAAGTCTATAAGCAGAAAGTTCAAAAATTGAAAATTAGATTAAAGATAAAAACTGCGGCGCCTATTGGAACTACTATAAAATAGAAATTGAATGACAATTACACTGTCTATTTAGTAACAAAAAAGAATTGGAGGCAAAGCGATGCCGGGATATAAACACCCCTGTCGTTATTGTGGAAAATTGATTGAAGCCGAAGCCAATGTCTGTCCTTTTTGCGGTAAAATAAATCCGCTGGGACCATTGAGATGCCCGAAGTGCCGCAATCCGATTGAGAAGGATTATCTGGTATGTCCTGATTGCGGTTTAAAGTTGAAAATTCTCTGCCCGAAGTGCGGGAAAGAAACATTTTTTGGTGATTACTGCGAGGCGTGCGGCCAGCGTCTGACTGTGATTTGTCCCAACCCCAGGTGTAAGTTTGAACAGCCACCGGTCGGAGAAAATTGTCTCAAATGCGGTAAACCATTAACGGGAGGTAAATAAAATGGGAGAAGGAAAATTGATTGGCTTTACGGACAACTTCGCGGATAATTCTACCGAGGCGGGATTTCAGTTTACATTTTATTGTGATGTCTGCCACGAGGGCTACAAGACCAGATTTATTGAGTCAAAATCGTATAAGAAAGGCAAACTTCTCAAGGGGCTCGGGGGACTTATCAGCGCTGCTTCGCAGATTGCCGGAAAATACGGGGTCGGTTATGGAGTGGAGAGAGCAACCGATGTTATCAGTGAAAGATTTCGCGGGATGTCTCCGGAATGGCATAAAGAACACGAAGCCGCTTTTGAACTGGCCCAGAACGAAGCCAAGCAACATTTTCATCGCTGTCCGAAATGTACTAAATGAGTTTGCGAAAATGACTACAACGAGCAGGAAGGATTGTGTACGGTCTGCGCTCCGCGGGTAAATGTGGAAGTGGCGGCCGCCAAAGCCCAGAAGGCGGTTGAAGATATCCGCGCCAAAGCCGCCGCTACTCAGGTCTTTACCGGAGAGATTGAAAGCAAGCAAACCATTTGTCCCCGGTGCGGCAAACCAGCCGGCGAAGGAAAATTTTGTGTTAACTGCGGTGCTCCGCTATCTTTGATTTCCTGTCCGAAATGTGGGGCAAAAAGTCCCGCCGGAACCAGATTCTGTGGCGAGTGCGGGGCGAAATTATCCGAATAACTTATTTTGGGAAAATTTATTTGCTATAATTAAACCAGTAGGTATATAACTTTTTAGGAGATTGTTTTATGAAAAAATTCTGGCTGCTATTTTTGTCCCTTGGTTTGTTTTTATTTTTTGGCTGTGGAAAACGGGGAGCGGTTATTGCCCGGATTGGTCCAGAAAAGATAACCGTCAGTGATCTGGAAAACAAAATCAATTCCCTGCCAGCATCTTATCGTCAATATTTAGCGACGGAAAGCGGCAAAAGACAATATCTGGAAAATCTGATTAAGGAAGAAATTGTTCTGGTTTCGGCCCGGAAAGCAAAAATCCACCGGAAAAAAGAATATACCAGCCGCGTTCGTGAATTTACAAAAGAACTGAACCGGAAAATTAAGGACTATAAAGAACAACTGCTGCTGGAACTCTATTTAACCGAATTAAACAAATATACCATCAATGTCACCTCCGAAGAAGTGCGTAACTATTATCAAGAACATATCACTGACTTTCGCCAGCCCCGGGCAGTTGGGCTGAGTCATATTCTTCTGGCGACGGCTGAGCAGGCTAATGAAACATACCGCCGACTCAAAAAAGGGGCTGACTTTGCCCGGGTGGCAGCGGAGGTTTCAATTGATCCATCCAGCGCCGGCCGTGGCGGTGACCTGGGAATAATCCAGCCCGGAGGAACCTTGCCCGAACTGGAAGAGGCGATCAAACAATTAAAAATCGGGGAAATCTCTTTGCCGGTAAAAACCCAGTTTGGTTATCATATATTAAAAAAGACCTCGGAAAAATCCCTGACGCCAAAGGATCTGACCACTGCCGAACCAGAAATTCGCCAGATTTTATTAACGGAAAAATTTAACCGCTGGCTGGCTGAACAGGATAAAAAATTAAAGGTCAGGAAAAACTATGACCGGCTTTCTCAGGTTCAGATTAAACTACCAACCTCTTCCAATTATTTTTTACCGTCAGAAGAATCTAACCCCGATAGCCAGAAATAACAGGAGTATTTATGAAAAAATCATCTTTGTTTTTATCAGTGATTGTCTTCCTTGGCAGTTATCTGCTGGCTGGACCAACCGTAGTTGATACCACGCTGGCAACCGTCAATGGCGAGGCAATTCTTCTGTCGGATTTTAACCGGGAGACCGCCCCGATTCTGGAACAATATCAACAATTGACTCCGGCTGAAGAACAAAATCCGCAGGACCTCCAAAAATTCAAACAAAAACTTCTGGAACAAATGGTTGATGAACGTCTCCTGCGTCAGGAAGCAAAGAAACAAAAAATCACCCCGACCCCGCGGGATATTGATGCCGGGATTGCCGAAGTGCGCCGGCGATTTAAGTCGGATGAAGAATTTCAGCAGGAACTGAAAAAGACCGGACTATCCGAAGAAAAGTTTCGGGAACGAATTAAAGAACAATTAATGGTGATGCAGTTGATTGAGCGGGAGGTAAAAAGTAAAATTACTCCGCCGACGGAAAAAGAGGTCCAGGATCTCTATGATACCTTACAAAAAATCAACGCTGGAGAAAAACCCAACACGGGCAATACTGACCAGGATAAACAATTACTCGGACTGGCTCAGGCATTAAAAAGGATGTCCGAAGAAACCATCCGGGCCCGCCATATTCTTATCCGGGTGGAAAAAAATGCTACTCTCAAAGATAAAAGTGCCGCTCTGAAAAAAATTAAAGAGATTCAGGATAAAATTAAAAACGGCGCTGACTTTGCCGAAATGGCCAAAGAATACAGTCAGGATCCGGGGAGCAGCAGTCGGGGCGGTGATCTGGGCTATTTTACCCACGGGGATATGGTGCCGGAATTTGAAAAGGTTGCCTTTTCGCTGGAAACGGGAAAAGTCTCTGAGCCGGTGCTTACTGATTTTGGTTATCATTTAATCCGGGTAGAAGAAAAACGGGCCGCGAGAAAAGTCAGTTTGAGTGATGTCAAAAACGAATTGCAGGAAATTGTTTACCGTCAGAAAATGGCCCAGGCCTATGAGAACTGGCTTAAAGATTTAAGGGCCAAAGCAGTAATTAAAATTAACCCCATTCCTTAAAAATGGTCGGGCCGGTAATTGCTATTACTCTCGGGGACGGCGCCGGTATCGGGCCGGAAATAGTTGAGGAATTTTTTACCCATAAAAAACATCAGGATTTTTATCCGTTGATTATCGGGCCTTCGGTGCTCTTGCCCGGTTTAATTCGTCACCCGGTTCAGTTTACTTTAATTGAAGAGCCGGCCTGGAATAAACTGGCCAAAAAAATAACCCCGGGAAAACCCAATGGCTATAGTGGAGAACTGTCTTTTAGAATTTTACAGAAAGCCACTGAATTAACTGCGGCTAAATATGCCCGGGCTCTGGTGACCCTGCCAATTGCCAAATATGCCTGGCGAGCGGCAAAAATAAAATACAACGGGCATACCGAATTTTTTGCTGATTACTTCCACTGCCGGCCAACAATGCTTATGGCTAATAAAAAAATGCTTCTGGCTTTAAGCACTGTTCATCTGGCTCTGAAAGAGGTGAGCAAAAAAATTACCGTCGACCAAATCAGCCGGACCATTACCACCACAACTGAATTTCTGAAAAAATACTGTCAGATCCCGAGACCAAAAATTCTGGTCTTTGCTTTAAATCCCCACGCGGGAGAAAAGGGGCTTCTGGGAAAAGATGAAGAAAAAATTGCCAGCGCGATAAAATCTCTGGATAGGAAATATCGGATTTTTGGTCCGGTGGCTGCGGATGCGGCGGCCCTGGCCCTGTTAAAAAAACGCTATGACGCCGGAATTGTGATGTATCATGACCAGGCCCTGATTGCCTTAAAAATCAGTTCGCCGGAAACCACGGTAAATATTACTGCGGGTTTGCCAATTATTCGCACTGCCCCCGGCCACGGGACCGCCACCGATATTGTTGGTAAACAACCAGCCGACCTGCGGCCATTTCAATCGGCCTTAGTCTGGGCAAACAAATTATGTCGTCGCCAATAACCATCAGACCAGCCAGAATAGAAGATATTGACGAGGTCTATCAAATAGAACAAAAAAGTTTTCCTCAACCGTGGAGTTATGATCTGCTCCGGCAGGAATTTTTTTATCCGCTGAGCCGGCAATTAGCGGCCACCACCAGTTCAGAAAAAATTGTTGGTTATCTTTTATGGCGAATTGACTTTAGCGGGGCCGAAGGTCATATTCTGGACCTGGCCGTGCATCCGGATTTTCGCCGGCAGAAAATCGGCAGTGATTTATTAAGCCGGGCAATCGGAATGATGAAAACCGAAAATGTCTCCCGGATATTTCTGGAGGTCCGGGAAGACAATCTGGCCGCCAGAAAACTTTATGAAAAGTTTGGATTTCAATTTATCCAGCGCCGTCCAAATTATTATCACGATGTTGCCGGCCTGGTCTATCAACTGAACCTATAGATGAAAAAAAATATCCGCCATATTTTAATCGCGATCCTGCTGGGAGGAACAATTTCCCGGCTCTGGGCAATTTCTTCCGAGGCCTATTATTCGTATTTGCTGGGAGTTTATCTCGGGCAGAAAGGGGATTTGCCGGCGGCGGTTTATGCGCTTAAACACTGTCGCCAGATTGATCCGCAGGCCTCTTATCCTTTAAGAGAACTGGCCCTCTATCAATGGCAACTCGGCCAGACCCAGGCCGCCGAAGAGTCTATTAAACTCTATAACCAGGAAAACCCCGACGATGTCAGCGCCCAATTATTCATCGGTTCATTTTATATCCTTACCGGCCAAACCGAACTGGCCACTCAACATCTGGAAAAGGTCTTACGGCTTGACCCGAAAAACGGCGAGGCAAAATTGTATCTGGCAAGTATTTACGCTTCGTCGGATACCAGCCGTTCGGTGGAATATCTGGAAAAATATCTGGTGGAAAACCCACAGGATGCGGAGGTAAGTTATCAACTCGGCCGGCTGCTGGAAGAAAAAAATCCGCAACGGGCCCGCCAGCTTTACGAAAAGGCGATTGCCAGCCAGCCCCCGCATCTGCTGGCCCTGCTTTCTCTGGCTCAACTGCTGGAAAAAACCGACCCGGAAAAAGCAATCAATTATTACCAGCAGTATCTGCAACTCAGTCCAGACGATAATGCCGTGCGGATTTATCTGGGCGGGTTTTACTACCGGCAAAAAGATTACCCGGCGGCCAAAAAAATTTTTCAAGAAGCCCAAAAAAATTCACCGGAAACTGGCCTGGCCGATTTCTGGCTGGCAATGATTGCGCTGGAAGAAAAAGACCCTGATGAGGCGATAAAATATCTTCAGGCCTCGCTCAAAAAAGACCAGTCCTATCTGGCGATGATTCAGTTAGCCAATGTCTATATCCAGAAAAACAACTATTCTCAGGCAGTTCAGACCCTGAAAAAAACTATCAAATATCTGCAAAAGAATATATCACTGAGCAAAAATTTTGAGCAAAAAATTTCCTCAACCACTATCCCGGCGCTGCTCTCTTTTACTTCGGGCTATTACTCTATCAACAACGAGCGTCTGGCCGATACCTATTTTTTACTGGGGCTGGTCTATCTGGATAAACACAACTACTCTTCGGCCCGGAAAAGTTTCCAGCAGACACTTGCCTTAAAACCGGATTTCAGCGATGCCCATTTTTATCTGGCCACTCTCTATGATGGTAAAAAAAACTGGCCGGAAGCCGAAAAAGAACTGTTGCTGGCTGTTCATACTGATAGCAACAATGCGGCGGCCCTGAACTATCTCGGATATTCCTGGACCGAACGAAAGAAAAATCTTGCCCAGGCCTATGAGTTTATTGCCCGGGCAGTGGATTTACAACCGGAAAACGGCGCCTATCTTGACTCGCTGGGCTGGTGGTATCATCAGACCGGCGACTATTCTACTGCGGAAAAATATCTGAAAAGAGCAATAGAAAAAATGCCGGAAGCCGAAATCTATGAACATCTGGCGAAAAATAGCGAAAAACTACTGCGGCCGGATGAGGCCTATCTTTACTGGCGCCAGGCCCAGCAGATTAAACCCGACCGGAAATATCTCCATCAGATAAAGCGACTGGAAAAAAATCTCCGGTCCGGAACACCCCTTCGGAAATCTCTGAAATTAATTGAGGGCAATAATCTTCAGATTAAAAATTTCTCGGCAATCGTCAGTGTGGAAATCCCCTTAAATATCTTTCGCACCTGGCGGGCCCTGGCCTTCTTAAAATATCAGCGGGATAACTATCTCGGGCTGGAATTCAGCGGGCCATTCTTTCTGCCGAGCGGCTACCTCTATTATTACGACAACGGTCGACTGGAAAACAATCTGGAAAAATCATCGGCTTTCGCTGACTATCAGGAAGTTATCACGGTTATCTATAAATTTTTCAACTCCAGTCTGCTGCGGGATTTTGACCGGCCCGAGACTACTACAAAACCGCCGATGGTCTTTTCCCACAATCAGCAAACACTGATTTTATCTCCAAAAAATTCCTGGATTTCCAGTTACCAATCGCCCGGTCTGAAAATTCAATTTTCCAACTATCAAATGATTGACGGATTATTTGTGCCGGGATTAATAACCGCAACTTTGCCTCAGCAAAAAATAATCATCCGGATGAAAAAAATCGCTATCAACCAGGCCGAATGAAGATAAAGGAAATTGCCTCCGCGAAAATAAATTTATTTCTGGAAATTATCGGAAAAAGGCCCGATGGTTATCATCAGATAAAATCCATCTTTCAGAAGATATCTCTCAGCGACACTCTGCTTTTCTCCCGCCGGCCGGATGGACAAATTGTTTTGCAAATCAAAAAATTCAACTCAGCAATTCCGGATTTGCCGACCGACCAGAAAAATCTGATAGTTCGCACCGCCCGGATAATCCAGAAAAAATTTTCGGTGGCCAGCGGAGTAAATATCCTTTTGAAAAAGCGAATTCCCGTCGGTGCTGGCCTGGGTGGTGGCTCCAGTGATGCCGCCGCAACCATCCGGGGATTAAACAAATTGTGGAACTTAAAATTGTCCTTAAATCAGCAATTAAAAATTGCCCGGGAAATCGGGGCGGATGTTTCGTTCTTTCTCTATCAATATTGCTGGGCCGAGGCCACCGGGGTCGGCGAACAAATAACTGCTGGTGGAAAAACCAGAAGATTTTATCTCGTCATCATCAAACCAGAATTTTCTATTGCCACTGCCCGGGCCTATTCGTTAATTACCCCCCAACTCTTGACATCGCCGCAAGAAAGCACTAAAATAAAGAGAGCCCTGAAATCGGCCCGGGCCCTAAATTACTGGGCCAGTTTACTTTTTAACCGATTTGAGAATATTCTCAGGTGCCAGTATCCGGATATAGTTTTAATAAAACAAATGCTGGTTAAGGCCGGGGCATTGAATGCTCTTCTGAGTGGTTCGGGTTCGGCGGTCTTTGGGATTTTTCCGAACAAAAAATCCGGCGAACGGGCGGCCAAAATAATCAAAAAAAATCTCCGGCCCAAAAGTACAGTTTTTCTTGCTCATTCAATATAAATTGGGGCGTGGCCAAGCGGTAAGGCACGAGCCTTTGGAGCTCGTATCCCTGGTTCGAATCCAGGCGCCCCAGGAGCCGGCGTAGCTCAGTGGTAGAGCAACCGCCTTGTAAGCGGTAGGTCGTCCGTTCAAATCGGATCGCCGGCTAAACATTCGGGGCGTAGCGCAGCTGGCTTAGCGCGCTTGCTTTGGGAGCAAGAGGTCGGCGGTTCAAATCCGCCCGCCCCGACATTCTGGAGAGGTGCCCGAGTGGTTTAAGGGGTACGCCTGGAGAGCGTATATATCCGTAAGGGTATCATGGGTTCAAATCCCATCCTCTCCGAACGAAGCGAGGTGAGAGTAATACGAGACAGAGGGGGTTTTTTATTTTTAATGAAAATAAATTTTGAAAAAATACATCAGGGCAATGCCGGAAAGAAAAACTATCAACGAGGCACTGGCCCGACGACTACTCGGCTCTTTATATAACTGCGGGATTAAGTCGCAGGCGGCGATATAGATAAAACCACCAGCCGCTATCGGTAGCAAAAAACGAGAAAACATTCCCACATAGCCCGAGAATAAATAACCAACCACAGTGCCCGCTATGGCCGTCAACGCCGAAAGCAAATTATAAAATAACGCCCGCCATCTGGTAAAACCGCCATAAACCAGAACCCCAAAGTCCCCCAACTCCTGGGGAATCTCGTGTAAAATTATTATCAAAGTAGTAACTACTCCGATTCTGGGACCAACAAAAAAACTGGCTCCGATAATCAGACCGTCAATAAAATTATGAATCCCGTCGCCAAAAAGATTTAAATAAGTGAAAAGATGAACATCACATTTGCCTTTATGACAGTGCCGCCAGTAAAGATAATGTTCCAGGACGAAAAACAGGACAAACCCGGCAATCGTGGCCACAAAGATGTTGAGGTTATTTCCGGTCAGTTCCAGCGACTCCGGTAGAAGATGTAAAAACGCTCCACCAATCAAACCACCTGCCCCGAAACCGACCAGCAAAAACAGGACCTTCTCCAGAAAATCTTCTTTTAACAAAAAACTAACTATGCCCACCAGAGAAATCAAACTTACCAGAACACTGGCGAGAATTGCCCAGAAAAAATTCATTTATGCCTCCAGTATCCGAATTAATTTTTTTACCAGTCGCGGAGAAAGCAAAATCCGACGCACCAGGAGCAGTTTATTTTCTTTTACCCGCCGCAAAAAATCCAGAACAAATTCCCCTTCCCGAAAATGCACTGCCAGTTCATTAGCATAGTGAGCAATCAGGTCTTTTTCTTCAACCGGGATATCTATTTTATCAGTAAACTGTTTCTTTATCGGCGGGGATAATTTTTTTTCACTGATTATCCGCACCTCTTCGGTTAGTTTATCCCAGCGGGTGTAAATTCGTTTTTTCTTCTGATATCTTTCTGGCTTAACCATTCGGCCGAAACTCCCGTGGTTTATTCCGGCTCAAACCAAAATAAAATTTTAAATAATGGACAATTCGCTCGGCGGCTTTTCCATCGCCATAGGGATTGACCGCCTTAGACATTTTCTGATACATTTTGTCGTCGGTGAGTAATTTTTTTATCCCGGAATAGACCGCCGTATATTGATTGCCCAGTAATTTCACGGTTCCGGCCAGAACTGCCTCCGGCCGCTCGGTCTTGCGTCTTAACACCAGCACCGGCTTACCCAGAGACGGGGCTTCTTCCTGTAGTCCCCCGGAGTCAGTTATTACCAGATAACATTTCTTTAATATCGCAACAATATCCAGATAGTTCAGCGGAGTAATCAGGTGGATGTTTTTTGACCCGGCTAAAATTTTGCTGGCCGGCTGATGGACATTGGGATTGGGGTGGACTGGATAGATAATTTCAATCTCGCTAAATTCGGCGGCAATTTTTTTCACTGCCTGAAAAATCTCTTCCAGAGGTTTTCCAAAATTTTCCCGGCGGTGGGCGGTCAACAAAACTATTTTTTGCCGGGCCCAAATTTTAGAAAAAACTTTTCTTAATGGCTGGCTGACAACAATGTCTTTTCTGGCGACCGAAAGCAGGGCATCAATTACTGTATTGCCGACAACCACTATTTTTTTCGGGTCTTTGTTTTCCTTAAGAAGGTTCTGCCGGGCAGTTTCCGTCGGGGCAAAATAAATATCCGTCAGATCATCCGTCAGCAGGCGATTCATCTCTTCCGGATAGGGATTGTCCCGGTCGCCAGTCCGCAAACCGGCTTCCACATGGGCAACCGGGATATGGCGATAGAATGCCGCCAGCGCAGCAGCCAGGGTGGTGGTGGTATCACCGTGGACCATTAAAAGGTCGGGCTTTTCTTTTAAGAGTATCGGCTCAATTCTTTTTAAGACTGTCTCGGTGATATGAAAAAGGGTTTGATTTTCTACCATCACTTTCAGGTCATAATCCGGCCGGATGGCAAAAACCTTTAAAACATCGTCCAGTAAATGCTGGTGCTGGGAGGAAATTATAACCTTTACCCAAAAACCATTTTTCTTCAGTTCAAAAATCACCGGAGCCATTTTAATCGCTTCCGGCCGCGTCCCGAATACAATCATAATCTTTTGAGAAATTTTTTTCATACCCGCGCCTTGAATACCGTTATGGTAATGGAAATTATTGACAGAAGCAAAGTAAAAACATATATCAGAAGAACTACCTCCCGCTGATTCCAGCCGAACCGCAAAAGACGATGATGGAGATGCTCCCGGTCCGGTGCCATTATCGCCCGACCCGCCTGAAGCCGCCGGACAATCGCCAGAAAAACATCCAGGACTGGCAGGGCCACTACGATTACCGGGATAAACAGGGAAACCACCGCGGCAGTTTTCAGGGTACCAATCGCGCTTATTCCCGCCAGCATAAATCCCAGAAATAACGCACCACTATCGCCCATAAAAGTGCGCGCCGGATGAAAATTATAGATGAGAAATCCGAGACAGGCCCCCATCAATAGAACTGAAAGCCAGGCCGATAATTGTAATTGGTGGGCGAGAACAACCTGTCGGGTCATTCCCTGAATTAACGAGACAATAAAAAAAGTGAGGGCGGCAATCCCGGCGATTCCGGCGGCCAGACCATCCAGACCATCGGCCAGATTAATCGTATTCATAAAACCACATATCCACAAAACACTCAACAACTGACTCAGGATAATCGGAAAATCATAAAATCGTCTCAGGAACGGCAGGGCAAGGCCGGTGACCCGTACCCCGTAATCCATCGCAATATAGGCGGCAATAATCTGGACCAGTAACTTGGTCAGGGCCTGAACTGGTTTTTTATCATCAATCAGACCGAGAAGAAAAACGACACTGGCCCCGAAAATTATTCCCAGTAACTGCTGACGCAGAGAGATTTCGCCAAAGCGGGAGGTAAAATGAAAATCCAGCAGTTGTTTGACCGAAGGGAAAAAAAGCAAAACCAAGCCCAGACCAAAGAAAAATCCCAGATATAAACCGATACCTCCCCAGCGCGGCATCGGCTGTTGATGAACTTTGCGCATCTGGGGCCGGTCCATTACCCGAAAACTTTTTGCCAGAACAATTGCGACCGGGGTAAAAACCACTGCCCCGCTGAAAGCCAGAAGAAAACTTATTAGATAAATCATAACTTATGCCCGGGGGTGCGCCTTTTCATATATCTTTTTTAATTTTTCCGGCAAGAGATGGGTATAAACCTGAGTAGTTACCAGACTTTTGTGGCCGAGCATTTCCTGGACACTGCGCAGGTCACAGCCGCGTTCCAGAAGATGAGTAGCAAAACTGTGACGGAGCGAGTGCGGACTAATCTTTTCCTTAACCCCCATCCGCTGAACAATCTGATGAAAAATTTTTCGTACCCCGCGCTGACTGATTCTGGTTCCGTTCTTATTCAAAAACAACGCGGCGGTTTCCGGCTGCTGACGGCTGGCCAGTAACTGGCGGCGAAATTTTTGATATTCGGCAATCGCCTGGCTGGCAATCCGACCAATCGGTACGGTCCGGATTTTATTCCCTTTTCCCAGAACCCGGACAAACTCACCCAGCAGGTCAACATCGCCAACATTCAGCCGGACCGCTTCTTCTATTCGTAATCCCGCTGAATATATTAACTCAAAGATTGCCGCATTGCGGCGTGAGAGAAAATCATTGCGCCCGATTGCCCGGGCAATTTCCAGAAACTTTTGTACTTGCGGATAAACAAAAAAGTGGGGAGTGCTTTTTTGCCGTCGGGGAACCCGGATAAACTTAGTCGGATTTGCTTTAACCAGACCCTGACGATGTAAATAACGCCAGAAACTCCGGATGGCCGCCAGCCGCCGGGTAAGGGTGTTACTATTGAGATGCCGCTCGGTTTCCGCCGCCAGAAATTGCCGCAACATCAGGTGATTAACTTCCGGCCAGTCAATCCGGGGATATTCTTTTTGTAAAAATTCAGTCAAATAGCGCAAATCCCGACGGTAAGCCCGGATGGTGGAAGCGGAGGCATTCGGCTGCGAGCGCAAATACAAAAAAAATTGTTCAGGATAACTTGTCTTGAGCATCTTTGATACTGCGGGTATAGCGACAGTCAGGATAAGCCGAACAGGCCAGAAATGCCCGTCCTCTCCAGTTGTGTCTTTTTAAAAGGGGGGCGCCGCACTTCGGACATTTCTCAGCAGTCATTTCTGGCGCCGGATTGGGCTGGCCGGAAGAATTAATCCTGGCGGTATAGCGACACTCGGGATAAGCCGAACAGGCCAGAAACTCACCCCAGCGACCCTCTTTGCGTAAAAGCGGCGCACCACATTTTGGACATCTGGCGGTAGTAACTTCGGCCGTAACCTTCTGCCGGGCGATATCTTTGGCCTGAGATAAACTCTCTTCCAGCGGCTGGACGGTTTCGCGAACCACTCTGGTCCAGGGCTGTTTCCCGTCGGCTACTTCGTCAAGTTCTTTTTCCATCCGGGCGGTGAACTGTAAGTCCACCACGAAATTAAAATGCTTTACCAATATATCATTGACTAACAATCCCAATTTGGTCGGCCGGAATTTTCTTTCCGCCAGCTGAACATAGCGACGCAAAATAATCGTGGAGACAATCGGGGCATAAGTAGATGGCCGGCCGATGCCGTGCTCTTCCAGGGTTTTAATCAGACTGGCTTCGTTATAGCGCGGTGGCGGATTGGTGGTATGTTTTTCCGCCAGAAAACTTTCAGCCGAAACTCGCGAATTTTCCGCTGGCCGGACAATCTCGGCCTGGTCTTTTTCCCCTTCTTCCTCGGCCATTGTCCAGAGCCGCCGGAAACCGGCAAACACCAGGGTTTGCCCGTGTAAACGAAATACCGCTGAGGAAAAATCCCCGCCGGAAAAATCCCGACCGGTGATTTCTACAATCAACTGCTGATAGGTGGCCGACGCCATCTGACTGGCCAAAAATCTGGTCCAGATTAACTGGTAAAGTTTAAATTGTTCCGGGGTAAGATATTTTTTGATACTCTCCGGATCCCGGCGGACATCAGTCGGCCGAATGGCTTCGTGGGCTTCCTGGGCTCCTTTAACTCTGGTGCGATAATGCCGGATATTTTCGCTTAGATATTGCGACCCGAATTTTTCGGCAATATAGCGGCGCCCGGACTCAATCGCCAGCGGGCTGACATAGACCGAATCGGTCCGGTGATAGGTGATTAACCCAACCTGTTCCTGCGGCCCCAGGGAAATTCCCTCGTATAACTGCTGGGCAATTGACATTGTTCGTTTGGGTGAAAAATGCAGATAGCGCGCGGCATCCTGTTGTAACTGGCTGGTAATATACGGCGGCGGCGGATTGCGTTTGCCGGGCTTTTCTTCCACCTTACTGACCGAATAGTTCCCGGTGGACAAAATTTTTATCAGTTCGGCAACTTTTTTCTCATCAGTAAATTTTGTCTGAGTAATTTTATATTCGGTGGCAAAAAAATTAAATGACTGCTGGAATTCTACCTTTTCCTCATCCAGACGATAAAGCGTCGCCCGGATTTTTTGTCCCGGCACCTGGCCAAAAACAAAGTTGCCAATAATCTGATAATAATCCTGCGGGACAAACTCAGCGATCTCTTTCTCCCGCTCCACAATCAGCCGCACCGCCACTGACTGGACCCGGCCAGCCGACAGGCCGCGTCTGACCTTACGCCACAAAAATGGGGAAAGCCGATACCCAACCAACCGGTCAAGAATTCTCCTCGCCTGCTGGGCGTTGACCAGATTGATGTCCAGTTTTCGGGGATTTTGCAGAGCGGCTTTTATTGCTGGCGGGGTAATCTCATGAAAGGTAATCCGCCAGGCCTGTTCCGGTTTAATTTTTAAAACCTCCGTAACATGCCAGGCAATCGCCTCCCCCTCCCGGTCATAGTCAGTGGCCAGATAAATTTTCGGCCGGTCAGCCAGAATTTTTTTTAACTCGGCAATTATCTTTTTTGCCCGGCCAAGGACCACATACTCCGGACTGAAATTATCCTCCACATTGACCCCCAGCCGACTGGTCGGTAAATCGCGAATATGGCCGTAAGTACTGCGGACCAGATAGTCCTGACCTAAAATTTTGGCGATGGACTTTTGTTTCGTTGGTGATTCTACTATTACCAGATTCATTTTAAGATATAAACATTGCCGGGCCGCGATAAAATCAGTCCCTGTAATTCCAGTTGCAGGAGCGCACTAAAAATCTGCGACTCGGGAAATTTTAATTGCTGACAAATTCCGGCCGCCGATAGACCCTCGGGATTTGCTCGCAAAATGTTTATTATATCATTTTGTTCAGGGGTTAAAGAAGGATTGCCGGCAGTTTCCTGCCTCCTGGCCGACGGATTTTCTTTTAGCCATTTTTGAACTGCCGGTAAAATTTCTTCAATCTCTTCTGGCCGAGTAACCAGATGGGCGCCGTCTTTCAGCAGGCGATTGGTCCCGGCCGATGTCACCGAATAGACATTGCCGGGGACGGCCATCACCTCCCGCCCTAATTCTGCGGCCACCCGGGCAGTAATGAGCGCACCGCTATCCGCAGTTGCCTCTATCACCAGGGTTGCCAGAGAAGCGGCGGCAATTAACCGGTTGCGCCGGGGAAAATTTTCCCTTAACGGGGCGGTGCCGAGAGGAAATTCGCTAATAATTGCCCCATCCTCGGAAATTTTCTGGAATAATTTTTTATTTTCCGGTGGATAGACAATATCCAGGCCGCAACCAACAAAGGCCACCGTAATCCCGGCGCTATTCAGGGTCTGCTGGTGCACCTCAGTATCAATTCCCCGGGCCAGACCGGATACAGTTAGCACCTGCCAGTCAACCAGCTGGCGGACAAAATCCCGCACCAGCCGGCGGCCATATTCGCTGGCCCGCCTGGTTCCCACCAGAGCAATTGCCGGACGCCGAAAGATATCCGCAGAAATTTTCCCCCGAAGATAAATTAACGGCGGACAATCACTCAAATCCTTCAGGCCCGGCGGAAACTCCGCACTAAAATCGGCCAGGATTTTGATGCCTGATTTTTCGGCTTTTCGCCATTGCTCCTCGGCCGCTTTTTGCCCCCGACGGGAAACAATCTCCTGGGCCAGTTCCAGGGGAATATTCGCCCCAACACTGATATCCCGGACACTGGCCGAAAAAATATTTTCGCTTTTGCCAAAACAATCCTGGAGACGGCGCCAGCGCCGGCTATTCATCGCCGGCAGAAGCAATAACTCCAGCCGGGATAACAGTTCTTTCTGATAATCACCGGACATATTTTAGAGCAGTTCCTCGGTAATGGTTTTTTTGTTTTCTGACTCGGTGGAAAGGCTGGCTTCCGACCCGAAAACTGCCGGACGGGCCCGATTGCGGATTAAGCCAGAAATAAATTTAGGATCACTGAAAAGTTTCTGATATTCCTGAGGAACGAGCCCGGCCGCAAATACAAACCAGACCGGATCCAACCCCAGGGCCCGCGCCAGACGCTTCAATACCTTTTCCTCCCGGGGGAGAGTGCGCCTACCATTGATAACCTTGGCCAGGAAAGAATGGTCCAGGCCGCAATTTCTGGCCAGATTGCGGATACTTATTTTTTTAGTCTTAATCTGTTGCTTAATCACGCTGACAATGGAATCCATTTTATTCTTTCACCAGCTTATTTTCCGGTAAAATCCGACGGATGCCGGCCAGCCGTTTTTGATAATATTGTTCATCCAGCCGGGAAATAGTTACCCGCCAGCCATTGCGGGTGGCATGGATAAACTCACCATCGCCGAGATAAATACCCACATGATTAATCCGGCTATATCGCCGATGAGAGCGCCGGCTCCGGTATGTTTTCTTAAAAAAAAGTAAATCACCAACCCGCAGTTGACTGGTGTCTTTTATCTTCTGACCAACCTTGAACTGCTCCCGGGATGTCCGGGGAAGATAAATCCCCAGCTGACGGTAAATGCTCTGGACAAAAAATGAACAGTCAATCCCGACTCCGGGTTGGGTTCCGCCGTATTTATAGGGCTGACCAAACAAATCCAGAGCCAGGGAAACAATTTTTCTGGCCGTGGCATCGGTATAGCCCGCCGAGTTCTGCTTATCCAGAGTTCGGCCGGGTGCTTCCTCGCTTTCACTCTCTTCGGCCTGGGCCTCGTCTATATCCTGTTCTCTGATGATATTACTTTCCAGATGGTATTTTTCCACTAAATTTTTGCGCAGGTTTTCGGCCTCCGCAAGCGAATTGAGCGGACCCAGCCGCAACTCACAGACATCACCATAAATAATATAGCCCGGCAAACCCTCGCCAAGTAAATATTCACACATCTGCCGGGCATCGTTTTCGCTAAAATTTCCCAGACTGAGACAATAATTCTGGGCCAACAGCGCCGGACTGATCAGCAATATAATCAGGAGCAACCAATAATTTTTCACTGTTCCAATAACTCCAGCCGCCGAATAATCATCGGGCTTTTGGGATGATCTGGATAGGTCTGGAGAAATTTCTTATATTCCTCAATCGCCAATTTCCGGTCAAATCCTTCGTAAACTTCCGCCCGGCCAATCAAAGCCAGGGGAAGATAGCCAGAACTGGAAAAAGTGGAAATTACAATATCAAAATGATAACAGGCAGCGGCGCGATTGTTGAGAAGAGCCGCGAGATTTGCCCAGTGATATTCTATGGCCGCCGACTCCCGGGGCAAATATTTAATTAACAACGGACTGAGCCGGCCTTCGTCAGAAAGTTTTTTGCCATACCAGAAAATTATCAGCAAGACCAGAAAAAAAATTATTGCCCAGCGCATATCAACCAATCACCAGTCTGCAGCGGTTCACTGGCCATTTCCACCCGGGCCACCAAAAAATTTTTGGAGTTTTCTTTTTCTACCCGCAGCCGCCCGATAAATTTAATCTGTGCTTTGAAGGTCAAATCCAGTTCGGCCCATTGCCGGGGACGAAAGATTTTAATTACCTCACCCGGTTTTAAAGTTATCCGGTCATTGGTGATTTCACACCAGACCAGGTCACCCGGACCGATAAGAAGGTTGTCGCCCAGACTCTTGCGAAGACAGCCATCGCTGACAAAACCTTCCCCGGTCTTATAAATTGCCTCGGTGCCGGTCACGGAAAATGAATAGAGTTCCGGAATGGCGGTTAAAATATAATAATAGTCCGACTGCCAGCCGACAAATTTTAAGTTCTCGGCCCCGGCCAGGCCAGTTATCGCCCAGAGTAGCCCGAAAATCCCTGATATCTGCCGCCGCACTTTTATCCCCATACCGGCTAAGAGTATAACAAAATTAATTTTATCTGTCAAGAAGACTTTTTATTTTAGTGATTTTCCGCACACCCCCTTGCCAATCAGCAAATTCTGTGCTATAATATATATTGGGAGCAGTCTTGGCTGACTATTAAAAAAGAAAGGGTGGGTTACTGACTATGCCCGGGCAAGAACTATTTAGCGGCATCAGAGGACTGCGAAAGTTACTGGGACTTGCCGACGATAAAAATCGCCACCAGCTCCAACGGCGTCTTATCTTATGGGAAAATCTGGCTTCGCTGGCCAACTTCGCCACGGTCCTGCCCTTGAACAGTTTTCTGGCAATTGTTTTACAGCATTTGAGCCAATTCTTTCTTTCGGACTTCGGGGCCTTTGTTTTATTCCAGGAGGATGGAAGGATTAGCGGCTATGCCTACCGGAAAATTGATTACGAACAGCACGAAAGGTTAAACAATATTTTCTCGGCCATTTTTGAGTCGCAAAAAAAATCTCCAGCCCTCCGGGAAAGTGTTCTCAAACCGGCCATTTTTAATCAGTGGGAACGTAGCGAATTTTTCTCTGAGTTATCGTCGGGGCTTTCTTCGCTAAAAATCGGCAGCGCCCTTTATCTGCCACTGGTCCATAACGGATATTTGCGGGCAATGCTCTGGCTGTGGTCGGAAAAGCCGGATTTCTTTGCCGACAATGATTCACAACTTCTGACGACGGTCTCGGCGCCAATTATTGATGCCCTGGATTGTAACTGCATTGCCCAGGAACTGCGCCGGGAACGCCAGCGATTTACTGATATCTTAGAAAATATACCATTAGGGATTGTAGAAACCGACCGGGCTGGCCAGGTAAATTTTGTTAACCGGAGTGCCGAAAAAATTCTGGGAATTGACCGGACGATGTTGATTAACCAGCCGCTCAAAGATATTTTAAGCGAAACCGGCGACGGGCCAATCCAATATAGCCAGCACGGCCCGAACCGACTTCTGCAACTCCAGACCATTAGCATCGGCGAAAATCAAAAAATAATCGCTATCACCGACATTACCGAGACCAGCAACTCCCGGGATAAAATCAACCGGACCCTGGAAAAACTTACCGCCTTAACTCATCAACCAATCATCTCCATAATATCGGACATTTCCTCTCTGGCCCTCAGCGGGACTCTAACCGAAAGCCAGTATTTTACGGTCAATCACCTTCATCAGAAATGTCAGGAATTATTGTTACAGTGTCAGTTGTTTAAGTATCTATTGCGCTGGGAACTATCGGAGACGGCCATCAGCGACGACCTGCGGGAAAACAGCCGGCGGGAAAATATCGCTCAACTATTTTTAAAAGTACTGGAAAAACATCCCCTGGCTGAAACCCCCAATATCAGTTTTTCTTCGCTGCCAAAAGCCGACACCAATATCAATGCTCAGCTGTGGGAAGTATTTTTTTTCTCTTTGCTTGAACAGCTCGGCCCGATTGCCCGGCCGAAACCACTGACGGTAAAATTTTTCTGCCCGGATGATTTTCTGCAAATAAACATAGAAAATAACGAAGAACTTTCCGGATTTCTAAAAAATAAAAACGAATTTACCTGCCAGTTTTTGGATAAATTTCTTCGGGCCCTGACTGCTACGATAGACTATCAAAACAATTCAGTGGTTATCCGGCTCCGGCGAAACATCTGATACTAAAAGCAAAAAAGAGCCCTGGCTCAAGGGCAGTCCCTTGACGATTTATTAAGACATCAGGACTCTTTTATTGCTCAGACAACTTCTCGCGCTTTACCGACGGGCCATCTTCGCCCGGGAAATATCGCCGTTTTTGTCCACGAAATAGAGATAACCAGCGGCTTTTTTCACGCCGGCTTTGGCGACTTTTTCCGGTTTGCCACCTTTCTTTCCGGCCCGCGCCATTTTCGCCCGGGAAATATCACCCTGTTTGTCCACAAAATACAGGTATCCGTCCTGTTTCTTTACTCCTACCTTGGCAACTTTCTCGGCCATAATTTAAGTTCACCTCCTCTCCACCATATTATGTTTGGTGTCCGACTTTATTTCCCCGACCACGATTGACTCCCGTGGTCTCGCCACCGCATAACCCTGGTCCGGGTAAATATAAAGTTTACCTTCGTAATTGCGAATGATAATTCCCTGACGACTACGGGAAATAAGGTATTCAGGATTGATTGGTACTTTTCCCCCGCCGCCCGGTGCATCTATCACATAAGTTGGCACGGCATAGCCGCTGGTATATCCCCGCAGGGCCTCCATAATTTTCAGCCCGGTGTTAATGCTGGTACGACAGTGTTCGGTGCCCGGGGCCAGGTCGCATTGATAGATATAATACGGCCGGACCCGGATTTTCAATAATTCCTGCATCAGTTTCATCATAACCGGGGGTTTATCATTTATCCCTTTCAGCAGAACTGTTTGTGAACCAAGCGGAATTCCGGCATCCGCCAGCTGATTTACCGCCCGGATGCATTCCGGAGTAATTTCTTTCGGATGATTGAAATGAATACTGATATAAAGGGGATGATATTTTTTAAGGATACTAACGAGTTCGCTGGTTATTCTCTGGGGCAGGGTAACCGGGATACGGGTGCCGATACGAATTATTTCTACCGTCGGGATTTTCCGGATTTTATTCAAGAGCATATCCAGTTTGCCATCACTGAGATAAAACGGGTCGCCACCCGAAATAAGCACATCGCGAATTTGCGGATTGTCTTTGATATAATTCAGGGCTTTTTCCAGTTCGCTATTGGACATTGTTTTTTCTGAGGACCCAACCATCCGGCGCCGGGTGCAGTGCCGGCAGTATACCGCACAGGCATCGGTAATCAATAACAGGACCCGGTCGGGATAACGATGAACCAGCCCGGGAACAACCATATGTTTTTCTTCCCCACACGGGTCGGATAATTCATAGACACTGCGCTGAAACTCATCCGGCAAAGGAATTGCCTGTCGCCGAATCGGGCAGCCGGGGTCATTGCGGTCAATCAGGGAAGCAAAATAAGGGGTGATTGCCATTTTTAATCTTTCGGAAGAAAAAGAAATTGCTCGCTTTTCTTCCACGGTAAGATTAACAATTTTTTCCAGGTCCTCCAGAGTGGTCAGGCGATGCCGCAATTGCCAGCGCCAGTCATTGGCTGGCTTAGAATATTTCATTGTCTTTTAAGCGCTCTCCTTATCGTTCTTTTTTTCTTCACCAAACAACGGCAAATTTTCCTCTTTGCGAGTAATTATTTTTTCTTTCAGCCAGGCGTCAATTATTTCTTTGGAAAAACGATACTGGCGACCGATGCGCGAGGCCGGAATTTTTTTCTGACGGATTAAACTATAAATTTTGGACTTGCCTATCCCCAGATACTCGGATAGTTCTTTTATATCCATCACTGATTTTATTTCTATTTGCTTTTCCATAATTTGCTATAAATTGCCATTTAATATCTTTTACAATATTAATTATAGCATATTTTACCACCTTTTGTCAAGCCCCCCAATTATTTTTTCCAACTTCTCGCTAACACAAATAAGTTGCCGGCAATATAATATAATTCGCAATATGATATAATTAGATGTAACTTTTCGCAAAAATTTATGTCTAATATAGTAGAAAGCAAAGCGCAAACTATGGGTGAAGACCGACAATTGCTGCAAGAGTTTTTAGGTGGCAATCAGCAGGCATTTGCGGAACTGGTGAAAAAATACAAGGATATGGTCTTTAAAACAATTTACTCATTCTTCACCGATACTGACGAGGCTGATGACATTGCCCAGGAGGTTTTTCTAAAGGTGTATTTTAGCGCAGCTTCTTTCAAACACAAATCCGCTTTCAGTACCTGGCTGTACCGCATCACTGCCAATGAATGCTACAATGCCCTTAAACATAAAAAAGTCAAACCGATATCTCTGGACGAACCAGTCGGCGACAATGGACTTACTTTTAAAGACATCCTGAAAGACGATAACTCCAGCGAAGACATAGTCTTAAAAAAAGAATTACAAAAAATTGTCCAGCAGGCAATCCGCTCGCTACCGAGAAAATATGCTTTAGCGGTATTCCTCATTGACCTTAACAATCTTACCTATCAGGAGGCCGCGGCGGTTATGGATATCTCCGTGAATAAACTGAAGGTCTGGCTGCATCGCGGGCGTAATCGCTTGAAAGAAAAATTAGTCCCGGTTTATGCCACTGGAGGATTAAAAATATGAAGTGTCAGAAAATAAAAATCTTACTATCGGCCTATCTGGATAATGAACTCAGCCAGGAAGAAAAAGAACTGGTGAATTCGCACTTAACCGGATGCCCTTCCTGCTCGCAATATCTGAACGGGCTGAAGACCTTAAAAAAAATCCTTCGGCCTTCAAGAGATTTTTCGCCCCGGCCATTTTTTGAGACCCGGCTGATGGCGCGCATTCAGGAGATGGAAAAAAATGCTTTATTTTCACCGGGCTTTATTCGGCTCGCCCGCCGGACTATTCTGGTCGCTCTTGGTTTTCTCTTTATCGCCGCAATCCTGGCTTTTACCCGTCCGGAAATTGCCGGCAGTATCTCGCCGGATAGTTATCTCTTATCCGAGGTTACCACTAACACTATCAGCGAAAATAACTTCTTGCCCGAAAAAAATATCACCAAAGAAGATGTAATAGTTCTGGCGTATTCCAAATAATAAACCGGAGGAGATTACCATGACTAAATCCAGAATTCTGACTACAATTTTATTGCTGACGATTTTTATTCTCGGATTAATTGCTGGAGTTTTTCTTGGTTCCAGTCGTTTTGTCCGTTTCTTTCGCCATCGCCGGCCGCGGGAAGAGCGGATATTACAATTTATTATCCGGCGTTATGAGCGGAAATTAAACCTGACATCTGAACAAAAGAACCGATTAATTACTATCTTAAAAAAACACCGCGCAGAGATTAACCATCTGGCCAGAAAAGTCCAGCCGGAGTTTGAAAAAATAAGAAAACAGACCAATAGCGAAATTAAAAACATCCTAAACGAAGAGCAAAAAAAGATATTTGAAAAGATGCAGAACGAATTCTTCAGGCCCGGTGGAAAATTCGCCCGAGTTCGGCCTGAAGGGCCGTTGGCCGGGCCGGAACCACCGTTGCCCCCAGCGCCAGACAGTCCTGAGCGCTGAATTGAGTCATCACCTTGCCCAGACCTCTTTTTAAGGGAATAAACTCCTTTAACGGCTGGTCGCTGATAACTACTTTTTCCGTATCCGGTTCGCTCCGTCGGGGAATATTGGCCAGGCGAGCCAGCAGCCACCTATTTTTTTCTTCATCGCTTAAGCCATTGATTTCCGGATAAGAATATTTCTGGAGTACCTCCTGGATATGGCGCCGGCCGGTCTCTTCATCTATGTAAATAATTTTTGCCGGATGGGCCGCCCGACCATCAGCAAACATTGCTTCCAGTTTTCCCGGTTGATAAATTGCTAAAATATCCTGGGGCGCCAGAGAACGAAGGCGAGAAATTTCTACTGATTCTATTTTTTCCACAACCGCCAGGGTATTTTTCAACCAGTCCGCTTCATAGACCCTGAGCATTTCCGTCCCGGTTTTAAGCCAGTACTGCTGACTGTCAATTTTAAAATTCGTTACTTTGTCATAGCGGGTTTTAATAATTATATCATGAGCAATCCAGTCCAGCGCATCAAGATAGTGAACATCGTTGCTGGCCACTGGCTTGAGGTTATACTTCGGAGCAACCCTCAGCCAGAAATCGTTAACTGCATCTTCATCGGCAATCCCGTGTTTTCCAATCTCCGGATAGTAATCCGAGCCGAAAATATCTAAATAACGACGCAGGACTAACTCCGCCGCTTCTTCCCCTTCCCGCAGAAATTTCTGTCCGACCAGATTGTAAAAACAGCCGGAAAGCGCCAGCAGGCCATCGGCATACTGTCCGAGCAAACCCCAGTCAACCAGTCCCCTTTTTTCTTCATAGGAATTTTTTATCCAGGCCTCACTCAAAAGCCCGAAGAGATTTTTCAGCCCTTTTTGATTTTTAGCCAGCAAAACCAGGTGAAACCGCTCGGAGTCCTTCCGCAAAATACTTTCGGAAGCATTTTCCACGAAATAAATTTCTACCCCGACTATTGGCTTAAGAGAAAAATTCCGGCAGGTATCAAGATACTGGATGAAAAAAGGAATTTCCCCGTGTTCGGTCATCGCCATTGCCGGCTGACCATCGGCTCGGGCCTTCTTCAGGGCCGGGGTAAAATCCAGAGTGCTATCAGAATAAGAACCGAAAAAATGGTTATGAAGATGGGCAAACAATAAGCACTTCTTTCGCTTATCTCAGCAAACCAATAAACCAACTATTCAACTTGATTATCACCGGAGCAAACACCAGAGAAACCACGGACATCAATTTCAGCAGGATATTTAACGACGGGCCGGAAGTGTCTTTAAAAGGATCGCCAACCGTATCGCCAACTATGCTGGCTTTGTGGGCATCACTGCCTTTGCCGCCGAAGTTTCCTTCTTCAATATATTTTTTAGCATTATCCCAGGCCCCGCCAGCATTGGCCAGAAGTATCGCCAGAGGCACTCCGGTAATTAACGAGCCAACCAGAAAGCCGCCGAGGGCTTCTACCCCGAGAATTGCTCCGACCAGTACCGGTAAAATCACGGCCATCAATCCGGGGGTAATCATTTCCTTGATCGCGGCTCTGGTAGTAATATCCACACAGGCCGCTGAATCCGGCATTACCTTGCCTTCCAGCAGTCCGGGAATTTCTTTAAACTGCCGCCGCACCTCGCTGACAATACCAAACGCCGCCCGGCCAACCGCCAGCAAGGTCATCGCACAGAATACAAACGGGACTATTCCCCCAATAAACAATCCGGCAACCACCTTGGCAGTGAGGGCATTTATCGTTGGTATCTGAACGGTCTGGGAATAGGCGGTAAAAAGGGCCAGCGCGGTGAGCGCTGCCGAGCCAATCGCAAAACCTTTGCCAATTGCCGCGGTGGTATTTCCCACGGCATCCAGCCGCTCGGCTCTTTTGCGGACATCCGCACCCATGTGCGCCATTTCCGCAATACCGGCCGCGTTGTCGGCAATTGGACCATAGGCATCAACTGCCACAGTCATTCCGGTCACCGAAAGCATTCCGACCGCCGAGAGGGCAATCCCGAATATACCAGCAAATTTATAAGCCACAATTGTAGCCAGGGCAATCGCCACCAACGGCACAACGGTACTTTTCATACTAATAGCAAATCCGCTAATTAAAAGCGTTGCCGAACCAGTGGTGGCCGCTTCCGCAATCTGCTGGACCGTCTTTCCGGAAGTAAAATACTCAGCCGTAAAACCAACAATCAGTCCGGCAATCAGACCAGAAAGAACTGCCCAGAAAAGTTTGGTCTGGCCATACCAGAAACTGCAAAGTAAAAATGCTCCAACAATCAAAAGAAGGGCTGTGGCGATCATTCCCCGACGCAGGGCAACCTGCGGGTCTGTTTTTTCATCAGTCCGGACAAAATAAACCCCGACTATCGCCGAGATAATTCCCCAGGCCGAGATAAGCAGGGTCAACATTATTCCTTTAGTATCAATAGTTGGATTGGGTGCGGCGGCAATTACCAGGGCCGAGACAATCGCTCCGATATAGGACTCAAAAAGGTCAGCGCCCATTCCCGCCACATCGCCAACATTATCTCCAACATTGTCCGCAATCACCGCGGGATTTCTCGGGTCATCTTCCGGAATTCCCTTTTCTATTTTACCAACTAAATCCGCCCCGACATCAGCGGCTTTGGTATATATTCCACCACCAGCCCGGGCAAAAAGTGCCACTGAACTGGCTCCGAGGGAAAATCCGACAATTAAATTAGTGGCCTCCACAATTTTTCCCACCAGATCCGGATTTTTACTTAATCCAATAAACAACCAGTAAACCGCGGTCAAACCAAAAAGCCCCAGAGAGACCACGCTCAATCCCATCACCGCCCCTCCGGGAAAGGCAATACCCAGGGCCTGGTTAAATGAATGAGCCGCCGCCTGGGCAGTCCGGGCATTGGATTTGGTAGCAATCTGCATCCCGAGACAGCCCGCAGCAATCGAACAGGCCGCTCCGACCACAAAAGCCAGAGCAGTTTTTCTGGCAATGGCAAAAAATATAATCAGGGCAACCACCAGAACAAAATAGGCGATGGTGCGATATTCCCGGCCAAGAAAGGCCATTGCGCCCTGATGAATAGAGTTAGAAATTTTCTGCATCAATTCGGTTCCGGCATCATTACTCAAAACCTTTTTCGCCAGATACCAGACATAGATAATCCCGACCAGAGCAACTAACAGAGTAACCAGCAAACTGCTCAAATCACCAAACAAACCAATCATCGGTCCACCTCCTTAAAGTTTTTAATGTTTGGCCTGACAACTTATTATAGCAAAATTTGATATAATATAAAAAAATGTGGCAGGTAGTGATATTTTATCATTCAGACAAAGCCGGGGCTGAATTCCAGGCCCGGCAACTAAAAAAACGGCTGGCGGCTGAACGCCGGGCAAAATTTATCTTATCCGACTTAAGAGAAAGAACCCCAAAAAATTTGTCAGCCAGAATTAATCTGGCAATAAGTGTTGGCGGAGACGGGACCTTACTGAAAGTAAGTCATCTGATGGCCCCTTTAAGGATACCGGTGCTGGGAATAAACATCGGGCATCTCGGTTTTCTCGCCGAAGCCGAGAAACAAACCGCCGCCAGAATTATCCGGCAAATTTTTCAGGGTCAATATAGCCTGGAAGAACGCATGCTGCTAAAAGCCGTACTGGTATCAAAAAATAAACTGAAAAAAAATCTGGGAATTGCCCTCAATGACTGTGTCATTCGCTCTTACGGTACGGGGCATCCGATTAGAATCAGTGCCTGGGTGGAGAATAACTTTTTAACCAGTTATCACGGCGATGGTCTGATTATTGCTACCCCCACTGGCTCAACTGCTTATTCCCTGGCCGCCGCTGGCCCAATTGTTCATCCGCATCTGGAGTTATTTCTGCTGACCCCAATCTGTCCGCATACCCTGGCCCAGCGACCACTGCTTATCTCGGCCACCCATTCAATAAAAATCAAATCGCCGGACGCCGGAATTTTTCTGGACGGCAATTATGCCGGAAAACTGGCTGGCGAATTAGTAATCTCTAAATACGAGCATCCCCTGATGCTGGTGCGCCATCCCCATCTTTCGTATCTGGATATTTTGCGAACTAAACTGGGCTGGGGAGAAAGATAGTTCTGGTGTATCTAACTCATCTGAGAGTAAAAAACTATGCTTTGATTGATGAACTGGAACTGGAACTGGTTCCGGGATTAAATATTTTAAGCGGGGAAACCGGAGCCGGAAAATCCATAATTCTGGAATCGTTTGCTCTGGTTCTGGGCGAAAAAGTTCATCCGGAGACAATCATCCGCCAGCCGCAAAATGCCTGCCAGGTAACTGCTGAGTTCCGGGGAAAACCGGAAAAAGAACTGGCCGACCTACTCAAAAACCATGAACTGAAACCCGAAACTGATGACCTGATTTTGAGACGCATCCTGGAGCTCACTGGCCGCGGCCGGACCCTGGTCAATGACCAGCCGGTAAATCTATCAACTTTAAGCGCGGTCGGGGATTATCTGGTAGACATTCACGGACAACATCAGCACCAGAGTTTATTAAAAAACCAATTCCAGCGCCAATTTTTAGACGAATACGCCGAAAATCAAAAACTCCTTGCTGAACTTGAAGAAAAATATCGTCTCTGGCAGAATAAACAAAAAGAACTGGCGGCCACCGAAATTGCGGCGGACGAACGCCAGCGCCAGATTGACCTTTATCAGTACCAGATAAAAGAAATAGAAGCCGCCGGATTAAGAGAAGGCGAAGCGGAAGAACTCCGTCAGCAATTGCCGGAGATTAAAAACGCCGCCCGATTAAAAGAGATTGGCGGACAAATCTGCTCGCTTCTGCAGGAAGAGGAAAATTCGGTTCAGGAACAACTGCAAAAGGTTTTGCGACTCCTGGAAAATTTAGGCCAGTATACCTCCCGCTTTAATCAGCAAATCGGCCTGGTAAATGAAAGTATCAGTCGGCTCAAAGAAATCGCGGCGGAACTCAGTGGCTTTTTAGAAAAAATCAGGGTTGAGCCGGAAACCCTGGATGAGATTTATCGGCGGCTGGATACCATTGAACGCTTACAAAAAAAATACGGACCGACGGTAAAAGATATTTTTGGCTACTGCCAGCAAACCAAAGAAAAACTTTCCGGACTGATTAACTATGCCGACCAGCGCCGGCAAATTAACGAAGAGATAAAAAAATATGAAGAGGAAGTCAAAATTCTGGCGCAGAAACTTTCCCGCCGGCGGAAAGAGGCAGCCGAAAAATTATCCCGCAGTATTGAAAAAGAGATTCGGGAATTAGGAATGCCCAAAGCCCGCTTTGAGATAAGGTTATTGCCCTTGACTGAAATTGGTGCGACCGGCCAGGAAAATGTGGAATTTTTCTTTTCCGCCAATCCCGGTCAGGACCAGCAACCTTTACGGTTTATTGCTTCCGGCGGCGAACTCTCCCGGGTTATGCTGGCAATCAAAACCGCGGCCAATAGTGAGGTGCCGCTGCTGGTATTTGACGAAATTGATGCGGGACTGAGTGGCCCGATTGGCTCAGTAATCGGTAAAAAATTAAAGAAATTATCCCGCAGCAAACAGATTATCTGTATTACCCATCTGGCCCAGATTGCCGCCTATGCTGACCGACATTTTCTGGTAGAAAAAATCACCACCAGCAAAGAAACCAGAGTAAAGATTACCACCCTGGACCCAGCCGAGCGGGTTCAGGAGATTGCCCGGATGATTTCCGGACAAAAAATCGGTCCGGCCGCAATTTCTCAGGCCCGAGAATTATTAAAAGAGAGTGAAAATGTTTAATGTCATTCTTCTGGGGCTTACCAGTCTTTTCACCGATATCAGTTCGGAGATGATTTATCCCCTGATTGGAATGTATCTGGCCCTGCTCGGTGCTCCGGCTACGGTTCTCGGTCTGGTTGAAGGTATTGCTGAAAGTACCGCCAGTCTTTTAAAGGTATTCGGAGGGATTATCTCCGACCGGTGGCAACGCCGAAAAGGACTGGTGATTGCCGGCTATTCCACCTCGCTTTTATCCAAAATAATTCTGGGCCTTTCCCGCATCTGGCCGGTTGTTTTAATTGCCCGATTTAGTGACCGGCTGGGCAAAGGTCTTCGGAATCCGGCCCGCGATGCTCTGATATATGAAAGTTCTCCGGCTGAGAAATTGGGATTTTATTTTGGCTTTCATCGCTTTCTGGATACCCTTGGCGCCTCGCTGGGTGTGCTGATTACTTACTTTTTACTGGAAGGTTTTGCGACCACGGCCGGACCGGCGGAGGCCAGCCGGTTTCGCCAGATTTTTCTTCTGGCCAGCCTGCCGGCGCTGATTGGAGTGATAATACTTTTCTGGGTAAAAGAAAATCCAAAAATATCCCCGAAAAGCCAAACTCCCAAAAATAATCTTCGCCAGATGTTTTCTTCTTTCCGGGCCCTGCCTCTGGACTTAAAAAGATACCTGGTAATATTTTTAGTTTTTTCTCTCTTTAACTCGTCAAATCAGTTTTTGCTCCTGCGGGCAAGAACCTCCGGAATTTCTCCCGGGGGAGTGGTTTTAGTCTATTTGCTTTTCAATCTGGTCTATGCTTTCTCTTCCTGGCCGGCTGGATTTCTCTCGGATATCTGGGGACGAAAAAATATCATGGCCGCCGGATATCTAATCTTTGGTCTGGTATATCTGGGCTTTGCCACCAAATTTACTTTTAGTTATGTCGTCGGGCTTTTTGCCCTCTATGGTATATATTATGGACTTACTGAGGGAATTGAAAAGGCCTACCTCAGTGAAAAGGCTCCGCCGGATATCCGGGCATCGGTTCTGGGCCTGCAGGCATTTCTGGGTGGGGTAGTGCTTTTTCCGGCATCATTTTTTACCGGATTACTCTGGGATAAGTTCGGGCCAGCAGTTCCTTTTACCATCACCGGTCTAATAAGTATAATCTCCGGATTTCTGATCTGGAAACTTCTGTGAGAAAAAAAATTCGGCCTGTCTTCTGGTGGCTAATTTTAGCAGCCACGGCTGGTTTTCAGCATCGGGGATTCTGGCAATACTTCTTCAGTTATCCGGTTTTTCTCAATATCCCCTGGGGAAAAAATTTATTTTTCACTGGAGTGTGGTTGCTTCTCTCCGCAGTTTTTCTTCTGGCTTTCTGGAGCACCGGAGAGATCATTTTGCGGCTGGTCAGATTTCCCGATTATAATTTTTTCCGTCAGATTATTGCTATCGCCCTCGGCCTGGGAACGGTCAATCTGTTTTTCTGGTTTTTCGCTCTTTCCGGACTGATTTATCCGCTGACTGTAATTATTTTACTGGTTTTATTGGATGTAATCGGTATCATTATTATCGGCAAAATTAGAACAAAAATTTTTCCGGAATTTTTTCTCTGCCGGTCCTGGTTTTCCAACGAACTATCCGGCTGGTTGTTACCCCCAATGCTTCTGGCGACACTTTATATTCTGATTGGCTCTCTCAGCCCGCCTACCTCCTGGGATGCTCTGGCCTATCATCTGCCAATCGCAAAATTATACGCCCGGACTCACGGACTAAGGCCCGATGTTTTTTTGTTCAGCAAACAATGCACTACTGGATTGGAAATGCTCAATGCCGCGGCTATCTCCCTTGGCTTTGATATTCTGACTCAGTTCTTTTCCTTTCTGGCAACGATGCTGATAATTGTTACTTTAATCTATTATGGGGAAAAGAATTTTTCTCCGGGTGTCGGGTTGCTGGCAGCGACATTTTTGATAAGTTCTCCGCTTATCTTAACTATATCTCCAGCCACGAATAATGATGTGCCCGGTGCCCTGCTGGCCATTTTATCTGTTGCCGGTCTGGGCGAATACGCTTTAACTAAAAAAGATTACTGGCTAAAAATCACCGCGATATCCGCCGGACTGGCGGCCAGTGTGAAAATGACCGGTTTAATAATTATCAGTTCTTTGCTATTATGGCTTGGCCGCCAACTGGCCGACCGCAGAATTAAATTCCGGGATTTCAGTTTATTTCTGGGACTGGTGGTCATCTTTGCCGGGCTGCCTTATCTGCGTAACTATCTCTGGTCGAGCAACCCGGTGTTTCCCCGCTTTTCTCAGTTTAGCCACAAAAAAATAATCCCGCTTTCAATAATAGAAAAAAATGCTGCGGAAGAAATAAAAACTATCGGGGTAAAAAAAACTTTTCTTAATTTTCTTGTTCTCCCGTACTATTTCATCTTTAATCCCGACCGGTTTCAACACCAGGCTCAATATTTTATAATTCCGGCTTTAATCGCGGCCATCTTGCGCTTTTTAAGTAAAAAAATTTTGCGACCGGAAGAGCAATTCCTGGGATTTTTCATTGTCTACTACGGGACATTCTGGTTTTTTCTCGGTCCGCAGGTCTGGCGATTTTTGCTGCCGGTTTTACCGTTACTGGCTCTTTTAATGGCCTGGTGGTTAAAAGAAAACAGCACTTCCGCACTAAAAAATTTTATTGTGCTGATTTCAGTTTTTATAAGTCTTTTGCCCCTGGGGCGTTTCAGTGTCAATAACAATCTTTTTACCGTTCTTTCTCTCCCATCCCGGGAGGCAAAAAACACCCCGGCCGATATTCGCTATTTACAAAAATCGCTGGACTTTTATCCGGTCTATGATTATGTCAATACCCATCTTGCCTCTGGGAAAACCCGGGTCCTGCTATTTCGGGAAATTCGTGGCTACTATTTGAAAGTCCCCTATGTCTGGGCCGACCCGCTTAATCAAACAATAATTTATTATCCTGAATACCGCAACCCGGAAGAACTGCTCAGCCATCTGAAAGTTCTGGGAATAACCCACATAATCGTCAACAATAATATCTATCCGCCTTCCCCAAGTTACTATGATCCCCAGACTATAAAATTAATGAACGGTGTTTTAAATAATTACTCCAGTTTGCTTTATTCGGCCAACAATGTTTTTCTCTTCCAGGTTAGATATTAAAAGCCCAACTATGAGACAAAAACTTGGACAGAATTTTTTGATTGACAAAAACATCGCCAGAAAAATTGTTCAGGCCCTGGCGATTCGCCCGTCAGATATAATCATAGAAATCGGGCCGGGCCAGGGAATACTCACTGAACAGATCCTGACCTATGCTGATGTGGCCCGGCTGGTGGTAATTGAAATTGATAAAAAACTGGTCCGGCAACTGGAAGAAAAATTTGTCTCTTACCATCAGAAAAATCGTCTGGAAATAATTGCCAGTGATTTTTTGAAAATCAATCTTAAGGATTTTTGCCGTCAGCGAAATTTCAGCCGGATAAAATTTCTGGGAAATCTTCCTTATTCCGCCGCCACCGCAATTATCCAGAAAGTTATCTCCCGGGTGCCGCCAGAACTCTGGGAGCGGGCGGTATTTACTATCCAGCGAGAGGTCGCTCAAAAAATTTTTACAACTGAAGAACTCAACTATTTAAAGATATTTGTCCAGCACTATGCCGAAGGAAAAATTCTCTTTGATATTTCCCCGCAGTCTTTCCGGCCCAGGCCGGAAGTTGTCAGTTCAGTAATCTTGCTCAAAGGCCGCCAAAACATTTCCCCGGAGGTCACCGATATTGAACTGGCCGCAAAAATTTTTCGCTATCGGCGCAAGACCATACTTAATTCACTTACTTTTTCTGGTTTCGACCGCGCTATGGCAAAAGAAATTTTAGAAAAAGCCGCGATTGACCCCGGGGCCCGCGCCGAGAGTTTGTCTCTGGAACAATTTCTTCGCTTGACAACTGCTTATAAAAAAGGTATAATTTAATTGTCTGGATTAATTAATAAGCAATAGAAACTAATATAAACTAACAGGAATAAAAAGATAACAGGCAAATAAAGTTATTCACAATTGTGGATAACCCTGTGGATAATTATGAAAACAGCAGAAGAAATCTGGCAGAAATTACTTATCCCCATCCAGGAATCAACGGCAAAAGAGACATTTGAATTGTGGTTCTCCCCATTAAAACCGGTTTCTCTGGAAAACAATATTTTAACCATCCAGGTTCCAAACAAATACTTTTCCGAGTGGCTAAAACAAAACTATAATGAGATGCTGGAAAAAAATCTATCGGAATTTCTGGGGGCACCGGCAACTATTGTTTATCAGGAAAGCCAGGATATTTCTTCAGTGATAAAGAAGGTAGAGATTATCAACCGCGAGCCGGCGGAAAGTTCTTATATTCTTGAGTCCAATTTTAATCCGGATTATACCTTTGAAAATCTGGTCACCGGTCAGTTTAATCGTTTTGCCAAAGGTACCTGCGAGGCCGTAGCCAAAGAACCGGGAACGCAGTTCAATCCGGTATTCATTTACAGCAATGTCGGGCTGGGCAAAACCCATCTGCTCCATGCCATTGGTAATTATATCCGCAAAAACCGTCCGGAGTTAAAGGTTCTCTATGTTACCTGTGAAAAATTTATTAACGATTTTATTGACTCAATCAAATACGAAAAGCCCGCCAGTTTCCGGAATAAATATCGCCACCTGGACTGTCTTTTGATTGATGATATCCAGTTTCTCGTCGGCAAACAAAGTTCCCAGGAAGAATTTTTCTATACCTTTAATACTCTTTATAATTCCCGTAAGCAGATTGTCGTCACCTCCGATTGTCCGCCAAAAGATATTCCAACTCTGGAAGAACGACTGATTTCCCGTTTTGAATGGGGAGTAATTACTCCGATTGATGTGCCGGATTTTGAGAGCCGCAAGGCCATTCTGGTGCGCAAAGCCGAACAGAACAAAATCAACATCGCCAATGATGTTCTGACCTTTCTGGCTACTGAGATTAAGTCCAATATCCGCGAACTGGAAGGTTCGCTTATCCGGCTGGCGGCTTTTGCCGCTTTTACTGAAACCCCGTTAACTGTTGATACGGCTAAAAAAATTTTGCGGGATATTATCAAACCGGATAAGTCCCGTCAGCCGGTAACCATTGAAAAAATCCAGCGGATTGTCGCCCAGAAATATAATCTTGAACCGGAACAGTTAAAAGCCCGCGACCGGAGTGAGAGCGTGGCCCTGGCCCGGCAGATTGCGATGTATTTGTGCCGGACATTAAGTGATGAGTTTTCTACTACCACCATCGGCGAGGCGTTTGGCGGCAAAGACCATACAACAGTTATTCATGCCTGTAATAAAATAAAGCGATTACTTCAATCTGACCCATTTTTTATGCAACAGATAAACGGTCTGATTCAGAAAATTTATGAGGGCTAAACACAATGGTTGTTAACAAAATATCACCGGTTGGCTGAATCAGTGAAAAAGTTTAAGAAAAGATAATAATGTGAATAGTGATTTAATAAAAACACCTGAAAGTTATACTTGAGGAAAAGAAAAAAAGATATTGTCTTCGTGGATAGAAATTTAAATTGTTGCGAATAATTAACATATCCACAATCCTTACTATAACGACGACTGAATTTTAAATTAATTAGTAAAAGGAGGAGTCATGAAACTTCTGGCGGAAAAAAAGGCACTATTGAAAGGTTTCCAGATTATTCAGAATGCCATCTCTACCAAAACCACACTGATGGCCCTCAGCAACTTTTTGCTGGAAGCAAAAAAGGGTGGGCTAAAATTTTCAGCCACCGACTTAGAAATTGCCGTTTCCACAACTATCCCAGACATTAAAGTTGAAACCGAAGGGGCAATCACCATCCCGGCAAAAAAATTCGGAGACATTATCAAGGAAATGCCCGAGGATAAACCAATAGAAATCAAGGTTATTGATGAAAAGCAGACCAACATCAATTGTGGCCGCTCGCATTTCAGTTTAATATCCCTGGCGGCCAAAGAGTATCCAGAACTGTTAGAATTCCCCCAGGACAAAACATCAGTTCTGCCGACCGAGGATATCCGGGAGATGATAAACAAGATAATTTTTGCCACCTCCACCGATGATACCCGCTATGTCTTAAACGGTGGTTATTGTGTTTTTGAAAAAAATACCGTTACCTTTGTCGGAACTGATGGTGTGCGTCTGGCGGTAATTACCAGATTTATCAGCAGCAATAAGATAAATCATTCGGCAATCATTCCGGCCAAGACATTGAATGAACTGGTCCGACTGCTTTCTATTGAGGAAGCCAAAGAAATTAAAATTGGTTTTACGGCCAATCAGGTCTCGTTTAAAATCAACGAAACTATCCTCAGTTCCCGGCTTATTGATGGCGATTTTCCCAATTATGCTCAGGTAATACCCAAAAAACATTCTATTCAGGCTGAATTAAAAACCGCGGAGTTTCTTTCGGCCGTCCGCCAGGTATCGTTTTTACTCACCGACCGCAGCAGTGGCAATGGAATAAAGTTATCTTTTAAACCCAAGGGTTTGATTGTTTCCACCTCCAGCCCGAGTTTTGGCAGTGCCGAGGTAGAGGTGGAACTGGTAAAATACAGCGGCGAACCGATTGAGATATATTTTAACCCGGCTTACCTGCTGGACTATCTGAAGAATATTGAAGATGAAACCATTTTATTGCAATTAACCAATTCCCTGGCTCCGGCTTTGCTGCGGCCGGCCCCGGATGAAAATTATCTCTATATTCTGGTGCCGCTGCGGGTATAGGTTTAGTTAATGAGTAATCTGGAACCGGCTGACCGAATAATAAAAAATGTGTTTGGAAAATTTGGCTGGAATGCCGACTGGGATGCGGTTTTCAAGGTCTGGGAAAAAGTGGTTGGTAAAAATATCTCTAAATTTGCCCGGGCCAGAGAGATCGGACCCGGGCAACTCATAGTTGAGGTCAGTAATAATTATGTCTGGCATCAACTTTATCTGGATCGCCGCCAGCTGGTAAAAAAGATTAATGAATATTTTGGCTATCCCCTGGTTCGGACAATTAAATTTGAACTGAAAAGTATGAAAGTATGAGGGAGGTTGATTAATGGTCAAGACGATGTTACCGAATGAGACCGGTGAAGAAAAATATGATGCGTCAAAAATCCAGGTTCTGGAAGGACTGGAGGCGGTCCGGAAAAGGCCAGCAATGTATATCGGCTCAACCGGACCAATGGGGCTGCACCATCTTGTTTATGAAGTGGTGGATAATTCCATTGACGAGGTGCTGGCCGGATATTGTAAGAATATTGATGTAACTATCCATGATGATAATTCAATAACGGTGCTGGATGATGGCCGGGGAATTCCGGTAGAGCCCCATCCCAAATATAAAGATAAGTCGGCGCTGGAAATTGTGATGACCAAACTCCATGCCGGCGGTAAGTTTGACAATAAGGCCTATAAAGTATCCGGTGGCCTGCACGGGGTCGGAGTTTCGGTAGTAAATGCGCTCAGTGAGTGGCTGGAGGTTGAGGTTTATCGCGACGGGAAAATATATTTTCAACGCTATGAACGGGGTAAACCAACCGGCCCGGTCAAGGTAACTGGCAAAAGTGATGAACGGGGCACCCGGGTTTCTTTTCTGGCCGATACACTTATTTTTAAGGATATTAATTATTCGTTTGAGACACTTTCCAATCGTCTGCGGGAACTGGCTTTCTTAAATGCTGGCACCAGAATTACGATTATTGATGAGCGTTCGGACAAAGAATATACCTTTAATTATGAGGGCGGGATTGTCAGTTTTGTGAAGTTTCTCAATGCTAATAAAAATGTTTTGCATCCGCAGCCAATTTACTTTTCCAAAGAAAAGGATGGAATAGGAGTGGAGGTGGCGTTACAGTACAATGACGGATACAATGAACAGGTGTTTTCTTTTGTCAATAATATCAATACTATAGAAGGCGGCACTCATTTAAGTGGTTTTCGCTCGGCTCTGACCAGGGTAGTCAATGACTATATCAAAAAAAATGAGGTTACCAGAAATAAGGATATAACCCTCACCGGTGATGATGTGCGCGAGGGACTGACCACGGTAATTTCGGTAAAAGTTCCCAATCCCCAGTTTGAGGGACAGACCAAAACCAAACTCGGCAATTCAGAAGTTGAAGGTATTACCAAGTCGGTAGTTGGCGATAGTTTAAGCAGTTTTCTGGAAGAAAATCCGGCGGTAGCCAATAAAATTATAGAAAAGGCCATCAATGCCGCTGAGGCCCGGGAAGCGGCCAGAAAGGCCCGGGAACTTACCCGGCGCAAGAGTGCCCTGGATTCAGCGTCACTTCCCGGAAAACTCGCTGATTGTTCAGAGAAGGACCCGCGGTTTTGCGAATTGTTTATCGTAGAAGGTGACAGTGCGGGAGGGAGTGCCAAGCAGGGCCGGGACCGTTCTTTTCAGGCGATATTGCCGTTAAAAGGGAAAATTTTAAATGTGGAAAAAGCCCGGCTGAACAAAATGCTGACCAATGATGAAATCCGGACGATGATTACCGCAATCGGCGCTGGTATCGGCCAGGATGATTTTGATATTGAAAAGGTGCGCTATCACAAGATTATTATTATGACCGATGCTGATGTAGATGGCGCCCATATCCGAACTCTTCTTTTAACTTTCTTCTATCGGCAAATGCTCCCGCTGATTGAAAAGGGCTTTATTTATATCGCCCAGCCGCCACTCTATAAAGTAAAGAAAAATAAAACCGAGATGTATTTGCACTCGGAGGAAGAACTCAGCAATTTTTTATTCCGGGAAGGGATGAAAGGGATTGTAGCCTATCCGCCGGGAAGTCGTCTGCCGCTTGATGAAAAAAAATTCCGCGTGCTTCTGGATAACATTAACCTGGCAGTTTCTCTGATTAAAAAATTGTCCCGCAAGGGTGTTGGTTTTGAAGAATATCTGAAGTTTTATTCGGCCCAGAAATTTCCGATATACCGGATTGGTGATGTTGATGAAAAGCCGCACTATATCTATTCGGAAAAAGAGTGGAAGGCCTATAAGGAAGAGGTTCTGGCCCAGTTTAAGCGGAAAAAATATCCAATGGTCAGTTGCCGCTGGAAGTGCCGGAACAGGAACTGGGAATAAAGGTAAAGGAACTCTGGGAAATACCCCGCCTGGGAAAGATTGCCGCGGTCCTGTCCGATTATAACATTCCGATGGAACAATTGCTCCAGAATGGAAAAAAAGCTTTACTGCGACTGCAGATAGATAAGGAGTCAATAGAGATCTATTCGGCCCAGCAAATAGCCGAAGTGGTTCAGAAAGCCGCCATGCACGGTGCCACTATTCAGCGCTATAAAGGTCTGGGCGAGATGAACCCGGAGCAGTTGTGGGAAACGACGATGGACCCGGAGCGCCGGATATTGCTAAAAGTTGCTCTGGAAGATGCGGTGGCGGCCGATCGGATATTTACCACTTTGATGGGCGATGCGGTTGAACCCCGTCGGCAGTTTATTGAACAGCATGCCCTGGAAGTAAAAAATCTGGATATATAGAAATGGCCGAAAAAATTGAGAAAGGACTGACAAAATGACTGAGGAAAAAAATGCGGAAACCAATTCCAGTCAGGGATTAAACGGACAATTGCCGGCTAATATCATCCCGCGGGCGATTGAGGAGGAGATGCGCACCTCCTATATTGACTATTCAATGAGCGTAATTGTCGGTCGGGCCCTGCCGGATGTCCGCGATGGCTTAAAGCCGGTTCACCGACGAATTTTATACACAATGCGGGAAATGGGGCTTAAACACAACACGGCTTACAAAAAGAGTGCCCGGGTAGTTGGCGATTGTCTTGGCCGCTATCATCCACACGGTGATGTGGCGGTCTATGACGCAATGGTGCGAATGGCTCAGGACTTTTCCCTGCGCTATGTTCTGGTTGATGGTCAGGGAAATTTTGGTTCGATTGATGGCGATCCGCCGGCGGCAATGCGCTATACCGAGGTGCGGCTGGCAAAAATCAGCGAAGAACTCTTACAGGACCTGGACAAGGATACGGTGGACTTCGTTCCCAATTACGATGGCTCCCTGAGCGAGCCGGTTGTTCTGCCGGCGGTTTTACCAAATCTGCTGGTCAATGGTTCATCGGGAATTGCCGTCGGGATGGCCACCAATATCCCGACCCATAATCTGGGCGAAGTGATTGATGGCATTGTTGCTCTGATCAATAACCCCCAGATAGATACCACTGAATTAATGAAAATTATCAAAGGTCCGGATTTTCCCACCGGCGGGATTATCAATGGGCGGGAGGGAATTCGGGACTATTTTGCCACCGGGCGCGGTACTCTGAAAATCCGGGCCAAAGCCGAGATTGAAGAAATCAAAGGTAATCGTCAGGCGATAATTATCCGGGAACTTCCCTATCAGGTTAATAAATCTCAGTTGCTGGAAACAATTGCCGAACTGGTCCGTCAGAAAAAGATTGATGATATTTCCGATTTGCGCGATGAGTCTGACCGCGATGGGATAAGGGTAGTGATAGAGATAAAACGCGACGGCAATGCCCAGATAGTTCTCAATCAACTCTTTAAACATACCCAGCTGGAAGTAAGTTTTGGAGTGATTATGCTGGCGCTGGTGAATAATCGTCCGAAAGTCCTGAATATGAAAGAGATGCTCCAGTGTTACCTTGACTTCCGGCGGGAGGTGGTGGTCCGGCGGACTAAATTTGAACTGGCAAAAGCCGAAGCCCGGGCGCATATCCTGGAGGGCCTGCGGATTGCTCTGGACCATCTGGATGCGGTGATTAAAACAATAAAAGAATCAAAGGATGTGGAAACTGCCCGTCTGAATTTAATGACGAGGTTTAAACTTTCCAGGGCCCAGGCCCAGGCAATTCTGGATATGAAACTGCAGCAACTGACCGGCCTGGAGCGCAAAAAGATTGAAGAAGAATATCTGGAGATAATCAAGACTATTGAACGACTCAAACTTATTCTGGCTGACCCGAAACGGGTCTTGAAAATTATTGAGGAAGAATTGCTGGCCATTAAGGAGAAATACGGCGATGAACGTCGGACCAAAATTCAGGCCAGAGAGAGTGAACTGGCTATTGAGGACCTGGTGCCGGATGAAGAGGTGGCGGTATCTATTTCCTATGCCGGCTATATTAAACGGCTGCCGCTGGACACTTACCGGGCGCAGAGACGCGGCGGCAAAGGGGTTACCGGAATGGTCACCCGGGAAGAGGATTTTGTTGAACATCTTTTTATCACCCGGACCCATAACTATATGCTTTTGTTTACCAACCGCGGTCGGGTTTACTGGTTAAGGGTCTTTGAAATACCGGAAGCCGGCCGGGCGGCCAAAGGCAAAGCGATTGTCAATCTGGTCCAACTGCAGCCGGAAGAAAAAATTACGGCGGCAATCCCGGTGCGGGATTTTCAGGAAGAGGCCTATCTATTTATGGCGACGGCAGACGGGACGGTAAAAAAGACCGCTCTGGGCGAATTTGCCAATCCCCGGCGGGGTGGGATAATTGCTATTGGACTTAAAGAAAACAATTCCCTGATTGATGTCAAACTTACCGATGGCAAACAGGAAATTATTCTGGCAACTAAAAATGGCATTGCCATCCGCTTCAAGGAAAGTGAGGTGCGGCCGATTGGGCGCAGTGGCCAGGGGGTGCGGGGGATAAAACTGGACAAAGGCGATGTCCTGATTGGAGCGGAGGTGGTTTCTCCCAGGGATGTATTTTTGACCGCGACGGAAAATGGCTATGGCAAAAGAACTGAGGTCGGAAAATATCGTCTGCAGTCTCGCGGCGGCAAAGGGGTGCGGAATATCAAAACCGATGCCCGCAATGGTCTGGTCGTCGGGATAAAAAAAGTAAATAGTGACGACGAGATAATGGTAATGACGGAAAAAGGGATGACGATTCGCCTGCCGGTTAAAGATGTTTCCATAATCGGCCGCAATGTTAAAGGAGTGCGTCTGGTGCGTCTGGAAGAGGGCGATAAGGTCGCGGCAATTGCCGTGGTGGTTAAAGAGGAAAATGGCAACGGCCAGGACTCAGCAGGTTAAAATCAGAAAAATTGGTTTTTCGGTTCTTTCTCATCCGGCCGATATTGGGTTAGAAGTAAAGGCGAAAACCATCAACCAGCTTTTTCAGTATTGCCAGCAAGGCCTTTATTATCTTTTATTGGGCCCGACGGTAAAATTGGGAAAGAAAAAAATCCAGAAAAAAATCGTAATCAGCGGGCTTGACCGGGAACAGTTGCTGGTGAAGTTGCTCAATGAGGTAATTTTTTGTCTGATGGTGAAAAAGCAGTTCTGGAATAAGTTGAAAATCGGTTTTTGCCGAGAAGCCCGGAAACTGTCAGCAGTTTTTTCTGGCTATCGGCTGGCCGCCGGCAACCTATTCCAGCACGAGATTAAATCGGCGACCTATCATGGCCTGCGGATTGAACGCCGGAAAAATGTTCTGGTGGCCAGAGTTATATTTGATATCTGAAGAATAAGGTTTAAGATGATTATTTTATCAGCAGTGGTTATAGCCATTTTAATTGTTACTGCTTTATCTTTTCTGGTGATGTCTTATAATCAGCTGCTTCTCGGCTGGCGGACGGCTACCAGTATCCAGCACAAGATTCAGGATATTTTCTTTGCGGTTCTGGAAAAACTGGCGGTTTTTCTTGATGACTATAAAAATTATTTAAATGAAGAGCCGGGCCGCAAAATCGGTCTGGCCGCCGAAGAGTTAAAGGACTGGCTGGGCCGGGCAGTAAAAGAAATGAGTCAGCAGTGGGATGTGAAATTAGCC
>Ga0123519_10000373_pt1 | contig 78628 bp, 75 predicted proteins | sample YelNatPaOPRAMG02_FD_87396 | JGI IMG/M metagenome (GOLD analysis project Ga0123519, IMG submission 87396) | Hot spring microbial communities from Yellowstone National Park - Yellowstone National Park OP-RAMG-02 (version 2) | ecosystem: Environmental > Aquatic > Thermal springs > Hot (42-90C) ...
TATCTGGTTATGGGAACGATCGTGATCGCCTTGCCTTTGGGGGTGATGACGGCCATCTACCTCACCGAATATTCCTGGCAGGGCCGGCTGAACCGCTGGATAAGTCTAGCGATCTTCAACCTGGGGGGAGTCCCCTCGGTGGTCTACGGCTTGTTCAGCCTGGGGCTCTTCGTCCTTTTTCTCCGCATGGGGGCCTCCCTTCTCGCCGGCTCCCTGACTTTGGCGATCATGATCCTTCCCCTGATCGTCACCGCCTCCGAGGAGGCCCTGACCGCAGTACCCCAGTCATTTCGGGAAGCCAGCCTGGCCTTGGGCGCGACCCGGTGGCAGACTACTTGGAGGATAGTGCTGCCCAATGCCCTTCCCGGTATCCTGACCGGGGCCATCCTGGGCATAAGTCGGGCGGCAGGGGAGACGGCTCCCATCCTCTTTACCGTGGCGGCCTTCTATCTGCCGCGGTTGCCGCGGTCGATCTTCGATCAGGCGATGGCCCTCCCTTACCATCTCTATGTGATCTCCACCCAGATCCCGGGAATCAGCTTGGACAAGAAGGCAGGAACGGCACTGGTGCTCTTGGGTCTGGTTCTTACCATGAATTTGGCGGCGATCATGATCCGTTATCGATTCCGAAGGAGAAAGAGATGGTGACCGTCAACACCCCGCCCCTGCCGGCCCGGGCCACTGCCGCCGGGCTTTCCAACCAGATCATGACTCGGGAGCCTCAGCAGATCAAGATCCAAATCCGGGACCTCAATTTCTATTACGGTCCGGTGCAGGCCCTGCGGGGAATCTCGCTGGATATCCTGGCCCACCAGGTTACTGCCTTCATCGGCCCTTCCGGGTGCGGGAAGAGCACCTTCCTCCGCACCCTGAACCGGATGAACGATATCGTACCGGGTGCCCGGGCGGAAGGGAAGGTCCTGATCGATGGGGTGGACATCTACCAGGAGGGGATCGATGTCATCCAGGTGCGGCGAAAGGTGGGGATGGTCTTCCAGAAATCGAATCCCTTTCCCTTTTCCATATACCAGAACATAGCCTATGGCCTCAAGGTGAGTGGGATGAGGGATCGGGCTAAGATCGATGAGCTGGTAGAAAAGAGCCTGAAGGATGCGGCGCTGTGGGACGAGGTCAAGGACCGTCTCCACTGCAACGCCCTCGAGCTGTCGGGGGGACAACAGCAGCGGCTTTGCATCGCCCGTGCCCTGGCCATCAGGCCGGAGATCCTCCTCATGGACGAACCGGCCTCGGCTCTGGATCCTATCTCCACGGCCAAAATCGAGGAGCTCATGGATAGACTGAGGGAGAGATATACCATCGTGGTGGTAACCCATAACATGCAGCAGGCAGCCCGGATTTCGGATTATACCGGGTTCTTCTTGTTGGGGGAGCTGGTAGAGTTCGATCGGACCGAACGGATCTTCACCAATCCTTCGGACAAGAGGACCGAGGATTATGTGACGGGGAGGTTTGGATGATGAGCCCCCATTTTCACGCCGAGCTGGAATCCCTGAAAAGCCAGCTTCTGGGTATGGCCAGCCTGGTGGAGGAAGCGATCTTCCGCTCGGTGAAGGCTTTGGTGGACAGGAACGAGGAGCTGGCACGAGCGGTGATCTCCTCGGACGAGGCCATCAACACCATGGAGGTCGAGATCGACGATGCCTGCGTTAGGCTATTGGCCCTCCACCAGCCGGCGGCCATCGACCTTAGATACATCACTTCGGCCCTCAAGATCAACAGCGACTTGGAGAGGATGGGAGATCAGGCCGTGAACATCGCGGAAAGGACCCTGGAACTGGTGAAGGAGCCACTCTTGAAACCCCTCATAGACATTCCCCGCATGGCCGAACTGGCTCAGAAGATGGTCAAGGACAGCCTGGATGCATTCGTGCGAAAAGATACTCGACTGGCCCGCGATGTTTGTCGGCGCGACGATGAGGTGGATTCGCTGAACGATCAAGTCTTCCGGGAACTGCTCACCTACATGATGCAAGACCCCCGAACCATTACCCGGGCTGTCCACCTTTTGCTGGTCGGTCGGCATTTGGAGCGAATAGCCGATCATGCCACCAATATCGCCGAAGATGTCATCTACCTGGTGGAGGGGCAAACGGTGAAGCACCGTTTCGATGTGCGGCGCATCGATGTGTGATGCAGGAAGAAACGACCCCCTGATCCCTCCGCAACCCCCTCCCAGCCTCGCCCTATGGCCTCTTACCTCATGCCCAGAGACAGGGTAAGGAAGGCCACTGCCCAGCCGATGAGGGCGCATACCGGAAAGGTCAGTATCCAGGCCGATACCACCTCGCTTACTACCCCCCAGCGGACGGCGGAAAGCTTCCTTGCCGCACCCACTCCCATGATGGATGTGTTGATGGTATGGGTGGTGCTGACCGGGATTCCCAACCGGGAGGCGATCTCGATGGCAGCTGCGGCGCCGGTTTCGGCGGCGAAGCCATGGTAGGGTTCGAGCTTTACCATGCGGATCCCCATGGTCTTGACTATTCGCCACCCTCCGGCCATGGTGCCGATGGCCATGATCAGGGAGCAGAGCACCATCACCCACCAGGGGATATGGAACTCCTTGCCGGCGGGGATGACCCCTCCCACGATGAGAGCGAGGGTGAAGACCCCCATGAATTTCTGGCCGTCATTGCTTCCGTGACTGAAGGCCATGAAGGCGGCGGAGAGGACCTGTAGTTTTCCGAAGACCCTCTTCACGGTGCGGGGAGCGGCCTGGCGGAAGGCCCAGTAGATGCCGATGATCAGCAAGAGGCCCGCCCCGAAACCCAAGAAGGTGGAGAAGACAAGGCCAAGCAGCACCTTTTCCCAACCGGACCAGAGGAGAGCTCCCCGCCCCCCCACCGCAAACCCCGCGCCGGTGAGGCTGGCAACCAGGGCGTGACTTTCGCTGGTAGGCAGGCCGAACCTCCAGGCCAGCGAGCTCCAGAGGACGATGGCAATCATGGCCGCTCCGATGGTGCGAAGGTCGATCACCTGATGCTGGACGAACCCCTTGCCGATGGTGATAGCCACGGCAGTACCGGACATCACCCCCAGGGAGTTGAAAAGAGTAGCCATGCTCACCGCCGCCAGGGGAGAGAGAACACGGGTGGAAACCACGGTGGCGATGGAATTAGGGGCATCGGTGGCGCCGTTGACGAATTCGGCCGCAAGCACGAGGGCCAGGACGACCGCAAGCTCCGGTGTGAACCCTCCCATAACCGTCCCTCCTCCGCCCGACTGTGGTTGTTCCCGGGCGATCCCTTTGCTACTGAAAGCTGGAACGGAATTTGATCACTCCCAGGAGGAAGGCGAGTCCTCCCAGTGCCAACATGCCGACAAATTCCTTCCACAGTTCGCGCAGACCCAATCCCTTCAAGAACACGGAAAATCCGATTTCCAAGAAGTACTTGAGCGGGGAAAGATAGGTGATCCTTTTCATCCAGAAGGGCATGGCTTCGTACGGGGTCCAGGATCCGGAGAGGAAGAGGATGGGGGCGATCATCAAGAGGGTGAGGAGGATCACCTCCGATAGGTTGCGGGAGATGGAGGCCAGAAACAATCCCAGGCCTGAAGAAGTGAAGACGAAGATCAGGGTCGCAGCGAAAAAGAGGCCTAGGTGGCCGCGGATGGGGATGGAGAAGATCGGCTCCAGGACGGCGAACAGGGCGAGGAAGGCGGCGCTCAGGGTTATTGTCCCCATGGGGATGATCTTGGCCAGCATGATCTCATGGGGGCGGAGGGGGGTTACCAGGAGTTGCTCGATGGTTCCATGCTCCTTTTCCCTAACCATGGCTGCGGCCGGCAAGAGGATGGAGATCATGGTGATCACGGATAGAAGTTCGGTCACCCCCATGAAGTACTCGCTCTTCAGGTTGGGATTGAACCAGATTCGCGAACGCAGTTCCACTGCCGGCAGCCACCTCAATTCCCGCGCAGTCAGTCCCAATCTATCCACCAGGATGTGGCGGGAGTAGGCTTCCACAATGCGGGCGGCATACCCCATGGCGATGAGGGAGGAGTTGGAATGGGTGCCGTCCACGATGAGCTGGACCGTGGCCTGTCTACCCGCCTCCAACTCGCGGGAGAAGTGAGGAGGGATAACCAGGGCCATGGTGGCCTTCCCGCGGTCCAGCAGGTCCTGCACCTCTCCCTCCCGGTGAGGGTAGGCCACTAGGTTGAAATAGGGAGGGCGAAACCTCTCGATCAGCCTTTGGCTGGCCAGACTGCGGTCCAGGTCGTAGACGACCAAGGGGGTCCTCCTCACCTCCAGGCTGAATCCCTTGGTTACCAGGTAGATGTCCACGGTGAAGCTGTAAAGGAGGATCATCAGTATCACCCCATCCCGGGCGACCTGCAGGAACTCCTTGCGGACCATGGAGAGGAGACGGCTCATCCTGTCAGCCAATTCGCTTGCGAAACAGAAGGATGGAGGAGAGGAGCAAGAGGCAAGAATAGATGGCCAGCGCCAGCAGGTCGGGCCACAATATGTGCCATCCGATCCCCTTGAGAAAGCTGTCTCGCACGATCCTCATGTAGTAGCGGGAAGGGAAAAGATAGCTCTGTATCTGGGAGATCTTCCCCATGCTGGCGATGGGAAAGAAGAATCCCGAGTAAAAGAAGGCGGGGATGATGGTCACGATGGAGGTGAGGAGCATGGCCCCCACCTGGGTCCGCAAAAGGACGGAGATGAGTAGTCCTATCCCCACCGTACCGGTCACATAGAGCAGCGAGGCGAGGAGGAGTAGGAGGAAGTTGCCCCTGAATGGGACGCGGAATCCCCACCAGGCCAGAAGGAAGATGATCAGGAAGACCAGGAGGGAGATGCAGAGGTAGGGGATGGCCTTGCCCAAGATGTATTCCCAACCCTTAATGGGCGAGGAGAGGAGGTTGAGGATCGAGCCCTGTTCTTTTTCCCTCACCACCGAGAGGGTGGCGATCAGGGCCGGGTAGAAGAGCAGCGTGGTTACGATGATGCCGGGGACGATGAAGTTCCTGGACTTCAGTTCCGGGTTGAACCAAACCCGCGATTCGATCTTGAGGGGCACGGTTTCGGGACCCAGATGCCGGACCAGGTTTTCGTTGAACTGGGCGTTGATGGCCTCCATATAGCTCCTGATGGTAGAAGCCTGGTTGGGGAAGGAACCGTCAATTAGGAGCTGGACTTCTGCCGTCCTCCCCTCCTCCAGGCGGGTAGCGAAATCGGAGGGAAGGATCAGGGCTGCCCTCACCCTACCCCGTCGGAGCGCTTCTTCTATCTCCCCGTGGTTCCGGACATACAAGCCGAGCCGGAAGTAGCCGGAGTTGAGGAAGGTGGATACGTATTCCCGGCTCTCCCGGGAGGGACTCAGGTCCCATACCGCCACCGCGATGTTCTTGACATCGAAGGTCATGCCGTATCCGAAGATAATCATCAAGGTGGCGGGAACGATGACGGTGAGGGCGATGTACAGCTTGCTGCGGCGGATTTCCCGGAATTCCTTAGCGATGACCGTAGCCATTCGCCCACTCATCTCTCCCTCTCCTCCTCCCTTTCGACGAAGTGGATAAAGGCGTCTTCCAGTCGGATCTCTTCCTCTTCCAGGGAGATCAAGGGGATGCCATTTTCCTGCAAGAGGCGGGCGATCCTCGGTCCATCCTCCTCCGGCTGGGCAGAGAAGATTCGCAGGCGCCGGCCGTAGAGGAAGAGGCGGGGGTAACTGGGAGACAGCAGGTTCCAGGCCGCCAGCGGATCGGCGCAGTCAAGATACAAGGGGATCCCCAGTTGATTGGCGGTCTCCTCTTTGAGGGAATGAGGGCTCCCCAGGGCGATGATCCTTCCCGCGTAGATGAAAGCGAGGCGATCGCAGTGTTCTGCCTCGTCCAGATAGTGGGTGGTGACCAGAACCGTTACCCCTTCCTCCCGCGAGAGCCTCCAGATCAGCTCCCAGAATTGCTGCCGGGCTACCAGATCTACCCCCGCAGTCGGCTCGTCTAGGAAAAGGATCTCCGGTTTGTGAACGAGGGCGCACCCTAAGGCCAATCGCTGCCGAAGACCCAGGGGAAGGTCTCCAGTCAGGGTTCCCTCCCGACCTTCGAGGTCGGCCAGCTTCAAGATCCAATCCCGTCGGGAGCGGAAAGTAGAGCGGTCCACCTCATAGATCCCGGCGTAGAGGCTGAGGTTTTCGGATACCGAAAGGTCGCGGTAAAGAGAGAACTTCTGGGACATGTACCCGATGCGCGACTTGATGCGAAATCTTTCCTTGAGGATGTCGAAGCCGGATATGGTGCCTCCACCCTCGGAGGGAGGGATGATCCCGCACAGAATCTTGATGGTAGTTGTCTTACCGGCTCCATTGGGGCCCAGAAAACCGAAGATCTCTCCGCTTTCCACCTGAAAGTCGATCCCTGCCACCGCAGTGAAACCATCGAACCTTTTGGTAAGGCCCTGGACGCTAATGGCCGGACCGTTGGAGGGCGGGCGCCCGGGCAGCGGAGGGGGCAGAAAAGATGAGCTCCTTGCCAAACCTCCCTTTTTCCTTGTCAACACCGATAGGAAGGCCTCTTCCAGGTCAGGTGGTTTTTCCTGGAGACCCAATACCTCCCCCCCCACCTCCTGGACCAGGTGGGGGAGGAGGGATATATCCTCTCCCTGGGGAGCCCGGACCGTCAATCTGCGCCGATGCCTCTTCACCTGCCACCCCCGGCGGGAAAGGGCCTGGCTGACCGTTTCCAAGGGACGGGCCCAGAGGTCGCAAACCGCTCCTTCCGCCCCTTTTCGCAGCTCCTCCGGAGTTCCCTGGGCGACGATCTCTCCTTCGTGGAGTAATGCCACTCGGTGACAACGCTCCGCCTCGTCCATGTAGGAGGTGGAGAGGACGATGGTTACCCTCTTTTCCCGTAGGAGCTGGCCTATGATGATCCAGAAGTCGCGACGGGAGAGAGGATCCACGCCAGTGGTCGGTTCATCCAGCAAGAGCAAGGCGGGTGAGTGAATCAGAGTAGAACAGAGGGCCAGCTTCTGCTTCATTCCCCCGGATAGGTTCTTAGCCAGGCGATCGCGAAAGGGAAGCAGGCGGGTAATGCGCAGCAGCTCTTCCTTGGATCTTTTCCGTTCCGCGGGGGGGACTTGGTGAAGGTTGGCGAAGAAGTCGAGATGTTCCTCCACCGAAAGGTTGTCGAAAAGGGTGAGGCCAAGCCCTTGGGCCATATAACCCAGATAGGGCTTCAGGGCTTCCGGATCCCTTGTCACCTCGACTCCATTTACGATGACCGAGCCCGAACTGGGAGCGAGAAGGCCGCACAGGATTTGAATCACGGTGCTCTTGCCCGATCCGTCGGGGCCCAAGAGTCCAAAGATCTCCCCCTGGCGCACGGAGAAGCTTATTCCCTTGACCGCCTCCAGGCCGCGATACTTTTTCCGCAGCTCCCGAACCTGCAGGAAGGGATCGGCGGGAGGCGACCCCAGGGTGCCTTTAGCCTGGAATGCAATGGGAGATGGACTGGACGGGATCAAGGCAAGACAGCCCTTTCTCCTATTTTGCGATGAGGAACCAAGGTGGAACCAAGGTTGGTCATTGAGGCCAGGGGGCGTCTGGTCGGTATTTGATGATTCCGTCAGCGGGCATTCCCGGCTTCAGTAGGCCCTGGGGGTTGGTGGCGGTGAGCCTCACCGCGAAGACCAGGTTCACCCGCTCTTCCTTGGTCTCCACATTCTTGGGGGTGAATTCGGCCTCGGGGTTTACATAGGTGACCTTGGCCTCGAAGTAACGATTGGGAAAGGCATCTACCCGGATGCGGGCTGGATTGCCCAGCCTTATCTTTCCGATCTCGGCTTCAGGGATGTAGACCTTTAGATAGACATCGGAGAGGTCAACCATGGTGAGGATAGGCCTACCTGCGGCCAGCACCTCTCCTTCCTCGGCGATCTTGGCGGTGATGGTTCCGGAGATGGGAGCGATGATCCGGCAGTCATCCAGAACGGCCTGTGCCTCGCGGGCCTGGGCCTCGGCCATCTTCATTTCCATGCGGGCTGCCTCCATGGCTTCTCGGGATTGAGCCCGCATGGAGAGGGCAGCCTGGCGCTGCTTTTCCAGGACTTCTATCTGGAGGCGACCGTTCTGGGCCAGGCGAAGGGTGGCCCGGGCCCGGTCCTTTTCCCGGCGCAGTTGATCCACTTCGGCCACGGCGGCTCGTAGCGAAGATCTGGCATTGTCCAGGGCCTGGGTGGAGACCATGCCCTGACGGTAGAGATCCTCCAGCCGAGATGATTCCTTCTGCCACCAATCCAAATTGGCCTCGGCGCGAGCCAGGGCAGCGGTGGCGACTCCCAGACTGGCCTCTGCCTGAAGTATCTGCTCCTCCACTTGACGCCGCGAGAATTCCAAGGTGGTCTCGGATTCCCTTATCTTGTGGTCCCAGTACTCGACATTCTGGGCCTGGCGAGAAAGATTCCTGCGCGCCACCTGAACGGCGGCCTGGGCCCTCTCCCAGCGGGCCCTTACCTCGTCCGAAGAGATTTCCGCCAGCAAGGCCCCTCTTTCCACCGGATCCCCTTCCTTGACCAGCAGCTTCTCGATGCGTCCGCTCACCTTGGTCCCTACGGTGACTTCGGTAGCCTCGATTCGCCCGCTGGCGTGGATCAGGCCGGCCTCTCTGCGGTTCTGCAGATAAAGACTGGAAAAACCCCACACCGCATAACCGAGGCCTGCGGCCAGGAGGGCCCAAATTAGGTACGGCTTCCAGCTTCTCCGCTCCATCGATCTCTGCTGCTCCTGTTTTGCGGGGAGAAGGGTATCGCTCCTTCCCTCGGTCCGAATCCCCAGCCCTCCCGGGATTTCCCTTTTTCAGGCTGAGGTTCTGGTCTTAGCATTGCGCGATCTGTCCTTGCCGCCGGTCCCGAACAGATAGCATACACCCTATGGAATGTCAAACCGGACCGCGGGGTCGGGGATTCTAATACCTCGCTCCCAATCTGATCGGAAGGGAGAAAAGGCCTTTTCTTCAGCCTCTCTGTCTGCTACATAAAGGGGCGATGAGAAGGATAGTTTACGGAATCAACGGAGTGGGCTTGGGCCACGCCACGGCCTCCAAGCGGGTAATTGACGACCTCCTAGAGCAGGAGCCCGACCTGGAGATCCTCGTTTATTCCTCGATGGCGGCGCTGGACTTCCTTCGTGAGGCCTACTGCGGAAACGAAAGGGTGAAGGTGGAGGAGATTTGGGGCATCGACTCCCGCATGAGCCGGGGGGAGATCTCCATCCTCAGGACCGGCCTGCACCTGCTTCCCCACCTGCTTCGCAAAGGCAAGAGGCTGGAGGAGATGGGTCAGCGGTTCCGCCAGGAAGGAGTCTCTTTGGTGATCACCGATTTCGAACACTATACGCCCCGGGCCGCACTTTTGCTGGGCATCCCGCTGATCGCATTCAGCCACTCCCTCTTCATCCGTTTTCTGACCTTGGACCCTCGGGAGTTGCCGCGAGGGGTGAGGAGGGATTATCTGCTGGCGAAGAACACGGTCAAGCATCTCTATCCCCTGGGGCGGGTCAACATCGTCAACACCTTCTATCCCTTTCCCCATTGCGAGGTGGAGGGAGTATACTTTCTGGGACCCATCCTGCAGCGAGAAGTGCTGGCAGCCAGAGAGCTGGTGGAGGACAGGGGGTTCGTCCTGGTCTATCCCAAGCCCCCCAACGAGGAACTCTTCTTGGACTTGGTCCAAGGTGTCCGGGAACTCGATTTCGTCTTCTATGTCCGCCATCCCCAGAGGTTCCGGAGCCGTCCTAACATCCTGATCAAGCCCCTATCCTCCAAGTCCTTCCTCCAGGACCTCGCCCACTGCCGCTTTGCCTTCTCCACTGCCGGCCACCAACTCCCATGCGAGGCCCTATTTCTGGGGAAACCCATGGTAGTAGTTCCTGAGGGGGGACAGTTCGAGCAATACTACAATGGACGCATGCTGCAGGAGATGGGTTGGGGGATCAGTGTACCCCTACCGGAAATGAGCCCGCGCGTGTTGGTGGATTTCGCGGAGCACCTGGAGATCTATCGGGAGAGGCTGGGCGAGGCCAGCATCACCGATGCGACCCCGGCAGCACTGCAGATCCTCAAAGGGGAGCTGGCCAAACTTCCCCCTGGTCCCGGGGAGAAGCGGTCAGCGATCCCGGGAAAGGCCGAGGGAGGACTCCAGGCCTCGGGCTAGGGCGTAGACGGCTGCGGTGAGCGGAATCTCGATTGCTCGCTCTCTGGCCTCGGCGATCAAGGGCCCGATGCAGTCTTCCATCTCCGTCCGGCGACCGGCAAGGATGTCCTGGGCGGTGGAGTGGTAGGGCAGCGAGCCGGCTCGCTCCATACGGGAACCTGCCTGGATTACTTCCTGGACTGCCTCCGCCAAAGGCTTATCCAGCATGGTCCGGGTCCGATGGGGGCCGCAGTCCTGGAGGGTAATGCCCCGGGCCTCGGGGATCCGGCTCAACTCCCGGACCATTCGAACCAGCAAGGATGCCAGCTCCGGATTCTGCAGCAGGCGGGGAAAGGGGAGGCGGGTGAGGGCGGACATCATCCCGGTAGCCGCCCAAGAGATGAATTTGGACCACTCCAGGGAGAGTATATCTTCCCGGAGCTCTGCCTTCAACCCGGACCGCTTGAAGGTATCGACTATTTGCTCCCCCCTCTGGCTTCTCTTTCCGTCCAATTCCCCGAAGTAGGTGATTCCCTCCGCGGTCCACTCCACCACCCCCGGGCCTGGTCGCTGAGCCCCGATCAGGGTTAGGCCCCCCAGCACCTTGTCGCTCCCGAACACCCGGCCCAGTCTCTCCTCCTTGATAACCCCGTTCTGGAGGGAAACGGCACACTGAATGCGTAGGTGAGCCACCCGCTTGAGGGCCTGCTCGGTGTCCATGCTCTTGGTTAGGAAAAGCAGCAAGTCAGCCTCCCGAAGCTGGGAGGGATCGGTGGTGGTCTTGACGGGGACCGAGAAATCCTGCCAGCCCTTTACCCGAAGTCCCTGCCGGGAGATGAGATCCAGGTGGGGGTTGGGAACATCCACCAGGACCACCTCTTCCCCGGTCCTAGCCAGACAAGCTCCGATAACCGAACCCAAGGCTCCTGCCCCTACGATGATGACCTTCATCTGATCCTCCTTCCTAAAGCCACTTCTTCCTCTTGAAATAGAAGAGCATGAAGATGGCGATAGCCACCATCAGCAGCAATACGGCCGGGTATCCCCACTTCTGTTCGAGCTCCGGCATGTACTTGAAGTTCATGCCGTAGATGCCGGCTACGAAGGTCAAAGGCATGAACAGGGTGGCGATAACGGTAAGGACTTTCATCACCTCGTTCATTCGGTTGCTGATGCTGGAAAGATAAATATCCAACATCCCGGAGAGCATGTCGCGGAAGGTCTCTATGGTATCGATCACCTGGATGGTATGGTCGTAGAGATCCCTCAGATAAGCGATGGTGTTCTTGCGGATGAGGGGGGATTCACCCCTTTCTAGGCTAGCTATGGCCTCCCGCAAAGGCCACACGGACTTGCGCAAAAGCAGCATTTCGCGCTTGAGCTGGTGAAGGGTCTGCAGGGTGGAGGGGAGGGGGCGGGACACCAGTTCGTCCTCCACCAGCTCGATCTCCTCCCCCAACCTTTCCAGGATCAAGAAATACTGATCCACGATAAGGTCTACCAGGGAGTAGGCGAGATAGTCGGCTCCCATCTTCCGGAGCCGTCCTTTGCCGTTTCGGATCCGGTCCTTCACTGGCTCGAAGGCGTCCTGCCCATTCTCCTGCAAGGAGATAACGAAGTTGGGCCCCAGGATGATGCTTACCTGGTCGGAGCAGATCTGGCGATTTTCTTCCTCGAAGCGGAGCATCTTCAAGACCAGATAGAGATAGGGGCCATAGTCCTCCATTTTGGGGCGATGTTCGGTGTTGAGGATGTCCTCCAGTACCAGGTCGTGGAGGCCGTAGGACTGGCCCAGTTTTTCCAGAAGGGCCGGATCCTGGATTCCCACAATATCGATCCAGGTAACGGTGGATCGCTCCCCGGGGGGCATGGATTCATCGAGCGTTCGGGTCCCTCGCTCCCGAAAGTGCTCCTCGTGGTACTCTATTATGGAGATCGGAAGCCGCTTGGGTTCCTGGACCGGGAATGGGGTATGCCCCCCAAGGGCGACCGGGTGGCGCATCTTCTTGGCTCGCCTCGGCATTTCATACCTCCCATTCTCCTGCTTCTTTACCTGGTGAAGGCTGATGGAAGTCCCTCAGGGAAGAACTTGACGCAGGCGGACTGCGGCTTCCTCCGGAGGAGTGGGATTCAGGTAGAGGCCAGAGCCAGAGGCCAAGGCCGGAATGCGGAGGAGTCGGGGCATGATCTCCAGGTGCCAGTGATAGCTCTGCTCGATGTAATGGGCTTCCTCGTCGGTGGAGGTGAGGTTGGGGGCTATGTGAAGCAGGAAATTGTAGGGGGGGTCGCCCAGTGCCCGTGACAGGGCGGTGAGGGCAGCTTTCAGAATCCGGGCCAGATCCATCATCTCCTCCTTGCCAAGGCCGATGAAGGTGCAGTCGTGCCTCTTGGGCAACAGGGAGATCTCGAAGGGGAAGCGAGAGGCAAAGGGGGTGCAGACGAGGAAGTGGGCGCTTTGGGTTACCACCCGGATATCCTGCTCCAACTCCTGACGGATAATGTCGCAGAAGATACATCTCTCCTTGAGCTGAAAATACCTCTTCCCTCCTCTCAGCTCATCCATGACTGCGCGGGGGACGATGGGCAGGGCTATGAGCTGGGAATGAGGATGGGTGAGGAGGGCCCCGGCTTCCCATCCATGGTTCTTGAAGACCATTATGTAGCGCAGGCGACGATCCCTCTCCAGGTCCTGAATTCGGTCTCGGTATGCCCACAGGACCTTTTCGATCTGGCTGTCGCTCAGCTCCGCGAAGGTCTTGCCGTGCTCCGGCGTCTCCACGAATACCTCGTTGGCCCCGGTGCCGTTCATCAGATCGAAGACCCCAATCCCGCGGGGACTGGGAGTTTCCTCCACCCTGAGGATGGGAAACTGGTTGGGAAAGACCCTAACCCACCAGCCCGGACCGTTGGGCGCGCTTCCCTCCATTCGGTAGGCCAGAATCTCGGGGGGGGTCTTGGCCTCGTTGCCCGGGCAGAAGGGGCAGGGACCATGCTCCGGGGGCGTGGTCGCAGAGACAAAGGGCGCGCTTGCAGCCGGGCTGGTGCCCACTATCACCCAGCGTTCGGTAACGGGGTCTTTTCTTAGCTCGGTCACCGCCGGTCTCCCTTCATCCCAGTATCTGCAAAGGCCGCAACCTGAATTCCACCCCCAGTTCGGTCTGGGCCACCTGTCTGCACCTTTCGGCATCTATTGCCGGATGGTCTACGGCGGTGGCTATCACCCGTGGCAGGTACCTCTTGGCCTCCCGGATGAATAGCTTGAGGGCCCCGTAGGATTCCTTGCCCCAGGGGGGACGGCAGAGTTCCTGGTACTTCTCAGCATTCTCGGCATTGAGGCTGACCGAGATCGCATCCACCAGACCGGCCAGTTCGGGGACGATGTTCCGTTGGTGGACCAGGTTTGCCAGGCCGTTGGTGTTGATTCGCACCTTGAGGCCTCTCCCCTTCAGCGCCCGGGCCACCTGCTTCACTTCCTCCAGGCGCAACAAGGGCTCCCCGAAGCCGCAGAAGACCACTTCCTGATAGGATTCGGCATCCTTCACCGCAGAAAGCAGTTCCGGGAGGGTGGGCTCGCGGCTGAGTTGAAGGTTGTGCCCCATCACATAGGTAAAGACCAAGCGGGGGCAGAAGATGCAGGAGTTCGGGCAACGATTGGTCAGATTGAGATAGAGGGAATTGCGGATCACATAGGTGGCCCCTGCGGGAGGGGGAAGGCCCAGCCCCAGGAGGATGCGGGCATTGGCGGAGGTGAAGCGCGCCACATCAGCCAGCGTGACACCTTTGATTTCGGCCACCGCGGCCGCAATGAGCGGGAGGTAGGCCGGTTCGTTCCTCTTTCCCCGGAGAGCCTGGGGGGCAAGGTAGGGGCAGTCGGTCTCCAGTAGCAGCCGATGCGCAGGGAGGCTGGCGACGATCTGACGCAGGCGGCGGGAATTGGGATAGGTCACTGGCCCCGCCACCGAGAGAAAGAAGCCCATAGAAGCTGCTGCCTGGGCTGCCTCCCAGTCCCCAGAGAAGCAGTGGAAGACGCCCCCCACCTCCTCCGCCTTTTCTTCCCTCAGGATGGCCAGGGTATCCGACTGGGCCTCCCGGGAGTGAACGATCAGGGGTAGATGGTTTTCCCTCGCCCACCGGATGTGGCGGCGGAAAACCTCCTTCTGCAGCTCCCGGGGGGAGTGGTGGTAATGGTAATCCAGGCCGGTCTCGCCGATGGCCACCACTGCTTCTTCCCGGGAAAGGGAGCGGAGCCGATCCCAGGCGGAGGGGGAGAAGTCCTTGGCCTCGTGGGGATGGATTCCGATGGCCACACGGAGAAAGGAATGACGGGAGGCGAGCCGGATGGCCTCCTCGCTCTCCGGGAGGTGGGAGGCCACGACGATCATTTCCTCCACCCCGGCCTCCAGGGCCCTTTGCAGAACCTGTTCCCGGTCACAGGAAAACTCTTCCATGGTCAAGTGGGTGTGGGTATCGATAAAGGAGGAAGAGACAGCAGTTGATTTCCTCATCTCACCTTCGCCCCTGGGGGGACATCAGTCTCCGGCACTATCAGAACCGGCTGGCCTCCGTCTCCAGAGGCAGCCAGGATCATCCCCTGGGATTCGATTCCCATCAGCTTGGCCGGGGCCAAGTTGGCCACGATCACCACTTTCCTTCCCTGAAGCCTTTCCGGCTGGTGGGTCTGCCCTATCCCCGCTACCAGGGTGCGGGTCTCGCCCCCGAGATCGACCTCTAGTCGGATCAGCTTCTTGGATCCGGGAATGGGGTAGGCAGCCATGATATGGGCCACCCGCAGATCCAGACGGCAGAACTCCTCCAGGCTGACCAGGGTGTGGCTTCCGGCCCTTGGCGAAGGGGGGGCGGGCTCAGGGAGAACTGGAGCGGGAGGGGGCGCTGCCTCCGCCCGAGCGGTTGCAATCCTTTTTTCCTTTTCCTTTTGCAGGCGGGGGAAGAGAGCCTCTGCTTTGGCCACCCTCACCCCATCCGACAGCTGGCCCCATTGCCAGGAGGCCTCTCCTACCTGGTCCTCCCATCTGGAGGAGATACCCAACTGTTTCCACATCTTGCGGGCGGTCTCGGGCATGAAGGGAAACAGATGTAGAGAGGTCAGCCGGAGCCCTTCCGCCAGATCGTAGAGGACCGTCTCCAGCTCTTCTCTTTTGTCCCTCTCTCGGGCTAGCAACCAAGGAGCCTTCTCATCCACAAACCGGTTCATGTCGGCGATGAAATCCCAGATCCGCCCCAGGGCGCGGTGAAAGGAGAGGCACTCCATCAGCTCTCGGACCTCTCCAACCATGGCCCGGGCCCGATCGGAAAGGGGGCCGGAACCTGACCTGGGCCTGCTCAGCACTCCCCCCAGGTACCTCTCGATCATGGTAAGGACGCGGGAAAAGAGATTGCCCAGATCGTTGGCCAGATCCCCATTGATGCGGGAGATCAGGGCCGATCGGGAGAAGTCTCCGTCCAGCCCGAAGGGAACCTCGCGGAGGAGGAAATAACGAAAGGCATCGACCCCGAACTCGTCGAGGAGGCGGTTAGGCTCCACTACATTGCGGACCGATTTGGACATCTTCTTGCCCTCCACCGTCCACCAGCCGTGAGCGAATACCTGGCGGGGCAGAGGCAGATGGGCGGCCATGAGGAGGGTTGGCCAGTAGACAGCGTGGAAGCGCAGGATGTCCTTTCCGATGAGGTGGACATCAGCGGGCCAATAATGGCGAAACCGTTCCGGGTCCGAGCCGTAACCGGCGGCGGTGAGGTAATTGGTCAGTGCATCCACCCATACATACATCACATGCCTGCTGTCTCCGGGAATGGGGATTCCCCAGGAAAAGGAGGTGCGGCTGATGCTGAGGTCCCTGAGGCCCCTTTGCACGAAGCTGACGATCTCGTTGCGCCGGGACTCGGGCTGAATGAAAGCGGGGTTTTCCTCCAAATGCTGCAAAAGCGCCCCCTGATATCGGGACATGGCGAAGAAGTAGCTCTCCTCCTTGAGCCTCTCCGTGGCCCGCCCGCAGTCGGGACAGGTCCTTTCCTCCTCCATTTGCCCTTCGGGGATGAAGGATTCGCACGGAGTACAGTACCAGCCTTCATATTCCCCCTTGTAGATATCCCCATGTTGCTGGATGGTTTGGAAAAGAAGGGTCGCTGCCTGGCGGTGCCTTTCCTCGGTAGTGCGGATGAAGTCGTCGTTGGAGATCTGGAGACGTCGCCACAGGGCCTGAAAACGATCCACCATGCGGTCCGCCAGCTGCTTCGGATGCTCCCCTCGCTCCCGGGCTGCCCTCTCCACCTTTTGTCCGTGCTCATCCGTTCCGGTGAGGAACAACACGTCCCCTCCCCGGAGTCTCATGTAACGGGCCAGGGCGTCGGCAGCCACAGTGGTATAGGCGTGGCCCAGATGAGGCTCGTCGTTTACATAGTAAATGGGGGTGGTGAGGTAGTATTTGAAGCCCATCACTTTCCTCCTGATTCGCTGACCGCTTCGATCTGATCCGCCGACAATTCCACCTCCCGGCCGGGCTCGATTTCCACTACGGCCTTTTCCTGAAGGATCTTTAGCTGCTTCACCACCCCTACCCCCCGGGGGGTCTTTACCCTAGTCCCCACCTTGGGGAAGGATCTCTTGGTTTCCTCGTAGGCAGCGTATTCGAAGGACAAACAGCACATGAGCCGACCGCAGAGGCCCGAGATTTTGCTAGGGTTGAGGGAAAGGCTTTGCTCCTTGGCCATGCGGATCGACACGGGCTCGAACTCCTGCAAGAAGGTTCGGCAACAGAGAAGGCGGCCGCACGAACCCAGTCCCCCCATCCGCTTGGCCTGATCCCGAACCCCGATCTGTCTGACCTCGACGCGGGTTCGGAACTCCTTGACCAGATCCCTTACCAGGTCGCGAAAGTCTACCCTGGTTTCGGAGGTGAAGTAAAAGACTATGCGGGAACCGTCGAAGCTGTAACGGACATCCACGAGCTTCATAGGAAGCTCACGCGCCTTGATCTTTTGCTTGCAAATCTGGAAGGCCTCCTTCTCTCGCGCCTTGATTTGGCGGTAAGTTTGGAGTTCATCGGCGGTCGCCTTCCGGATTACCGGCTTCAATGGCTTCTTCAGCATCTCCTCTGGAAAGGGCCGGGGGGGGACCACTACCCAGCCCACATCCGTTCCTTGCTCGGTCTCCACGATGACCGCTTCTCCCCTTTTCAGGTCGAGACCGTGGGCATCGAAGTCAAAAGGCTTGCCAAACTCCTCGAATTTGACCTTCACCACCTGGGGCATAAGGCCTCTCGTCCTCTTCCTGCATGGCCCTTTTCATGCTTAGGAACATGGCCTCCAGGGATAACCTGACATTGGCGTGGCGCGCGATTGCCTGGGCAGTCTGTTGTACTATCTGGAAATGGGTGGAGAGGATGGCGGGAGGGATCCGGTTTGCGTCGATCTCCAGGCGGGGGAGGAGGTCGCGGTTGACCAGTAAAGACCCATCCCGCGTTATCTGGTATACCTTCAGATCTCGCAGCCAGAGAAGCAACCAGTCGAGCTTCTCTTCGACACCGTCCTTTTGTTTCGCCCACAGCTCTGCCCGTTCCAGGATCGGCTCCATCTCGGCCTGGAGGGCTGAGGAGAAGGCTTCGATGGCCTCTTCCCGGAGGGAAAGCGATTCTTGCCTTTCTCGCCTGAGGGCTCGGCCCAGGCTCCCGGCAGAAAGGGAGGCTGCTAGGCGGGCCCTCTCCTTTTCCCAGGATAGGCTTTCCACGAGATAGTTAGCTATCTGGGCCGGGGGGAGGGGATCGAACCGGATGCGCTGGGTTCGGGAGAGGAGGGTGGGGAGCAAGGAATCGGGGGCCGAGCTGACCAGGATGAGCAAGCTATCGCCGACCGGTTCCTCGAGGGTTTTCAGCAGGGCGCTCTCGGATACGAGGTTCATCCTTTCCGGCCGATCGAAGATGTAAACCTTCATCTTACCTTCGTACGGACGCAGGGAGATGTCCCTTTGCGCCTCCCTCACTTGCTCGATTTTCAGGCTCGATTCCTGGGGCTCGATCACCCGCACATCCGGATGGATCCCTTTGTCGATCTTGCGACAGGGCAGACAGGAGTCGCAGCAGTCGGGAGAGGCCTCACCTTGGCAATTCAATGCCTTGGCCAAGGTGAGGGCCACCAGCTTCTTGCCCACTCCCTCCGGACCGACGAATAGGTAAGCGGGAGGCAAGCGACGGCTGGCTACGGCTCTTTGCAAGATGGAGAGGGGGCGGCTATGGCCCCGAATGTGGCGAAAGGACATGGCCAGAGAGTTAGCCTCCTATGCTGAACTTGCCTTGCCCATTCCGGGGCAGGAGAGGAGGGGCTCAAGGTGTTGCCAGATCTCGGCGGCCACCTCTTGGACCGGCCTTTTCGCAGAGATAACCTTGATGCGCTCAGGATACTCCCGCGATAACCGAAGATAGCCTTCCCGAACCCTCCGGTGAAAAGCCATTTCCTCTGCTTCCAAACGGTCGCGGCAGGGAGCGGAAATGCGATCCAGGCCTGCCTCTGGCTCCAGGTCCAGAAGCAAGGTGAGATCGGGGAGGGCATCTGCCGCCACTGACCGGTTCAGTTCCTGCACCATTCTGATGTCCAACCCGCGCCCATAACCCTGATAGGCTACGGTGGCGTCAAGGTAACGATCGACCAGCACTACCCAGCCTTCTCTTAGCGCTGGGCGGATTACCTCCTGCAGGAGCTGGGCCCGAGATGCCAGATAGAGGAAGAGCTCGGCCCAGGGGGAGATCGCGACTCCGGAAGATTGCAAAAGGAGCAACCTGATCCTCTCTCCCAATTCCGTTCCACCCGGCTCCCGGGTGGAGACTACCCTCTTGCCTGCCCCTTGAAGACGGGTGGCCAGGAGGCCTAACTGGGTGGTTTTCCCAGCGCCCTCCACCCCTTCGAAGCTTATCAGCACTCCCCTCCTCCTTTCCCTCAATGTCCTTTTCCTGGGGCAGGGGCAGGTGGCTTCTTGCGCTTCTCCAACACCGTCGCCGCAGCCCGGGCGATCACCCCCGGGATGTTGCGGTCGCGGGCCAGGCCCGCCAGCTCTTTATCCGAGAGGCGGGGAATCCCCAACCCCAGCGAAACGGAGACGGGGGTCTTGGGATTGTGAAGGAGGTTGAGCACGATGGTCTTGTTGGATCGATATTTCCGGTTGCTTCCTATGGCCCGCAGTATCTTTTCCGATACATCCTTCATGGAGCTGATCTGCACGATTTCCGCATCCGTTATCCGCGGTGAGGAGAGGACCTCCAGGGCCACCATTTCGTTAGGGTCACGGATGAGGATCATCCGCACCTCCTTGTTGCCTTTCTTGGCCAGGGCCAACCGCTGGCCCGTGGAAAGGGCCTTGATCATGGTATAGAGATCTTTCTTTCTCTCCTTGGGCTTGGGCTCTTCGGCCAGCGTCTCCTTCCTGGTCTCCATCTTCTCCTGCCTAATGGGGGTTTCGGTGCGCATTGCTTGAGGGGGAGCCTGGGGAAGGGGTTGGACCGAAGCGGAGAGCCTTTCCCGAAGAGAGGGGCTGCCGGAGATCGTCTCCGCCACCCAGGGAGCAGCATGCTCGACCAAATAGGAGATGGTCTCTGGAGGAAGGGAGGGATGCTGAATGAGGGCCCGAACGATCTCCTCGTCCTGGCTATGCTGACGGGCAATGGCCTCCAGGAGGCGAGGCGGAACTTGTTCGTTCCGGGCCAGAGCCAGCAGTTGTTCCCGGGTCAGATTCTCCAGGATAGTTTCCAACGGCTCTTGACTGCTCATGGGAAGATGGGATTCCTCACCCGATCTGGGAAGTGGCCAGCTCGCAGAGACGATTTGCAATCAGCTCCAGTTCCTCTTCGCCGACGGTCAATAGATCCAGGATCAGGCTTTCCTTCTTGATTCGAGCCAGGATTGGGGGGTTTCCCTCCCGTAGCTTCGATTCCAGGGACTGTACCGAAATGGAAACAGGCTTCATCCTCACCCAGTAGGTAGGGAGAGAGATGCCAGGGAGGGAGCCGCCTCCTGCCTCAGCAGTGCCCCTCTCGATCTGGGGGCGAAAGGCGGAGGCAGCCTGGGCACCCATCAGCTCGATTAGCCTTCGCGCCCTCTGGGCCACGACCTCCACCGGGGTGGATAGCATAGCCAGCACCGGGATCTGTTCCCGCGCTCCCCTCTCCTGCCGGTAGATGCGAAGGGTAGCCTCCAGGGCGGCCAGGCTCAACTTGTCCAGGCGCATGGTTCGGGCCAGCGGGTTTTTGGCTATCTTCTGGATCAGGTCCCCTCTGCCCAGGATCACTCCTGACTGGGGACCACCGAGAAGCTTGTCTCCGGAGAAGCATACCAGATCTGCTCCCGCCCTCAGGCTTTCCTTGGGGGATGGCTCCTGGGCGAGTCGGTAAAGAGGAAGATCTGCCAGGGCCCCGCTTCCCAGATCCTCCACCACCGGAAGCTGGTAACGCTTGCCCAGCTGCACCAGTTCCTCCACCGAGCAGGTGGCGGTGAACCCGAGGAAGCGGTAGTTGCTGGTGTGGATCTTCAGCAAGAGGCCGGTCTGGGGACCGATAGCCTGCTCGTAATCGGAGAGGTAGGTCTTGTTGGTGGTCCCCACCTCTACTAGCCTGGCTCCTCCTTTCTTCATGATCTCGGGAAGGCGAAAGGATCCCCCGATCTCGATCAGCTCCCCTCGAGAGACGATTACCTCCTTGCCCTCGGCCAAGGTGTTCAGGATCAGAAAGAGGGCGGCGGCGTTGTTGTTGACCACCAAAGAGGATTCAGCTCCGGTTAGCTCCTGCAGCAGAGATCGAAGATGCATCTGCCGGTCCCCCCGGGCGTCTTGGTGCAAGTCGTACTCCAGGTTGGAATAATGAAGTGCTATCTCCTGGATTCGCTCGACCACCATGGGGGGGAGAAGCGCCCTTCCCAGATTGGTGTGGAGCACTACCCCGGTAGCGTTGATCACCCGCTTCAGGCTGGGGGCGAACCGCCTTTTCAGGCGGGCGGACACCTCTCGCGAAAGGGAATCCTCCTCCAGGCCCTCTGCCTGTTTTCCTTGAAGCAGGGCCTGCCTCTTTTCCTCCAGCACCCCTCGGATTTCGTCTATGATGGCTTGGCGGGGGTAGTCGGCCAAGAGGTCCTGGAGGAGCGGGGATCCGAGGACCTCATCCACGGAGGGAAGGCTTCGCAGCCCCTGAAGGGCAGGTCGGGTGGTCGAGGCCGGTTTGCGGGTGGGCCTCATTCGGGACAACTTGCTTGCCTCTCCCTGTCCAAGACGGGAAGGTAAGCCACCCGTATCGGTTCCCCTACGGTCAGCCTCCCCCCTCTCAGGACGCGAACGAAGATCCCTTCTCGGGGCATTACGCAGTCGCCGGCGAGATAGTAAACCGCACACCGACCGTGGCAGACCTTTCCGATCTGTGTCACTTCCACTTCTATCTGGTCCTCCTCACCCAGCAGTAGACGGGTTCCCAGAGGAAGGCTGAGAAGGTCCAATCCTTCGGTGGTTATGTTCTCCGCGAAATCCCCCGGGCCCACCTCCAGGCCGCGGGCGCGCATTTTCTCGATGCTCTCCCGGGCCAGGAGGCTGACCTGACGATGCCAGTTGCCGGCGTGGGCATCACCCTGGATCCCGTGGTCCTTTAACAGGATGGCCTCGGGGATATTTTGCTTCTGGGTTCCCTTTTGTTCGCTCACCGAGATGGCCACAATCCGTCCATTCATTGTCGTCTCCTTGGAAGATGGAGGATCAGAGGCGGCTGGCCGGAGGTCCTCATTGGGAGTTGTTCAATTTCATTTACATTTTGTTTTAGTTTGTTAACACAGACCGCTCAAAAATTCAAGGACGATAGAGGGCCGCATATGCTTTCCTTACTTCCCGGCCTGGGATGGACTCGCCCTGGCAAAATCCTTGACGGTTAGACTTTCCTCTGGTAGTTGGGGGAAGGTATAGAGGGAGGCTGTGGGCGCGGATGATTGCAGCGGCCATCGATCTGGGATCCAATACGGTGAGGGTGGTGGTGGCCCGGAAACTATCCCCTGGGCCCTGGCAGATCCTGTTTCAGGCCCAGGAGATAACCGGTCTGGGAAAGGAGGTCGGGCGAAGCGGTCGCATCGGACCAGGGGCAGCGGAAAGGACCTTGATGGTCCTTTCCAGCTATCAGGAGATCCTGTCCCGGTTTCGCCTGGACGAGCTAATAGTGGCAGGGACGGAAGCGCTGAGGAAAGCTACCAATGCTCCCGAATTCCTGAAGAGGGTGGAGGATACCCTAGGGTGGAGGATCCGCGTTCTGACCGGCGAGGAAGAGGCTCGGTACGCCTTCTTGGGCATAAGATACGGTCCGGATACCTTGCCGGAGCAAATTATGGCTCTGGACATCGGGGGATCGTCCACCGAACTGTCTGTGGGAAAAGGCAGGAAATTGGAAAGCTGGATAAGCTTGCCGGTCGGAGCGGCGGTGCTAGGTCAGGAATTCTTATCCTCCGACCCGCCACCTTCGCGGGAGCTGGAGGGGATGTTTTCCTTCCTGCAGGAGATCCTGGGCCCACCCCTTTCCGCCTTTCGCGGCCACGGTTCTCATCTCTTGGTAGGGACCGGGGGGACCATCACTTCCCTGGCTGCCATTCACTTGGGTCTAGCCGATTACGATCCCTCCCTGGTGAGCCAGGTCTCTTTGAGTCGCCGCCGGATTCGCGGAGTATTCAACAGGCTCTGCCGGCTCCCGCTTCGACAGCGCATGAGGGTTAGGGGCCTGGAACCGGGGCGGGCGGACATAATCGTCCCAGGCATCGCCATCTTGCTTTCGATAATGGAGATACTCCCACGACAAGCGATTCGCGTATCTGATGGAGGATTGAGAGAAGGCCTGCTGGATTCTATTCTCGGGGAGGGGGATTGACAAGGAGGCCCTTTGCTGCTATAAGAGAGCGGACCGGTCGCGAGATGCCTTCGACTTCCCGATCACGACATGATCGATAAGATAAAGGTTCTGGTACTGAACCAATCCTACGAGCCGATTCATGTGTGCACGGCGAGGAGGGCTATCATCTTGCTCTTCAGCGGGAAGGCCCAACGGGTGGAGGATTCAGATCGGGTAGTCGCCTCTCCTTCCCTACTTCTGGTCCTGCCCTCGGTGATAAGGCTGAATCGTTACATCCGCCGTCCTCTGAGGCACAACCTGGCCTTCAACAAGAAGAACATCCTCAAGCGAGATAACTACACCTGTCAGTACTGTGGGCGCAACAGCGGCGAGAAGCTTACCATCGATCATGTCCTTCCTCGCTCCCTCGGAGGTCGGACCGTCTGGGAAAATGTGGTCTCAGCCTGCCGCTCCTGCAACCTCAAGAAAGGGAACAAGACCTTGCAGGAAGCGAACATGCAATTGCTCCGGCCACCAACCCGTCCCCTTTCCCCGTTCCATCTTACCCTGGCTGCCTTCTCCTTGCAGGCAGCCAAGGGCTGGCAGAAATATCTTGCCTTCGTTCCCAGTTCCACGGCGGCTGGGTCCTCAGCTTCGGGAGAGGAGTCCTGATGGGAGCCAGCAGCGCATGCGGCCCTTGTTTCGGTCGGTCGCACCATCGGTCCTGGCTGATAATGGTGACGTTTTTGGCAACGATGGTGCTGGGAGGGCTGGGTCTTCCGGGCAATCCGATTCTGGTTAAGCCAGCTGCTGCCTCTCCCTTGCAGATAGGCCACCTGGTCGGCCCGGGAGAAGACCTGCATCTTTTGGCCGCCTACTATTACGGAGATGCCAGGCAATGGAAGAAGATCTATCGGCTCAATCGTTTCCAGATCAGGAATCCGAACCGAATCCGGCCGCAGCAGGTCTTGCGTATCGATCTTCCCGATGGTTGGAAGCCTGCCTTGCCCTTCTCTGCGTGGATGAAGATGGTGAAGGGATCCTCCTTTCCCGGCTCTCCCACCGGTTCCCGGCAGGCTCCCCTGGGAGGAGAAGGGCCCGCTGCCGGGCCAGGACAGTAGGAAGTTCCTTTCGCCTTCCCTTTCCTCCAATTTCCTCTCCTTTGTCTATCGTCCGTAGCTGATGCCTCCTTTCCGGTTGTCTTGTCCCTTTGAGCCCAAGGGAGATCAGGTTCAGGCCATCGAGCGATTGGCCGAAGGCGTGTTGCGCGGGGAGCCTCACCAGGTGCTCTTGGGGGTGACCGGCTCCGGCAAGACCTTCACTATGGCCAATATCATCGCCAGGGTTCAGGTCCCTTCCCTGATCATCGCCCACAACAAGACCTTGGCGGCTCAGCTCTATGCCGAGTTCCGGAATTTCTTCCCCGAAAACGCAGTGGAGTATTTCATCAGCTACTACGATTACTATCAGCCCGAGGCCTATATCCCCCATACCGACACCTACATCGAGAAGGATGCCCTGATCAACGATCAGATCGATAAGCTACGCCATTCTGCCACCCGCTCTCTCCTGGAAAGAAGGGATGTGATCATCGTGGCCTCGGTCTCCTGCATCTACGGCCTCGGTTCACCCGAGGTCTATCAGGGGATGATGGTATACCTGCAGGAAGGGCGGCCCTATCCCCGGCAGAGCCTCCTCTCGCGGTTGGTGGAGATCCAGTATCAGCGCAACGATGTGGACTTCCATCGGGGAACCTTTCGGGTGAGGGGGGACGTGGTAGAGGTATTTCCGGCCTATGAGGACCTGGCCTATCGCATCGAGCTTTGGGGAGACGAGGTGGAGGCTATCTGGCAGATTGACCCGTTGAAGGGGGATCGTTTAGCCCGCATGCAGCGCCTTTCGCTCTATCCCGCCAATCACTATGTAACTCCTTACGATAGAAGGGAGAGGGCATTGAGGGCGATCGAGGCGGAGTTGGAAGAACGGGTGAGGGAATTCGAGAGGCAGGGCAAGCTGCTGGAGGCCCAGCGGCTTCGCCAGCGGACCCTTTTCGATCTGGAGATGATTCGGGAGATAGGGACCTGCAAGGGGATCGAGAACTACTCCCGGCATCTGGATGGCCGCCCACCCGGCAGCCCTCCAGCCACCTTGATCGATTATCTGCCGGATGACGCACTGATCATCATCGATGAGTCCCACCAAACCATTCCCCAACTGCACGCCATGGCCTCCGGTGATCGCTCCCGCAAAACCAACCTGGTGGATTACGGCTTTCGCCTCCCCTCGGCCTTCGACAATCGGCCTTTGACCTTCGAGGAATTCGAGCGATCGGTGCGCCGGGTGATATATGTATCGGCCACGCCGGGACCTTACGAGCTGGCCAAAGCCAAGGGAAGGGTGGTAGAACAGATCATCCGCCCCACGGGCCTGATAGACCCTCAGATAGTAGTCCGTCCTGCCCAGGGACAGGTGGATGACCTGATGCGGGAAATCCAGGACCGAGCAGCCCGGAACCAGCGCGTCCTGGTGACCACTTTGACCAAGCGCATGGCCGAGCATCTCACCGACTACTATACCGACCTGGGGCTCCGGGTGAGGTATCTCCATTCGGAGATAGACACCCTGGAGCGCAACGAGATCATCCGCGACCTACGGTTGGGCAAGTTCGACTGTTTGATCGGCATCAACCTGCTGCGGGAGGGCCTGGACATCCCGGAGGTCTCCCTGGTGGCCATCCTGGATGCGGATAAGGAGGGATTTCTCAGGTCGGCGGGGTCGCTGATCCAGACTGCAGGAAGGGCGGCCCGCAATGTGGAGGGGATGGTTATCTTCTACGCCGACACGGTAACCGAATCGATGAGGCAGGCAATCCAGGAGACCGATCGGCGTCGCTCCCTGCAATTGGCATACAATCAGCAGCATGGCATCACCCCCGAATCCATAGTCAAGGCAATCGACGCTGTACTATCCAGCATCTACGAGCGAGATTACTACACCGTACCCACCGAGCCGGAGGTAGAGCCGATCGAGTATGTGCCGAGAGAGCAGATTCCCGGGCTTCTCGCCCAATGGGAAAAGGAAATGCGGGAGGCGGCAAGGAGATTAGAATTCGAGCGGGCCGCCGAGCTGCGCGATAAGATCCGGGCCTTGGAACGGCGTAGGCTGGGGATCGTGCAGGAAGGGAGAAGCCGCGCTTCCCCTCCCCCCTGAGGTCTGCCCTCGGGCTCATGGGGCGGAGGGAAGCGGTTAGGGGATATCTCGTTCCTGGCCCCTATGGCTGAGCACCTTGGAGAAGTCAGGGGGTCAAGGAACTATCTCGGCGCTTTCATGGTAGATCCAGATGCGGTTTTTTCGGCCCGGAATGGCCTCGCCATGGCCGTATAACCGGCGATTGGTAGCGCTATTGCACAGCCCCTGGTAGCTTTGTCCGAGGTAATAGTATTCCAGGCCCACATAGTTCCCGCCGCTTCCGTTGCTGTGGACCTCGTAATCGATGCGCCAGGCCTGATTCCAGTTGATATACCCGGGGGTAAACCCTCCCTGGGGCGGTCCGAAAAACATCCCATCGCGAGGGTACTTGCCGTCGTGATCGAGGGCATAGTTTTCCAGCGCCACCCCTATCTGATGGGCGTTGCCCTGGAACTGGGCATAGAGGGCTCTCTGTCGAGCGCCGGCAAAGACAGCCACTCCAATGGCCGCCAGAATGGCCACGATAAGCAGGGTGATCATGAGCTCAATCAAAGTGAATCCGTGGACGCGTGTCTTCATCGGGCTGGCTCCCGGCAAAGACTCCCTTCCTGGTCGGCGCACCCACCTGCGGAGGGATCCCTGGGAGGGGAACAATGCAAAGTGGATACCATAGAATATATACCGCCTCCGGGGTCTGGCCTCCTGCCTGCCTTTCCCCAATTGCTTCAGTGATCCCGCCCTCCACCTCCCCGGCAATCTACGCCCGGGTGATTCCCCATCCCGGCAGAACATGCCGCTGACTGACCAAACCTTCCCTCCCGCCGCTTGTAGGTTCGGGGTACCCTCCTTTCTGAGGGAATGGGGAAGCGTTCAGGCTTCGTTCAAATGCGAGAAAGAATAGCACAAAGGACCAAGAAAGCAGAATCACCAAGAAAGCAGAATTACGCTCGAAGGTGAACAGCAGCCTCTTCCTCCCTCAGTCAGGGCCTTCGACGGGAAGCGGTAGAATAGGGCATTTTTCCAGTTCTCTTCCCTCTTTCCCGCCATGATACCGTAAAAGGCGAACATGATCGGGAATCAGATCGGTGAGACTCAAGGCATGGCCGGGGATGATGGCGGCCAAACTGAGGGACATGTAATTCCCTCTTCAGTTCCTTGGCTCCTCCCTTCCCAGATGCCAAATCGGGGGGTGCCTTCTCTTCCCTGCCTTTCTTAACTCTCCTATGCCGGGCAGTGACCCAGGCTACCCGGATATTGGGAATAGCTGTCGGGTGAGGCCATCCTCCATAGGGTCCGGGCGCGGCAGACCTCTTGCCCCTCTTGGGCTCGGATCACTTGGTGGAAAAGTTCGATGGAACCCGCTGATGGCACGGGCCTGGAGGTCCAGACCTGGAGCTTTTGGCCGGGCCCGGATTCAGCCAAGAAGTTGATCTCCAGAGCCACCGGAAGATACTGATTATGGATCTCAACGGGGCAAGCGTCCAAGATCCATTCCATGTAGCTGGTATGGTTGACATGACCTTGGAGGTCGAGATCCCGTAGAAGGACGGTGAACTCGCTGCGCTGGCAGGGCCCTGGTAGGGAAGGAATCCGCCGGGGCCTTTGTCCGAGCGCTCGCCGCAGGGGGAGAACTTCGGGCCTCAATCCCACGATGGGTGCCACGGCCTGGGGTTGCCTCCGCTCCCGGTCCAGGATCAGCCAATCGCTGGAAGCGGCAGCGATGATGTGACCTGCCTCATCCCGGACCTCGAAATCCCGGTGGGCCACCAGCCTTTCCATTCCTGAAGGCCAAGTCAGGATCTCTATCTTCTCCTGCCATCGCGGGTAGCGATCGATGTGGACCAGCATTCGAAATATGACCCACAGAAGGTCTCTGGCGGCCATATCGCTGTACCCGAATCCCAGGCGCTGGGCATGGTTCCAGGCGGCCTCCTGGAGGAAGAGACAAAGGTGGGGAAGGCAGATTGTACCCCGAGGTCCTACCTCGAAGGATCGGACCCGTAATTCTTCCCTCCAAAGATAAGGTCCCTCCTCCATCCCTGCCCCCTGTTCCAGGACCATCCCTCCCCTTTGCTCCTCGTTCACTCCTAACCTTTTCCCCTCAAGGCTGTGTACTTCCCTTCCTTTTCGCTGTCAATCGTTTTCCCACCCGTTCCTACCCTCACCCCCTCCCAGTTTGCTCTTGCCAGATCGGGAGAGGGGCGGTAAGGTTGATCTCGCAGGCGAGATAGGGGATGGGAAAACAGGGAGAGGAGGCGAAGATGATATATCTCGGAACCTCGGGGTTCAAGTACGACGAGTGGAGGGGTAGTTTCTATCCCCCTGAGCTATCGCCCCGGGACTGGCTGAACTTTTACTGCCACCGCTTCAACGCGCTGGAGATCAACTCCAGCTACTATCGCTTACTCCATCCGGCCACCTACTACCATCTGGGGAGGAAGGTGCCCAGCGGTTTTCTCTTCACCGTGAAGGCCTACCGCGGCCTAACCCACCAGATCGGCCCGCAGATGAAAGAGGAATTGAAGGCCTTTCTGGAGTCGATAAGTCCTCTCCGGGAAGCAGGCAAGCTGGGATGTGTCGTGGCCCAATTCCCCACCTCCTTCCACCGCTCCCCTGCTGCTCTTTCTCATCTAGAGCTTATTCGGGATGGGTGTGCAGACATTCCCCTGGCCGTCGAGTTTCGGCACCGGAGTTGGGCAACCCAGGAGACCTTCGATTTTCTCCGCCTTCACCGGCTGGGATTCGTGTGCGTGGACGAACCGGCGTTTCCCAACCTTATGCCTCCCTTAGCCGTGGCCACCGCCGATTTCGCCTACATCCGTTTTCACGGTCGAAATTACCAGAGGTGGTGGGAATCGGGGGAGGAAAAGCTTCGCTACGATTACCTGTATTCGGAGGCGGAGCTGGAGGAATGGATGCCCCGGATAGAAGCTCTCAGCGCCCACACACATAGGGTTTTCATCTTCATGAACAACCACTTCGGGGGCAAGGCAGCCATCAACGCCCAGATGTTGGCTGGCCTCATTGAGGCTAAGCTGCCGGGCAGTATCCCTTCCCCTCCCGGGGCCTGCCAAAGCCAGTCTCTCCAGGGCGACCTGCCCTTGGGTCTTTCCTCTTCGCCCCCTTGAGTGAGCTTCGGTATCAGTCGACCTCCAGTCTCTGCGCGGACTCCTCCAGCTGTGGTAGCCTAAGGATCCTCTCGTATTCCCTCAGGGGCATCATTCGGGAGAGAAACTCCCCCTCATCGCCTTCCTGGCGCAGCGCCTGCATATACTCCAGGGTGCCCTTGGCATAGAGCAGGGTGGCGGAAAGCGGATAGAGGGCTAACTTGTAGCCCCAGGCCTCCAGCTTCTCCAGGCGCATTCGCTCGCTCCCTGGATAGCAAGTCATGTCCACTACCAGCGGTGCGGAGATGGAACGGGCGATGAATTCTGCCTCTTCCTCCGAGCGGAGAAGTTCCACGAAGACCAGATCGGCTCCGGCTCGTGCCATTGCCCTGCCTCTGCGGGCGGCCTCCTCCAGGTCGTGGGTGACCCGGGCGTCGGTACGGGCAATGATCACAAAATCGCGGGACCTGCGAGCCTCCAGGGCAGCCCGGATCCTGCCGAGGGCCGACTCGAGGGAGACCAGCTTCACGCCACCCATGGCTGCACATTTCTTGGGCAGGGCCTGGTCCTCCAGGTGGATGGCGGCGACCCCTGCCGATTCGAACTCTCGCACCGTGCGCATCACATTGACGATTCCCCCGTATCCGGTGTCGGCATCGCAGATGAGCGGGATGTTTATGGCGCTGGCGATGCGGCGGGCCTGATCCACCATCTCGGTCATGGTGAGAAGCCCCGCATCCGGCAGGCCCGTCATGCTCGCGGCAACCCCATTTCCGGTCATGTAGGCCACCGAGAATCCGGCCTCCTCGACGATCCGAGCACCCAGGGAATCATGGCAGCCTGGGGCGATCAGGATGCCGGGGCGCGCCAACAATTGTCGCAACTGGGAACTCTTGTTCATTCAGGGCCATCCTTTCCGATTCGGTCCATTCCGATGCCCTCCTTCACTCCTCGGTGGTGGAGCATTTCAATCAGGGTTTGGGCATTCCTGACCGCCCAACCAAAGGCATCGTTGTTGAAATAGATGTACACCTCCTTGCCTTGGTGGCACCATTCCTCGATATGTCGGGCATCCATCTCCAGGTGGCTGGGAGTGTAAGCGGAGGCGTAAAGTGCCCCTGGCCCGTGGCGCCGCACGAACACGAAGTCGGTGGTGAGGGGACCTTCCACGGGCAGCTCCGGCCAGTCGGAGAGGCAAAGCGCAAAGCCGGCCGCGGAGAGAGAGAGGTAACACTGATCGCACAGCCAGCTGGGGTGGCGGACTTCCAGAACACCCCGAGTGCAAACGCCTTTCACCTGCTTGCTCCAGGTGGCCAGGAAAGCCTCCAGCCTTTCCCTACTATAAGATAGGGAAGGAGGAAGCTGGAAGAGGAGAGGGCCAAGCTTGGCGGCCAAGCCCTGGACTGAAGACAACATTCTTTGCAGAGGTTCCTCTGCCTCCTCGAGTTTCTTGATATGGGTTATGAACCGGCTGGCCTTGACCGAGAAGCGGAAGCCGGGCGGGGTCTGACCTCGCCACTCCTCGAATACCCTCCGGGAGGGAAGGCGGTAGAAGCTGGAATTGACCTCTACCGTGCAGAAATGGCGGGAATAGTAAGAAAGCCACTGGCTGGACCGTAATCTAGCAGGATAGAAAACCCCCTTTGCCCAATGGGGATAGCTCCAGCCACTGGTGCCCACGAAGGCACGACCTTGACCCATCATTCCCTTCGGGGAGGGTCGGTCAGGTCTCTTTTCATCTTTGTTGCCAACTTCCTGGCGGCCTGGCACCAGGCCTTGTGTATCTGCTGGCCTGAGCGTCTCAGGGCCTCGGCGGTTTCCCTCCCCGATTGCCTCAAGGAGTGGAGGACTTCCCTCCCTGACCGGGCCAATGCCTGACTCAGCTCTTTGGCGGCCTTCTTGGTCTGTTGGCGGAGAGAGGGGGAAGGAGCGGGATCTGCTTCCTTTGCAAGGCCTCCCTTTTCCTGGCAGGGATGGATCGCTGCTTGCTTCTCCCCCTCCTTCCCCGTGCTGGCATCTAGCCTGCCCCCGGGCCCGCTGATGAGCATGAGGAGGATGGCAGCCAGAATCGGTGCCCTTCGCCGCCAGGGACTGTTTGAGCTCAACGAAGACACCTCCCTTCTCCAAGCGGCCTCCGACCTATTATCTTAAGGCTTCGGAGAAGAAAGTCAAGGAAGGATGTGGGGGCGGTCCGCTTTTGAAACTTTAGCCTAGCTTCCCCCGAGGTTTGGGAAGGGGGGATAGATCTGGCCTTGACAGCCGAAATCAACAATGGTAAAAGGGGGCCGTTTTGGCGGCGAACGCCGTGGGTGTGGCTTTTAGAGGGCTTTCTCGGTCGTTTCCTGGGGGCTGTACCATGAAGTGGCAAATCACCTCCGATGACTTGCGGGGGGACTTCTTGCGGCAAGTGGAGGCGGAAAGTCGACAGCGCATCCTGGCCTGCTACCAGTGCGGGAAGTGCTCGGCCGGCTGCCCGGTGGCCCCGGAGATGGACATCCTTCCCAACCAGATAATCAGGCTGGTACAGCTGGGGATGAAGGATCAGGCGCTGGCATCGCGGGCCATCTGGATCTGTGCTTCCTGCGCGACCTGCACTACCAGGTGCCCCCAGGAGGTGGACATCGCCCGGGTTATCGACGCCCTCAGAAACATTGCCATCAGGGAAGGGCGGTCCTCCCCGGAGAGGGAGATTCGGGTATTCAACCAGGTATTCTTGCGCAATCTGGCTTCCCATGGGCGTCTCTACGAGGTTGGCCTGATCCGGGATTACAACCTGCTTAGCGGGCATCTATTCAAGGATGTCCTCAAGGCTCCAGTCATGTTCCGCAAGGGGAAGATCAATCCCTTTCCACCCAAGGTTAAGGGGGCTAGGGAACTGAAGGCCTTGTTTCAGAAGCTGAGGCCGCCAGCCAGAGGGGGGGCATGAAGAGGTACCTCTATTACCCTGGTTGCTCTTTGCATTCCACCTCTCGCGAGTATGACCTGTCCGCGCGGACGGTGTGTCAAAGGTTGGGGATCGGGTTGGAGGAGATACCCGATTGGGTGTGTTGTGGAGCCACACCCGCGCATGTGACCGACCACCTGCTGGCAGTTGCTCTTCCCGTGAAAAGCCTGATTTCTGCCGGGAAGGTGGATGGAAGGGATGTCGTCACCTGCTGCGCCGCCTGTTTCGGTCGGCTGAAGGCTGCCAACCAGGAAATGGCGGAGGATGTGGAAATCCGAGCCCAGGTGAAGCAGTTGTTGGGGGAGGAATACCGAGGAGAGGTGCGGGTGAGACATCTCCTGGAGGTCCTGTTAGAGGATGTGGGCCTGCAGGAGCTGGGCCTTCGTGCCGAGCGAAAGATCAGCGGCCTGGCCGTGGCCTCCTACTATGGCTGCCTCCTGGTGCGCCCACCCAAGCTTATGCGGTTCGATGACCCCGAACGACCCCGCTCCATGGATGATCTGATGCAGGCAGTAGGGGCGAGGGCGGTTGGCTGGGCTTACAACATAGAGTGTTGCGGAGCCAGCCTTTCCCTCACCCGAACGGAGATAGTCCTCCGCCTCTGCCGCGATATCCTGGCCGATGCCAAGGCCAGGGGAGCCGATTGTCTGGCCGTAGCCTGCCCGCTATGCCAGTCCAATCTGGATCTGCGGCAAGCGGAGGTGGAGAAGGCCTATGGGGTGAGGTTCGGCCTTCCGGTTCTCTATTTCACCCAGCTTTTGGGGTTGGCCCTGGGGGCCGGGCTGGGAGAGCTGGGGTTGGATCGGCTCCTGGTGGATCCGATTCCGCTCTTGAGGTCCAAAGGCCTGGTGTGAAGAGGAGCTGAGCTATCCGTGGCCCGAATCGGTGTATTCGTTTGCTGGTGTGGGGCAAACATTGCCTCCACGGTGGATGTGAAAAGAGTGGCGGAAGCATCGGCAGGCATCCCCGGGGTGGTGCGTTCGGTGGAGTATAAGTATATGTGCTCCGACCCGGGGCAGGAGATGATCCGGGAGGCGATCCGAGAGAGGAAGCTGACTGGGGTAGTGGTGGCCGCCTGTTCTCCCCGCATGCACGAGGTCACATTCCGACGGGCGGCCCGCGAGGCAGGGTTGAATCCTTACCTGCTAGAGATGGCGAATATCCGCGAGCAGTGTTCCTGGGTACACCCGGACCGCAAGGAAGCCACCCTGAAGGCGATTGATCTGGTTCGCCTCATGGTGGAAAAGGTCAAGCGCAATACCCCCCTCTACGAGATCCGCGTTCCTGTAACCCAGCGGTGTCTGGTGATCGGAGGGGGGATTGCTGGCATTCAGACCGCGCTGGATATTGCCGAGGGCGGAAAAGAGGTGGTTCTGGTAGAAAAGGACCCCTCCATCGGGGGACACATGGCCCAGCTTTCAGAGACCTTTCCCACCCTTGACTGTTCCCAGTGCATCCTCACCCCCAAGATGGTCGAGGTTCGCCAGCACTCCAAGATAAAGCTCTACACCTATTCGGAGGTAGAGGAGGTCTCCGGGTATGTGGGCAACTTCAAGGTCAAGATCAAGAAGAAGGCGCGATCGGTGGACCTGGAAAAATGCACTGGCTGCGGCGAATGCATGAATGCCTGCCTGACCCGGAACCAACCGGAGATTCGTCCCCCCAAGGATGCGAGGGATGGGCTGACGGCGGAAGAGATGGAGGTGGTGGAGGAATTCATCGCCCGTTATGGGGCGGAACCCTCTTCCCTCATCCAGGTGCTCCAGGATGTCAACCTCCGTTTCCGCTATCTGCCGGAAAATATCCTGCGCTATCTGGCGCAGAGGCTGGGGGTGTCTCTGCCTAAGGTCTACCATGTCGCCACCTTCTACACCGCTTTCAGCCTGCAGCCGCGGGGGGAGCACACCATCAAGGTTTGTCTGGGAACTGCCTGCCATGCCCGCGGTGCTCCCCTGGTCCTGGCGGAGATGGAGAGGGTCTTGGGCATCCGGCCGGGCCATACCACTCCCGATCTGAAGTTCAGCCTGGAGACCGTGAACTGCGTTGGCTGCTGCGCCCTGGGGCCGGTAGTGGTGGTGGACAACGATTATCACTCCGTCAAGCCGAGCAAGGTGGAAGCGCTTCTATCGCGCTACCAATGATCGCCGATGAACAACGACGGAAAGGGAAAGAGATTTGAGAGCATCGGGCAGTTCCTGGCTTTCCAACAGGAGCTGATCTCCTCCCGCGATCCCAAGCGTAGATTGGTCCTGGTGTGTCGGGGAACCTCCTGCCTTTATGCCAACAAATCGGACCGGATCGTGGAGGCGGCGAAACGGGAGATCGAGAAGAGGGGAATGGCTGGCCAGGTGGAGGTGAAAGCGACCGGGTGCCTGGGGTTTTGCGAACAGGGACCCATTGTGCTGATCAGGCCACAGGGGATCTTCTATCCTCGGGTGAAGGAAAAGGATGTGCCGCGGATAGTAGAGGAGTCGGTGCTCCAAGGACGGGCGGTGGAGGAGCTCCTTTACACCGACCCCTCCACCGGGACCAAGGTAGTGTACGAGGGGGAAATCCCCTTCTATCGGAAACAGATGCCGCTGGTCTTCGGCCACAACAAGGAGATAGACCCCAAGAACATCGATGACTACATCGCCATCGGGGGATATAAGGCGTTGGCAAGGGTGCTTTCGGAGATGACCCCGGAGCAGGTGATCGACATCGTGAAGGCCTCCGGCCTGAGGGGCCGGGGCGGCGGAGGATTTCCCACCGGCAGGAAATGGGAGTCCTGCCGGAAGGCCAAGGGGGAGCGGAAATTCGTCATCTGTAATGCAGACGAGGGGGATCCTGGGGCTTACATGGACCGAAGCCTCCTCGAGGGCAACCCTCACTCCGTCCTGGAGGGGATGATAATCGGCGCCTTTGCCATCGGGTGCGAAGAGGGGTTTATCTATGTCCGGCAAGAGTACCCCTTGGCGGTAGAGCACTTCCGGATGGCTTTGCAGCAAGCCGAAGAGCGAGGGCTTCTGGGAGAGAACATCCTGGGAACCGGGATGAAGTTCAGGGTCAAGATCGCGCGGGGGGGTGGCGCATTCGTCTGCGGGGAATCCACCGCGCTGATGGCGTCAATCGAGGGAAAACCTGGAGAGCCCCGTGCCAAGCATATCCACACCGTGGAGCGCGGTCTCTGGGATCTGCCGACGAACCTTAACAATGTAGAGACCTGGGCCAATGTCCCCCTGATCATCAACCGGGGGGCCGACTGGTACGCCAGCCTGGGGACCGAGAAGAGCAAGGGGACGAAGATCTTCTCGTTGGTGGGCAAGGTCAACAACACCGGACTGGTAGAGGTACCCATGGGGATAACCCTCCGGGAGATCATCTATGACATCGGCGGGGGGATAAAAGAAGGAAAGAGGTTCAAAGCTGTGCAGACTGGTGGCCCGTCCGGAGGATGCGTTCCCGAGTCGCTGATCGATTTGCCCGTGGACTTCGAGAGGCTGACCGAGGCCGGTTCTATGATGGGATCCGGCGGCATGATCGTAATGGACGAGGAAAACTGTATGGTGGACATCGCCCGTTACTTTACCGGCTTCCTCAAGGACGAATCCTGCGGCAAATGCACCACTTGTCGCGAGGGCCTGGTGCAGATGTACGCCATCCTCACCGAGATTACCGAGGGGAAGGGGACAGAGGAAGACCTCTCGACCCTGGAGGATCTGTGCTGGCTGATCGCCGAAGGTTCCCTCTGCCAATTGGGGGGATCGGCCCCCAATCCGGTTCTGTCTACCTTGCGCTACTTCCGTTCGGAATACGAGGCCCATGTGAGGGACAAGAGATGCCCAGCCGGGGTTTGCAAGGCCTTGGTCCGCTATTACATCGACCAGGATAAGTGCACGGGCTGCACCCTCTGTTTGAAGCGTTGCCCCCAGGGGGCGATTGAAGGTGAAAGGAAGCAGGTCCATCGGATCGTTCCGGAGAAATGCGTGAAGTGTGGTATCTGCCGGGAGGTCTGCAACTTTGGAGCGGTGGTGAGGGAATAAGGGGTTGGAAGTGGATACCTTTTTGATGGATGGCAAGGAGTACCCGGCGGACGAGTCGAGAACAGTCCTGGAAGTTGCCAGGGAAAACGGGATAGATATTCCCACCCTCTGCTATCACAAGTCGCTTCCCCCCTACGGGGCCTGTCGGCTTTGCCTGGTGGAGGTTTTGTGGGGCGATAGGTCGAGGCTGTACACTGCCTGCACCTATCCCGCCTGGGGAGGCATGGTGGTCTGGACGGCCTCGGAGAAGGTCCTGAAGGCCCGCAGGCTGATCCTGGAATTGCTGCTAGCGGAGGCCCCTGCCTCTCCCGAGATCAGGGAGCTGGCCCGACGCTACGGGGTGGAGCGGACCCGATTCCGGGCTGGCAGGAAAGGGGCGGAGAACCGGTGCATCCTGTGCGGCCTGTGTGCCCGGATCTGCCAGGATGTCTTGGGGGTGGGGGCTATCGGCTTCAAGGGGAGAGGGGATCGAAGGGAGATCTGTACCCCCTTCGAGCAGCTCTCGGAGGAGTGCGCCACCTGCGGCTCCTGCCCTGCGATCTGTCCCACCGGTGCCATCCGGCTGGAGTCCATATCTCCCCATTCACCGAGACCCATTCCCTCCGAATTCGATGCTGGCCTGACCTCTCGGCCGTGTATCTACATCCCCTTCCCCCAGGCTGCCCCCAACAAGCCAGTCATCGACCGAAGCAACTGCATGCATTACAAGTTCGGGAGCTGCACCATCTGTCAGGATGCGTGCCCGGCCCAAGCCGTGGATTACGGCCAGCAAGATGAGATCGTGGAGGAGGAAGTGGGAGCCATCGTAGTGGCCACCGGCTACCAGCTACTCTCTAAAGACTGCTACGGCGAATACGGTTACGGCCTTTACCCGGATGTCATCGACAGCCTCCAGTTCGAAAGGCTTCTATCTGCCTCGGGGCCTACCGGAGGAGAGATACGGAGGCCTTCCGATGGAAAGATTCCCCAGACCGTTGTCTTCATTCAGTGCGTGGGCTCGCGCGATCCCTCCAAGGGGATCTCTTATTGCTCCAAGATCTGCTGCATGTATACCGCCAAGCACACCATGCTTTACAAACACAAGGTCCATGACGGGCAGGCCTATGTGTTCTATATGGATATCCGCTCCGGCGGCAAGAATTACGAGGAGTTCGTACGGCGGGCGGTGGAGGAAGATGGAGCTATCTATCTCCGGGGTCGGGTTTCCCGGATCTTTGAGCGGGAGGGCAAGCTGGTAGTGAAGGGGGCGGATACCATATCCGGGGCCTCAGTGGAGATCGAGGCCGATCTGGTGGTTCTGGCCAGCGCCATGATCCCGCAGCCCGGGATTGAAAGGCTTGCCCAGAAGTTGGGGGTTTCCTACGACCAGTATCGGTTCCTGTCCGAGGCCCACCCCAAGCTGAGACCGGTGGAGACCAACAGTGCGGGCATATTTCTGGCTGGCGCTTGCCAGGCCCCCAAGGATATCCCGGAGGCCGTAGCGCAGGGAAGCGCCGCCGCTTCCAAGGCGCTGGGCCTCTTTTCCAGCGAGGAACTGACCCGGGAGCCAATCGTCGCGGTGGTGGACGAAGAGAGCTGCGTTGGTTGCTTTTACTGCCAGAAGGTCTGCCCTTACGGGGCAGTGGAGGTGAAGGAGATCAGGAACCGAGAAGGGGAGCTGATCAAGACTGTGGCCTCGGTGAACAAAGGCGTGTGCCAGGGGTGTGGGGCCTGTGTAGCTACCTGTCGGTCTAACTCAGTGGATCTGGAAGGGTTCCGGGACGAGCAGATATACGCCGAGATCAATGCCCTGTAGGGCGGCGGAACAAGAAGGGGAAGAGGGAAAAGTGAGTGAAGGAGAGGAAGTAAAGGGCAGTCCGAATGTGGTGAGCGGAGGCCAGTCCTGGGAGCCGAAGATAACCGCCTTTGTGTGTAACTGGTGTACCTACGCTGGAGCGGATTTGGCCGGCACCAGCCGGCTGCGCTATCGTCCCCAAGTGAGGGTGATCAAGCTCCCCTGCACGGGAAGGATAGATCCCCTCTTCATCCTGAAGGCCTTCGAGCGGGGAGCAGATGGGATCTTGGTCTCCGGTTGCCACCCCGGTGATTGCCACTACACTAGCGGCAACTATCACGCTCGGCGGCGGTTCGCCACCTTCCGCAAGCTCCTGGAGTTCCTGGGAATAGATCTTCGCCGGGTGCAATTCTCCTGGGTGTCTGCGGCGGAAGGGGGCAAGTGGGCTCAGTTGGTGGACGAGGTGACGCAGCGGATCTGGGAACTCGGTCCTTTCGAGGGATATCGCAGGCTCGACGATTGACAAGGGAGAAGAAGGTCCGTGAGCCAGGAGCTGCAGGAAAAGGCCAAGGAGCTGCTGGAAAAGGGGGAAGTGGAGCAGATTATCGGCTACGGGCCGGGCACCAGGCCCGGTACTGCCCGTCCTGTCTTCCTGACCTTGCCCGAGGAGAGCCCCTGCCTCATCTGGACGCCCGCCTGCGTCCACAATCTGGTGGTCTACCTTACCCGAAAGGAGACCAGAGGACGAGGAAAGGTAGCCATCACCGCCAAGGGGTGCGATGTGAGGGCTCTATTCGTCCTGATCCAGGAAAAGCAGTTACGACGCGAGGATGTTTATGTTATCGGCCTCTCCTGCCAAGGTGTGCTCTCCAAGGAGGCCCTGGCCGGGGGCAGGTGGGAGCTGTCGGAGGAGACCATGGCCGACAAGTGCAAGATCTGTCAGGTACGGACTCCGCTGGAATATGACTTCCTGGTAGGAGAAAAGGTGGAGCCGAGGCCCGCGGGGGTGGACCCCTATGCTGCCCGGATAGAGGAGCTCGAATCCCGATCTTCAGAGGAGCGGTGGGAGTTCTGGCGCAGAGAACTTTCGCGATGCATCAAGTGCTATGCCTGTCGCCAGGCTTGTCCCCTCTGTTACTGCCGGCGTTGCATAACCGAGAAATCGGTGCCCCAATGGATCGACAAGAGTGCTCACCTGCGGGGAAACCTGGCCTGGAATTTGATCCGGGCCTTCCATCTCGCTGGCCGCTGCGTGGGGTGCGGGGAGTGCGAGCGGGCGTGCCCGGTCAACATCCCGCTGATGCTGCTGAACCAGAAGATGTCACGGGAAGTGGCCGCTCAGTTTGGCTATGTGGCCGGAATGGATTACACGGTGGAGCCGGCCCTAGCTAGCTTCGACCCTCAAGACCGGCAAGATTTCATCCACTGAGGCAGGGAGGGGGAGATGGTAAAGGAAAGAATCCTTTCTCGGGCCAATCGGGACCGCCTCCTCGATCGCTTGCGGGAGGAGGGACTACGGGTTTTCGGCCCCCGCCTCACCGATGGCCTGGTCCTCTTCCTGGAGATCCAGTCGGCGAGCGAATTGGCTCCCGATTACCGCAATTCCACCCGCTCCATAAAGGACTTCTTCCTCCCCCCCCAGGAGCCCCTGCTGCGATACGGCGTCCGCAAGGAGGGAGTGGAGGTTCAGCCTCCCGCTGGGGAGGAAGCGGGGACCGTCCTCTTCGGGGTCAGACCTTGCGATGCTGCTTATCTTCCCATCATCGATAGGGTCTTTTCGGGGGAGGAAAAGGATCAGCTCTACCTTTCCCGCCGGGAGAAGACGCTGATCATCGGCCTCTCATGCGAGACGCCAGAAGACACATGTTTCTGTACCTCTCTGGGTTACAGCCCAGGGGGGAGCCAGGGCTGCGACCTCCTGCTGACCCCTTTGGGCGAGGATCGTTTCTTCGTTGAATTCATCAGCGAGCGGGGGGAACAGGTGGCGGTACGGTTCCCCGAGCTATGGCAGGATGCATCCGCGTCCGATCGGGAAAGGCGCCGAGGGGTCGAAGCCGAGGCGAAAGCCAGTATCCAGCGGCGAGTGGACATGAAAGGGATAAAGGAATGGCTGGATGGGCACTTCGACGATCCACTATGGGAGGAGATCTCCCGGCGCTGCCTGGGTTGTGCGGCTTGTTACTACCTCTGCCCTACCTGCCATTGCTTCGACATCGTGGATGAAGGCGATATGTGGGGAGGGACGCGGCGGCGCATATGGGATAGCTGCTCTTTTGGTCACTTCACCCAGATGCCAGCCCATCAGCCCCGAGAGACCCAGGCCCGGCGCTACCGCCAGCGGATCATGCACAAGTTCAAGTACTATGTGGATCGCTTCGGAATCTTTGCCTGCGTAGGTTGTGGACGCTGCCTGAAGGCCTGCCCGGTGGGAATAGACCTGACCGAGATATTGGGAATAATTCGGGACCGGCTCTCGGCCGCCGAGAGGAAATGAGCGAGGGGATGACGCACATCTACCAGCCCGATCTGGTGAGGATCGAAGAGATCGTGGAGGAGACTCCCGACATCAAGACCCTTCGCTTCAATTTCGTGGAAGAGGAAAGGGCCCGATCCTTTTCTTTCCGCGCCGGACAGTTCTGCCAGCTCTCGGTATTTGGAGAAGGGGAGGCCACCTTTTGCCTCTCTTCCTCCCCTACCCGCCGCGATTTTCTGGAGTGCAGCTTGAAGCGAGTCGGAAAGGTTACCCAGGCGCTGCACGATCGGGAGGTTGGGGACATCATCGGGTTTCGGGGTCCCTACGGCAACTGGTTCCCGCTGGAAGAGATGAGGGGCAAGAACCTGATCTTCGTGGGTGGAGGAATCGGGTTGGCCCCCCTGCGCTCGCTCATCTGGAATTGCCTGGACCGACGGGACGAGTTCTTGGAGGTGACCATCCTTTATGGGGCGAGGAGCGTGGCGGATTTGGTCTACAAGGCAGAATTGAAGGAGTGGGAATCCCGTTCCGATGTAAAGCTGATCAAGACCGTGGACCCCGGGGGAGAAGACGAATCCTGGGATGGGGAGGTAGGATTCGTTCCCACCGTCCTGGAAAGGTTTTCTCCCTCCCCCCAAGAGGCCGTTCTCATTACCTGCGGCCCTCCCATCATGATCAAGTTCGTGCTCCAGGCCGCAGACAAGCTGGGCTTCAGTCCAGATCAGGTCATCACCACCTTGGAGATGAAGATGAAATGCGGACTGGGCAAGTGCGGACGCTGTAATATCGGAAGCGTCTATGTGTGCAAGGATGGGCCGGTGTTCACCTATCGGCAAATCCTCACCCTCCCCCCCGAGTTCTGAGCCCCTCCGTCCCTCTCTTCTCCCTCTTTCCTTGCTCCATCTTGGCTGCCTTGCGAACTCGTCTTCTCCTCCCTCCTCTTACTGGATGGGGCATTGGCATCAGACCGGAGGGCAGGGGTCTGGCTGGCGATCCTCATTGACAAGCGAAGTCCTTGCAGGCAAAATGGGAGCTTGAATTGACCGGCCTCACGGCGAGCAGTCAGGAGATGGGGAAGATCGAAGGACGAAATGTCTCATCAGGCTAATGATGCCTTAGCTACCCTAATTCAGGACCAGGCGAGGGATTACCGAGAAGAGCTGGTGGGGCTGCGTCGGCAGCTCCACCGCCATCCCGAGACGGCCTACTGCGAGGAGCGGACCGCCTCGCTGGTGGCGGCAAGACTGGCCCACTGCGGCCTGGAGGTGAGGACCGGGGTGGGGAAGACGGGCGTGGTGGGCTTGTTGAGAGGCAACCAGCGCGGTAGGGTCATAGGGATCCGCGTGGACATGGATGCCCTCCCCTTGGAGGACAGGAAGAGCTGCGATTATGCCTCCCAGATTCCGGGAGTAGGACATCTGTGTGGACACGATGGCCATGTCGCCATGGGACTGGTTACGGCCCGGATTCTCTCCCTCCTGCGAGATGAGATACCAGGGTCGGTGAAGTTCTTGTTTCAACCTGCCGAGGAATCGCTCGACTCCCATTGTCCTTCCGGAGCCTTGGCCATGATTGCGGATGGAGCCCTGGAAAATCCGGCCTTGCACGCCCTGCTGGGCATTCATCTTTGGCCGGAGATGCCCGTCGGTGAGGTAGCACTACGCCCCGGGGTGATCCTCAGTGGCCTGGATCTCTTCCAGGTCCGGGTGACGGGGAAAGGCAGCCATACTGCCCGCTGCGACCTAGGAGTGGATGCTATCTTGGTCGCGAGCAACATCGTGGTGGCCCTGCAATCCATGGTCAGCCGGGAAGCCGATCCAAGCCGGCCGCTCAACCTGAACATCGGCCGGATAGAAGGAGGAAAGGCGCCCAATACCCTGGCTGAAGAAGTGATCATGTGGGGCTCGGTGAGGTCTTCCGATCCGCGGGAGGGGGAGGAACTGGCGGAAAGGATAGAAAGGATTGGCGGGTGGATCGCCCGCGCCCTGCGGGCAGAGGCCAGCCTTGATTATCGCCGATTCCTGCCTCCTGTGCGCAATGATCCTGCCCTGACTGAACTGGTCGAGGAGACAGCACGGGCGATGTTTTCGCCCCAGCAGGTGATCCGCCTGGGCCTCCCCCGGCTGGCTGGCGACGATTTCGCCTATATGGCGCAACTGGTTCCAGCGTGCTACATCTTCTTGGGGGCTGGAAATCCAGCGAAAGGGATCGTTCACCCCTCCCATCATCCCCTCTTCGATCTGGACGAGGATTGCTTGGTTACGGGAGTGGCGCTCCTCAGCTTGGCTGCGCTCAGGTATCTTGGTCTCCCCGATCAACAAGGGCGCTTTGAAGGGCCAGCGCGAAGGAGCATTTGAGATGACCGGATCCCGCTGGGCGAGCCATCTCTTCCTGGCCTGGCTCCTGTCGCTCCTCCTCGCCTCCGGGTGTGCCGTGCCCCAGTCCTCCCTGCTGGATTCTCTCCCTACCTATCAGGGGCCGAGGAAGATCGTAGCGGTAGTGGGATTTGATAATGCCACCAATTACGGGGGGGATCGGTTCGGCGAGCTGGCATCCCAGATGCTGGTCACCTCCCTGCGGAGGTCGGAGCGATTTGTGCTGGTGGAGAGGGAGAGGCTGGATCTGGTGTTGCAGGAGCAGGCCTGGGGCCAAACCGGAGCCCTGGATTCCGACACCAGATCCCAGGTAGGACGGGTGCTAGGGGCTCAGTGGCTGATTCTGGGGACGATCACCGAATTCGGTTTCCGCGACAGTGAGCTGCATGTTCCGCTCCGGGAGGCCTTGGAGACCGCCGCCCAGATAGCGGAGATGGTGGAGGGGAAGGAAGGGTCCGGAACTGCGGGTGGGAGGCGGACAGGGAAGGGAAGGAAGGACAAAGAAGGGGCAGCGGAGGCCCTGCGGACCGCTGCCGCCCTTTCTCCGGAGGAGTTCCATTACCGGAAGGTGGATACGCGGGTGGTGGTGGAGGTCCGGGTAGTGGAAGCAAAGAGTGGCCGGATCGTGTGGGCCCAGAGGGCCGAGGGGGGTGATCGTGGCCTCTTGGTCCGGGTCCGCTCGGGCCAGGAGGAGGCGGGTGGTGGCCTCCTCTACGACCAGACTACAGCTAGCAAGACCCTGCGCCGCGCCATCGAGCGATGTGTTTACGAGCTGGCCCTGGCTACCAAGGGGAGTCCCTGGGAGGGGCGGGTGGCCAGGATAAGCGGCAACAAGATATTCGTAACCGGGGGAAGGGACGCAGGGATGGGGATAGGGTCGCAGGTGGAGATACTGAGGCGGGAAGGGGGAGCCATCGACCCGGAAACCGGAGAGGAGCTGGAGATTGCCGAGGAAAGGGTGGGCAGAGGAGAGGTGGTGCGGGTGGAAGAGCACTATTCGGTGGTGGAAGTGAAGGAGGGAAGTGGCTTGAGCTTCAATGACCTGGTGAGGCTGGTGGCGAGGTGAGAGGGGAATTTCCTGCCTTCGGAAGCGGTAGGAGGCCCTGAATGTTGGGTTGGGCTCCGCAGAGGGGACATCGGGGATTGGGGGAGAAGGCAAGGTCGCGAAAGGACATCTCCAGCGAGTCGAAGATTAGGAGTCTGCCGTAAAGGGGTTTCCCCAGGTGGAGTATCCACTTGAGGGCCTCGGTGGCTTGGACGATGCCGATGATGCCGGGCACGACCCCCAGCACGCCGACCTCGCTTCAAGTGGGGACGAGTCCAGGGGGCGGGGGCGAGGGGAAAAGACAGCGATAGCAGGGGGAATGGCCACGATGGAAGAAGGTCGCCTGCCCCTCGAACTGGAAGATGCTCCCGTAGACCAGGGGCTTGCCAGCCAGGTAGCAGGCATCGTTCAAAAGGTACTTGGTGGAGAAGTTGTCGGCACAGTCGAGGACGAGGTCGTAGTCCTCGATGATTTGGTTGATGTTGGAGGCCTCTAAGCGCTCGGCATAGGCGGTTACCGAAACTTCGGGATTGAGGGCCTTGAGGGCGCGACGAGCGGATTCAGCCTTGAGCTCACCCAGGCCGTAAGAGGTGTGGAGGATCTGGCGCTGGAGATTGCTCAGTTCTACCCGGTCGGAATCGACTATTCCCAGCTTGCCCACCCCGGCAGCGGCGAGGTAGATAGCCGCCGGCGACCCGAGGCCGCCCGCCCCCACCACCAGCACTTTGGCTTCCAGCAAACGGCGCTGTCCCTCCTCTCCGATCTGGGGGAGCAGGATCTGGCGACTGTATCTCTCTCGCCAGTCAGGGGTTGGCTCGGTCTCGCAAACAGTGGGGTAGCCCAGGCTCTGCCAATTCTGGATTCCACCTTTCAGGGAAGCTACTTGGCGGTAGCCCAGAAGCTTGAGCGTCTGTCCGGCCAGCAGCGAACGTTCCCCCACGGCGCAGTAGATCACAATGGGCTTTTCTGGCGAGGAGATGGCTCGGACCACTCGGGATTCAAGGGTACCCCGGCTGATGAGGATGGCACCAGGCAAATGGCCGCGTCGAAATTCGTCAGGGTCCCGGACATCCAGGATGACGAAATCCTCCTTGGCCTGGAGTCGCTGCCACACCTCCTCCGCCTCCACCTCCGGCACTTCCCTCCTGGCTTCAGCGAGCATATCCTGATAGGTCTTGGTCATCTTGTCAGGCCTCAATGGAGTGTCTGACCTTGCTTTTTAGACCAAATCGGCTTGCATTTCAATATCTTTTACGGCCCCACGAGGAAGGCCCACTCCTCTCCTTGATTGGCTTGGATTCATAGGTCCATGGTCGAAGGAGCAGCCCAGCTAAGGCCTTTTGAGTCGGATAAGGAGGCAAAGATGAAGGCGGTAGTTTGGTATCGGGAGGCCAAGAATTGCATCGAGGTTAGGGAGATCGAGAGACCCAGGCCCGGCCCCGGCGATGTCCTGGTGGAGGTCAAGGCCGCAGCCATCTGTGGGACGGAGCTCCATGCCCAGGATGGAGAGACCAATGTTCCCACCAAGTTTCCCGTGGTTTTGGGACACGAGTATTCGGGGGTGGCGGCGGAGGTGGGAGGAGAGGTGAGAGGTTTCTCGGTGGGAGACCGGGTAGTAGGAGAGACCACCGCCTCGGCCTGTGGGGTCTGTCCAGTTTGCCGCGGGGGGGAGTACAACCTCTGCCGAAACCGTTTGATCATCGGTTACGCCGCCGATGGTGCCTTCGCCAAGTATGTTCGGGTCCCGCATCGCTTCCTCCATCATCTCCCTTCCTCCATCCCCTTCGAGGAGGCATCTCTGATCGAACCGCTGTGCGTTGCCTATAACGCCCTGGTGGAAAAGGTGACGGTAAAGCCGGGGGATGTGGTGGCGGTTCTCGGCCCGGGCCCCATCGGCCTCTTCTGCCTGCAAGTGGCGAAGGTGGCCGGGGCGAGCCGGGTGATCGTGAGCGGGTTGGCAGACGACAGGCGTCGCCTGGAAGTGGCCCGGGAATTGGGGGCTTATAGGGTTGTCAATTCGGAGGCCGAGGATATAGTGGCGGCGGTGATGGAGGCCTCAGGAGGGAGGGGGGCAGATGTGGTAGCGGATGCGGCAGGGCCGGCGGAGACCCTTTGGCAGAGCATCGAGATGGTGAGGCCCTCCGGAAAGATCGTCAAGATCGGATGGGGACCCAAACCGGTAGGCTTCAGTCTGGACAAGCTCTTATCGAAGGGAGCTACCCTCCAGGGGACCCTGGGACATAACTGGAAGGTTTGGGAGGCGGCTATCCGTCTTCTGGAGGCGGGTCTGATCAAGGCATCGCCCCTCATCTCGGCAGAATATCCCCTGACCGAATGGGCCAAGGCATTCGATGTAATGAGGTACAAGAGCGGGGTGACGGCGGTCCTCAAACCGGTTGACTGAGTGGGAGGCGAGGCTATGGACATCCAGATTCAGGATTTGAGGGAGCAGGTCAGGCACATCTTCTTGGCCTACATGCAGATGGAGGAGTTCGCCCAAGATCCCCTCATCATCGCCCGGGGAGAGGGGGTCTACCTGGAGGACACACGGGGCCAGCGATATCTGGACGGCCTCTCCGGGATCTTCGTGGTCAATGTGGGCCACGGCAATCGAAGGGTGATCGAGGCCATGAAGGCCCAACTCGATCGCCTAACCTTCGCTCCGGTCCTCTATGCCACCAATCCAGTAGCCTTGGAGCTGGTGGAGCTGCTATCCACTATCGTCCCTGAGGGCTTGACCACCTTCAAGTTGTTCAGTGGGGGTTCGGAGGCTACGGAGGCGGCGATAAAGCTCTCGCGGCAATACCATCGCCAGAGCGGAAGGCCTTGGAAATACAAGATTATCGGGCGCTATGGGGGATTTCATGGGGTCACCATGGGGTCGGTGAGCGCCACCGGCATTCCGCTTCGCAAGGTCCCCTTTGTTCCCCTGCTGGAAGGTTTCCTCCATATCCCAGCCCCCTATTGTTACCGCTGCCCCTTCCAGAAGGAACCTTCTTCCTGTAACCTCACCTGCGCCCGAATCTTGGAGGAAACGATCTGGTGGGAAGGGCCGGAGACAGTAGCCGCCTTCATCGCAGAGCCGATCATGAACATGCCAGGGATGCTGAACCCCCCACCTGGATACCTGGAGGCCATAAGGGAGATCTGCGATCGTTACCAGGTGCTCCTGATATATGACGAGATAGTGACCGGATTCGGTCGCACGGGAGGCATGTTCGCGGCCCACACCTTCGGCGTTTCTCCCGACATCCTGTGCATGGGGAAGGGGATGTCTTCAGGGTATGCCCCCTTGGCCGGGATTGCCATGTCCGAAAAGGTAGCCAGGGCCTTCCGGGGTCCGGCCGAGGCCAAGTTAGAATTCTCGCATGCCCATACTTACGAGGGCAACCCCCTCTCCTGCGCGGCCGGAGTTGCCAATATCCGGGAGATCCAGCAGCGAGACTTGGTTGGAAATGCAAGGAAGATGGGAGAACGGCTCCGGGAGAAGCTACAAGAGCGTATCTTCCCTCTTGGGATCGTGGGCGACATGAGGGGGAAGGGTCTGATGGTGGCCTTGGAGCTGGTAAGAGATCCCAAAACCAAGGCTCGTTTCGATCCTCCCTTGGGAGAAAAGATAGCCCGGGCAGCCCGCAGGAACGGGCTCATCGTGCGGATGGATCCGCACTGGATCGGCCTGGCCCCTCCCCTCATCATCTCCGAGAAGCAGATAGACGAGCTGGTGGAGATCCTGGAGCGGAGCATCAGCGAGGCGCTCTAAGGATTACCTCTTTGGCGATCAGAGCTGCAGGATTTGGCGGACTCTTTCTACCGCCAGGCGGGGACTGGCGAGAACAGGGACGCCGGTTTCTTGAGCCGATAGAGGGGCGAGCCGGGCCATCGAGGCCTGGGCCAAGACCAATACCTCCGCTCCCTGCCTCACCTGGGTCCTGAGCCCTTCCAGGACAATCGAATCGTGGCGGGCGGTATCGCCTTCCATCAAGGCAGAGAAGGCCTCGGGGTAGAGGGAAGCCTGGACCGATATTTCCCTTCCAGCCTCTTTCGCCTTCTCTTGGAGGAGATCGACGGTAGGCTTGAGGGTGGTCCGGGCGGTAGCGGCCACCCCTATTCGGGTAGCCATAGCCACTGCCTGTTCCGCCATGGGCTCATCGATGCGCAGGACCGGGACGTCGCACAGCGGACGGGCTAAGGACACGCAGGGGCCGATGGAGGAGCAGGTGACCAGGATCGCATCTGCCCCCCCGTCTCGGGCGGAGAGGATGGTATGCACCACCCTCCGATTGGTATAGGGGGTGATTTCTCCAGCCTCCAGTAAATTCTGGAGCAGGCTCTCCTCCACCAGGTTATAGGCGACCACCTGGGGGAGAAGTTCCCGGCACAGGTCCTGAAAAAGCGGAATCAAGGCAGGAACGGTATGGATCATGACCAGTTTCTTTGGCATCTCTATCTCCTTTAGGGTTGGCATCCATGCAATCCGCTCTACTGTCCTCCATTGTCTCCATGGGCGTGGCCTGGCCCCGGTCAAGGAGCTGCGGCCGGGACGAGGGGATCATAGGTTCAAGGGGAGGAGGAGTCAAGAGGATTCGGCTGGGGGATGGAGAAGGGGAGGAAGGTGGAATTCCGACCCTTTTCCCGGGCAGGCGGAGCCGGAAGCAACAAAAAAAGCTTTACAGGGCGAATCATTTGTGCTAATAGGGCCTTAAGTCAAGCGGAGAAAGGGATTGCAGCGATCCAAGACTTACGGGGCTCATGGGGAGAGAATCCGTGAGATTTACCTTTAACTGAAAGGAGGCGGGGAATTGACGAAGGCGGATCTCGTGGCCCAGATGGCCAAGGATGCAGGCATCACCAAGGCCGCTGCCGAGAAGGCCTTGGGAAGTTTCACCAAATCGGTCACTAAAGCCCTCTCCAAGGGAGGGAAGGTCACCCTGGTCGGATTCGGGACCTTCTCCGTCCGGGAAAGAAAAGCGCGAAAAGGCCGCAACCCCCAGACCGGCAAAGAGATGATGCTGAAGGCCAAGAAGGTCCCCAAATTTTCGGCGGGCAAGGCGCTCAAGTCAGCGATCAAGTAGGGGTCCCCTCGAAAAGAAACCCGAGCTCCTCCTGAGCCTCGTAGCAAAAAGCCTCCTCTGGGCCTCCCGGAGGAGGCTTTATTCCTTCCATCGAGCGCTGAGGATTCCTTCTTTAAACCCCTGGATCTCAACCCGCACCAGTTGTCCCACTAGCTCTTTTCCCCCCCCCTCGATCAAGAGGGGTAGATAGTTGTCCGAGAGTGCCGTATAGGATGGAGCCGTGGGATGGGGTGGGGAAAGCACCAGGGCCTCCAGGGAGCATCCGATGAAGCTGGAGCGGAAGCGAAAGGATTTCTCTCGGGCCAGAGAGCGCAACAGCTGAACCCTTTCCTTCTTGACGGCGGCAGATGGCGCGTGGGGAAGGGAGGCTGCGGGAGTACCGGGTCGGGGAGAGAAGGGGAAAACATGGAGGTAAGCAAGGGGGGCCTGGGTTAGGAAATCGTAGGTACGGAGGAAGTGTCTCTCCGTTTCCCCGGGAAACCCGACGATGATGTCAGCGCCCAGACAGATACCGGGTACCTCGCGGATTAGGTTGTCCATCAGCCCCCAGTAGGAGGCTACCGTTGCCGGCCGGCCCATCCGGGCCAGGATATCGTCATCCCCACTTTGGAGCGGTAGGTGGAGATGGCGGCAGAGCCTGCTCTCTTCCTTCCAGAGACGGAGAAGATCTGGGCATATGTCTTGGGGTTCCAAGGAGCTGAGGCGAAGCCTCCAGTGTCCAGGTATGGATCGCAGCTGCCGCAAAAGACCAGCCAAATCGGACCAATTGGGTAGGTCGGCCCCATAGGCTCCCAGGCGTATTCCGGTCAAGACAACTTCCCGAAACCCCCTCTCTATCAGCTCGGCCAGCTTTCTTTTGACCGCGACGGGGGGGAGGCTACGCTGGGGACCGCGCGCTCGGGGGACGATACAGTAGGTGCACTCTCCCTCGCATCCGTCCTGGATCTTGAGCAAGGGCCGGGTACGAGGCAGGCGATGCGGGATAGGGACGGGGGAGAGGGACTGTCCGCGATCTATCTGGCCGGCCACCACCAGGGGAGGCCTTCCCTTTCGCTGAGTCTCCAGGAAGCGGGGCAGCTCGAATTTTTCCTGATTACCCAGGATCAGATCCGCTTGCCCCAGGGAGGCGAGGGCCTGGGGGGAGGTCTGGGCGTAGCAGCCGGTGGCGACGATGAGGGCATCCGGGTTGCGACGGATGGCCTGGCGGAGGGCCTGACGGGACTGTCGATCGGACGCCGCAGTGACAGTACAGGTATTGATGACATAGAGGTCAGCCCGCTCTGGCCAGGGAACGATCTCGTATCCCTTATCCTCCAGGATCGCTGCCAGGGCCTGAGAATCGGCCTGATTGGACTTGCAGCCTAGGGTGAGGATTGCGGCCTTCATGTCCTAAAGCTAACACATGAAGGCAAAAAATCAAGCAGGGAGTGGGGCGGTGGAAAGGAGAGACTCTCTTGTGCGCTCTCGGGGAGCAGAAATTGCCTTGCATCGTCCGGGGAGTAGGCTATAATCCCCGGCAATGTCGGGGTTAGGAGGACCTTGATGGAGGAAGATAGGGTTGGTAATCTCTTCAGTGGGTTGGTGAAGATCATGGAACGCCTCCGGGGAGAGGGGGGATGCCCCTGGGACCAGCAGCAGACCCACGATTCGCTCAAGCCCTTTCTCATCGAGGAGGCGTACGAGGTCTTGGAGGCACTGGAGTCGGGGGATCCCACCAGGTTCATGGAGGAGCTGGGAGACCTACTGTTCCAGATCGTCTTTCAGGTGCAGATCAGTGCCGAAAAGGGTGAGTTCACAATGGAGCAGATGTTGGAGGCGATCTCCGAAAAGATGAGGCGCCGCCATCCTCATGTTTTTTCCGACCTCCAGGTCGCCGATGCGCAGGAAGTCCTGTTCAATTGGGAGGACATCAAGCGAAGGGAGAAGGGGGAAGAGAAAGGTATATCAGCTTTGGACGGGATCCCGCGAGACCTCCCGGCCTTGCTGCGGGCCCATCGCCTTCAAGACAGGGCCTCGCGGTTGGGGTTCGACTGGCCAGACGTGGTAGGGGCCTACGCCAAGGTGGAGGAGGAGCTGGGGGAGCTGAAATCGGCCCTGCAGGCAGGAGACCGGGGAAGGATGGAAGAGGAATTGGGCGATCTGTTCTTTTCTCTTGTCAATGTGGCCCGCTTCGTCGAGGTCAATCCGGAAGAGGCCCTTCGGAAGACGATCGCTCGCTTCATTTCGCGCTTTCGACATATCGAGGAAAGCCTTAGGCTGGAGCACCGCGGGGGGGAAGCGCGAGACCTGGAGGAGATGGAGAGGCTCTGGCAAGAGGCTAAAAGTAGAGAGAGGACTGGGAAAGAATGAAGGGCGTCGAGGCTACTTTCGCCTGGTCGGTCTCTTCGGTTCATGGTATATTTTTCTTGGGTGGCGGAAGCAAACAGGGGATCGGCGCGAGAGATTCCTTCGCCCTGGAAGGCGAGCAGGAGGTTCAGGTTCTTTGAGCGGGAAGGAGGTCTTCATGGGGCGATCGGTCCAATGGATGGTTCTGGTGATCTTTCTGGGATTGGCATCTTCATTAGCTGCCGCCGAGAGATCGCTGCTAGTGGATAGCTTCTCCGGCCGGGTCGATGCCAAGGGCCTACCTCAGGGATGGGAGCTGAAGGAGAACTCGGGCAAGGCGGAGTTCAAGCTGGAACGGGAAGGGAACAACTGGTTCCTGCGGCTTCGCAGCGAAAACAGTTCCTGGACTCTGGTGAAAGAGGTGGATGTGGACATCCGAGAGTACCCCATCCTCACCTGGCGCTGGAGGGTAACCAAGCTTCCCGAGGGAGGAGATGTCCGCCGCAAGGAGACTGACGATCAAGCGGGTCAACTCTATGTGGTCTTTCCCCGCTTTCCCGAACAGATCCGGAGCCAGATCATAGGCTATGTGTGGGATAGCGTGGCACCTAAAGGAATGGTCCTGGACAGCCCCTCGGCCAATCCACCCCCCACCAAGATAGTGGTATTGGAGAGCGGCGAGGAAAAGCTGGGTCAATGGGTGACGGAGAAGCGAAATGTCTACCAGGATTACAAGGCCTTCTTCGGAGGGGATCCCCCCCGGTTGAAGAGGATTTCCCTGTGGATCAATACCCAGCATACCAAGTCCTCGGCCGAGTGCCACTTCGATGACATAATCTTTCGCAAGCCCTAGCAAGGAGGGCCAGGCGAGTGAGGGCGAGCGGGATCGATGCACATTCTCATGATCTTCGTTGACGGGCTGGGGATCGGGAAGAGGGATGCAACAAGGAATCCGATGGCTGCGGTTTCCACTCGATGGCTCCGCCTCTTCCAGGAAGAGCCATTTCCGGCCCATCATCCTTGCTGGCTGGTCCGTCCCACCGATGCTACCCTGGGGCTCGAGGGGATTCCCCAAAGCGCTACCGGTCAGACCACATTGCTGACGGGCATCAATGCTGCGCTCCGCACGGGGAGGCACATCAACGGTTTTTGTACCCCGGAACTGGCCTCCATCCTCGATGGCCGTTCGCTCTTCAGCCAAGTCCTAAACCTGGGCAAGAAAGCTGCCTTTGCCAATGCCTATACGCCTCCGTTCTTCGAGGGAAGGATGAAGTTCCGCTCGGTAACTACCGTAGCTGCGTCTCAAGCCGGTCTTCCCTTCCGATCGCTGGAGGATCTGAGCAGAGGCCGGGCCCTTTATCAGGATTTCACCAACCGGATTCTGCGAGAAAGAGGATACGAGGTTCCCTCTTTCACTGCCGAAGAGGCGGGAAAGTTGCTCGCCCATTTGGCCCGGGATTACGATTTCACCCTCTACGAGTACTTTCAAACCGATGTGGCGGCACACACCCAGGATATGGGGCGATGCCGGGAGGAGATAAGAAAGATCGATTCCCTCCTGAATTCCGTCCTTGGGCATCTGGATTTGGAATCCACCTGCCTGGTTCTCACCAGCGATCACGGGAACATTGAGGATCTGAGCCAGCCAGGACACACCACCAACCCTGTTCCTACCCTCATCTGGGGCCACCGGAAGGAAATGATCGCCTCCCGAATCCGATTGCTCGAGGATGTGGCCCCTGCTCTAATCGATGCCCTGCGCGAGGAGGGTTGAGGCCGAGGTCGAAAGGAAGGGGAATGGAGCGAGAGATCTTCGTACATCTTCCCTGGAATCAAGTGGAAGGCCGGATGGAGGCGTTGGCGGAAGAGGGTGTGGGCGCTGAGATCTACTTGCCGGCCCCGGTTCTGGAAGAGGTTCCGCTATCGACCTGGGAGCGGCTGGCCAGTCTGCTGGAGAAAAATCAGCTTCCCTGCACCGTCCACGGTCCGTTTCTGGACCTCAATCCTGGCTCCGGGGATGAAATCATTCGCAAGGCTTCGTTGGACCGTTATTCTCGGGCCTTCACTGTAGCTCGGGTCCTGCGCCCTCTGCAAATGGTGCTCCACAGTGGTTACAACCGCTGGCACTACGGGGATAGGGAAGACCGAACTAGATGGCTGGAGCAGAGCCGAAAGAGTTGGGAATGGGCCTTGGAGGAGACCGCGGCCCAGGGCCTGCTCCTGGTGGTGGAGAATGTTTTCGAGCACCGACCCCAGATCCTGGGGGATCTGCTTCGCCAACTGGATACGAAGCGCTTGAGGTTCTGCTTCGACATAGGTCACTGGCGACTCTTTTCCGAGTCCTCCGTCTCCGATTGGCTAACGGAGCTCGGACCGTTCCTGGTCGAGGTCCATCTTCACGATAACCGCGGCCAGAACGACGACCATTTGGCCCTGGGGGAAGGGAGCATCGACTTCACTCCCCTGTTTCAGTACCTGGCGCACAGGGAGGCCGCTCCCTTGCTCACCATCGAGGCCTTCGACGAGAGGAGGGTTCGGGCAAGCCTGCAGGCCCTGCGGCTTCTCGGTAGGGAGAAAGAGAAAAGAGAATAGATGCGAAAGATTTGGATTCTGCTGCTGTGCTGTGCCTTGGTGTTCGCCATCCTCGCTCCGATCCCCTCCGGGGCGGACAAGGATCGCCCGGTAATGGCAGTGCGGATCGAGGGAGTGATCTCGGCTAGTACCTCGGAGTTCCTGATCTCGTCCCTGCAAAAGGCCCAGGAAAGGGAGGCCGAGGTGCTGGTGATAGAGCTCGATACTCCGGGCGGCCTCGACATCTCCATGCGTCAGATCATCAAAGAGATGCTTTCCTCCCGCGTCCCCATAGTGGTTTATGTTTCTCCCAGTGGCGCCCGTGCTGCCTCGGCTGGAGTCTTTATCACCATGGCGGCTCACCTGGCAGCGATGGCGCCGGGCACCAACATTGGTGCCGCCCACCCGGTTAACCTGGGGGGGGAAAAAGTGGACAAGGAGATGGAAAAGAAGATAGTGAACGACGCCGCTGCCTATCTCCGCTCCATCTCCGAACAGAGGGGGCGAAACGCCAGGTGGGCGGAGGATGCGGTTCGAAAATCCGTCTCGGCTACCGAGAAGGAGGCGCTTTCCCTGCGGGTGATCGATCTCATCTCTCCCAGCCTGACGGAGCTGCTGAGGCAGATCGATGGGCGATCTGTAAAGACTGCGCAAGGCCTGGTAACCCTGCGTACGCGAGGGAAACCGGTCGAGCGGGTGGAAATGGGCCTTCGCGACAAAGTGCTGAAAGTCATCTCTGATCCCACCATAGCCTATATCTTCTTGATCCTTGGGTTCTACGGCCTTTTTTTCGAGCTCTCCAATCCTGGCTCTATTCTACCCGGGATCGTGGGAGGGATCTTCCTCATCCTGGCCTTTTTCGCCTTCCAGAGCTTGCCGGTGAACTACGCCGGGTTGCTGTTGATCCTTTTTGCCATGGTCCTGTTCCTGGCGGAGGTGAAGGTGGTGTCTCACGGCCTGCTCACGGCCGGAGGAATAGTATCCATGCTCTTGGGGTCGTTGATGCTCTTGGAATCACCAGTTCCCTCCCTGCGAATCTCGCGGGAGGTGATAGTGGTGGCGGTCCTGGCCACCGCGGGTTTTTTCATTTTCGTAGTGGCCAAGGGCTTGGGTATACAGATGAAGAAGCCTACTACAGGCAAGGAGGGATTGGTAGGAGAGATAGGCGTGGCGCGGACCCGGCTGGACCCCGAGGGACAGATCCTGGTGCGAGGAGAACTGTGGACGGCTTCCTCCAGCGAGCCTGTGGAGGTTGGGGAAAAGGTACGGGTGATCGAGGTAGTGGGATTGAAGCTGAGGGTGGAGAAGGCTTGAGAGCCGGGAAATCCCACCTTTCTGCGGCCAGGGGAGCCAGAAAAACTCCTGCTGCCAAAGCTGGGTAGGGGAGCAAAGGAGGTGGCCATGTTGCTGATGGGTTCGGCGATCGTTTACCTTTTCTTGATCTTTATGGGGATCCTTATCCTGGGGCAAGCAGTCAGGGTCCTCCGGGAGTACGAGCGCGGTGTGGTCTTCCGTCTGGGCAGACTGGTGGGGGCCAAGGGCCCGGGGCTCATCATCCTGATTCCCATCATCGATAAGATGGTGAAGGTGAGCCTGCGTACCATAGCCATGGATGTCCCCTCGCAGGACATCATCTCCAAAGACAATGTTTCGCTGAAGGTCAATGCCGTGATCTACTTCCGGGTCATAGATCCGCAGAAGGCCATCGTGGAGATCGAGGATTACCTTTATGCTACCTCCCAAATCGCCCAGACCACCCTTAGATCGGTGTTGGGACAATCGGAACTGGATGAGCTACTGGCGTCTCGCGATAAGATCAATCAGCTCCTGCAGCAGATAATCGATTTGCACACGGACCCTTGGGGGGTGAAGGTGACCGCAGTGGAGGTGAAGTACGTGGACCTACCTGCCGAGATGCAGCGAGCTATGGCCAAGCAAGCGGAGGCGGAGCGCGAGAAGCGGGCCAAGATCATTCATGCCGAAGGAGAGCTGCAGGCGGCAGAGAAGCTGGCGCAGGCAGCTAGGATCATAGCCTCCGAGCCCCAGGCTCTCCAGCTTCGATATCTGCAGACCCTGACCGAGGTGGCCACGGAGAAGAACTCGACCATCGTCTTCCCGGTACCGGTGGACCTCATCAAGTTCTTCCTCGATTCCGCCACCAAGAAGGAGAGAGAGAAGGAAGGAAAGGAGGCATGAATATGCCAATGGAGACCCCAGGGCTCAAGGCTGGAGTAATCCACCTGCAGGACCTTCCCCTCCGGAGCCTGGTAGAGGGTGCGGTCTCCAGGCTGCTGTGCGGGGAAAAGATCATGCTTTCCTTCATCGAGATCGCCCCCCATACCCATTTTCCGCGCCACCGCCATCCCGAGGAGCAGTTTATGATAGTGCTGGAGGGGCAAGTGGACGAGATCGTGGGGGACGAGATCGTTCCTCTGCGCCCCGGGGATGTGTGTTATCTGCCTTCCAATCTGGAACATGGGGGCTACACCCATGAAGAGGGGTGCCGGGCCATCGACATTTTCAGCCCCCCGCGGAAGGACTATCGGGACTTGCAGGAATCGGCTGGACAGACCGGGAAGAAAGGAGGATCCCCATGAAAGAATGGAACAGGTGGAAGGGGGTTGGAGGGAAGGGGAGGAAGGGAGGCGTCGTCTTGACCCTGATCGCTTGCTTTCTCGCCTTTTGGCTTTCCCTGGGCCTGGCATCGGCCGATCAAGGGTGGCTTAGTCCCGGCCAGAGCTTCCAGGCCAAGGCGGAGAAGGGAAAGACCCTTTCGGTGAAGGCCAAGACCAAGAAGGGTATCGTATGCGTACTGGTGAAGACGGGGAAGAAGGATTTCGATTGGGATCTGGCCAACAACAAGGAGATGAAGATCGAGCCTTTCGCCTACGCCACACCCGAGAAACCCGGCTTCACGGTCAAGGTAGACCATTCCGATCATCCGGAGGGAAAGATCTGGTATAATTACCAATAGCAACGGAAAGGGTAGCAGGACTAAAGTGGCCGCGGAATCTATGGCCTTTGGCTGGGAAGGGAAGAGGATTCTGGTGGTCGGGGATGTGATGCTGGACATCTACCGGCGGGGGAGGGCCTTACGCCTATCACCCGAGGCTCCGGTGCCAATCGTCTTGAATCCGGTCGATGAGTATTGCCTGGGGGGAGCAGCTAACATAGCCAAAAACATAGCGGCATTGAAGGCAAAGGCGATCCTGGTAGGATTCGTGGGTAAGGACGAGGAGGGATTGCGGCTGCGAAGTTTGGCGGAGGAGGGGGGGATCGATGTCCATTTTTTCTCCGCTAATGACCGTCCTACCACTACCAAGACTCGCATTGTCGGGCTGCCCGGGCATCAGCAGGTATGCCGGATCGATCGCGAGGAGACCACTCCCTTGGGGGAAGAATGTCGGGAAAGCATTCTCTCCAGCTCGCGATCGCTGAGCCAAGAGGCGGATATCGTGATCGTTTCGGATTATCGGAAAGGGGTGGTATTTCCCGGTTTGGTCGCGGAGATCGCTCGCTCGGGCAAGAAGGTGGTGGTGGACCCGAAGGGATCGGATGTCAGCCTTTATCGGGGGGCTTGGGCCATCGTTCCCAACTGGGGGGAGGCTGAAGAGCTGGTGGGGATCACCGATGGGGGGAATATCGATTGGGTTGGCAAGAGTCTCTGTTCGGCCAGTGGCTGCGAATGGGTCATCATCACCCGGCATGGCGAGGGGGCTTCAGTTTACAGCCATGATTGGAGCGAGCACATCCCCCCCCGAGCCCGCGAGGTGTTGGATACCACGGGGGCGGGAGATACCTTCACCGCGGTCTTTGCCTTGGGAGTAGTGGCTGGCATGGGGGGGAGCGAGGCTGCCAAGTTAGCCAACAGGGCGGCTGGCATGGTGGTGGGTAAGCGAGGCACCGCCCATGTAGAGTGGGAGGAGTTGGCGCGGGAATTAGGGAGATTATCCGATCCGATCTGATACGGGGGGATAGCTCAGTCGGGAGAGCGCTGCTTTCGCAAGGCAGAGGTCGGGGGTTCGAATCCCCTTCCCTCCACCAAGTTAGGGGTCAGGTCTACCCATCCTACCTCTCGCCGGTCTTCCTATGTTCGGGAAGATCGAAGCGCTAGGGATGGTCAAATGCGTAGGCCTGACCCCCTCAGGTGCGGTTGTAGACTTCGGTCATGTCCCGGAGCTTGCCTGCCAGGGCGGGGTCGAGCTGGCCCTCGGAAAGACGCCACTCCCAGTTCCCTTCAGAGGTGGAGGGATGGTTCATCCGGGCCTCGGACCCCAGCCCCAGGAGGTCCTGGAAGGGAACGAGGACCATATCGGCCACCGAGAGCATGGCCAGTCGTATCAATTCCCAGTGTACCTCGGAAAGGGGCACTTTCCTCCCCAGGTAACGAAAAAGCCTCGCCACCTCAGCCGGCTTGGCCTCGCCTTCCATCCATCCCCTTATGGTATTGTTGTCATGGGTTCCGGTATACACCACGCACTCTCTCTGGTAGTTGTGCGGAAGGTAAGGGTGCTGGGGATTGTCCTCTCCGAAGGCGAAGAGAAGCACCTTCATTCCGGGGATGCGATACCTGGACATGATCTCCCTTACCTCGGGATCGATGAATCCCAGGTCCTCGGCGATGATGGGCAAATTAGGGAAATGGATCTGGAGGGTCCGGAGGAAATCATCGGCCGGCGCCTTGAGCCAGCGACCATTGATCGCCGTCTTCTCGTGGGCTGGGATTTCCCAGTAGGCAACCAATCCGCGAAAGTGGTCTATGCGGACCACATCGAAAAGTCTTAGCGAATGTCTCATCCTTTCCACCCACCAGCCAAACCCGTCCGCCTTTAGTACATCCCAACGGTAAACAGGATTGCCCCAGAGCTGACCAGTACTGCTGAAATAATCGGGGGGAACACCGGCGACGAAGCATGGTCGTCCGTCAGGATCGAGTTTGAAGATCTGGGGGGACCGCCAGACATCGACACTGTCCGTATTCACATAGATGGGAAGATCTCCGATTATCGAAATTCCACGCTCGTTACAGTAGCGCTTCAGCGAAAACCACTGCCTGAAGAAAAGATACTCGCGGAATCTTTCCTCCTCCATGGCCTCGCCTAGCGACCTTTTTGCCTCTTCGATGGCAGAAGCATCCCTGTCCCGTAGCGCGGGAGGCCATTCGTTCCAGGCTTTTCCTCGGTAATGGGCTTTGATGGCTTTGTAGAGAGCATAGTCCTCCAGCCAGTAAGAATTCTCTTCGCAAAACCGCATGTATTCCGGGTCCGATCCGGCGGTGCAGAAGGTGCGGTAGGCGAGGCGGAGTAACCTCTCCTTATATAGCCGGGCGCGGTCGTAGTCAGCTCGCCCCTGCGGAAGGGACTGCGGTGGTTTCGCCTCCTCCGGTGCCAGGAGGCCGCACCCAACCATAAGCTCAGGGCTGATGAACAGAGGATCGCCGGCAAAGGCGGAGGCGCTGCTGTATGGGGAATTCCCGAAGGCGGGATCGGTGGGATTCAGAGGCAACACTTGCCAGAGTCTCTGTCTGGCCTCTTGCAAGAATTGGGCGAACCGATAGGCACCTGGCCCCAGGTCGCCGATGCCATAAGGAGAGGGAAGGGAGGTGATGTGGAGGAGGATCCCGCTGCATCTTCCTTTCATCTCTCACCTGCCACGATAATAGTATCCCCTGGGGAGGAAAGTGAGGGCCCGGAATTAGTCAGCAACTCTCCTCCCTCTTTCTTCTTGCCTTGCTGGCCAGTTTGCCATCGCTCCCCGCCTTCACCATCTCGGATGCGCTCGGTCCCTCTCCCCGGGCCATTTGTATTCTGTCTATTAGATTGGAGCCCTCAAGTCAACCAGAAGATACCATCCCATCTTGCTCGCTAGCCGGAAATGCCGCAGGGAGAAGGACCCCAACGGCCTTTCGCCAGCTTGGGTGAATCGGGCAAAGCACCGGTTGGAGGATAGAAGCCGGCGGCGAATGAATGAGGCGGGTGCCCAAATGGACTCAACCCCCACCCCCCTAGGCTCGAATGTACCTCGCGCAGCAGTCAGCTTTTGATTTACTTTCCAGCTGATGCATGGTATTAGAAATCGCCAAATCGGTTTAGACCGGAACCTTCACTGACAGGAGGCCTGAAGATGAGCGAAGCAGCGATCACCTTGCCCAGCTTGGGTAGCGCGGAATGGCGGCTGTTGTGGTTGGTACTCCTCTCCGCCTTCATCGCCTTGGGCTACGGCTTGTATCTGGTGGTGCGGGTGCTGCGTCACGACTCCGGGTCTGCCTCTATGATGGAGGTGTCACGGGCCATCGAAGAAGGGGCCATGGCCTATCTGGGTCGACAGTTCAAGACCATGATCTGGTTCGTGGTAGCGCTGACGATCGGCCTCCTGCTCCTCTACCGCCAGGTCTACGGTGCAGAGGACGCCCTCCGCTATATTCCCCTGGGCATTTCCCTGGCTTTTCTCATGGGCGTCTTCGCCTCCTATGGCGCTGGGTATGTGGGGATGTGGTTGGCGGTGAAGGCCAACACCCGCACTGCCTCGGCAGCTTTGAAGAGCTTCAAGGAGGCATTGGAGCTGGCCTTCCGGGCAGGTGCGGTCTCCGGGATGTTCACCGTGGGATTCGGACTACTGGGGGCCACCCTAATTTTCCTGATCTTCCAAGAGAATGCCATGAAGGTGCTGGTGGGATTCGGCTTCGGGGGCTGCTTGGCCGCCCTGTTCATGCGCGTGGGGGGAGGAATATATACCAAGGCGGCAGATGTGGGGGCGGATCTGATTGGCAAGGTGGAGCAGGGGATCCCGGAAGACGATCCTCGCAACGCCGCCGTCATCGCTGACAACGTGGGGGACAATGTAGGAGATTGTGCAGGGATGGCGGCTGATGTCTTCGAGAGCTACGAGGTGACACTGGTGGCGGCGATCATCCTGGCCGCCGCTTGCTTGGGGGATACCCACTTCCGCGCTTACTACGGGGACCAGGCCTCGCGTTTCGCCCTGAAGCTGATCATCTTCCCCCTCCTGGTGCGGGCGGCAGGGATCTTTTCTTCCATCCTTGGGATCTGGGCGGTGAAGGTACGAGGGGAAGTCCTGAAGGATCCCATGAGGCCTATAAGCAACGGATTCATCGTCGCCGGGATAGGTTCCATCATGGCCTTCGCCTTGATCGACTATCTGTATCTACGGGATCCTGTTACCGGCAGCCCGGATTGGAGGTTCTTCTGGGCTACCTCGGCGGGCATCCTACTGGCCATCGTGACCCTGGGGCTCACCAACTATTTCACTCATCCGGATAAAGTTCCGGCCACCGAGATCGCCTCCTCCACCCGCACCGGGGCTGCGACCATGATCCTCACCGGCATGGGAGTAGGTCTGGAAAGCACTGTATGGGCCATCGTCTCCATCGCGGGCACCATCGTTGCCTCGCTGATTATCTTCCAGGGCGACATCGCTCTCTCGGCCTATGGGATCGCCCTGACTGGACTGGGACTTCTGACCACCACCGGCTTCATCCTGGCCATGGATACCTACGGGCCGATCACCGATAACGCCATGGGCATCTTCGAGATGTCGGGCACCAGGGAGGTGACCTCGGGGGAGATCGGTAAGAATGTAGCTTGGCTGGACGCCATCGGTAATACTACCAAGGCCCTGACCAAGGGGTTGGCCATAGCCACAGCGGTGATCGCCGCTACGGCGCTTTTCCGATCCTTCATCGACGAGGCCATGCTGGCCCAAGTAGGAATCCAGGTCAACCTGCCCGCGGTCTTCGTGGGACTCCTCATCGGGGGCGCGGTTCCCTTCCTTTTCTCCTCCTTTGCCCTGAAGGCGGTGGGCCGCTCCGCCTTCCAGGTAGTGGAGGAGGTGAGGAGGCAATTCCGGGAAAGGCCCGGTATCATGGACGGGAAGGAGAAGCCAGATTACGGCCGCTGTGTCCAGATCGTGACCGCCACTGCCCAGAAGGAGCTTTTGGGCCCTGGCATTCTAGCTATAGCCACTCCCTCGGCGGTGGCCTTCGGCCTGGGGGCTGGGGCTTTAGGTGGCTATCTGGCCGGGGCCATCCTTACGGGGCAGCTCTTGGCAGTATTCATGGCCAACACCGGAGCGGTGTGGGACAACGCCAAGAAGAAGATAGAGGATGGTTTCCTGGGAGGGAAGGGCACCGACTGTCACAAGGCGGGGGTGATCGGGGATACGGTAGGCGATCCCTTCAAGGACACTGCCGGGCCGGCCCTCAACCCCATGATAAAGGTGATGAACCTGGTGGGCATCCTCATTGCCCCCTTCGCCATCCGCGAGCTGGGCTGGGGGACGAAGGGCCTGATCGTATTGACCTGTTTGATCCTGCTGGCGATCGCGGTAGCCCTTTCCAAGCGAGGAGCGGTAATCGAGGAGTGAAGATAAAGAAGGGAAGAAGGAGTTAGGCTGCCCGGGGACTTGGGGATTGGACGGTCAGCAGGGCTGGGTTGGGGGCGGGGAGGGCATCTAGGCTATCTGCGGAGCAGCTCTTCGACTATGACCCTTCCCGGGGGAGAAGTCCAGTTGTAGGCGCCTACTTTCCTTTCCACCACGACCCCCTTCCGGTCCAGGAGGAAGGTAGTGGGAAGGAAATGGGCCTGATAGGTACGCATGGCTTTCTTGTCCGGGTCCAAAAGGATGGGAAAGGAGATTCCCTTCTTCTGCACATAACGCTGGATGGAATCGGGTGGGTCCCGATCTATATTCACCCCCACCACCTCCAGCCCCCGATCCCGATACTTCAGATAGATCGCCTCCAGGACGGGCAACTCTTCGGCACAGGCATGGCACCACACCGCCCAGAAGGTTAGGAGGACCACCTTCCCCTTCAGGCTGGAGAGGGAGAGTTCGCCTCCGGTCAGAAGAGGAAGGGTGAAGTCAGGGGCAAGGGCGTCGATCTTGACCCGCTCAGCGGCGGCCGCGGGGTGGAGGAGGAGCAGCCAACAGAGGATCATGGTCCCGATCGCGACCCCTCTTCGCAGCGAAGGTGTGGCCCCGCTTGGGGGCCGCAGACTTCTCACTCTGAACTCCTTCCGGAAACGGGTGAGGGCATCGAAAAAGAGGGGGAGGATCAACCTTGTCTCGTCCTCCCCCTTTTAACAGTTCCTCCGGCGGCCTTTCAGGGCCAAAATAGCCTTTCCCGCCTTTTGTTGCGGCCTTTCCCTTACTTCACCACGATAGTTCCAGTAGCCCTCAGGCCTCCCATCTTCTGACCCACTACCTCGTAGCTATACTTTCCTGCCTCGACGAAGCAGACAGAGGCGGTACCCCCCTGAGGAATGGGGCCGGAATTGTACTTGCCCTCCGAGTCAAGGGAGAAACGGGTGGGGGCAGCGCACACCGCTTCCACCTCTTTGCCCTTGGAGAAGAAGATGCTCACATTGTCGTTCATGGTATTGAGCCAGACCACCGTGGTGCCCTTGGCAATGGTCGCGGTCTTGGGAGTAGGCCCGCTCGCTCCGATGCTAACTATCTTAGTTTTGGCTTGCGCGTAAGCGACCAAGCTTATTCCCGTCACCGCTACCGCCACCACCAACAAGGCAATCAACCATCTTTTCATCAGTCCTTACCTCCTTTTCTCTCTGGTCCTAATGTCTCCCCCCGCATCGCCCTTTAGCCTGGGATGAATCACTGCCATCCGTTTTTCTTTTTCCTCGGTTATCCACCTCCTCTCGCTGCCGTTTGAATTGACCTCATACCAAAATTATAGTCTTCCTGTCAATAGAAAACAAGGCCATCCCCCGAATTTTTCCGTATCTTCGCCCTCCTCGACCTTTTTCCGGTCCGCATTTATGGAAACCCATGCCGGGAAAGGGCGTGTCCGAGCGCAAGAGTGAAGGCGTTGGGGGGTGATCCCTCATTTCCCTCTCCCAGACACCTAGGCTGCTGCCTGCTCAGTGGGCTGCTCCCAAAGCCGGGCAGGAGAGATTTTAACTCGCTGCCATGAGCTCCAGGCCTGCCGCGCTCGCCTTTCCCACCAGCCGGTAATTCATTTGGCCGGACCGGCTGATTCCCCCGGGTTCTAGGCCTTTGTGGAGCAAGCACTTTCCGATGGTTTTGTCCGGGCCCATGGGGCGGGTCATGTGTGGGCCAAAGCTTCCAGGGTGCCCCAGGTTCGAAGATGGCACAGCCTCGGTCCCCCGGTCAGGAGCAATAGGCGCTGGCAGGATTGCATCTGCTTCCCCATCTGCGGGAGGAAGGAGGAAATCTGCAGGGACTGACCGATCCCGAGTAGATGTCGAAGCGGCCCTTTGCCTTGGTGGGATCAGCGGTGCAGGCCCATGGGACAAGTTTTGGTGCCTTTTCCTTCGGGCCTGGAGAGGCCGATAACGATCCTTTACCACGATCTAGATGCACTTCGGATCATCCCCCCGGTGGGTTGGAAGGGGCAGCCCCATCCGCTGGCACAGGAAGTCCTGGCTGGAGGCAAAAACCGGAGCCAGGGCGGCTTAGTCTCTGAATGGAGGCACTAAGTTTAAGGTGCTCTCCTGGCCGTTCTTCATGGTCAGGGGCCCTTCTACCACCATTGGTGTATCTTCGCCTAGGACTGACCCCAGCGAGGCATCCTCGCCCGCTCTATGCTCTCGACGTATGGGCCTATGGGCTGCCGCAGGCATCGGTCCCTTCCTGGATCGGGCAGGTTCGGTCCGCCCAGGGGGAAAGGTCAGCCCGCCGCCCATGCCAGATATGGACCGCCGTCTGGTCTTCTCGTTGGATACCGCTCTTGGAGGAGCCATCGCTCCCAATCCTGAGGGTTGTTCAGGTTGAAAAACGGCTTAGGATCGGGAAAATTAACCAACGAGCATCCCAGGAGCTTCCACACTGCCCGGGGCTTGCGCTCCCCCCGCCGAAGGGCCAGGCTGATCTGGGGTAGAGACCGATTGTCCACCACGGCACAGAGCGGTTCCCAACCCTGATCGAAGGTGGCAGCTACCGCTACTGGAAGCTTCCTTCGGTAAAATTCCTGGAGCAGGATCCTTATCTCCCGGGCCGTGATGGCGGGTAGATCGCAGGGAAGAAAAAGGGTGGCCTCGAACCGGTCTGTATAGTAGTGGAGGGCCGTCTCGATCCCCGCCAGAGGGCCGGCGTGCGGTCGTAGATCAGGCATTACCTGCACCCCCAAGAGCCGGTACGGACGCGGATTGTTAGCCAGTATTATTATCTCTTCCATTCCAGCCCGATAGAGTTCTATCAGTACCCTTTGAATCACCGAGACCCCGGGGGCGACCTCTAGCAGTTCCTTTCGCTTCCCTCCCCAGCGCCGTCCCCTTCCCCCGGCCAGCACCCCCGCTGCCACCCGACCCCTTGGAGCCTGCAGTGTGCTCACGGGCCATACCTCCTTACCATCTCCCGGGAGAGGGCCTTGATGCCGAGGCCGGTGGGACAGACCACATCGCACCGGCCGCAGAGAAAGCAGGTGATCCGGCCCCAACGGGCGGCATCCGCACCCAATTTATGGTGGATGCGTCTCCGCGTCCTCGAGGCCTCGGTGCCCAGCGGATTGTGGCCGCTGGCCTCGCGGGCGAATCCCTCCAGCTGACAGGAATCCCAGAGGCGTCTTCGCTCTACCTTATTTTCTTCCTTCCAATCGTAGACCTCGAAGCAGGTGCAGGTCGGGCAGAGGAGGTTGCAAGCGGTGCAGGCTATGCAGCTCTTGGAAACCTCCTCCCAGAACTGGTCCGGGATCCTATCTTCGAGGAGAAGGGCGGAGGAACGGCGGAGCAATTCTTCGTCTGCCGCCATCAGGCACGCCGCCTCCTTTTCCATTTCCTCCAGGGAAGGTGACGCCTCCTCTTCCTTTCCCCCCCTAACCGCTAGATACAACTCCCACCCTCTCTCCGAGCGAGGGATCAGCAGCAAACGCTCTCCATCCCAGACCAGTTCGAGATCGCAACCCTGCTTGGCCCTCCTGAGAAGCTCGCCGTTTTGGCCGCATCGGCCCCACACTACCACGATCACAGCCCCCTCTCGTCTCCGGAAATAGAGGTCATCTTGGAAGTTGGCTCGAAAGAATTCATCCACGAAGGCGATGGATTCGGCATCCTGAGCGGTCAGACCCACCAGCAGGAAGGGTCGGGAGGGAGGGGAGGGGAGTCTCAATTTCCCGGTCTCCTCGTATTCCAGCTCGGTCTCGGATTGAGGAAAAAAGAAGGCGGTGGGCTTGGCGAGAATGGGACCGCCGCGGAGGGCCAAAGGACCTTCATCTATCTTTCCCCAGGCCCGCGTTCCATCGGGAAGCCGGATGGGTACCCGCAGGTCGTAGCCAGCGTCCCAGGAGCGAAAGGTCTCTTCCAGCTCGAGGGGGGTGAGGACTTTCACTGGCTCCTCCGGATGGCGGCAGCACAGACCTTGAATTCGGGAATCTTCGCCTCCGGGTCCAGGGCGTTCAGAGTCAGTTGGTTGGCGGCAGACTCGTGGAAATGAAAAGGCAGAAAAAGCGTGCCCGGGGCCACATCCTCGGTGAGGCGGGCCTGGGCCCGAATTTGGCCTCGTCGAGTGGCGACAAAAATCCATTCCCGCTCGCCGATGCCGAGCTGTCGAGCATCAGCGGGATTCATCTCCACATAAGGGAAGGGGACTTCGCGGCTAAGGAGACGGCTTCGCCTGGTCATGCTGGCGCCGTGAAAATGGAAATAGCAACGACCGGTGGAGAGGAGGAAGGGATAGTTCCGATCTGGCAGCTCGACGGAGGGGCGATATTCCACCGGAGCGAACAATCCCCGTCCTCTAGTGAACCTCTCCTGATGAAGGATGGAGGTTCCCGGATGGGTGAAATCGGGGCAGGGCCACTGGAGGCTTTCCTTTTCCAGGCGGGCATAAGAGATGCCGCCGTAGATCGGGGTCAGGCTGGCTATCTCCTCCATGATCAGCTCGGGAGTGGAATAGGTCAGGCCAGGATAGCCGGCGCGCTTTCCTATCTCGCCGATGATCTGCCAATCGGGTCTGCTCTCCCCGATTGGCTCGATGGCTTTTCGAACCCGCTGAACCCGCCGTTCGCTGGAGGTGAAGGTCCCTTCCTTCTCGGCGTAGGAGGCAGCCGGCAGGACCACCTGGGCCAAGTCGGTGGTGGGGGTCGGAAAGATCTCCTGAACCACCAGGAACTCCAGCCCCTGGAGGGCCATTCGGACATGGTCCAGGTCGGGATGCGACATCATCACATTTTCTCCCAGGACATAGAGGGCCTTTATCCCTCCTTTGGAGACGGCGTCTAGGGCCTGGGTGCTGGTGAGTCCCGGCCGCTGGGGCAAGTCTTCCACCCCCCAGGCACGCTCGAACTTTTTGCGTATGGCTGGATCCGTCACCTTCTGATATCCGGAATATACGTCGGGCAAAGCGCCCATATCGCAGGCTCCCTGGACATTGTTCTGCCCGCGGAGGGGATTCACTCCGGTACCGGGACGCCCCAGGTTCCCGGTCAACATGGCGAGATTGGCCAGACACTTGACATTGTCCACCCCGTGAGTATGTTGGGTGATCCCCATGGAATATAGGATCATCCCCCGGGGAGAGGTGGCAAACAGTCGGGCCGCTTCGATGATCTCCTGGGGAGAGATCCCGGCGACAGGGGCTACCTTTTCCGGCGGGTACCCCTTCACCACCTTCACCAGTTCGTCGTAGTTTTCGGTGCGTTCAGCGATGAACCTCTGGTCCTGCCACCCTCGCTCTATGATCACCTGCATGAGGGAATTGATAAGGGCCACGTCGGTTCCATTGCGAGGGCGGAGGTGGAGGTGGGCATGGCGGGCCAGGCGGGTGCGCCGACTGTCCACCACAATGAGCTTGGCTCCCCTACGCACGGCGTTGATGATCCGGGTCCCGATCAGGGGATGCTGTTCGGTGGTATTCGATCCGGCAACCAGGATGCAATCGGCCTGGTCCAGACAGGAATAAGAATTGGTCATGGCTCCCGAACCGAAAGTAGTGGCCAGTCCCACCACGGTGGAGGAGTGGCAGAGGCGGGCACAGTGGTCTATGTTGTTGGTCTTGAAGACGGCCCGGGCCAGCTTCATCATCAGGTAGTTCTCCTCGTTGGTGGCCTTGGCCGAGGAGAAAAAGGCAATGGAGTCGGGACCGTGCTTGGCTTGGATCTCCTTTAGCCGCTTTACCACCAGGTCCAGGGCCTCGTCCCAGGAGGAAGGCCTCAGTTGTCCCCCCTTTCGAATCAGAGGTCGAGTGATCCTATCCGGGTGCTGCACGAACTCGAAGGCATTCCATCCTTTCACGCACAGCTGACCGGGGCTGACCGGACTCTCGGTGCTGGGTTCTACCCCGACCAGCCTCCCCTCGTCGTCGGAGACCAAATAGAGATTGCATCCGGTTCCGCAGTAAGGACAGGTGGTGAGCGTCCTCTTCACTCCAAAGCCCCTCTGACATGCCGGATTCGGTCCAAGCGAAATACCGGTCCGTCCAGGCAGCAGTATAGATGATCTATAGCGCAGTGGCCACACTTGCCCACCCCACATTTCATGTGTCTTTCCAGAGAAAGGAAGATGTGGTGGTCAGCGATTCCCTTCCGATTCAGTTCCTGGATCACGAAACGATACATCACCGGCGGGCCCACCACTACGGCGGTAGTTTTGGCGGGATCGAGCGAGAGGGGGGGGATGAGGGTGGTGATCAAACCCACCTGGGAATCCCAGGTGGAAGCCGGTGGAACCGTATCCACTGTATAGCGGCAGTCGAATTTCCCTTGGCGAGCCCAGGATGCCAAATCTTCTTGGTAGAGCTGATCGTCGGGAGTCTTGGCCCCGTAAAGGATAGTGATGCGACCGAACTCCTCTCGTCGGTCCTCGCAGTACTGGATAAGGGAGCGAAGGGGAGCGAGGCCGCATCCACCGGAGATGAGCAGGAGATCCCGCCCCTGCATGCTGGGAATATCGAAGCAGGTGCCGAAGGGGCCGCGAATACCGACCGTATCGCCTGGACGAAGCTGGTGCAAAGCCCCTGTGAGGGCCCCTATGCGCCGTACACCCAGCTCTAGATAAGGACCGCGGGTGGGGGAGGAGGATACGGAAATGGGGGCCTCACCGTAGCCGAAGAGCGAGACCTGGACGAACTGACCTGGTCGGTGGCCGAAGTGCTGTCCATCTTCCCTACTGAGACGAAACAACTTTTCCGTGGGAGTGAGGTCACGGACCTCGTCGAGTCGGCACGGTATCGGACAGTAAAGGGACTTGGGAGTGACATTGAAGGAGGCCTTATGGATAGAGGCTTCGTTCATTGGAAATGATCCCTTCCTCCCTCGCTTGAGGCTCGATTCAAAATCGAGAAGGACGGTCCCTCCGTCTTGGCCGCTAATCCCGTCTTCGGGTAGGGGAGAAAGGTCGGGAGCAGCCCGCCCTTGCATTTACCACGAAAGGAGGGGAGAGTAAAGGCCTTTCTCGGTCGGGGGAGAGGAAAGTCAAAAAAGGAAGGTTTGACAGGAGGGGAAAGGGGAGTAAAAATAAAAGAAAAAACAAGAAAGGAGGCCAAGGGGGTAGCGGAGAAGGGGAGTAGGATCGTCGGTTATGGGCAGGAGCGATCGTTACATCGAGCAAGGGAATAGGAGGTCGGGGATGAGATACATTCTCCTTTTGCTGGCAGCGATCATGCTGGGAATGGTGGTGCCCTTTCATCCCTCGGAAGGAGGATCGACCGGGGGAAAGACCGGGGTGATCGTGGTGGATGTCCAGGGGGACTTCACCACCTGGAAGGAGGGATCTTTGGCGGTCCCGGGTACGGACCAAGGCTTCGTGGAAAAAGTGAAGGAGGCCACCCGCTTGCTCAGTCGGGCTGGCCTGCCCGTATTTGCCACCCAGGACTGGCATCCCTCCAACCACATCTCCTTTTACACCAATCACCCGGGGAAGAAGCCTTTCGATTCGATCCAGGTGGAGGGGAGGACCCAGGTTCTGTGGCCGCCTCACTGTGTCCAGGGGACGGAAAAGGCCAAGCTTCTCCTCGAGGACGATCTTTTTCTGGCAGTGGTGAAGAAGGGACAGGATCCCCGCTTCGATAGCTACTCCGGATTTCAAGACGATGGGGGCAAGAAGACGGAGCTGGACTCGATCCTCCGCCAACATCAGATCGGAAAGGTGGTGGTTTACGGGATAGCCACCGATTACTGCGTCAAGGCCACTGCCCTCGATGCCCTGGCCAGCGGCTACCGAGTGGTGGTAGTGGAAGGACTGTGCAAGGGGGTGTCTCCGGAAACCACGGATTTGGCCCTCCGGGAGATGAGGGAAAAGGGGGTTCGCATCATGCCCGAGCTGAATCTGGCCCAAATTATGGAGCCATGAATCCAGAATGGTCCCCCGCCCTGTCCCCGGAGACCAGTCCGCAAGCAACCATCAAGCTTGAGTCCGGGGCTGACTGCGGATCAAGAGGGTGGGTAAGAAGGCGGCGAGGAAGATGAAGAGGGTCAGCCAGAAACAATCGTTGAAGGCCGCAATCTGGGCCTGGTGCTTGGCCTCGCGGATAAGGAGGGCCAGGGCCTGATCCTCAACCTGGGCGGGAGATCCCCCAGCCTGAAAAAGGACGGAGGATTTCAGGCCGAGAAGGGATTTCTGCAGGGACGGGGAGTAGAGGCTGAGGGCTTCCCCGTAAGTCCCGTGGTGGAATATCTCCCTTCTCTCCAGGAGGGTGCTGAGGGCGGCGATCCCGAAGCTCCCCCCGATCTGGCGGATTACGTTGATGAGCCCCGCCGCCAATCCCACAGCGGCAGGAGGGACCGCATTGAGGGAGACGTACATCAGGGGGGGGTAGATAAAGGCCATTCCCACGCTGCGCAAGACGATCATTCCCACAATAGCTGCCGCCGGGGTGCGGATGTCGAGGCGGGAAAGCCAATAAAAGGCGGCGATGAAGGAAAGGAGCCCCATCATGAGAGGGATGCGGGAGTCGAGGCGGTCGGACATCCTGCCGGCCAGAGTGCTCAGCAGCCCGAGCGCCACGATGCCAGGGGCCAGGAGCCAGCCGTACTGAATAGGGGAATAACCGGCCAAATCCTCGATGAACAGGGGAAGGAGGAAGTTGCTGCCGAAAAATCCTACCCCGAAGACCAGACTGATGAGGGAGCAGACCAGGAAGGTGGGGTCCAGGTAGAGGCTCAGCTGCACCAGGGGGTTGGCCGACCGGTATTCGGACCACAGAAAAAGGACAAAGAAGAGAGCGGAAAAGGCTAGGAGGGAGAGGATGTAATCGGAGCGCCAACCCAGGCGCTGACCGCGGCTGAGGGCGATCAGGAGAGGGACCAGAAAGCCGGTGAGGGAGAAGAAGCCCTTGAAATCGAACCCCAGCTCGCTGGGGGGACGGATGTCCCGGAGCAGGGGAAGGGAGATGGCCAGGCAGAGGAGGCCTACGGGGGTGATGAGGTAGAAGACCCAAGGCCATCCCAGGTGCTCGGTGACATAGCCGGCCAGGGCGGGGGCCAGGGCAGTGGGCAGACAAGATCCAAGGCTGTAAAATCCGATGGCCGTGCCCCTCTCTTGCGGGGGAAAAAGATCGAAGAGGAAGGTGAGGGGAACGGTAGTGAGGGCGGCGGCTCCCAGCCCCTGGAGGATGCGAAAGGCGATGACAAAATCGAGCTCGGTGGATACGGCGCAGAGCAGGCCTCCTCCGGTGTAGGCGATGAGAGCCGAGACGAAAACCCATTTGTATCCGAACCGGCTCCCCAGCCATCCCAGGGTAGGCATGGCCACGGCCACCGCGATCATGTAGGAATTGATTACCCACTGGATGTGGTCGGGATCCACTCCGAAGTAGGCCATCATCCAGGGGACGGCGACGGGGATGGTGTTGGCATCGAGGAAGAAGATCATCCCCCCGATGGTGACGGTGCCATTTACCAGCCACTTGTAGTAGGGCTTGGATGCGAGGTCGGCGTTCATCGGTCGGTCTGCACCGCTACCTGGACCATCATGCCGGGGCGGAGGGTATCCGGGTTGGTAGCGACACTGATCCGGACCGGGATACGACGGGTTACCTTGATGAAGTTTCCAGAGGGATTGTCGGCCGGCAGCAGGGAGAATTCCGAGGTGGTGGCAGAGCCGATGGAGACGACCCTTCCCGTGATCGTCTTTCCCGGGTAGGCATCGACCTTCACCAGCACCGGGGCGCCTACCCGTACCTTGCGGATGTGTGTTTCCTCGATGTTGGCGACGATCCAACACTTCCGGGGATCGTTGACGAAGACGACGGGCTGACCGGGTTGGACCATCTCCCCTCGGTTGGCGATTCGCTTGGAGATGACCCCCTCGATCGGGGAAAGGATGGTGGTCTCGGCCAATCGCACTTGGGCCGCCTTCACCTCTTCCTTGCTCTCCCGAACCCGGGCCTCCAGGACCTGGATCTCCCTTTCCTGGAGGACGACCTGGCCCCACTCCTCTTGGGCCAACTCCAGATCCAGCTTGGCCCTTTTCAGGCTGGCCTGGGCTAGACGGACTGCCCCTGCCGCCTCTTTCTCTCGCTCCAATGCCTCCTGGTAGCGGCTCTCCGCCGTCTTCCAGGCGGTTACCAGCTCGTCTTCGCGATCGGCGGAGATGATCCCCTCGGCGAAGAGCTTCCTCCCGCGTTCGAGCTGCCGTTCCGCATTCTTGAGTTCTGCCGCGGTCTCCCTCACCTTGGCCCGAGCTGCCTGGAGAGAGGCCTCTGCCTTGCGGAGGTTATCCTCGGACTGGCGGACGGCAACTTGTGCCGAGGCTACCCCTCCCGCTACCCGTTTGGTGGTGAGATCCTTCTGGGCCCGGGCCCGGGCCAGCTCATTTCGGGCCCTTTCCAGGGAAGCCTGTACCTGGGCCAAGGCCAGCTGATAGTCGGTCTTGTCTATCTGGGCCACTAGCTGCCCGGCCTGGATCCAGTCCCCTTGTTCCACCGGCAGCTCCACGATCTTTCCCCCCACCTTGGGGCTGAGGGCGATGAGATCTCCCTCCACATGGGCGTCCTGGGTGGAGACATAGTGGAGGCGGAAACTCAGCCACCGGGCGCCGAAGTATCCGGCCACCATCAGGGCGATGATGAGGAGGACGAGGGTGGGGGTATTTATTCGTCGGGTACGAGCCGATGTAGGCTGGGCGGTGTCGTTCGCTGGATCGGACATGATGGATTGGGACTGGAAGGATCTTTCTCCTACCCGGCTGGATTTATCTAATATCCTCCCCCTCTTGTCAACAGATTTGTTCCCCCGGTAGCCGCGATGTTCCCGCTTTTTCGATTGACAAAGGGAAGAGGCAAGGGCTGACTTTCGCAGAATCTTTGGCGGCAATGTTTTTGTTTTTGGCCTCCACCCTGCGCCGAGAAAGGAGAGCGAGATGGTCAAAAAGAAGCCGAAAGAAGCTAAAAGAAAAGGAAGCTGGATTCCTGCCCCCCATCCGATCGAGGAATTCCCTGCCCCCGCCCCCTTTCAGTTTGCGCAATGTTATCCGCGTGATCGGACCGGGAACCATCCTCCAAGGGACCTCCATTGGAAGCGGGGAGTGGCTCCTGGGTCCGGCGACCATCGTCATTACCATTGCGGAGGCGGCCAATTGGCTGCTCCTGGGGGCCTTTGCTGCCTATTCCGGAGCCGGAGGCATGGGCAACTGCTTCATCTCTAACTGGATGAGGGACAAAGGCTACGCTATGGGGAGCACGGTGGGATACATCCCCAGCGCAGTGGGGGGAAAGGCGATCAAGCTCTCCCCCATCGGGAACATATTGGAGCCCAACGAGAAGAACCTCTCCCGATGGCGGATCTGGATGAAATATCTGGCAGTGGATCAGTATGTGGTGTGGGGGCTGGGTTGTATCGTGGGGATGTTCCTGTGTCCTAATTTCGCGGCGGCCATAGTCCCTGCCGGGACCAAAATCACCGGGCTGACCACGGGTGCCTATCAGGCCAAATATCTGATGGAGCACACCGGGTACCAGATCTTCTGGTTCCAACCCTCCGCAACGGATTCTGGATCCTCTTTTCCACCCAGCTGGGAAATCTGGACGGTATCGTCCGCTTGACCACCGATACCCTCTGGTCAGGAAGCGAGGCAGTGAGGAAATGGCGAGGGGGGGAGGTGAGGACGATTTGCTATTTCATTTTGGCCATGTATGTGATATGGGGATGTATCGCCCTGGGATTGGTCCAGCCCCTCATCCTGATCATGATCGGGGCCAATATCGCCTCCTTCATCTTTGCCTTTACCGGCATCCATGTGATCGTTGCCAACCGCAGGATCCTCCCCAAGGAGGTGAGGGCTCCGGTGTGGCGAGAGGCGGTGGTGATCGCCTACTCGGTTTTCAATGGGCTTTTCTTCCTGGCCACCATGGCCAAGACCCTGCACCTGCTCTAGGGTTGGGAATTGAAGGGGTAGCTTCGGTCCCAGTTGAGTAAAGATCGGGAGGGAGTGAGGAAGCCTTGGTTGTTGCAGTAGTGGACGGACTGGGGGGAGGGATCGGTAGCCTGATCATCAAGCGGCTGCGGGAGGTGCTGGGACCGGATCTGGAGATCCTGGCCCTGGGTACCAATGCCATCGCTGCCTCCTCCATGATGAAGGCAGGTGCCAATCGGGGAGCCTCGGGCGAAAACGCCATCGCCCAGGTAATTGCGGAGGTCGATCTGGTTCTGGGTCCGCTGGCGGTAGTGGTGGCCAATTCCATGATGGGAGAGCTCACCCCCCGGATGGCGGAGGCAATCAGCACTTCCCGGGCCCGAAAGATCCTCTTGCCTTTGACATTGAATCGGATAGAATTAATAGGGATTAGTGGAGAGCCGCTACCCCACCTGGTGGAGATGGCGGTGCAACGCGTAAAGGAGTTGGTGAGCTGAATGTGTGAAGCGAGTGCCTTTCTGGTGTCCGAGGATGGAAACCTGGATCTGATCCTCAAGGATGTGGACATCGTCCGCCCGGAGGAGGGGAAGCTCTATCTGCGAGACATCTTCGGAGAGCAGAAGGTCATCGAGGCGGAGATCCAGGAGATCAGCCTTCTCAACCACCGGATTGTGCTGCGGAAGAGGAGTTAGGCCGTCTGCTGCTGGTGCAGTTTCTGGCCGAGGGCCTCTCTCTGCCAGCGATCTTACCCCCCGGTGGCGAGGGAAGCGGAGCATAGGATGGGCGAGGATTCGACGATTATCGAGATCGATTCCCTGGAGCTGGAGTTCGACAGCGGCAAGGAATCTTTGAAGGTACTGGATGTTCCCCAGGTGCAGGTCGGAAAAGGGGACCAGGTAGCCCTTTTCGGCCCCTCGGGATCAGGCAAGTCCACCTTCCTCCATGTCCTGGTCGGCCTCCTCTGTCCCACCCGCGGTCGGGTCAGGGTATGTGGCCACTCCCTGGAGGGGATGTCGGAATCGGAGCGGGATCGGTTCCGGTCCCGGTATATCGGCTATATCTACCAGAACTTCAACCTCCTCCAGGGATATACGGCGCTGGAAAATGTGCTCATGTGAATGACCTTCTCTCCCCGCAAGAGCGACCGGGAGGAGGCCAAGAGTCTCCTGGCAGAGGTAGGTCTTTCCCACCGACTGGATTATTACCCTTCCCAGATGTCCTTCGGCGAACAGCAGCGGGTGGCGGTGGCCCGGGCCCTGGCCAATCGTCCTCAGGTCCTTTTGGCGGACGAGCCTACCGCCTCCTTGCACCCCGTGAACAAGGAGGATGTGCTTCGCCTCTTGCGGGACATCTGCGATCGCTATGGCTGCACGCTGGTTCTGGTTACCCACGAGCGGGAGATCATTTCTCTGTTCGAGAACACGGTAACCTTTCTGGAATTCAACCGTGCCTATCGGACTCCTCCGGGGGTGGGAAGATGAGCTTCTGGAGGATAGTCCTACGGAGCTTGAGGCAACATCGCTTTTCCAGCATCCTGGCGATAGTCAGCATCGCCATGGGCATCGCTCTGCTGGTCGCCGTCTATTCCTTCCGGGAACAGACCCACCATACCTTCACCCAAGTTGGATTGGGTGTGGATGCCATCCTGGGGCCCAAGGGCTCACCCTTGCAGATCGTCCTCAATGCCCTCTACCATCTGGAGGAGATGCCGGGGAAGATCAAGTGGACCTACTTCCGGGAGGTGGAGAGGCATCCGCTGGTGGTGCAGGCCATTCCCTTTGCGGTGGGGCATTCCTATGGAGGGTTTCGGGTCAATGCGGTGGATCGCCGCTTTCTCACCGAGTTCGAGTACCTCCCGGGGAAGACCTTTTCCTTTAAAGAGGGAGGACAAGGGCGGGCCTTCCAGGCCCCCGACGAGGCGGTGGCAGGATGGGTGGCGGCGAGGAGCCTGAAGCTGCAGCTCGGAGACGAATTCAGCCCCGTCTGTGGGGTGCGAGAGGGGGATCCCGTTCACGAGACGGACCGGCTCCGCTTCGTGGGGATCATGGCCCCCACCGGAACCCCCCACGACCGCGCCATCTACATCCCCCTGGAGACTTTCTATCTCCTGAGCGGGCATCCCCAGGAAACCAGGATCATGGCCGCCTTGGAGGAGTACCGGGAGATCAGCGGGGCTTACATCAAGGTCAAGCGCATCCGGGGAGGAGCGCTGCATCCCGGCATCCAGGATCTCAAGTTCACCATCAATCAATCGGACCGCAATCAGTTGGTGGTTCCCAACGAGGTCATGCCTCGGCTCTTCAACATCATAGGTTGGGTGGATCGGGTCCTCATCGCCATCGCGGCCATCCTGACCGTCCTTTCCGCACTCTTCCTCTTCTTCTCCCTCCTCTCTGCCCTCCGGGAGAGGAGGAGGGATCTAGCCCTCTTCCGCGCCCTGGGAGCCACGCGGAGGACGGTGATGGGGCTGGTGATAATCGAGGCCCTCATCATCAGCCTCCTGGGCGGCATCCTGGGTCTGGTTCTGGGGCATGCGATCATCGCGCTGGGGGCTCACTTCATCAAGGTGGAAACGGGAGTGGCCTTCACCGCTACCTATCTCAGCAAAACCGACTGGCTGGTCCTGCCAGGAGCTACTGTTTTGGGCCTGTTGGCCGGGCTGTTGCCGGGACTCCAGGCTTACCGGCTGGGGGTCTTGAAGAATCTGTCGCCCGTTTCGTGAGGGAAAGAGAGGGGGGCGGGAGATGGGGAAGAGAAGGGTTGGGCTGGTTAGGATATTGGTGGGGATAGTTCTGTGTTCGATCCTGGCGGAGGGAGTAGCCTGGGCGCAGAGAGAGCACGGACATGTGGCTCCCCACGGGGGAGTCCTGAATGTTATCGGAAAAGAACTGGGCCATATCGAGGTGCTGGTTCGGGAGGATAGGATAGAGGCGTGGTTGCTGGGAGGGGGAGAGGATACGGTACGATCTGTTCCCATCCGGGCAGCCGAGATTTCCTTGGTGGTGAAGATCCCCGGAAAGGGACAAAGGAAGCTGATCCTGAAGTCCGATCCGCTCAAGTTGGCCGGCGAAGGGCCCGGGCATTGCTCCCACTTCGTAGGCCGGGCCGATTGGCTGCGAGAGGTGAAAGAGTTTACCGCTCGAGGGAAGGTGGTCTTCAAAGGCTTGCCGCAAGAGCTGGTGATCGAGTACCCGAGGGGATACGACCCCTATCACCGAGCAGGTCAGGGACACCATTGAGAGGGGTTGAAGCGGTGGAGATGGGGGAGGAGAAGTGAAACCTAAGGTGGAAAGGTCGATAGCCTGGCGCCTTCTGACAGCGGCGGGGCTTGTGGTTCTGGTCCTGGCGGCTGTCGGAGCGCAGCTGTCGGCGGAGGCGCAGCAGAGGAAAGAGGAGAAGGGTGGAAAGAAGGTGCGGATCCGGGAGGAAAAGGGACCCGCGGGGCACAAAACGATAGGGATCGACGAAAGACTCCTTGGCCGAGGAACCGGGCAAGGAGTTGGCCCTCACCTTTTCCACCCTGATGACCTGGGAGTTCGATGCCAAGAAGAATACCCCCCCGCCAGAGGCCGTCAAGAAGCTTGATGGGCGCCGGGTAAGGATCACGGGCTTCATGTATCCTCTGCAGGGGGGATCCCACATCCGCCATTTCTGTCTTCTCCGCACCACTCAGACCTGCTGTTACGGTCCCCGCCCCCAGTACAACCAATATCTCCTAGTGGAGATGGCCAAGCCCACCCCCTTCCATCGTCTGGATCCGGTCATCTGCGTGGGGAGACTGAGGGTCGAGCCCAATCCGGATGATGGTTACATTTACCGTCTGGAGGGGGAAATGTGCGAGGCAATCACCGAAAAGGGAAGCTGACGCAGGAGAAATGGGGAAGAGGAACCCGATCTGGTTGTTTTTCCTGATGCTGCTCCTCTCGCCGGCGGGGGCGAGCGTGGTCGAGGGATGCGCCGGTTGCTGGAGCGGGTACGGCCCGGGGGATGAGCGCTACAATAAGCCCTTGGCCGATCTGAGGGTCCTCTACGAGAAGGAAGGAAAGGCGGCCCTGCGGGCCATCGAGGAGACGCTGATCTCCAACCCCGACCACCGGGTCAAACAGAGGGCAGCTACTTATATCGGGGAGATCAACGACCCTAGCTCGATTCCGGTGTTGGAGGGCATGGTGGTAGAGCTGATCAAGCGGGTTTCCTTCGGCAACTTCGGCGTCGGCACGGCCGATTTTCAGACCCGCCTCAAAGTGGCCCATGTCTTGGCTCAAATGGGACCAGGCGACCTGGCCGACCGCATATGGAATAGATACGACCGCCTAGATCAGCTAAAGAAATCGGAGGTTCCCTATCTCCTCAACGCGCTCAACGATCCCCACTTGTTGGACCGCCTTCTGGACATCTTGAGACGAGGCAAGGACCATCAAGCGATGGTGGCCGCCATA